>ERZ795046.643-NODE-643-length-41307-cov-4.593402_pt1 | contig 41307 bp, 34 predicted proteins | sample MGYA00375130_ERZ795046 | MGnify/ENA primary metagenome ERZ795046 (study PRJEB30175, sample SAMN05720202) | activated sludge metagenome | isolation source: anaerobic digester from wastewater treatment plant | place: Japan | collected 2015-05-15 ...
ATCCCGCGCCGCCGCCCGGAATCGTCAAGGCCCAGCGGCCCACAAAGGGATTCTCCGCGGCGTCCACGGCCACCGCGCATCCAACCGCCAATGCCATGGCCATCAAGCCCAGACCCGTCGTTTTGAACATGGATTCTAACCTCCCATACCTTGGATTCAAATCACGCATCCAGTATGGAGGATCCTCCCGCGCATATCAAGCCATGGCGCCGTATGGGTGTTACCGGTTCAGCCACCAGACCGCGAAATTCAGGGTCACCGCGTAACTCACCCAAGCCCAGTAGGGCGCGAAGAGCCATCCGGCCGCGGGCACGATTCGCCCCAAGGCCAGGCCTGCCGCGGCGATGAGCAGCCAGAGGACTAAAATATCCACCAGCCCCGCCAGAGGACTTTGCATCCCGAAAAACAAAAAAGACCAGAGGGTATTCAAGATCAATTGCGCCGCGAACAGCCCCAACGCCAAGCGGCCATCCCGCCATCCGGCCTTCCGCCAAACCAGCCAGCCGGCCACCGCCATGGCCAGGTACAATGCCGACCAAACCGGTCCGAACAGCCAATTGGGCGGGTTCCAAACCGGTTTGCGGAGCGAGGGATACCAGGTGTTTACCGATCCCGCCGTCCAATACGACCCCAGCCCGCCGGCGGCAAAACAGACCAGGGCAAACAAGGCAAGGACCGCCATTTCCCGTGGAGAGATTTTCATGATTGAGCCCTCGCATGCCGCCGCGCCGGTGCCGGGGATGAATACCCGGGTGGCAGGATCATTCAATTATACAAGTTCTCGTAACGTTGGCGGACATCCAGGTAGTTGATATCCTGCGAATAGACTTGTCCGTAGGCTTCCCGGGCGCCGGCTTTGTCGCCCAACTCTTCTTTCACCACCCCCATGGCGTAGTAGAGGGCTTTCAATTCTTCGGTCAGCACGTGGGAATAGCCACGGTTTTTGAAAAATTCCACGGCTTTTTCAAATTGGAGCAAAGCCAGGGATTTGTCTCCTTTGGCGCGAAAACATTGCCCCAGTAAAAACAATCCTTTGCCGGCCCATCCCGGTTCAAGAACCAACCGCTGGAGGATAGGAATCGCTTCTTCCGCCCGGCCGGTGGTATATAACAATTGGCCCAGTTCGTAGCGTTCTTCGAAGGCTTCCGGATGGTCCGCCAGGATGCGTTTCAGCAAGCGAATGCGGTTTTTGGCATGTTCGATTTTCAGTTTTTCCAGACGGGTAGCCGCTTCCGCGCCGCCTTGACCTTCCCGGACACGGTGGTTCCACAGGGCGATCGAGGCTTCCAGGTACTCATCCCGCAGTTCCGGATCGTGCGGGGATTCGGCGAGCAGTTCTTCAAAGAGATTGACCGCGATATCCAATTCCCCCGATTGCCGCCACACCCGGGCCTGTTCGCGCCGGGCAGGCACAAATTGAGGGTCGCAGTCCAGGATCGGCCCAAGGATCTTATTCGCCTCCGTGTAGACCCCGCCGGCCCGGAACTTAGCGGCGATTTGGACGCCAAGTTCCTTGTTATCCGGTTCCTTGCGGTACCGCCGGAGCAAACCTTCCACCTGCTCCATGATTTCGGGAGGCGCGGGGGCTTCGCGTTTTTGCTTTTCGATCGCCGCGCGCCGTTCTTTCAGGTTTTCCGGAATGCCGACACGGGAATAAGCCTGAGCGGAAATATCCCGCAGGCGATGGACCACTTTCTCGTTACTGGGATCCATGGCCAGGAGCCGTTGATACAACGCGGACGCGTCTTCCAGCCGGTCCAGCTTGACCAACACTTCCGCGGCGGCTTTCAGGGCGGTTTTGTTTTCGCGGTCCTGAGCCAGAACGCGCTGGTAGGCCGCGGCCGCTTCCTCGTAGCGTTCGCAGGCTTCCGCGCACCGGGCGAAAGCCGACGCAATCCGGGGATGGCCGGGGAGGCAGTGGAAGAGGATTTCCAGGCCGGGATACGCCATCGCGGCCTGGCCGAGAAGCATCAGGATCCGGCCTTTCCACAGGCCCAGTTCGCGCGTGAGAGGAGTCAGTTTTTCCTTGGCCCGGACGATTTCGATCTGCTTGAGACCTTGCAGAGCCTCCGGATGGCGGGGATTCCGTTGCAAGACCTGGTGGTAGTATTCGGCGGCCAGGTCATATTCGCCCTGCTTGACCGCGTTTTGCGCCCGTTCGATATACTGCAGTATATCCATGATGCAATCACTCAGAATCCTGTGCGGGGACCGACGGTCCCGGGTCAGTGATATCCCAGATCCCGGCCGAATCGATCGATTCTCCCGTGTAACGGTATCCCGCCCCCCGGGTGCCTGTCAACGCGGGGGGCGGAAAAGCTGAAGCGGTCAGGAGGCTGCCTTGCCGGGGACGCGAATCGTAACCTCCCGGACAACCGGCGAGGCATCGTCATGCGTGAAGCGGACCAGGTTCATGTAATATTGGAAGAAATCCCCTTTGCCTGGCAAGCTCAATTGCTTTTCCTGCCCGTCGATGATGCTCGCCCAGGGTAAGAACCGTAACGTTCCGTCGGGATTTTGGTTCACCCACCGGGCTTTCACATACATGGCGGTTCCCTCCGGAATCGTGACGTCCCATTGCATGAGCGCCGGCCCCTGTCCGGAACCGGGGGCCGGGAAATACGGGGAAAGATAGCCGGCGGCCACCGGTGTTTCTTGATCGCGGTTGCGGACAAACAAGACATCCCCCAAGATGGTGGACGCTTTGCCGGGAACCGGCCGGAATTCCATTTGAAATTGATCCCCGCGGATATGGTAGGTCCCCAGTTTGCGCATGAAATTATTGTCTTCGACAGGACCATGCTCCACCATCTGGAAGTCCGAATCGCCCGAGCCTTTGATGCGGATCGTTTGTGGAAGGCCTTGATCGTATGAGTTGCTGCTGGCCAAGTGCACGTAGACGTCATAGATCCCCATGGGGGCCGGAACCACGAAACGCAAGGGGATATCGCTTTCCAAAGGCGAATAAAAACAGTCATACTTGGCATTCCATTGCCACAGTTGGCGGGGAAGGAGGGTGGAGAACGCTGAGGTGTCTTGGGTAAACGAAGGGCGGAGGCGGCAGCGGACCGTTTCCAAATTGGGATCCAGGAACATATGATTGTATTTTTCATCGATCATCATATATTCCCCCTGGCCGGCCATGAATTGGATGGCTTCGGTAACATGGTAAATCCGGTGCTGGCTGGCCAAGGGGGCAACCGGCATCCGCAATTGGAAATCGAGCCGTTGCTCGTGGCTCACATTGTTGCCCAATCCTTGGGTTTCTCCTTTTTCGGCGATCAGGTCGTAGCGGTCGGCCATGACATACAGCCGGTTGCGGGCCGAGTGAAGGGGCACTTCGATCCGGGTTTCTTCCACGGCCCCCTTGGCCACCTTTTCGAAGAAATGAGTAATTTCCTTATGATTGTGCAAAAACGTAAAGCGGACGTATTCCGCGTCCGAATCCCCCTGGTTCCTCACCCGCCCCACGAGTTGCAAGGGTTGTCCCCATAAGGCTATGCCCTCGTGGATTTCCGTCATCATTCCATGACCGGAAAAAGGCTCTACCACGAGATCGGGGAGATCGTGCAACGTCACGTTGGCGATGATTTGGTTGTTGAGGCGGCTGACTTCCTCGATGCGTTCTTGGGGATCCACCACGATATGGATTTCATGGGAGCCTAGGCCATCAAACGCCGGGGGATCCCAAACCAGGGTCACTTCCTGCATTTCGCCCGGATCCAACCGGTCAATCACCACAGTCCGGCGGGAATCGAAATGGGTCAGTTCCCGTTGCAAGGCCGGATCCCCGTCAAAGGCTTTGACGGTAATATTCCGGGCAGGTCCCACGCCCACGTTGTAAACCGTGGTTTTGATATAGACCGTGCGGCCGATCACGGGTTGTTCCGGCTTCACCTGGTAATCCATTTCCGCCAAGGCCAGGTCTGGTTTGCCTTCCACCTGGACAGGAACTGTGTAGACGCGGGTGTCTCCGCCGCTAAAGGTCTTCAAGAGATATTCATGACGGCCGGCGCTGGGAAGTTGGATGGAAAAATCCACTTTCCGTTCCTGGCCTTCCGAGAGCGTCACTTGCTTGATCTCACCGGTCGCGCATCCGGGGCCTTCCAAACAGGCGGCAAGGGAAGCGGTTTGCGTCTCCGACAAATTCCGGAACGGGACTTGCCAGCGCACCGCCCGGCCCTCGGTCAGATCGCGGGAGGTGAAAGCCGCTTTTTCGAGAAGGGGAACAATCGGATTGGCTTCCGGAATCCGCAAAGGAATCACTAACGGGGGAGGCAGGTTATCTTCTAGGATTCCCTGGGCGGGATTGGGCTGCACGGCAATCAACGCGACCACCTCATCCGCGGGAATTGTGCCTTGCCATTCCAAAGTCACCGAAGCGCCGGCGGGCACCGGACCGGAGGCCAGCGGTTCTATCCGGCCGCCAATCCGGACTTGACAATCGGCGGCATCCAGAGGGTACGGAGACCGATTGAACAGCAGGGCCTGGACGCGGGCCTTTTCGCCATCCCATTCCACTTTGCCACCGTCCAAGGCGAGATCGGGTTTCCGTTTCGGGATATGTGTTCCTCCCCAGGCATCCAGGCGGGATTCCTGGTTCCAGGCATAGAACCGCACGGTGGCCTGGTCGTGCCCTTCCTTGCCAATAGAAGCCGTGAAACTGTGGTGGACGAGAGAATCCGCAAACTCAAACGGTCCGCTTTCGTACACGATTTTTTCGCCGATCCTCATCGAGACGACCGCCTGGCCGGATTGCAGGGTGGCCAGGGCCGAACGCAGGGTAAACGATTGCTCCTGATCTTCGACGAACAAGCCGGGTTCCACGGAGACCTCCGCCCGTTCTTGCGGCAACACCAATGGCACGGCGGGATCGCCAAACAGAATGTACTGATCCACCAATTCCGGATCCGTCTGGTCCAGCATGTATTCGGCTTTGGTGAAGGTTACTGCCTCACCCACCCGGGTCAAACCGCCGCGGGTGAGGTTGCGCATGAGAATTTCGGACATCACCATGTGCCGGTTGGTGGTTCCGCCGCCGCTGGGCCCCCAGACGGCGATGGCGCCGCGGTCGGGATAGCGGATGAATTCTTCCGACAGGCATACGGTGAAGGGGGAGATGTTGAAATTCAGGTAACCGGTCAGGCAAGACCAATTCACGACGAAGGGAAACCGCGAATTGGGCTGCAATTCAAGCAGATTGCTGGTGGAGTTGTCGGTGCCGTAAAAAATCCGCTCTTCCGACCACAATTGGTTTCCGCCGTGTCCGATATATTGCACTACCAGCGAACCGCGGTCGAATTCCTTCAGGATGGCGCGCGTGCACTGCGGCGAGAATTTCTTGTTTTTGTACTTTTGCATCGCGGGATCTTGGGTATCCGCGAAGCGGTGATGCAGATACGGATTGGTCTCATGCGGAAAATCGTTTTGATGTAAAAACGCGGCTTCGTATTCCGGGGGAAGGCTGGAGTTGGCGTTTTCCAGGGCGTAGGACTCGAACTTGTTGTCGGTGATGAACAAATTGCGCGCTTTCCACGGCCCGAGCGGAGATTCAGTTTCATACAGGAATAATTTGGTCAGGTATCGATTCAAATCTTGAGACGAATGGACCGAAATCCGGCCGATGATCACATCGGGGAAGAAATCCATTGGTCCGCCCCATAAGTAAGCGTACCATTCGTCGGAAGCGTAACGTTGGGGATTATCGAGGGGGGCATAGGTAGGAACCTGATCGGGCGCGCCGGTTCCCAGCCGGTCGCGGTGGTCCCAGTTGGAATCACCGATCAACACCACGAAGTCCGGACTGAGGCCCTGCCATTCGGACTGGGTGTAGCGGAGAAACCGTTTGATCGCTTCGAAATCGGGATATCCGTAATTGAATTCATCGTAAATATCCTGGACGCCGGTCAGGAGAACTTCATATCCCTGCGCGGTTCTCCATTCCGCCAACCGGCGGGCCGCGGATAACATGGAACCGTGGGTGATTATGACATAGTTATATCCCTGATCAGTCCGGTGCAAGGTGGAAGGGTAGTCGAGATCGACGGTATACGGACCCGGTAAGTCCGCGTCCCCCATGATCACCATCCGCGTCCATTCTTCTTTCGGGAGAACCCACGCGGCCTTGGGGGGCACCTCAGACGCTGAATATTTCCGAAGACCGCCCGCCCCGTCCAAAACCCAGGCGGAAACCGGTTGATTCGTTTCGTCAACCGAAAGCGAAATGGCGTTGGTCTCTTCGGGCAGTTTTGCGCGGTCCACCACCAGTCCGTCCTTCGGAAGATGGCCCTGGCGGGGGTAGATCACTTCGATCCCATCAAAAAACAAATGGCGGACTTCGTCCACCTTTTCACTGAGTCCTGACTGAAAGGGGGAATGACTGTCCGGTTCCCGGTCCAGAATCAGGGTCAGCGTGGGGGAAGCGATGAGTGCTTCCGCTCCGGTGGTGAACCAAAAGCGGGTGGCTTCATCGATTTCCAGACTGAACGCTTGGGTCGCGTCTCCCACCTGCGCGGTAAACGAACACCGCTGGCGGGTCCGGTTTTGCGCGTCCAAGGCAATCCGCACTTCCCCGGCCGAAGCCAATCCGGGCAGATCCAAGGGCAAATCCTTGGATTTCGAATCCATATCCAGGTAATACCAGCCGAAGCGGCCGTTTTTTTCCTTGACCAACACCCGGTCTTCATTGTAGAGCCGGGAGGCATAAAAAAGAGGCGCGCCTTCATCGGCCCACGCGGCCGGCCGTTCTTCCACCCGCCGGGGGGGCGTCTCCATTTCAAACCACGTCAGGAAATAGTGCGAATCCGGCGTGAATTCGGAATCGGACGCCTCGCCGTAAAATACAATCACGTCCCCGTCGTCAAACCGGCCATCCCCGTCGTCTCCGACATAGACCGGCAATTCCACGCCCTTGTGCCAAATCCGGACGTTTGGCAGTTGGACATTCTGGGGAGCCAGGCCTTGCTCTTCCAAGTCCTTGGGGCGAACGGCCGTAATGCCGGTCTGCCGCACCCGGACCCGCACCCCGTCCTGGCGCGGGCCGATCTCCCGCCAGGCGGGATTGAGCACCGCGGACTGGAAGTCAAATCCCACGCTTTGCGGATGAAATCCCTCGGTTTTTTCGGATTCGGGAATAGCGCGTTTCCGGCGGAATGATTCGATATAATCGCGATTCAAGGCCAGGTTGTTGAACAGGCGCTTGTAGCCCGTGTCCAACGTGCTTCGCGTTTGGGAGCGGATTTCCGATCCCCCTTGCCAACTCACCCGGATCTCCAGCCGGTCCACGAACAGAGAATGGATTGCCGGGAACAAAGCCCGCGCTTCGGGGTGGGAGAGGCTCACGGTGGGATTCACCTGAAGGCCCAATACATCCAGTTCCTGAAACTGATACCGTTTCAGTTGCACAGCCGATTCGATGATCTTTTTCTGCTGGGCGGCCTCTTCCGGAGAAGCCTGATCGGACCGGGGATAGAGGGCAGGATCGCCGGAGTTTTTCACGACCCGCAAAATCCATAACGGATAGTCAATCGTGTATTCCGCTCCCGGGGGAATGACAAGGAACACCATGGATTGAGCCGCGTTATACGGCTTGAGCCGGAGCTGATCCGGGCCGGTGTATTGCACAAGGGCGAAATCATTTCCGGCGTCGAGCAAGGTAAAATCCGGATTCGCGGCGGGAGAATAATGGTTTGGGCCGGCGTCAGCCGTCAGCGTTCCCATCAACAACGAGCCGATGAAAAAGACCATACCGGACCGGTTAGACAATAGCATCATAGGCTCCCCACTCTTTCAGACAGGGTGATGTTGGATTCCTGCGGTTTCAGGAACGATGGATTATAGAGGAAGTAATCCCATTTTTTCCGGGAATCCCATGATCACGTTTAAATTTTGCACGGCTTGTCCGGCCGCGCCTTTGGTCAGATTGTCTTCTGCGGACACGAGCACGACATCCCCCGTCATGGCGTCTTCGTGCAGGGAGATATCAAGGAAGTTGGTTTCCCGCACGGCTTGCAGCGCCGGGGCTTCGCCCAGGGGATACAGCCGGATGAACGGCTCGCGGGCGTAGGTTTCCTGATAGGCGTTCCAGATCTCCGCCAAGGGGACGTCTTTGGCCTTGCGGCAGTAGATGGTCGAGAGAATCCCCCGTTGCAGGGGCAGGACGTGCGGCACGAAGGTCACAGTGACCGGTTTGCCGGTCACCCGCCGTAAAACCGAAACGATCTCCGGGGCATGCTGATGCTTGCCGATCCGGTAGGCGAAGAAATTCTGGTCGAACTCAGGGTGATGAAACGGGAGTTTCGGATTGCGCCCCGCTCCAGTGACTCCGGAGACGGAATTGACCCGGATCCGGTCTGGATCGAAGAATCCCCATTGGATGCCTGGATATAAACTCAAAATCGCGGCGGTGGGATAGCACCCTGGATTAGCGATCAGGCGGGCGTGTTTGATCTGTTCCCGGAACAATTCCGGCATGCCGTACACCGCCACGCCGCACAGTTCCGGCGAGGTGTGCTCGCCCTCGTACCAGCCTTGGCGCTCCGACAAATCCGGGAAACGGTAATCGGCGGATAAATCGATCACCCGCAGTCCTTTTTCATAATAAAGCGGGGCCAATTTCATGGCCGCCCCGTGGGGAACGCTTAGAAACACGAGGTCCGCCCCATCCGCTTCGCCTTCCGTTTCGGGCCGGATGGGCAAATCGATGACATGGCGCAGCCAGGGCCAGAAGGCGTGCGCCGGCTGTGGTTGATCGAAACCCGCGGCCGTCAAGGAAACAATCTTGACTTTGGGATGATTCAATAACAAACGGATCAATTCGCCACCCGTGTAGCCGGTGGCCCCAACGATTTTTACCTTGCATACATCCGAATTACTCATGGATTCCACCTTGTATAAAATAAGTGGGATGAAGTATAACCCCCCGCTGGGGGGCTGTCAAAATGCGTGAAACGGGAGTCGGCAAACCAGCGTACGGATGTCTTTTCCTCACCTCTCTGCCTGGACACCCGCCAAAGCATTTGTTTCAATGGCCCTCACCCGCGCACGGGATCCATCATCACTCACGAGGAGAAACAGGACCATGAAGATTCCACTGGCGGCTTTCGCGTTGACGGCCTTGCTGGCCATGCCCGGCTGGGCGGAGGAAGAGGATTTCGCCCTGAAGACCATTCATATCGGCATGATAGTCAAAGACCTCGAACAATCCATGAAGTTCTACAAAGATGTGGTCGGAATGGTCCAAGTGGACACCACCGAATTCAGTGTGGACGCGGATTTCGGGAAGAAATCCGGTCTCACCGATTCCCTGCCCATTCACGTTCAGGTATTGAAATTAGGGAAGGGTGAAAACGCCACCCAGCTCAAACTGATGACCTTCGGTGACAAAGCCCAGCCCCAGGAAAACGAATACATCCATTCGCACACGGGCATCCAATACATCACGATCATGGTGAACGATCTCACGCCCATCCTGGAGCGGATCAAAAAACACAAAGTGAAACGGCTGGGCGACACGCCGATCGCGATGGGTGACAACTATTTTGTGTTGATCCAGGATCCCGACGGCACCTTTGTCGAGCTGATCGGCCCCATAAAGGAAGCGAAAAAATAAAGATCATCCGGGAAGCGCGTCCTCTCGAACGGCGATAAAAGAAGGGACGTATTATTCCATCACCCTTTGGGATATGGCCGATGTTAACCTGGGAGGGCGGATCCCCCAGGTCCACCCCACAAAAATTCCCTCACCCTGATCCTCTCCCAGGGGGAGAGGGAATCGTATAAGAAGGGCCGTGGGGATGGATTTCGCCGCGCGCAACCTGCCCTACCCATAATTCACTAAGTTTGTTGATGATCGATTACACGCATCGCGCTCCCCTATTCCACGATTCAGCCCGCGAATACATCCTGAATCAATCCTCTTCTGCCCCCCATACTTTGAGGAAGAAATCGGGCGGATGCCTATTTCTCCCCTGCCAGCGCCTTCATTACACTCTTTACCCATGCCTCCGGATGTTCCGGCGGTTTGACGGCAAACACAGCGTATGTATCCACAGCGAAACCGATGATCCCGCCCTGGTACCTGTCCGTTCCCCGGAACGCTCCCGCAGCCAATTCCGGGTAATCCGCCACCTCGCCGGATTTTGCTACCCGCTCACGCATTTTTTGAATCCGTTCCCGCGCTTCCTCTCCGGACGCGGCCATCGACAACACCAGCGTGCTGGGTTCTTCGCGGAAGGCATACTTGGCCAGCAAGGCCGGGGCGAGAAATTCATACCCCAATGGCGCCCGTTTCTCAAAACTGTGCGAGCGGGGGATTAATCCCATCGATGGGAAGATCCTCAAAATTTCCGGCAACGATCTATCATCCCCGATCCGCCTGGAAACCTCCCCGGCGAAAGCCCGCAGCACGTTCTGTACTCCCCCCTGATTCTCGCTGAAGCCGGACAATTTAACGTAATACGGACCTTGCACAAAGTGGATCAGCGATTCGGCCTGGTAGCCCTCGGCGCCCACAGGGATGAACTCGTAATCCGGAGAGCGCTCGGCCGCGTAGATCCCGAAGGCGTTCAGGGGATTGCCCATGTAATACACATCCACGGTGATATCGGTGTCTTCTTTTTTGTAATCCTGGTGTCCCAGGGCCACAAAATCGTAGTTGTGGAACGCGCCCGCTCCGCCGTTGATGTATTCATAGAGGTCCATTCCATAGAACCGGGCCTCTCCATCCCGCCGCGCTCCAAGGGATTCCGGATCCGGCAACAAGGTGGCCAATTGATTCCGGATTTCCGGTGAGACAGGCTTGATCTCTTCCGCGCCGGCCCCGGACATCTCTTCCTGACCGAATGGCATGGGAACAAAACTAACCGCCATCAGGAACATGGCCAGACATGCGTAATTCCTCATTGATGTGAACTCCTTTTCTTTTACAACACACACTATACAACGCAGTGTAGTAAAATGGGCGGATCCCCAGGTCCGCCCTTCTCTATTTTATTTTCCCTCACCCGGACCTTCTCCCAGAGGGAGAGGGGATTGGATCGAACGAAGCGGCCGTTGCAGTCCGCCCGTCCAGCGCGCGGGCCGGATGCCCGGGCTCTTAACCGCTCAGGCGAACAATTGCTTCGCGGCTTCCAGGCGGTTCACGATCTGGATGCCGTGGGGGCAGACCTGTTCGCATTTCCGGCAGCCGCCGCACCGCGAGTTGAAGCGTTTTTGTTCAGGCAACTCTTGATACGTGGTGAAGGCCGTGTAGCGGTCGCCGAGCTGTTCGAAATAATAATCCTTGCAGCGGATAACCGTGGAAATCTCGATGCACTCCGGGCAGTTGCGTTTGCATTCGTCGCACATCAGGCAATTGTTGGAGCGGTTGGCCTGGGCGTAATGGTACAGCGCCTTGTCTTCCTGGCTGGTCAGGGTTTCGCCGGCGGCTTTCAGATACGCGTCAAACATCTCGACCGATCCAATGCCTTTCACCACGGTGGTGACCGCGGGATTGGAGAGCAACTTTTTCAGATAGGCCAGTTCCTGATCGCGCCCGCGCAGGCCTTTCATGGTCTTCATGCCCATGACTCCCATGCCTTTTTCCCGGGCGGCGCGCAGTTCGGCATCCAGCAAAGTCAGGTTGTCCTGACTGAGGACCGGATTCAACAGATGATACATGCCGCTTTCGACCGCCGCGGCCGTTCCGCCTTTGATATCGCCGTGATTGGTGAATCCGGCGAAACGAACTTTCCCCAGTTGCTTCAATTTCTCGAACGACTCGCCGATCAGGGGGTCCTTGGCTGATTCGGCGTCGTGCCGGTTGAACATAAAGAAATCGACATAATCGGTATTGAGCAGTTTCAGAATGTCGTCGATCTTTTTGAAATTCTCCTTCCGGTAATCCTCGCGGCTGAAGAAATTATCCTTCAACGCGATATAGACCTTGTCGCGTTTGCTTTTCATCACTTCGCCCAAATCCCGGATCGAGCGGCCCCCCAGATACGAATCCGAGATGTGCACCAGATTGACACCGCGGTCGATGCCGTAGGCGTGCACACCCGGCTCGTTCACCAGTCCGCCCAAGCTGATCACGGACAGGTAAATGTCCGTATTCCCCAACCGCCGGTAGCGCATATCCGGCTGGTAATTCAGGATTTTTTTCGTATCCACTTTTTCCGATGGCGCGGCTTCCGCGTAGGCTTGCACCCCCATCCCCATGGCCACCGAAGCGGTGACACCCGTCCGTAAAAAAGTCCGGCGGCTGAATCGCGAATGATGCTTCGACATTGTCTTCCTCCAGGTTGTTTGGTGATTTCCAGTTGTGGATGATTGATATCGTCCTGACCACGAACTCAATCATCCTGAAATCGTCATCCCCATTAACGTGCGGGAATAGGAGCATGGTACTATTGATTTGTGTGCGAATATAGGAATTCAGCGAAGGATACAAAAATTCCATTGTTGATCAATTTAGATAGATTTTTCTTCTTTGTGAGAACTTGAAGACATACAAGAATGAGGTTCCTCCGGCAAAATGACAGGGGCAGACACGACGGTCTGCCCCTACAAAATACCTTGATCCCGGCCCTCTCCCAGAGGGAGAGGGAGACGAGGGTGGGCAGCATGTAAGGATTCATGCCTCAATCAACTTTCCCTTCAGAATCAATCCCTCTAACCTCCCTCGATCTTCGGGGGAGGAATCAAAAACCAAGCGTGGACGAAAGGATTCATCCCAAGAGTTTCTCAGCGGCGCGAAGGCCGCTAATCACCGCGCCTTCGATCGTAGCGGGAAGTCCCGTAGCGGTCCAATCGCCAGCCAAGAAAAAATTGGCCAAGGGCGTTTGCGGTCCCGGACGGCGGCCCGCATTCTCCACCGTGGCCGAAAACGTGGCGCGTGGTTCCCAAAAGACCAAGGAGGCAGTGGGCATCCGGCCCCGGCTTTCCGGGTAGGTATTTTGAATATCGTCGATGGCCGCCCGCGTCAAGTCTTCCCGGCTCCAGGATTGAAACCGGCGCGCGGCGCTGGCCACCAAGCAGACGCAGAATCTCTTGTGGATTCCGGGATTCATGAAGTTGGACCGGTGGAAGATCCACTCAAAGGTGGAATCTTGCAGACAACATAGGCACTCATCCGTAAACGGCTCATCATACTCCAGGTACACGCTGAGAATGGGGGACGCCCCCAGATCCGGCAAGGGCAGCCGGTCTTCCAAACCGGAGGTTGCCACCACGCTCCGCAAACGGACCTCCGGCAAGGCAGCGATACACGCTTCGCATTCCACGGTCTCACCGGAGGATACACTCACCGCGGAGACGGCGTCTCCCTCCACTATCAGGCGCGTGACGCTCCGGCCGAGCCACACCTTTCCGTTTCGTTCTTCCAAAAAGCGAATGGCTTTATCTCCCAGGAGGTCTCCCAGGGGAACCACGGGCAGGGCCAATTTCGAATCCTCGGCCCGGGAAAAAAACGCCGATTGCAGGACCGCCTGAAACAAGCGGGCGTCGGCCGAAGAAAGATCCTCGTTGAGGGCGGAGAGGGCGATAGGATCCCAGAGACGTTTGCGGAGAGCCTCGGGCTGGCGCAGGCGGCGGCAGAGTTCGGAAACGGTTTCGGATTGGTGAACCGCGCCTGGCCGTTTCAACGCCAAACCAAAGTGTATTGCCGCCCAGCCGTCCCTCCATCCCAGTGAACGCATCCGGAACAAACCAGCCAGGAGATGCCATGGTCCAGGCAACGCGGGACATTGAAGTGTGTCGCGAAAGCCGCCAGGCCCCCGGTACGGCACGCGGAGATTTTCCTGCAGCCGCACGCCTTCCCGGGTTCCCAACCGCTCGAGCAGGCGGAAGGTGTGGTGATAACAACCCATCAAGATATGCTGGCCGTTATCCACCCGGCCGCCCGTGTGCCGGCCGGGAATGGAATACGTGCGGCCGCCCAGAAAACTTTTCTTTTCGATGAGGAGGACAGGCCGGCCGGCTTCCGCCAGGGCCACCGCCGCGGAAATTCCGGCGAAACCGCCCCCGATTACGACGGTGTGGCCGCCCATTGGGTGACACGGCTCCATCGGCTTTCGAGCCAGGTGCTGAGAGCAATCATCATTTTTTTCTGATTGGGAACGCGAATACGTTGCTGATAGACATTGAAATCCGCCCGCACGATTTTCATCAGCAAAAGGTAATAGATCTTTCTCATGATCTCTGCGGGAAAGAGTAAATGATGATCGCGGCGTTCGTACAAGCGGGTGGCGGCGTCATAATAGGATTGCGCGCGATCCAGTTGGTGGCGCATCAATTCAATGAAGGCGGGGGTATATCCTTCTTCCAGAAGGCTCTTTTCTGAATACCGGAACCGCTCCAGATCTTCCAAGGGAAGGTAAATGCGGCCGTTCCGCGCGTCTTCGCCCACGTCGCGCATGATATTGGTCAACTGGAGGGCCATGCCCAGGTTGATGGCGTAATCCTTGGCCTGGCGGGAGCGGTAACCGAAGATTTCGATGCAAATCAAGCCCACGACGCTGGCCACCCGGTAACAGTAGGCGGCCAATTCGTCGAAGGTCTGGTACCGCTTCAGCCGGATATCCATTTCGCAGCCATCGATGAGCGCGTGGAAATATTCCTTGGGGATGCCAAAGCGCTGAATGACCTCCAGCAACGCCCGCGTGATGGGATGACCGGGTTGTTGTTTGTAGCAGGCTTCCATCTCGGAACGCCATACGTCGAGCCGGCGGCGCGCGTCATCCACATCGGTCATGTTATCGACGATATCATCGGTTTCCCGGCAAAACGAATAGACCGTGTAGATGGCTTCCCGTTTCACTTTGGGCAAAAACAGGAACGAATAATAGAAATTGGTTTTGCTCGCCTTGGTTTTCTGCCGGGTATAGTCCGCGTAATCCACCCTCTCCATTTCCCTGATCCGCCGCGATTCCTTGGTCTCTCGTCAAGCGCCAGTCCTGACCGATTCAAACAGCCGGTTAAAACGATTCCGGATACGTCCAATTCCCAGCAATGACCGGCCGCCGGATATCACATAATCCCATTGGTTCAGAGCGGGCCGGTGATCGAATACATTGTATTGATTTTGCGCCACCCGGGACAGGATGGTCACGCCGCCCAGCCAGGTAAACCGCAATTCGGCGTTGAGCGGCCACCGCACTTGCTCCACCAACGGATATCCCCGGTCGAACAGATTCCATGTCTGAGCCGTCAAGAATCGCATGATCCGCTGAAACCGCTCATCGTACACCCGGGCGAATAAATCCTCTTCGGTGTAATTTTCACTCCGCATCAGATTCTGGGGGATGTACACGCGGTCCTTTTGCAGGTCGATGGTCACATCCTGCCAAAAGTTGGTGAGTTGCAGCGCGGTGCAGAGGTGATCGGAAAGGATCATTTGTTCTTCATCCCGGTAATCGAACAGGCGCAGAATCAACCGGCCCACGGGATTGGCGGAATACCGGCAATACTTGGTGATGACACTATCCAATGTTTCGTAGCGGTTCACCGTGACATCCCGCTTGAAGGCCTGCAGGAGATCCCGAAACAAATCCATGGGCAAATCCAATTTTTGAGCGCTGTCGGCCAGCGCCATGAAGATGGGATGGTCTGCCCGTCCCTGATTAGATTCCTCGAGCAGGATTTCCCAGCCGTTGAGGTATTCCAACCGAGATCCCTCGTATAGCGGCTCATCCGCGAAATCATCCGCGACCCGCGCGAACGCGTAGATGGCATAGACGTGGGGGCGTTTTGCCTTGGGCAGCAGCAGCGAACCCACGGGGAAATTCTCATAATGCGATACGGTCAGTTTGCGGCAGAACGAGTAGGCCTCCTCCAGCGTCCAGCGTGTTCCCGCCGGACGTTCGCGCAATTGATAAAGGGATTGGATCGTCTCCAGTGATGGAATTTGGGTGGCCATAATTATTGCGGTTATATTAGCATGCTTGACGAAGGGATCAAAATGAAATCTCAGGAGGCGTCTGAACAGAGCGATCCGAAGAAAGTCACCTTAAAACGTCAAGAAACCCCGTAAGTCTGACGCGAGAACGTGGGCCTATTATCCCAGCGAAAAGTTCATTTGAAATAAATGCACGGAGAACGACCGAAAGACTGTTCTATCAAAACATATAACCTTTTCATTTCGAACAGCTTGTGTATCGTAACTTCAAGCGATTTTGAAGGTTCTCCCGGTGATTATCCGAAAATACGGTCACGCCTCCGCTGGTTGTATTCGATTTTTTCTTGCGGGGTCATTTTGGTGAAATCAGGTTCTTCCTCATCCACCATCCGGGGGCGGGAGGAAACCGGCCGGGCCGCCGCCGCGGGCGTGGGAGGAGCCGGGACGGGTTTGGGAACCGCAGGCTTGGGTGGTGGAGGCGAAGCGGGAACCGTGATTGTAGAACGCCCGCTGTAACTCATGGCCGGATCGGTCAGCACCATGTCATCCGCCAGGCTGCGCTGCGGCGTGATTTTCAATTCTTGCAAAACGCCGTGGTAGGCTTTCACGGCTTCTTCTGCCGAAATTTCACCGTCCACGATCATCCGGAGGAACTTGATGAAGACCAGTTGATTCTCGGCGTTGTTGATTTTGCGCCCGAAGAGGGCCACATGACCGCCATATTTCTGGGTGTCGGCGATCAGCTTGAACGCGTCATAGGTAGTTCCCGATGAACCGCCCAGGATACCAACGATGATGGAGGGATCATAATTTACCAGTTCTTCCATGAATTTAGGACCGTGATATACCATCTTCAGGAACAAGGGACGTCCCCGTTCGGTGACGCCCGCCAGGCTCCGGACGATCGCGTCGTTTACGAACGCCCCGATGAGGTGGGGATCAACCGTACCGGGCACATTCGGATCGAACACTTCCAGGAAATAGCGCATGCCTTTGGCTTCCGCCTCAATCCGGAATTCCTTAAATGCTTGGAGGGTGGCCAGATCCCGGTCCACGTCATTGTTGAACGTAATCGAATAGAGACCCAGGTTGCACCCGATGGCCCGTTCTTCCGGCGTGCATTCATATTTGCCGCATTGCAGGTGATCGATAGTCGCCGTGCGGAAGGGGCGGGAGGCCATCGTCTCGTAGCTGCTGCCCCGGAAGGTGTGGATGTCGGTCGTGTCATTGATCCGGCCGGCGGGAGTCACATGCGAGTTGTCGAACAGCCGTTCCTGGATGGTGAGCACTTCGTTGGAACTGGCCGACATCAGCATGATGTCGACGAGGCCCTGGTGGACCACATCGCGCATCATCTGGCGGTATTCCTGGATGCTGCGGAAGCGCACTTCCCCATGGTAGTATTCCGGTGAATGGCGTCCGCAGGATTGAATCCCCCGCGCCATATCGGCATCCTTGGCATCAGCGATGATAAAGGCCTTGCTGCTGGGATTGGCCCGGATTTCCGCCAATTTGCGATCCATCGATTTTTCGACCATGAGACTCTCCAGGCAGGTTGATAGATACGAAAGAAATATAGCCTTGATCCTCTATTCAGGGCAAGGTGAATGCCCTTCCCGCCGATCATTTTTCATTATTTTGATTTTCCGGGGCCGATCCTCTTTTTCAGTGAAACGGTCCGGTTACTTTCCCAGAAGTCAGGCCGTAACAGACTCCTTGAACGCGGAGAATGTAATGCCTCACGCTTATTCAAGGCGGCTCTCACCCTGATCCTGTCCCAGAGGGAGAGGGAATCGTTTCGCGTTGCTATTCGGAGTCCTATCACACATTATGAGTATAGAAAGATCTACATTCTGGCGGATCCTCAGCCTACTCTATTTGAGCCCAGCGGGGGCCTGAAGGGTTCATCTTGACCTGCAGGCGGATTCTGACACACTCGAACCGAGAAAACTGGAATACCCGGGCGCCGGAATGATCCGTTTTTGCCATCCCGGGAAGACGAAAGGAATAGGATGAACGGAATCGGCCATTGGAGTTTTCCGCAGAAGGCAGGAATGGGTGTACTCGCGGTTGTCATTCTGGCGGGTATTTTGTATAGCCCCACCCTCTCTGCCCGTTGGCAGTACCATTACTATCAAAACCAATATCAGGCCCGGCAGATCGCCGAGGCGGCGCGGGTACTGCCGCAATTCGACGATCTCTCGGTACCCCTCCATCATATCCACTACCAAGAACTCATGAAATCCGCGGGAAAATCCGGCGATTTGGAACGGCAATACATGGACTTAGCCACCCAAAATCCCGCGAACGCCCTTGCCTTGGCGCTCAGCAGCCGGGCCGTTTCCGATCCGGAGGTCCAGCAACGGCTTTTGAATCAGGCTTTGCAGCTGGCGCCCGGCGAGGAGACCGTCCGGCTCATCCAAATCGAATCGGATTTAGCGGCCGGCCAGTATCAAACCGCGCTCGAACAGTTCCAGGGAATCCAGACTCAGACTTGGTACCGCGCTTACCTGGAAGCACGAACCCGGTGGATGTTGGGGTATACGAATCAGACGCTCGAGAGTTTTGTTCAAGCCCTGCAACAAGCGGATTGCCCCGCCCAGGTGAATATCCAGTTCGCGAAATTTCTTTGTGAGCAGGATCTCCCGTCCAAAAGAAACCGGCCAGAACCCTTCGCCGGATGGAACGAAGTCCAATTCATAAATGAACCAGAAGCCTACGCCTATCGTGTCTGGTTATCCGGAAAATCCATTGCCCAGGCAGCCCAAACGCTCCCCCCGCCGGTCCGTCACCATCCCGGAGCTCTGATCATCCTGGCCCAGGCGGCGTGGAAACGGAATCCAGTTCCGGAATCCTCCGACGGGAAAGAGGGGGAGGCTCCGGCCGGCGCATCTTGGTTCAAGAATGAGGAGATTCTGGCTGCGCAGGCCCTCATGCGCCAAGCGGGCCGGTTCGCGTCCGGCCAACCGGAATGGATCGTAACCCGTGGTCTGTTTGCCCTAGGAGAACATCAGCCGGATCGCGCCCGGGTCTATTTCGCCACCGGTTTGAACAGCGGTGCCCGGCATTTTGATACCGGTTTTCACGCCCGGATGGCGCAAACGTTGTTAGCCTTCAACCGGTTGAACGAAGCAGTACCCCATTTTGAAAAAGCCTGGGGCTCTATTCCGGAAAACGGCCTGCTGCTTAAACAATCGGGATTGATGCTTTTGGCGGAAGCGAAATACGACGAAGCCCTCATCCGTTTAAAAAAGGCGAGCGAGTATCTTCCGCATGATCTGGAAACATTAAACGCCCTCGTTGACGCCTACATCGCAAAGGACCTTATCGATGAAGCCTTGAGAACCGCCGCGCGGATTCTGGACCGCAATGTGCATGATCCGGTTTCCCGCCGCCGGCTGGCGCACCTCTGGATCAAGAAGGACCAAATCAACCGGGCTATTGGGCTTTATGCCTCCTACCTGGACAATTTCCCGAATTGCGGGACGTGTTATGCCGAAATTGCCCGGATTCACATTCAAAACGGAGACCCCGCGCGGGCCGAACGCATTCTGAGGGACGCGTTGAGAGATAAACCCATGCTGCAAGATAAGGAGGAAATCCAGGCGGTGTTGGAAGAAATCGAACAAATGAAAGAAGAAAAGGAGCAAAAGAAATAAGAAGAATCATCCGAGAAGAGGGTGCCGAATGAGGTACAATCGCTTCCACGCCCTCCGGGAGGAGGGTAAACACTCCGGTTTTGTTCCTATAAAAATACCCCCCCGGCCCTCTCCCAAAGGGAGTGGGAATTGGGGCGTTGGTTTTCATCGATTCTTTCGAAGTGAATCGGACCTGAGGACTGAAAAAGGCACGTATTTGCCCGATGAGCCTGAAAAAAGATGGGCCCTCATTTTACCCGCACAGCCCCGATTCCCGGCCGGTGAGGCATGAGCAACCGGCCGTGATCCAGGACCATGCCCTGGAAGGGGTCATTTGCCAGCAAGGCCGCGCCATCCAGGTCGAGAAAATCCACCCACGGAGCGAGATGGGCCGCCGCGGTGATGCCCAGTGAACTTTCAATCATACAGCCCAGCATGATCCGCATCCCTTGTTGCCTGGCGAGATGAATCATCTGACGGGCGCGGGCCAATCCCCCGCATTTCGCGAGTTTGATGTTAATGCCATCCGCCAGTCCCGCCCAGGTTTCGATGTCTTCCGGGCCGTGCACGCCTTCATCCACAATGATGGGGATATTCGAGCGGTTGGTTTCCTGAATCCGGCGGTAGCCTTCCTGGTCCTCCCGCGGCAAAGGTTGTTCCAACACCCTCACGCCCAATTCTTGCAGTTTCGGGAGCATTTCCACGGTTTGTTCCACGGACCAGCCTTCGTTTGCATCCACGTAAAGGGGCTTTCGGGTCCGCGCGTGGATGGCTTCCAGGATAGGGAAATCTTCTTCCCCGCCGACTTTGATTTTGAGGATGGGATAGGATTCCGCCTGGTCCACCTTTCGCAAAACGGTTTCGAGGTTGTCCAGGCCGATGGTGAAGGATGAGATCAGATCAGCCCGGAATGGTGTATTCCAAAGCCGGTACAGGGGCCTGCCTTCGCGCTTCCCCCAGGCGTCATGCCAGGCCAGGTCCACCGCCTGTGCCAGGGCGGTCTCGCCGGGGAAGCGCTCCAATAGTCCGGCCACTATGATTTCAACCGGACGGTTGAAATCAGGCTTTTCGGACAGCCAAGTGTGAGCCAAAGATTCCATGCGTTCCACGGTTTGGCCATGGTAATAGATGGGCGCGCCTTCGCCCCATCCTTCTCCGATCCGGAGGAACAGATTCTTCACCGCGCGGCGGGTTCCCCGCGAAAGCCCGAAGGGATCCCGCAGAGGCAGTTCCCGGATTTCACACCGCCAGGTTGGTTGCATGAGGGAGTTACCTGAATTCCGCAGAGGATTACCTGGATTCCCTTATTCCGGCGACACAATCTTCAAGCCGGCGATGCCCGCCACGATGAGCAGAAGGCACAAGACGCGCGCGGGATCGCGCGGTTCGTCGAACAGAAGCATGCCCCACACCGCTGTCCCCGCCGCGCCGATGCCCGTCCAGACCGCGTAGGCTGTTCCCACCGGCAAAGAACGCATCGCCTTGGCGAGCAAGATAAAGCTGAGGATCATGACCGCCACCGTCCAAACCGCAGGCCGCCAACGCGTGAATCCTTCCGAATACTTAAGACCGATCGCCCAGGCGATTTCACAAAGCCCCGCGGCCAACAACCACACCCACGCCATGCCTTGCCCTTTCGTCCCGTAGCATCCATTGCATCTCCGGCGGGTATGATAGCCCCCCGAACGGAAATTCGCACAGAGCAGCCGGGGTGGCCAGCCATCCCCGCAGAAAAAAAATCAAAAACCCTATTGCCAAACACAATTTTTTTTGCTATTGTTTTTATATGGAAGTTCATTGAGGCCATGACCTCAAACTCCACGGTTCGGACACCGAAATAGTCCATTCGCGGATCAGGTGGCGGTGATGCCATAAGCCGCGCGATAAGGTCCCCACGGGGATTAAGCCAAAGGATGGAACGAAGGCGAGAAAGGAAGGAATGCGTGCGTAAAACGCAGCCAAGGCAGTAGGAAAGGAGTCGTTGTGCATGGATTTGGCAGCGGCTCCTTCCTCATTTTAAACCCCTGCCGGGAAACGTGGATTCCACACATGAATCATGCCCTGACCGTTTTTTGTGTTGCCTGCGTATGCGCCCTGTCCGGCGCCTCGGAGGAAATCCAAATCAGCCGCGTTTTCGGTCCGGAACATCCCGGCCCGTATAAGCATCCTGCTTCCATCACCGAACTGGACAACGGCGATTTGTACATGGCCTATTATGGGGGATCCGGTGAATACGGCACCGATACCGCCGTCTTTGGATCGCGGCTCAAGGCGGGTGAAACCGCGTGGAGTTTTCCAGTGGTAATCGCGGACACGCCGGATATCTCCGAAGGCAATCCGGTGGTCTGGCAAGCCCCCGACGGGAAGGTGTGGCTGTTTTACGTGAACCGTTATGGCGACACGTGGTCCACGTCGCGGGTCAAATGCAAGATATCCACCGATGGCGCGCATACCTGGTCGGATTCGTTCATGCTCACCTTTGATTTGGGCACCATGGTGCGCGGCCGGCCGATCGTACTCCGGAACGGGGATTACCTGCTTCCCATGTACCTTGAAATCAGCAACGATACCGAACGGACCGATCCCGGCACTTCTTCTTTTTTCATGCGGTATAATCCCCAAACCAAAAAATGGACTCCGACCCACTTCATCCATTCGCCCATGGGCAACCTGCAGCCGCAGGTGGCGCAAATCACGGATGACTATCTGATCTGCTACATCCGCCGGGGAGGCGACTTTGAACCCACGGATCAGGGTTACCTGTTGCGGGCGGAATCCCGGGACGGGGGATGGACCTGGAGCGACGCCCAAGTCACCTCGTTCAAGAATCCCAATTCGGCAGTGGATCTCCTCCGATTACAAAACGGCCACCTGATGCTGATATACAATGACAGCATGAACGACCGCACCCCCCTCACCGTGGCCATTTCCACCGACAACGACACGAGCTGGCCCTACCGGAGAAACATCATGGAGGGCGAAAACAGTTTCGCGTATCCCTACGCCATCCAGACCCGGGATGGCAAGATCCATGTGGTCTTCACCACAGACGAGCGCACAGTCATCATGCACGCCGTATTCGAAGAAAGCGCTATTTTGAAATCCCCGGAATCCCAATAGTATTTCGTTTCGATAGATTGAATAGATACCCCATGAAGCTCAATTTCCATCGCCATTGAATTGTCCGCCATAGCCCGGATTTTCCTGCTCCGGTATGATAGAATCCATTCGACCGGGGGTATGTCCGCTCATCCTTGTTCCGTTCCACCCACCCACGGCGGGGAAGTTTGAATTCCATTCCACTAGCCCAAGATGGACCATTTATGAATCTCTCAAGCCCCGTTTCCAAAGCCTTTACTTTAATCGAACTGCTCATCGTCGTGGCGATTATCGGCATTTTGGCGGCCATTGCCGTGCCCAACTTTTTAAATGCCCAGGTACGCGCGAAAATCGCCCGCAGTTACGCCGATATGCGGAACCTGGGAACCGCCATTGAGTCGTTCCGGGTAGACAAGAACGTCATGCTCGTGGACCTGTGGGATGACGACTACGAATGGGCCACCAAGCGGATCAACGAAGTCTTCCACGGGGTGGGATACCGGTCCAACCAGCTCCAGCGCACGGGGGAAGATGTCTTGGCGGTGCTCACCACTCCGGTAGCCTACATGTCCAGCGTGCCCAAAGATCCGTTCATTGAGCGGTACGGTGTGGATGTTCACGGGGGAAACAACGTGAATTTCAAGACTTACATCTATGGCGACTTGGAAACCCTGGACGCGAACATCGGCGGATTTTATGTTCCCCTCTACAATCCCCTGCAGAACACGACCAATCAGCACGGTGTGAAACCATTGCGGCCGTTCGAGTGGGTGTTACTGGGTTTCGGCCCGGATGGCGACATGCCCAGCACCACCTGGGGAGTTCCCTATGACAGCACCAATGGCCTGACCTCCAACGGTGAAATCGTTTACCGTTCGGGCGGCGGCACGAAATAACGTCAGAGTTGCCTGCCAGATGAGGCAAGAAAGAATAACTATGTTTACGAAGGAACAATTCATCCAATCCGTGGAGCATGAAAGCAAAATCTGCAAGCATCTGTTCTCGAAAATGCCTCCCGGCGGCCTGGAATACCGCCCCTCTCCCAGCCAACGCTCCATGCTGGAATTATTGCAGTACTTAACAGTCATAGGAGCCACCACGGTGAAAGGGCTGGTTCGAAATGATTGGAGTCAGCTCGGGCAAGACATGGAAAATTCCAAAACCCGAACCGCCGATCGATTTTGTGAAGATATGGATCACCAAGTGGAGGAAATCCGGCATCTGTTGCAGCCCTTCACGAATGAGGAGCTGATGCAAAAGGATACCACCACCATGATCAATATCCCGGTCAAAATGGGAGAAGGATTGGTGAACCTGGCGTTAAAGTTCCTCACCGCCTACCGCATGCAATTGTTTCTTTACCTCAAGGGCGCGGGCGTGACGAACATTTCTACGGCCAATTGTTGGCTGGGCATCGATATGCCGGCGAAGTGAGCATTTCATTTCAGGAAACTGATCCCTTGATGACCGAGCAAGGATGCCTCACGCCTTCATCAGGACTACCCTCACCCTGACCCTCTCCCAGAGGGAAAGGAAAATGGGGGGTTGGTTTTCATCGATCCTTTTGAAGGGAGGCGAACCGATGGTCTAAAAATGGACACATTGGCCGGATGAGCCTTAATTTCTATCCCGGATGACATCCCCATAACTCATTAGACGGATGCCCCGCTTCTCAATCACCTCCCGGACTTTCGGACTGGTGAAGGCCCGGGTCACGCCGTCCCGGTCCGCCGCTACGTTCCAATACCCGATATGGCCGATGGAGCGCATCTCGGGCGTATCGAGGCCGGGATGATCGATGAACAACCACAAACCGGGCTGGAGATTTTCCAGAATTGAGATCATCGCGGTTTCTTTCTGACCGGGCGTGGTGTCACTGCCGCCGAATCCCCCCGCCGGTTTGGCTTCGGGAAGTTCCAAAGGCAACTGGTATTCCCGCGACAATTTTTGGGTCAATGAGCGGAGGGCAGGATCCGCGGTTGGGGTTCCCATGTGCGAAGACAAATGACTGACGTTGGGAATCCACTCTTTTGCCAATTCGATCTGGGCGCGCAGTTCGGCCTCCACTTCCTCCAATTTGAAAGGAGATTGTAAAAAACCCGTGTTCGGCGGAAATCCGGTCCGTTGGCTGGTGGTGGGGAGAAAATGTCCTTGGCGGTCCACCAGGCTGGGGGCTTGGGTCACCGGTCCCCATTTCATCAGTTCCCACTCGCTGGTGAGGGTCAAATGCACTCCCACGTCCAGGCCGGGCGTTTCGTTTAGCATCTTGACCGCCTCGTTGAACCACGGCGCGGGGACCATGACTTCCACGGTGCGCATGATTCCCTCCTTGAACGCCTGAATGCAGGCCACGTTGGCGGTATGGCTGGAACCCATGTCGTCGCCGCGGACAACCAAGCGGATCTCCGCGCCGGCGTCCTCTGCCGGGGCGGATTGAATTGTCAGGACCGATGGGATCACAAGAAGAATCCGCCATGCCAAGTGAAGAAGTCCGATCGTTCGTCTTGAAATGCGGCGCATCGTGGTTTCCCTCCGTAGTATTTCAAAATAGCCAATGGTCACCCCAAATCGCTGACTTGCCGTTCGGCCTTGGCCAGCCATGCGGGATTGATGGTCACGCCCCAGCCGGGGCCGCTGGGGATCGCCACGTGGCCGTCTTTCACTTCCAGCGCGGGATGGTACAGGCCGTCAGTCCAAGGAGTCGATTCGATGCTGAATTCCACATAATCTCCCGCGTTCGGAATCGCGCCCATCAAGTGCAGAGTAAAAACGGTCACCATGGCCAGGTTGGCCGAGTGAGGCACGCAGGGGAGGTTCTTCTCCGCAGCCTTGGCGGCGACACGCAGAGCCCGGGTGAGCCCGCCGATGTAAAGGATATCGGGCTGCACCACGTCCACCGCGCGCATGTCGATCATCCGCCGCCATTGCGCCAAGTCGTTGTCCTGCTCGCCGCCGGCCACGGGGACAGAGATGGCCCGAGCGACTTCGGCGGTCCATTCCAGTTCCCAATATGGGCACGGCTCCTCGAAGTGGCAATAGTTGTATTGTTCGAGCATCCGGCCCACCTCGATGGCCTTAGGCGGCGTGTAGCCGCTGTTGCCGTCAATCAGCAATTGGATGTCCTCCCCAACCGCTTTGCGCACGGCGGGGATGAGGTGTTCCGTGCGGCCGGGCCATTGGTCTTCATCATGGCCGTTGACTTTCCCCGCGCGGATTTTGAAAGCCCGGAAGCCTTTCTCGCCGCGCAGGCGGGCGAGGCGTTTGCCTTCGTCCTCGGGGGTGATGGTGCGGCTCATGCTCGAACCGTACACGGGAAAGGGCCGGGGCCGGCCGCCCAGCAGTTCGCACACGCTCAACTGTTCGCGCTTGCCTAGCAGGTCCCATACGGCGGTGTCCAATCCCGCCACCGCACGGCAGATGAACGACCAGGGGAACTTGTAGTTCTCCTCGACGCACCGGTCCACGATTTTTTCGAGGTCCGCGGGGTCCTGTCCCAGCGCGAGGCGCGCGATCTTGCGGTGGAGCACCTGGGCCGAGATGTCGGCGTCGAAGGTGGAGATTTGCCCCCAGCCTTCCGCGCCGTCATCGGTTTGAACGCGCACGAAGCTGACGTTGGTTCCCTGCGTGTAGGTTTCGATCCGCTGGAGTTTCGTTCCGGTCTTTTTCTGAAGCACCGGCGTGCGGCGGGTGATGCCATCGGTTCCCAAGGTAAGGATGTCTTTTTCGAAGGCATACGCGGACCGAGGTTGCGCTACCGCGGCCGCCCAAGTTCCCGCGGCGGCCAGGGATTTCATAAAACTCCTCCGGTTTTGAGACATGATTCATCCTCCTGGTCATCGAATAGGCGGGGCAGTTTGATTCGATATCACTTTTTACGATGGATTCCACTCAAAGGATTTCTTTCACCCGATCAGGACCACCCTCACCCCGGCCCACGCCCAGAGGAAGAAGGAATGGTTTAGCGTTCCCAGCCCTGCCTCCACAATCAGCACGGAGAATAATCCACATTTGAGTGAATTCCTACGGTACGAACCAATCCTTGAATGCTATTCCAAATATCCCAAATTCCGGGATTCAATCCAAATGATATTCTTCGCGCCGATCCGTCAGAAACGGCAACTCACGGCGGTAGTTTTCCACCCAGGCATGATCCAGTTCCGCCCGCAGGAGTCCTTCATCGTTTCCGGCGTCCGCGATCACCCGGCCGCTTGGATCAACAATTTGGCTGCGGCCGGAATAGGCATGTTCAGGATCGGCGCCACAGCGGTTGACGCCGATCACATACGCTTGGTTCTCGATCGCCCGCGCGGCCAGCAGCGCCATCCAGTGGGATTCCCGTTTAGCCGGCCAGCAAGCGATGACCATGAACAAATCCACGTTCCGCCGCACCGCCAGGCGGAATATTTCAGGGAAACGTAAATCATAGCAAATAAACGGAGCCACGGTAAATTCGTGGAGGGGAAAAGTCACAATCCGGTTTCCCGGCGCATAATGCCGGTTTTCTCCCGCCAGGGAAAACGGATGAATTTTGCTATACCGGGAATAAAGAAACCCACGGGAATCGATGATCACCGCTTCGTTGCATCCCCGGCCGTCCGGATTCCGGGTCACCACCCCTCCCCCAACAAACGCCTGGCGCCGCCGGGCCAAATCTTTCAGAAACGCGAATGTCCCGCCGGATTCATCCTCGGCCATGGCCGCCACGTTCATGCTGAAGCCGGTGGCGAACATTTCCGGGAGCACGATCAAACTGCCTGGATCGATTGGAACCTCCTCGAGAAGGGACCCGACTTTCGCAAAATTGGCTTGCTTGTTTTCCCAGACGATATCCAACTGAACACCAATGATTTTCATGAGTCTGCTATTCACCTGCCGTCTAGAGAAAAAGAACCCAGGGTGTCACCCAATCACCTCATTCATTTCCACCGGTCCTATCCCTTACCGGCACAGGTTTTACCCTGACTCCCTTATCATCCAAGGATATAATAAGACCGTTTGGCATGATTTCCGTTGAGAGCAGGGAATTAAAAAACCGATGACCATGGCCGAGATCGAAGAAAAAATCCGCGCCGGCGAACGGATCACCGAGGAAGAAGCCTTGTTTTTATTCCAATCCCCGGATATCCACGCGCTCGGCCGGATGTCGGAAATCGTCCGGCGGCGGTGGAACGGCAACCGGGCTTATTACATTGTCAACCGGCATATCAATTACAGCAATGTCTGCGTTGACTCCTGCCGTTTTTGCGCGTTTGCCCAAAAACCCGGCCAGCCGCTGGCCTTTACCTATTCGCTCGAAGAAATGGTGCAGCGGGCGGACGAGGGCGCGGAGCAAGGGGCGATCGAGCTCCATATAGTCGGGGGGTTGCATCCCGATTTGCCTTACGACTATTACTTGAACATCCTCCGGGCGATCAAAGCCCGCCATCCGCATATCCATTTGAAATGCTTCACGGCGGTGGAGATTTCCCACTTGGCCCGTCTGACGGGTTTGTCCATCGAGCGGGTGTTGAAAGACCTGATCGACGCCGGACTCGGTTCGCTTCCCGGCGGCGGGGCGGAGATGTTTGCCGGGCGGGTGCGGGAGAAGATCTGCCCCGGCAAATTGTACGTGGATGAATGGCTGGATGTGCACCGCACGGCGCACGGCCTGGGTTTGCGCAGCAACGCCACCATGCTGTACGGCCATATCGAAACGCCGGAGGAGATCATCGATCATCTCGCTCATCTGCGGCCTCTGCAAGATGAGACCGGCGGGTTTTTGACTTTCATCCCCCTGCGCTTCCAGTCCCGGAACACACGCCTCGAGGGTGTGATGTGCACCGGGGTGAAAGACCTGCGCGTGCATGCCATTTCACGAATCTATCTGGATAATTTTCCCCACATCAAATCGTATTGGACCATGCTGGGAGTCAAAACCGCCCAGGTCATGCTGCGCTTCGGCGCGGATGATTTCGACGGGACGGTTATCGATGAAAAAATCGTGCACATGGCCGGTTCCACCTCGCCGAAACTCTTGACCGTCTCCACAATTCAACGCTTAATTCGGGAGGCGGGACGGGAACCGGTGGAACGGGACACGTTGTTCCAGCCGTATCACCGCACTCAATCCCTGCCCGCGGCGATTGCCTAGGTACCGGGACCAATCCGCAAGTCATCCGCTGGATTGAAACGAACCGTCCATGACCGAACTGCCGGCCTCCTTCCGTGATATCGAATGGCTCATCCTGGACATGGATGGCGTCTTGACCAATGAACAGGCCTATTGGGACACCGCCGGGTTGGTAATCCGCGATCTGCTCGAAAGCCCGGCGCATCTCGGCCTCGATCCCGCTCAGTTCACGCCGATTGCCGATCTCTTTTACCACCGGATGAACCGCGGCACGCGCTCGGACTGGCGCAAGTACCTTCCGCCCGAGCTGATCGTCACGTGCAAATCGCGCGGCATCAACAGCAACTGGGACCTGGCCTACCTGGTAGCGGGTCTGTACCTTGCCCCTCTCTTTTCCCCATTCTCTTCTCTATGCGAATTATTGACCGGGCCCTCCGGCGGTTCCGGAGAAGCCAATGGTTCCCTGGAGGCCACAGCAGAACCGGACTCCGATTCCCACCCCGCGCGAGTTCCCGCCGCGGATCTTGGGGAATGCCTTGCGCCCATTCGCAAGCGGCTTCAAGAGCAGGTGAAAAAGGAAGAATGGGACCGTTTTCTTCGCTTGCGGGACCTGCCCCTGTGGGGCGCGTATTTCCGGAAGCAAAATCACCGGATTTCTCCAGTCCATAATATTGAGTTACGCGTCATGGACGATTTTCATCCTGACATCCGGGGACTGCGCTTGCTGGACGAATTAAACCGGCTGGTGGAAACGAAGTCCGGTCTCCGCTATACCCTCTTCGGCCGCCGGACAGCGCTGTGGGAGGATTGCCGGGACCTGTTTCAGCAATGGTATCTGGGGGAATCCCTCTATGAATCGGTATACGGCCGTTCCGTTCTTTACCGTCCCAAACCGGGGTTCATCCACCGGGAGGAACCTCTGCACGGCCGCGAGAAAACCCGGGCTTGCCTGACGCGGCTGCGGGAAGCGGGATTCCGGCTGGGTATCGCCACCGGCCGTCCCCGGCTGGAAATTCTAACTCCGTTGCAAGAGTGGGATTTCCTTTCTTTTTTCGAGGACGAACGGATCGTGACCCATGACGAGGTGGAAGCCGCCGAGGCGGAACTAAAAAAGCAGGGGATTCCGGAACTGCTGGGCAAGCCGCATCCCTTCGCGTTCGTTCGTTCGATATATCCTCATGAACCGCTGGAAGCTTTGCTCCAATACTGCGCCCATCCGATCCCGGACGCCCGCAAGGTACTGATTGTGGGCGACGCGGTGGCCGATATCTGGGCCGCCCGGCAAATCGGTTGTCCGTCGGCCGCGCTGCTCTCCGGCGCCATGGGGATCACCGGCTACCGGCAACTTGAAGAAGCCAAGCCGGATGTGATCTGTCATGATTTCGTGGAATTGACCCACGCCCTGATCAACCGGAAGGGTTATTCAGGATGACAATCCTATTCGGTTGAAAGAATCCGATACGGATCAACCGGCGGATCAGGCCAAGCCCCAGGATTTCATGTTCCGCAGGCTGATGGCGATGCTCTCCATCGGATCCCGTTGGCAGGTGTCCTGTTCCACGATGTAATACTGCACCTTCGCGGCTTCAGACGCTTCGAGAATCGCGGGCCAGTTCAAGTTGCCCTCTCCAACTTCCGCAAACACGCGCTTGGGATGAAATTCCTTTTCCACGGGGAGCATGGCCATGTCTTTCATGTGGACCATCCGGACGCGGCCGGCCACCTTGCGGATCCAATCCGCCGGATCGGCCCCGCCGTCTTGGACCCAGTAGGTGTCAATTTCAAAATAAAAATGCCGCGGATCGCTGCCGGTCCGGAGAATTTCCTGTCCGGTTCGACCGCCATATTTCACGAACTCGAAGCTATGGTTGTGATACGCCAGGGTCATGCCCGCGGCCGCCAGTTTTTGGCCGATGCCGCTGGCGATTTGGGCGAATTGCGTGTAGCCTTCCGCGCTCCGGTATTCGGCAGGCAAAGCACTGATCACCAGGTGATCACACCCCAGTTCTTTGTACTTGTCGATTTCTTTTTGGATGTCTTGGGTCAAGCCGTCCCACGAGGCATGGGCAGAAATCACGTTCAACGCGTTGTCCTTGACAATCCGGGCCAGCCGGGTGTTGTCGATGGGCCCCATCCCAGCCAGTTCGATATTGTCATAACCAATTTTCTTGACCTTCTCGAGCGAGCGGGCGATGTCGTCCGGGGTTTTAAGAAAATCCCGGATGGTATAGAGAATCATGCCGATGCGGCTGTGCCCGGCGCTTTCCCTGGCTTGGGCCGTGGTCTGGAATCCGGTATTCAAGGCCAACGCGGCGGCCGCGCCGGTTCCCAAAAAATGACGCCGATTCATCAACGTAGACATAATGGCGGTCCTCGTTTTCCAAAGGATTAAAAGGCGGAATATTGTACCACACTCCCAAAATGCCGAATAAGGCCGGGGCAGAGATATGGCGGGGGAATGGTTCAAGAAGGAGGCTTATGGATTTACTGGCCGATTTTGGAGCGTTTTTTCCGGAAGACCGCGTTTTTGGTAAGCACGAATTCTTCTTTTTTGGTTTCCATCAACTGATTCTTGTACCAACTGCCGTTCCGGACGATATATTCGGGCAAATAGTTCGCCCCGTAGGTGTCCCCGTCCTGGCAGAGATAAATCATTCCGTTAGCGTATTCGCCGGCCTGGTCTTCGCTTTCCACGGCCGCGGTTCCGTCGCCGGCGGAGACCACGATGGTCCATTCCGTGCCGTGTTCATCGGTAAAGGTGGTGCCGGATTTGAGCAGGGAATCCGGCTTGTTCGCGCGAATGGTTTTCCCGTTCATCATTGCGACCTGATCTTTCTCACTTCACACCGGAATCATGTGTTTTCATTATATCCACTCCGCAGAAAAATGAAGAATGGAACAGAGTTTCCTCCGGGAATTCTCCGGCTTTATGGATCCCATTTCCGGCGTAAAAAAATAACCGTCTCCAGATGGTGGGTATGGGGGAACATGTCGAAGGGCTGCACCCTTTCGATCGTGTACCCCGCGTCCACCAGAGCTTTCACGTCCCGGGCCAGGGCGGCGGGGTGACAAGAAACGATCGCGCATTCCGGCGGCCGGCGCCGGTTCAACGCGGACCGGACCTTGGAAGAAAGGCCCGCGCGGGGAGGATTCAAGATCCACACGTCGAAGGAATCCCGGCATTTCGATAAAAATGCCTCCAAAGAGCCGGCCTGGATTTGCGTCCGGCCACTCAATCCCCCCTGTTCCACCTGTTTTCTTGCCATCCAAACCGCCTCGCCGTTTAACTCCACGCCCACAGTTTTTTCGAACCGTTCCGCCAGCCGCCGGGTGAGAAGGCCTACACCGCAATAGCCATCCAACACGCTGCCGCGCCGGCGGTAGGGAAGTTCCAGGATATGCGCGTACAATTTTTCCCGCACCGTGTCGTTCACTTGCAGAAAGGTCTCCGTGGCGAAGTCATTCACCCTAGTAGTCTTCCCAGACCGGGCCCAGATCCGGGGCGCACCGCCAGTGAAATTGCGGAGGATCACGCCATCGATGGGGGAAGGGGGGGCCAACCACGCTTCCGCCAATTGTTCTTGGGCATGAGGGAGCAATTGTACGTCCCAGACCGAGAGCGTGAGAGAAGATTCTCTTACCTGCATCACCACGCGGGAACCTTGGGGAGACGCCGGAGAGGGGGAGATGATTTCCAACGGCGTACGGTTCAAGGCATCCGTGACCAGGGGGATCCATTTCCGGATGAGCGGATGGGCGATAGGGCAATCGGTGATGGGGATGATCCGGTTGGGTTGATAAATCCGGTGGTAGCCAAGGACCGTTTCGGTCCCCATTTTCGTCACACGCAGGGTGATCTTGTTGCGGTATTCCCAGGTTGGCGAGGGCTCTATGTCGGCGGACTGCACCTCCAGGTGGGCGACGCGGCGGAAGGTTTCTTCCAGCCAGTGCCGCTTCCAGCGGAGTTGATCCGTGTAGGGGATGTGTTGCAAATGGCATCCGCCGCAGGAGCCGAAATAGGGACAACGCGGTTCGACACGGCCGGCGGGTGGATTGGCGGGGGAGATCATCTTCCGGGGCAGGGCGCGGCCGTAGTTTTTTTTCGATTCGATGAGATCCGCGGACCAGGTTTCTCCGGGGAGGGTGAAGGGAATGAAAGTCACCTTGCCGCCGGCGCGGGCGATCCCCTCCCCACGCGTGGAAAGCGTGGCAATGAGGTAAGCGGATTCGGTCACGGCTGCAACGCGGCGGCGACCAGGTCTTTCACTTTTTGAAGGGCTTCGGGAAGTTTGCTGGGATCTTTTCCGCCGGCTTGCGCGCGGTTTTTGCGCCCACCGCCACTGCCGCCGGTAATTTTCGAAATGTCCTTGACGATCCGGCCGGCGTCGAGTTTGTGCGTCAGATCGTCGCTAACCCCGCAGACGAACGTGACTTTATCGGAATCCCGCGAGGCCAGCACCGCCACCCGGTTTTTCGCACCGTTAATGATCGAATCCATGGCGGTTTGCAGGTCGTCTTTCCCGGAATTCTCGAGTTCCGTGGTGATGACGGTGACGCCGCCGATCTCTGTGGCCCCGGCCATCAGGTTGGTGGTTTCGCCCTTGAGCAATTTTTGCCGCAGTTCCAGGTTTTCCTTTTCGAGTTGGCGGATCTGTTCCGCCATCCGGTTGAGCCGGGCGGGAATTTCCTCCGGCGCTACTTTCAATTCCATCGACAGCGAGCGCAGCAAGTCGTGTTCGGTTTGCGTGTATTCCACCGCCCGCGGGCCGGTCAGGGCTTCGATGCGCCGGTTGCCCGCGGAGATGGAACTTTCCGATAGAATCCGGAAAGAGCCAATTTCACCTGTCGCCCGCACATGGGTTCCGCCGCAGAGTTCCAGGCTGATGGGATGTTGGGGATCCCGTTCATTCACCACTTCCACCATGCGGACTTCGCCGCCGTATTTCTCGCCGAATAGGGCCATGGCTCCTTTTTGGCGGGCAGTTTCCAACGAGGTGATCTCCGTGCGGACCGGGTGGTTTTCATAGATCCAGCGGTTGACCATGGCTTCGATTTTCCGGAGATCCTCCGGGCTGACAGCTTCGAAGTGAGTGAAGTCAAACCGCAGATAACCCGGTTCCACCAGAGATCCGGATTGCTTGATATGGCGGCCCAGCACGGACCGCAACGCGGCATGCAGCAGATGGGTGGCGGTGTGGTTTTTCAGCGTCGGGAAGCGGGATTCCAGGCTCACGCTCAATCGGGCCGGGCTGCCTTCGCGGACGGTCCCGCGCTCCACCATGCCGAAATGCACGTACACGTTGGACGCGGTTTTGCGGGTGGTTTTCACTTCGACCAGCCAATCTTCCTCCAAGCCTTCAATCGTCCCCTTGTCGCCCACCTGGCCGCCGGCTTCCGCGTAGAAGGGCGTCTTTCCGGCGACGATCTCCACTTCCTGGCCGGCGACCACCGCATCCACCCGTTTGCCGTTTTGGAAGAGGGCGATCACGCGGCTATCCTCCGTGTCCGAGGTATATCCCGTGAACGTGGAGGGGGGAATGTTGACATCCACTTCCACCTTGGTTTCGCCCGAGCCTTGCCACGAGGCTTGCGCCCGGCGGCGCTGTTCGGCCATGCAGGCTTCGAAGCCGGTTGCGTCGAAACCCTGGAAGCCCCATTCTTGGAGTATTTCCAAAGTCGAATCGGTGGGGAATCCGTAGGTATCGTGCAAGATGAACGCCTTCTCGCCCGAAAGCACTGTCTCGCCCCGGGCGCGCGATTCAACCATCATTTCCTCGAGTTTGGCCAGGCCGCGGCTGAAGGTGCTGCGGAACGCCTCTTCCTCCGCGATGGCGATACGGCGCGTGTAGTTCAGCCGCTCCAGCAGTTCGGGATATTCTTTGCGGTTGACCTCGGCCACGACTTCCATGGCGGGGGCCATCAGGTTGCTTTCGATCCCCAGTTTAAGGCCGTGCCGGACCGCCCGGCGCATGATCCGCCGCAGGACGTAACCCCGTCCTGTGTTGGCGGGCGTGACCTGGTCAGTCAGCACGAACAAGGTGGCGCGGATGTGATCCGCCAGCACCCGGAAAGACACATCCAGCGCGGGATCCTGGCGGAACTGGATTCCCGTCCGTTCTTCGAAATAACGGATGATGGGATACAGCGTGTCCGTCTCGAAATTGGAATGCACGCCTTGCATAATGGCCGCCAGGCGTTCCAGCCCCAGGCCGGTGTCGATATTCTTGCGCGCGAGAGGTTTCAGGGTTCCATCTTCCTGCCGGTCGTATTGGGTGAACACCAGGTTCCAATATTCCAAAAAGCGGGCATCTTCGGATTCGTCGGCGGGGGTGGCGTTTTCCCGGCCGGAGCCGTATTCCGGACCGAAATCATAATACAGTTCCGAGCAGGGGCCGGATGGGCCGAGAATGCCCGAGGCGGGCCAGAAATTGTCCTTCTCGCCCATGCGCACAATCCGTTCCGGCCGGATATCGGTTTCTTTCAGCCAGATCCCGGCCGATTCTTCGTCTTTTTCATAGATACTGACCCAGATCTTCTCCGGGGGTAATTTCATGACATCAACCGAGAACTCCCACGCCCAACGGATGGCCTCTTGCTTGAAATAGTCGCCGAACGAAAAATTGCCCAACATTTCAAAAAAGGTGTGGTGGCGTTCGGTATGCCCCACGTTTTCGATGTCGCTGGTGCGGAAGCATTTTTGGCAGGTCGTGGCCCGCTTGAGCCGGTCTCCCATTTCACCCCGGAAATAGGGCTTGAACTGTACCATACCGGCGCTGGTGAACAACAAGGTGGGGTCGTTTTTGGGGACCAACGAATCGCTGGGCCACGCTTCGTGTCCCCGTTGGACAAAAAATTCTCGATACTGGTCGCGGATTTCCTGGCTTTTCATCACGGCACCTGGTGTCTGGTCGGTATTCCTGGATTCATTGTACTCGCGCGGAGAAAACGTGATGAGTATAGAAGCGCTGGATCGAAGCGGCAATCTCCCCCGCGGGCGGATTTTGCCCTTCCCAGGAGAACCCCGCCTCCGGCTTTGCCTGGCAGCGCAAGCCGGATGCACAACGTGGATCACGCGATACCGGCTTTGTTTTGGATATTTTTTTGGTAGAAAGCGGCCGCCGCCGCAGCGATCCCTTCGGCGTCGATTTGGTAATGCCGGTACAGTTCCTTCTCGCCGCCGGATTGGCCGAAGGTATCCAGAATCCCCCAGCGCTTGACGGGCACGGGATGATGTTCGGCCACCACTTCGGCGACGGCAGAGCCGAGTCCTCCGATGACGGTATGATCCTCCACGGTAAATAGACAGCCCGTTTCGCGGGCGCAGCGGAGGATCAATTCCTCATCCAGCGGCTTCAAGGTGTGCACATTGACAACGCGGGCGTCGATTTGTTTCGCGGCCAGGATATCTTTGGCCTGAAGGGCGGGATGCACCGTGCCGCCAGTCGCGAAGATCGTCATATCCGTGCCGGAAGCCAATTCGACCCCTTGGCCGGGCTGATACACATAATCCGGGCCGTTCACGTCCGGCAGTTTTTGCCGGGTGAGGCGGATATACACGGGGCCTTCGTGTTCGACGGCGAAGGCCACGGCCTGCTTGGTTTCGATTTCATCGGCGGGTTGCAGAACTGTCATGCCGGGGATGGTGCGCATGAGGGCGATGTCTTCCAAGCCCATCTGGCTGTGGCCGTCCTCGCCGATGCCCACCCCCGCGTGCGTGCCGATGATCTTGACGTTGGCCTGGGAATATCCCACCGACATGCGGATCGTATCGAAGCGTCCGGTGATAAAGCAGGCGAAACTGCATACGAAGGGAATTTTGCCCGCGAGAGCCAAGCCCGCCCCCGCGCCGATCATGTTGGCCTCGGCGATGCCGAACTCGAAAAAGCGTTCGGGATACTTGTCCGCGAAGAGGCAGGTCATCGTGGATTTGCTGAGGTCGGCGTCCAACACCACGACGTTAGGATTCTTGGCGCCCACGTCCACCAGGGCTTCACCAAACGCTTGCCGGGTTGCTTTCGCTGCCATGATGTCCTTCCGTTCTATTTCACGATCGTTTTTCAGAAAATATAACCACCCCAATGGATAACCACCCGATGATGAAATCCGGATCGTTTCTAAACCGCCGCCAGTTCGCGCACGGCTTGATCCATCTGTTCGCGGGTGGGAGCCTTGCCGTGCCAGCTGACGTCGTTTTCCATGAACGAAACTCCCTTGCCTTTGACCGTCTTAGCCCAAATCAACGTGGGACGTCCCTTCATTGCCCGGGCTTCATCGAGCGCTTGCAGGATTTGCTCCATGTCATGCCCATCGATCGAGACGACATTCCAGTTGAACGCGCGCCATTTGGCGTCGATGGGGGAAATGGGCATCACGTCTTCCACGTAGCCGTCGATCTGGCCGTTGTTGTTGTCGAGGATCACCGTGAGGTTGTCGAGGCCGAACTTGCCCGCCGCCATCGCCGCTTCCCAGATCTGGCCTTCCTGCGATTCCCCGTCGCCGATCATGCAATAGACCCGCCAGGCGGCTTGGTCCAGTTTGGCGGCGAGGGCCATGCCCAGGGCGATGGAAAGCCCCTGGCCCAGCGAACCGGTGGAGGCTTCGAGGGCCGGAAGCCGCACGCGGTCGGGATGGCCCTGCAAGGGAGAGCCCAGCCGGCGCAGAGTCAGCAAATGCGATTCGTCGAAGTATCCCGCCAGCGCCAAGGCGGCATACCAGGCGGGGATGCAATGTCCCTTCGACATGATAAAGCGGTCGCGCCCGGGCCATTGGGGATTGTGAGGATCATGCCGCATGACGCCGAAAAGCAAGGCGGCCACCAGATCGGCCGCCGAGAGGGAGCCGCCGGGATGGCCGGATCCAGCCGCGGTCAACATCTTGACGGCGTGGATCCGGATGGCGCGCGCGTGCGATTGCAGGGTTTCGATGTTCCGGGTGAGCTGAAAAGCCATGAGGATATCCTTCTAAGAATTCTTTTACATGATTTAAACTTTTCAGGGATGTACGGCCATTCCGCCATCGCAAATCCAGGATTCTCCGAGGGAAGGATTTGACACGAATCCTTTCCGCCGGGCATCCCAGGCAAATGAATAGCCTATCAGTGTACACCATGGATGCGATAAATGAAGCCGCGTGAAGGATTGTTTTGCCAAGTGGTTGACACTGTGAAATTTACAGGGCGTTGTTGATCTCACTTTGGCGGTGGGCGGGCGTGACACCGCCCACGATGCCGATATCCCCGTGGCTGATGAGGCCGTTGGTGGGGTGATAGATCATTCCCCGGTGCCCCGCGCCGACGGCGTACCATTCCAGGGCGGTTTGCGCCCGGTCCGGTCCGAAACTATAGAGGAGATAACCTTCGGTGGACAGATCGCCCAGGCCCGCGCGGCCCACCCAAGTGCTGGCCGGTTTGGAGGGGTAATATTTGAAACAGAAATATTTGTAGGTCTTTTGAAGATCAAAGGAAGAGCCGAAGCTGAATTTGTCCGCGCCGCCGAAAGGATCGAACATGGCCACCGTGGAGATGTAGGCCACGGGGGTGGTCAATTCCGTCAATTGGCTGAGGAGATCAGGTCCCGGCCCCAGCGGATAGACATTGCGGTCGAGATGGTACATCTCCAGGGCGTTGGCGACGGCTTTGAGGTCGCCCTTGACGCGCGCGACCTTGGCCCGCACCTGGGCGTTGAGGAAATTCGGCACCGCGATCGCGGCCAGGACACCAATAATGGCCACAACGATCAACAACTCGATCAGGGTGAAGGCAGGGGATTTTTTTTCGGGGATCATTCGAGAATCCTGGCTTTCTTTGGATTGAAACGGTCAATCGCGTCCATGCAACGAGAGAAATTTTCTCTTATTTTAGAGCGTTTTCCAAGGAAAGAGGCGTGGATTGCGCGGAAAGGGAGAAAAAAAGAGAGGGGTCATGCCCGAAGCCCATGATGCGGTGCCAGGGTGGTGGATCAATCCATCCCGATTCTACTTTTGGGAGAGGCTGACTAACCGGCCCGGGTGAGGTATCCTTGGGCATTCCATCCTACGCGCATGAGGATGCCATGATTTTTCACCTGGACCACAAAGAGCAATGGGAACCGGTTGTACGGCAATGGCGGAATGAAGGCCAGACCATCGTCACGACCAACGGGACGTTCGACATCATCCATGTGGGCCATGTCAAACTGTTGCGGGAGGCCCGGGCCCAGGGGGACAAGTTAGTCCTGGGATTGAACAGTGACATTTCCGTAAAACAATACAAGAGCGTCAACCGGCCGATCGTGCCCCAGGAGGAACGGGCGGCCATGCTGGAAGCGATCCGGTACGTGGACCTCATCCTGATTTTCGATGAGCCGGAAAGTTTGCGTTTTGTCCGCGAGGTGCGGCCGGATGTGCATGTGAAGGATTCCAGTTACGGGTACAACCTCATTGAAGCCCCAATCGTTCAGGAGTACGGCGGGCGCATCCACCTGGTTGAAAAAACCGGCCATTCCACGACCAACATCATTGAGAAGGTGTTGGAGGTTTACCGGAAGGAGGGGGGGTAACGTTCTTATTTTCTTCCCTTTCCCCTCCGCCCGCCTGTTTTTCTTGAAAGGCGCGGAGGAGAGGCCCTACCGCCTGGCGCAGTTCCTCCACTAACCCTGCGACCGGCCGCCGTCCATCGAGGATCAAGTCCGCGTAGGATTTGGAGGGCAGCACGTAGTGTTCCATCATTGGCCGGACGGTGGATACATACTGATTCGTGATCTCGTTCAGGGTGCGGTTCCGCTCTTCCATATCCCGGTGAATGCGCCGCAGCAGGCATAGATCGGCGGGAGTGTCCAGATAAACCGCCAGATTAAAGAAAGGGCGAAGCGAATCGATGGCCAGGAGCAACAGGCCTTCCACCACGACCAATTGTTTCGGTTGGATGACTTGGGTTCCGATGCGGGTATGGGTGCGGAAATCGTAAACGGGCGCCAGAACCGGGCGGCCGGCGGCCAGTTGGGACAGATGGTTGATAACCAGATCGATTTCCAGGGCGGTGGGGCAATCAAAATTGATCCTCGCCCGTTCGTGGAGAGGCAGATAAGACAAATCCCGATAATAGAAATCCAGCGAGAGATGAGACGCCGGCCAAGCGAGACTGGCGAGAAACGCCTGCACCAGGGTGGATTTTCCGGAGGCGCTAGGTCCCACCACGCCGATCAGGGGAATGGCGCGGGCCGGGGGGGTAAGAGGAAAGGCGGGGAATAAATCCATGAGGGGCAATCACGGAGACGGTCTTGGATGATTCGAAAGAAATTTGATAAACCGCAATTCGTTTCCCTTTACCGGATCGTATGAATATTGAACCCGGTCCATGAAAGTCTTGATGATTTGGAGACCATAGCCGCGTTTGCGGGTGCGGTCGGTGAATTCGTGGAGGGCGGTGGCTTTTTGAAAAGCCGAGGTGAAATCGTTTCCGCTATCCCGGATCGTGATTTCCAAGGCATCCGTTTGAACGCTGAGTTCGATCCGGATGCAGGGCGAATCGAATTGCCTAGTTCTCATCAACGTGCCTTCAATGGAATTGGCGCAAGCCTCATCCAGGCACAGCTCCAATTGCAGGGCTTCCTCTTCGGTCAATCCCAAATCCCGGGCCAGGCATCCCGCAAACCGGCGCAGAAGGGAGAGAAATTGCGGATTCGGCGCAATTTCGATGGCAATGCATGGTTTGAATAAGGAGGAGCCACTCATACTTGGCAGACCCACGCGGTTTGACCACTCCGAATTTTCCTGGATTCCGCTTCCAGGATTCAATTTTGGGCGTCCGCTTCAATAGTCATCCTCAGGGAGGACAGTTTTTTTATGCGCGAGTCTTTCCTGATCCTCCACAAAGGCCTGCTTGGCGGCCTCGCAATCGTCGTAGATGCGGATCAGGCGGGAAAAGCCCAGCATGTCGAACAAGTTGCGAACTTTGTTGGACATGTTGGCCAGTTTGAGATCGCCGTCGTTATCGCGCACTTCGTGCAGCATCCCCATCAGAACCCCCAGGCCAGCGCTGCTGATGTAATTCAGCCGGCCGAATTCCACGATTATTCGGTATTGTTCCTGATCGATCAGCGATTGCAAATGATCTTTCAGTTGCCGAAAGGTGCTGGAGTCAAGATAGCCTTCAATTTTGACGATTTGGACGGAGATGCCATCCACTTGTTCCGTAGTTGAAGAGAAGTCAAATTTTTTAAACATTGAGACCTCCCTGCCCAGGCGCCATGGTCCAATCGACCAGGCTTGCGTCACCACAGTGTACGCTGTTTTTGGCAGGAATCCAATCCCATTTTCGTGGAATTGCCACGGAGGCCATGAGATTTTTCATGGATAATCCCGGCCAAACACGGCGCTGGGGGCAGTGTGATCGCGAGTGGAATCCCGCAACGCGAACACGAATCCTTCTTGAAGGGACGCCGCGCCGGTTTCCCCCTCCCGGCTCAAGGCGATAAAGGCGAGTTGGAAATTGAGGCGGTTCCGGTTGCGTTCCGCCACCCGGCGGAGCAGTTGTTCACAGGCTTTTTGCGGGGAAAGGCCGTAGCGCATAAATTCGACAATCGCGAATGCCCCGCAAACCTCGATCGCCC
>ERZ795046.644-NODE-644-length-41288-cov-10.812771_pt1 | contig 41288 bp, 23 predicted proteins | sample MGYA00375130_ERZ795046 | MGnify/ENA primary metagenome ERZ795046 (study PRJEB30175, sample SAMN05720202) | activated sludge metagenome | isolation source: anaerobic digester from wastewater treatment plant | place: Japan | collected 2015-05-15 ...
TATCTGTATGAATGGCCACTTCTACATTGTCAACATCCTGAACTGGAACAATTTTTGATAAAGTAAATGGCATTTCCTTTTTATTCATTATCCATTTTCCCTTTATATCCACTTCTTCTAATTTCCCTTTAAATAAAGCATTTTCTTTGCCGTTATCCAGATATTCTACCAGATTATAATTTACACCATCCATATAACCTTTTATAAAGATTGGAATCTTGTTTTTGGTATAATAATAATAACCAAAAAGTTCACTTTTGCTGCTTTCCGTTTCAAGGTGGCACAATACCATGGCAATCTCATAATTGCCACCTATATTACCCTTATAACGTTTTACGTCGATATGTCCAACTTCTGCAAAACAAAGAATAGGGCTAATTAAGACTGCTATTAAAACTACTAAAAAACGCATATATAGTCCATCCTTTTTAATTTTTTCCCAACGCCGCGTCTAATTTTTTAAAAAAGTTAAAAAAAGAATTCATAACTCCTAAAAAAATTAATATAAATTCATGTTCATAATATAAAATATTTAAATCAAAAAAGTTGTAACTATGTCTTTCAAGAATACAATATTTTCTAAATTTAGGCAAGAGGTAAACAAAAATAATTTTTAAAAATCAAGTGTCAAAATATAGAGAATATTTATCGTAAACTTTCGGGCAGAAGTGGATATATTTATAAATATTAAAATTCCAGTTTAAAATCCAAACCTACTCCTACCTCTTTTGCTCCCCACTCTGTAATTAAGATTTCAATCCCTTTTACTGCTATCTCCATTTCAACAGGACCAAGATATAACCCCAACCCAAAAGATAATGCTGGATTATTTGCCTGAGTATTATAACTAAATGCCACTCTCATTGGAAACTCAACCCAGTTAACCTTTGGTGTAAACTCAACTCCCATTGCTATATTGAATGTTGCATAGTCTCCGAGAATTGTCCTATTTAAATCCGAAACAGAGATATCAGCCGCAATTATTAAATCTATATACTTATGCCTTATCGGAGTAACTGCAACGCCGAGTCTAAAAGTCGTTGAAGGCATCCAGCCCTGAACACTGCCATCTGTTATATTTTGTAAACCATTAAGCATCCCATTGGTAAGATCATTCTGAAAATCATCAAAATTAAATGTAAGTGAATCACTCGAAACATCAGGCGTTAAATTAGCCTCAGTGTTTAAAGTCAATTTTGCTGTCTTTGGAAATACAAAAAAACCAAGATCATTAATAGCAAATCCTACTCTAACAAATCTATTAAATTTTACTATAAAGCCCATATCAACCCCAAATCCAAAGCCAACACTTCCAGCCTGATTTATAAGAGGATTAATATAATCTCCTCCATTATCCGGTAAACTATTCATTGTTCCACTCGCTTTAATCGGCTCTGTTATAAAACTTGCTAAATTTGCATAAGCATCACCTTTAATGCTTATTTTATAGCCATAAAAGCCATAAACACTATTGGTTTTAAAACTTGAAATACTTGTATCATTGGACTTTGCTCTTATAAACATTGTTGGTAGATAGAAATGGCCTGTTATACCAACATATATTGCATCTATTGCTGTTAAATGCTTTTCTAAAAATTTTGCTCGTGTGCTTAGATTAACGCTAAAATCAATATACTGAATAAAATTAACACTCCAGTTTGCAGTAACTGGTTCTGTTAAATCAAGATTCTGCAAAATTGATTCAAAAATTTTCTTTTCGAGTGTTGTTGTAAAAGATGTCTTTGGGATAACAGAGACTCCAAGTGTCCAGGTATTTAGTCTAAAATATGTCATAAAGTTAAGCATACTGATGTCAAAACCAGTATCAAGACCATTTGGCGGCATAAAATTCAAAAATGATGTAAAAAGATCCGTTGCATTCTCATTATTAATCCCTTTTTCAAAAAATTTCAAAACATGATCAGTGGATATCGAATTTGTATAGACTCTAACACCATAATTACCAAATAGATTAAGCCCATATCTCACAGAAGTCATATATAGGCCAGCTGGATTATATAATATTGCCTCGAATCCATCGGCAACTGATGTATATGCACCACTCCAGCTTAAAGACTCTGCTGTTGTTATGTAGTTTAAAGAATAAAGATTGATAGTAATAAACAAAATAATAAATATAAAATTTTTTTTCATATTATACCTTTTATTCTGTTGGAATTTTAAATGTACCTAGTCCAGTAATATTTACTGTTATAGTGATATAATCATAATCTGAGAATCTAACTGCAACCGGCTGCCCATCTGGGCCTTTTGTCTCAAGAAGATTTAACTCTACACCCATTTTTAAAGTATTCTTTTCCTTAAAAAAATCATAAAATGTCCCATTATAACTATCAATCGTATTATCCTTATAATAAGTAAAGCCTTTTTTTAAAGAAAGTATTGTCTCTGAGTAACTATTTGATCCTACATAGTATTCTCCATTCTCAGCCTGCTTGTATGAACCAGAAATTATGCTAAGATAATTTTTATTTGATGAATCTGTAAGATATACTGTATAATTATCAGTTGTGCTATCAGAGTAAAATTTAAATTTCAGTTTCATTGGCAATGGCAATTTATTATCTACCTTTATCTCAACCCCAAATTCATTAATATTTTGAACAGGCCAGCTATCAAGTGCGATTGTGCTGGATGAAATCTCATTAAAACCTATTGCCTCAAGTAATTCTATTACCTCTTTATCAGCAACAACTTTTGCAGAAATAGGAATATATAATCCCACCTTCATATATAGCCCACCACTATTATTCAAAATACCCAAATATGCATCTGTTGTTGGATCGGTTGTTATATTACTTATAAAAAACATACCTCTTGGCCTTCTCAAAACCCCACTAAATTCCTGCTCAATAAATGTATACATATTGGAATTTGTAGAATAAAGAACAGTTCTTGACTGAACTGGATCACCAGATGTCCAAGCTGGAACTATAACATTCGTAGGGGAAGAAAAACTTAATAATTCATAATGATCAGAAGTAAAATCTCCATTACTATCAAAATATGATACAACCCCACCATTCTGATTTGGCAATATTACAGATGGGAGTGTTGGAGGTGATATTACAGAATCTGTTGTATCATCAAACATATCAGTCATATTTATTGATAGAGGAAGACTATTAATTGCATCAAAGACTATAGCGGATTTATCCATTGATAATGTTGAGATAAAATATGCTGCTAATTTTTCCTGTGCAGAATCATTTGGATCAGTTGTTGGATCGAGTTCTCCTATATCTACTGGCTGAACTCCCATTTTAAATGACATAGCATAGATATCCCCTTTTAAGCTATAATTGTCGCCAAATGTTATGCTTGCCTCTACCTTAAGAGTGCAATTAACATACTGAGCAGAACCGCTATTTAAAGTAAAATTAAAATTCTCAATATTTATCTTGCTAAAATCACTGGACGGATCTCCACCAAAATTTAGATAATAAGATGGGGCTTTTAAAAAATCTGTAGAGGTATATATTAAACCATTTGATGAAACAGAAGGAGTCCCAAAATGATATTGATCACCTTCTATTTGAAGATAATTTATGCTAATGGATGATGCAGAAGGTACTCTTGTAGTGCCACTATCATCAAGATATATTCTTAAAGATATTCTTGCATTTTGAGATTCTATACCTTTTAAAGTAACATCTCTTGAACCATCCCCATTTATATCAAGTAACAAACCACTTAAATCAATACTTGTAAGGCTATCTTCTGTGACATTCATTACCGTAGTTGAAGAAACAGGCCATACTGGACATGGCAATGAATAGATAAAATTTGCATCAAAATAGTTATCAATAGAATTATCAAGACTTCCTAAGAAATTAGCTGAACCAGGAAATTCTTTCTCATATCTTATCACATAATCACCCACTTTTAATCCAAAATTATTAAAGGCTGGATAATAGTATATACCACCCGGCTTTAAATCCTCTTCTGTTACTTTATCAAATGTTGCATCAGAAGACTGATCCATTTGTTTGAATATAAAAGAATCTGGATCAACAAGGCTTGCTGTTGTTATATGATGACTTATAAGAGGAATTCTAAATTTTACATCCCATACTGGTGGTTTTATATTTCCACTATTGTTTATAATATTTATAAGAGATTGGATCGCACAATTTCCAATTAAAAATACCAATAAAATAGTAACAATAGATATAAATAATAAGGCTATTTTCTTTTTCATAAACCACCTCACAAATAAGTCTTTATTATAATTATAATTCTTTTTTTTAAAAAAAACATAATTTTTACAAATATTTTTTTTTAAAATACGGCATTATGTTAAATAAAGTTAAAAAATTATTTTTAATAAATAAATTAGTGCATGAAAAATAGATATATTTTAAAAAATATATGTTATATTAAAAAGACTATACAGATATCCCCCTTGCAAAAGTAGGACATATCTCTTCTTCAAAAGGGGGATATCCCAATAATATAACTATAAATATATAATTATTCTGATATTCACCCGGGATATCCCCCCTCTCTAAAAAAAACAGGGGATTTATCTCCCCTGTTTTTCTATCTGTTATGGCTTTTCTCTAAAGAACTCTGGTTTATCTGATTTGCCAAATCCAAATAAATAGTCTATCGTATCATCTACATAATAGCCACGAACCTTATTTTCTGAAATATTGCTTGAACATGGTAGCGTGATTCTCTCCCATTTTGTGCTATCTGTAAATGAGTCAACTCCAACAGTTCCAGTAAACCTTACAGTTCTTATTGCATTACCAGTTCCAATATATCCATAAGCAATGTAAGTAATAACTGGCTGACCAGAAGGTGTTAGCCGCAAATCACAGTAATATCCAGGTGCAGCATCATCATCAAGTACTATCTTTGTTGCCCCAGGCAATGAAGCAGGGTTATTTGCATATACATATTTTAGTGTACCATTTGTTAGATCCTGATAAACTATATGTATATCAGAACCGTTTATAGCGATATCTGGATAAGCACCAACTACTCCGCTAGAATCAATTAGATAACTTGTAAAATCTCCAATAACAGTTGGGTTAGCACTGGAAGCAAAGTATGCTCTTAAATCTCCATTTGCTTCATCAAAGCATACAAAAGCAGGGTAGCCACTTGCATTAAGTGTGATAGAATGCTGAATACCTTTAACACTTATCTCAAGTGGATTTGTTGGAGATTTGTTTCCACTGGCTAAGTTCACTTCTAACCAATCAAAATATGCATATCTAGAAGCATTTGTTCCAGTAGCTGAGCAGTATACAGTCGCTGTTCCACTTGGTCCGGTTGTAAAGCTTACTGTTAATAAAGCATAACTTGTTTGTGTTCTTGTAGATGTCCCACCTGATCCATCCGAAACACTTACACCTAATGTTGCTGTTACTGCTGTATTTGATGTTCTTACAAATCCCTTTAGAACATAATTAGTACTTGGGAATAAACCAGTTATTGTTTGTTCTATCCTTGGGGTAGTTCCATAAAGTCTGGCATGATATGTCCCTCTATATGGTGCTGTGGTAGAGACATCTGTTGTTCCAGATACCTGTGTCCATCCTGCAAATGTTCCTGTTTCAAAGTTATTGTTGGTAGGAGATGGGGCATTATATAACCTTCTATACTTCATAGTATTTGTAAAATTATCATACCAGATTGTATAAACAAGACCATTGTTAGCAACAAGATCTCCCCATGGATTAGACCAGTCTTTATGATCATCAGCAACACCATTTAAAGCAGAAACTCTCCAAGCATTCTTCCCATCATCATTTGTTTGACAACTATCATTATATGGTAGTCTTATTTGGTCACCATCGTAGAAATCCCAGAAATGATCTGGATATGTCTGCCAGAATGTATTTGAGCCAAAAACTTGAGTTCCAGTTGCCGCATCCTTACCATTTTCTGAATCACAACTCATTATATAAAATCCACCATCATTTTTTGTAAAGTCAGTATCTTTAATCAAATTAACAAACCAGAGCCTGTTATATCCCCTATATATTGCTTTCATATGTGTTCCAGTTCCTGGCTCACTTGCCTGATTAGCATGGGTGGTTGGTTTAAATGTTCCCTCAGCTGTTTCATACATCCTGAATAGATAACTTCCACTTCCCCATGTACCATCACCCTGATAATGTTTTTGATAAGCAACATAAGCAAGTCCATTTCTTTCTACCATGTCCATCTCTGCAAGATCTACAAAACCAGTAGCAGCATAATTCTTTATTATTACAAATTTCTTACTATTAGAATCAATGCCGCCAACAGTTACTTTTAGGGTCCCATTTGTAAGCTGAGTTGCATTCCATGTTAGATTAAATGAATAGGTAGAATCATTTGCAATATCAACATTCCAGGTATTACCACCTCCGCTATTTTTTGTATATACAATTGCCTCATTTCCGGTTGCATTAAGATTAAATCCATTTATGGTTATATTACCACTCGAGAGTCTATATGTATAACTCTCATTATCATTGATATTCTCCCAGCTAGAAGTGGTTGAATTCCATTTAATAACAGGAGTAAGATTACCAATAACCTCTGTAACAGTGGTAATGTATGGCTTTATATTAAGTGTCTTTGTCTGTTCTGTAGAAATATTTCCAGCCTTATCAATTGCTCTTACCTTAAATGTTGCTCCATTTTTAACCTTATTTGCATGAGTTTGAGAATTATAATCATAATACCAGCTAAATGTTCCATCTGGATTCTTTGTCTTATTTGTAACGTCTGTCCAGCTACCAGTATCAAGATCAATCTGAATCGTTATATCTGTTGCCGCATATCTCTCGGTAAAATTATCATTGAATGTCCCATAAAATCTAACTGTTCCAGAGATATTATTGTTGTCAGCACCACGAACATAACTATTGTCATAAACTCTACCATTATTTGCCCCATCAATTTCAGCAACATGAAAGTCAGTCGAAGGTGGAGTAGTATCATAGGTAAAATTAAATTTCTCATACCAGTTGGTACCATTGTTTGTAACAACATAGGCAACTATCTCATACTCTCCTTCTGTGCTCAACCCAGGAATAGTATATGTCCAGCTTGTAGTTCCAGTTGCATCATATAAAGAAAGAGCATTTATATCCTTTGTAAGAGAAGAATTAACAAAAGATAGTTCTGAAACTTGAACCTTTGTAACAGTCTGGCCACCACCAGCAGATGTTCCACTTATATTACCATCCTTTAAATATCCCCCACTTAAAATAGTACTTGAGATTGTTGGTAGAGTCCCATCTCTTGATAAATTAATAACGGCTATTCTCTCATTACCAGCTCTATCTTTAAGACTATACCATAAATATATTGGATTTGCTGTATAATCTTTTAAATCAACCTTCATTACATCACCTATTGTATACGTATTAAGCCCAACAATCTCATCACCGCCACTCGTTGTTCCTAATTTTGTCTTAATAGTAGAACCAGATATATCATTATCATCTGTTGCATCCAGTTTGATCCAGAAACTTGCTGTATAACCAGGATTACTGCTTTGAGTAGAAGGATAATAACTTCTTGCTGAGTATTTAAACTGCTGTGTTGGAAGGTTAAAATCAATATTTACGAGTAATGGATAATCTCTCCAGCCACCAGTCTTATCTATTGCCCTGTATATTATGTAATTTTTCTTTGAAGTAAAGCTATAATTAATAGTAAAATTCTCACTTGTATTAGAACCACTAAATGTTTGACTTGCAAAAGCAGAACCATCACCAGTATCAATTATATTATCATCACTCAGATACAACTCTATTTTTGAAACACCTTTTTGAGTATCATTAGCATTGTTATCTGTAATTGCTCCGTCAAAAGTACAATCCTTCACAACATACATATTTTGAGCAACCGGAACATTATTTATCTTTAGATTTGAGAATGTAGGTCTGTATCTTGCTATTCTAATATTGTCAACCTCTATTGTTGATGAAGGTTGATTACCAGCCCTGTCAAATACTCTTAAAATAGCCTTATACAATCCATCCTTTAATGAAGGTCCTTCACTTTCAATATTCCAGCTAAATGTCCAGTTAGTAACACTACCCTGGATCTGTTTTGCCGGTGTCCCATCAATAACGCTCTTTGTTTCGCTCGTGCTCTTATTCTGAAAATCTACTAAAATATAAGAAGGGCTAAGTCCAGAAGATGGAACACTATCATTACAGCTTCCAGCAAGATCTAAGTTACCTGTAATCCCTTGAGTACCATCTCCATCACTTCCAACATATAGACTATTTGCTAATGGCAATGTCAATGATCCAGTAGGTCTAACTGTATCTATTACAAGATTTATTGTTGCTGTATTGACCTTATCAAGATCATCTCTTGCTCTTATGGATACAGTAATTCCACCTTCACCATAAGTGACTGGATTTATAGTATATCTAAATGTCGCATTTGGTGTGCCAAGTCCAGTAACTGTTAAGCCCGTTGTAGTCCAGTCCTGAGTATAACTTGTCCCCTGTAACCTTATCTCAATACTTGAAATACTACCATTTGTCTTAATAACATCACCAGTAACATCTTTATTTGTTGATATTCCTAAGGCATCATTTTCACTATGAGATCTAAATTGTATTACTGGAAGATCAGGGTCTATTTCAAAATTTATATTGCCAACAGAAGATTCCTTTCCATAAATGTCAACAGACTTATAATAAAGAGTATGAGCCCCAACCGTATATAAAGAGGTATCGAGTCTGTATGTCCAGCTCGTTGTGCCGCTTGCCTTATACCATGTGTTATATGGAGCACTTCCTGAATTATCTACCTTAATCCAGACATCTTTAACCGCATCATCATCACTTGCTGTTCCAGATATATCAAACATTCCATATATTTTATTTCCATTACTCAAATTAGTTACTGTTACCAATGGGATATCTGCATTCTGATCAATATTAAGGACTCTTGTTAATTGTCTCTCATTTCCAGCCATATCTTTAATCGTAACTGTTATTGTTCTTGGACCATCTGGCACAGTGGTTGTATCAAAATTATAACTCCAGCTTGTCAGCCCATCCGGGGTAACATCCCCAATACCTGGTATATTTATAATAACACTATTCACAATACCGGCTACTCCACCACCTATCTGATCGCTCGCAGTTCCCTGAATCATTACTGTCTGATTAAGACCACTATTCCCATCTGGTGGGGTCTCTATACTTCCAGAAGGAAGAACATTATCAACAAAGAATATAATATAACTCGTAACACTATCATTACCACTATCGGTTGCTCTTATATAGAATTTTGCTTCCCCACCATTAGGTAACTCTGTTGCCGTATTAAAACTATAACTAAAATTATATGTTTGTTTATTTATATCATCCTCATGGGTTACCCATGTGCCACTGTCACCAAGTTTTCTTTCTACTTTTTTTATCTCCCCAGAAGGAGAACTTACAGTTGCTGTGATATTAATTGTCCCTTTTTGCCAGGAACCAATCTCAGGGCTTGTCCAATTTATATTAGGAAAACTTGCCTTAACTTTAAAATAGTATTCTGAACTCCAATCGCTCTCTGTACCATAAATATCTATTGCCTTTGCCTTAAATTTATAACTATTCTCCGTAAGACCAGTCAAAGATAAAACAACTGGTTGTTGCTTTTGTGGATTAGAAGAATAGTCTATAGTATGGTCTGTTACAACGCTTGTATCAATATTTGTAACTCTTACAACAACTTTACCAATAGCATCATCATCTTCAGAAAAACCAGATATTGTGACATCTGTCCCATAAGTAGCAGCATTGGCATCATTAGTTGCATCTGGAGAGGATATAGAAATTGATGGAATATCATTGCCAAAATCAAAAAACATTCTCTTTATCTGCCACTCTTTTGAATACTGATCATTTCCATCCTTACCTCTTATTCTCAATATACAGTATCCAGAACTGAATTTTGGAGTGACTTTGTCTGGTAGTTGCGATGGATCAATGACAAAAGTATAACTCTTATTTGCAATTATATTACTCGTCTCTTCTCCGCTAATTTTTGCTGTTGGGCTACTTTCAATATAAAGTTCCCATTCAATAGATTTAATTGTTCCAATGTCTATTGGGACAATTGATACCTGAAAAGGATTAAAATATATATCAGTAGATTTTGCCTCTGGTCTATTTATAACAATCTCTGGACCATAATTATCAATATAAAGATTAATATTCTGCATTGTAACTTTGCCGCTTCCATCTCTAACAACTAATTTGAATACATTTCCACCATCCGGATACTTTTTTGAATCAAATTTTAAACTCCACGACTTATTATTACTTACAGATGCAGTTGCTACTTTCTCACTCTTCTGTGTCCCATTATCACTATATATTCGATATAAAATCACACTATCGATCTTAATATCATCCCATACATCCCCAGACATTGTAACAGTGCCTCTCACAATGCTATCATTACTATGACTTTTTATAGATATAGTAGGAAATTTCAAATCTGGCGTTTCACCCATACCAAAAAATGCGTTATTATCACATGTATTAAACACTATCAGAGATAAAATTATTAAAACTATTATAGATGTTAAAATATATATTCTCTTATTCATATTCTCCCTCCTTATTGAATTAGTCTTGCAATATAAATATAGTTATTACCCTTATACGCTATCACTGGTATCTGAGTCGCTCCATTGTTATACCATTTTATTACGGTCCTTTCAAAATTAACAGCAACAGGTGATGGGACTCTCATATACTCCCAGTCTGTCAGGGTAGAAAGAGTTGATTCATTTACAGTTGTATTTTTAAACCTTGCTAAATGCAAAGCGCTGTTTGAGTTAAGTTCAGTGTTATTAATGTAAGTGATATAAGGTCTGCCAGAATTATCAAGGCATATTGATGTTGAAAACCCAGTTATTCCATCATTTGCCTGAGTCTCAAGATAAACCTGATTTATTGTGGTATCAGCAACACCATTTAAAATACCTAAAACAAGATCACTATTTATACTCTGATATGAAACCATAATTAGGTTACTTGAATTGATTGCTAAGCTATTGTATTTACCACCAGTTCCAGTATATGCTCGAGTTGTAAATGTTGTTGGTGTGTATGATGTTGTATTATATGCAATATTTATACAGTTTGTATCTTTTGTATGATACATAACTACTGGATACCCGGTAGAAAGCAATGCAACAGAATTCCATGGACCAGGATCATTTGCATTGGTAATAGTTCCAAAAGCACCATTTGATATTGCATAATTAGATAAATTCACTGACCATAGATACAATACTGGCACAGGGGATGCATTCCTTGATCTATCATCATACTGTGCAACATAGATATTTCCATTACCGCCACCAGTATTTCTCAAAGCAATTGTACCATACTTTATTGTATTGGAGTTAGTTGTTGCTCTAAGATAACTACCATTACCTGCTGCTTCTTTATCATGATAGTTCGTTGTATCAGTTATAGCTGTTCTTTTTAAGATATTAAAATCCCCCACAGTCCATTCATCAAGACAGCTTGCCATATAGGTTTCATTGCCATATATAACATTTGCTGAATAAAACATTGGATCTACCATACCAAAATTGTTATATGCTGCTGTTGTACCTTCTCTTATCCTATATGTAGAATAATCATCCGAACTAAAAATACCATCCCCTTTCTTAATATACTCTGGTGGAACCTGGTGATCCCTAACAAATGTAATAAACGCATTCCCGCTTCCGTCAAGATTCATATCAAAAAACTTGGCATCATATGTATCATAATTATCTCCAATTCTTGCAAATTTAAAGACATACAACGATATAGTAGAAGAATCAATTCCGCCGGTCCTTACATATAGATTTCCACTCTTGTTATTTGAATCATTTGAAGCCATTGTAACTACTATTTCATTCTTTGTGCTTGAGACAACTGGCATTGAGAATGAACCAAGATATACTGTTGGAGTGGTTGAACCCTGTTTTAAGTTATAACCCTTTATCTTAAATCTTGTATCCTGTCCAACAGTCCATCTTCTCTTATTATGATTAGCCCATACTCCACCACTATACCATTTTGCCTCATATACCGGTCTTATAGCACTATTACCAGAAGCATCCTGATTTATTGCCTCGAGTTCTGTTATATATGGTTTAATATTCTTTGTTATTGAACTGGATGTTGTAAGATTTGCACCCAAATCAGTTGCCCTTACCTGAATCGATATATTATTCTTAACCATATCTGGATGAGTCTCTGTATCATACTCATAAGTCCATGTCCATGCTGTTGGATATGGATTGGTAATTATATTTGAAGTTGGGACATCAACCCATCCCTGATTATCTATATTAATCTGAAGTTGAATATCAGCCTTATTTGTAATTCTATTTTGATAATTATCAAGATATGTCCCAGAGAATATCACTTTTCCAGAAAGATCATTCCCAGAAACATAACCTTCATTTGTCTTTGGATTAACAGTTGAGCTTATTGTAACTGTTGGTGGTGAGTTATCAATGTAAAATGTCTTTTCAACCATCTTCTGAACCCCATTCTTTGAGACTCTTACTCTGAATTTTACATTATCATTTGGTAGATCGCTATTATTAAATAGATGGCTAAACGTTGTACCACCACTATAATTACTTACATCAACTTCAGCACCAACTCCTGCTCTTATCCATACATTGTCCTGGCCAGAGACACTCACTGTTCCAGAGATCTCTGTTTTACCATCCCCAGGATTTGAATCCAATCTATCTGATTTAAAAGAATCAGTAGCACCAGTAAGAGTAACAGTAGGTATTCCAGAAGCCTGATCAATATGGTAAGAAGTATTTATTATCTGATTACCGGCACTATCTGTTGATTTTATTGTTAAATATAGCCTGCTCGAATAAGATGAGACATCTATCCAGTTGTCAAATGTTGCCACATATCTTGTCTGTCCATCCCATGAGATTGTTGGGAAATATGACCAGTCAAGAATCTCATTACCTCCAGAAGTTGTCCCTATCTTAAATTGTGGGTTATCACCAGCAAGAGAATAAACATCATTTACCTCCACTGTGAAACCAAGATATGTTGAGTATCCAGTAATAGGATTTGGATAACCCAAGGTATAAAAATTTGGGGCACTTACTACTGGATTTGTATTATCGAATATTACATTTCCAACGAGTTTTGTATTAGTGGATAAGGTATTTATGTCTCTAACTCTTACCTTTATCTCCTTTAATCCATCGCTTGTCGTATCTGTATCATAAGTAAAAGTATAGTTTAGAGTAAGAGGATTTGTCGGTGGAGAATAACTATCAACAACTACATTATTTATTATCAAATCTACTCTATCAATCCCATTTGCAGGAGCAAAACCAGTATCCTGAGCATCTACCTGAATCTGAATTTGGCCTTTATAATAACTCTTTGGATTTACTATAGTAGCACTATTTACAAATGGTGGATTTGCATTCTTATCAATATTAACAGTTGCAACTACCGACTCATGACCCGCATTATCTCTTGCCCATACCCTTAACTGATAATCTGTGGCATCTGGCAGGGATGTATTATATGTCCAGGTGGTGGTCCATGAACTTGCTGTTCCACTCGAATTAGCAGTAGAACCATAATCTTTTATAACCCCACCATCCCCACTAGAAACAGCACCATCACATGGAGAACCGCCCTTATATAGCATTATCTTATAATCACCTAATCCAAGAGAATAAGCACTCCCTTGTGGTGGATTGTCATTAATACCACCTTTTATATCTACTGTAGCACTACCATACCCAATTATATAGCCGGCAGAAGGAGAAGTTATTGTTACTGATGGTGTATTGTTATCAAGATTTATCATTCTATATGCATAGCCGGTTAATCCAGTCTCATCAGTTGTCCTTAATGTAAAGAGATGAGGAGAATTACCCCATTCATCATTTCCCCAATTTATACCATCTCCACCAGTAAAACCACTACCACCTGTTGTACTATCCATTGTGCAATTAAAAGTATAATTATAATCTCCAGGGACAAAAGGTGTTGAAGGCGTTAATGTAACTTCTATATTTCTATTATTGCCATCACTATGTAGATATGAAAGATATAAAGAATCGATTAAATTATTATCATGAACAGTTCCTTGAAAATTAATAGTGGTTGTCTTATAACTATTATTATCTGGTTGGGAAAGAGTAATTACTGGGACATTCTTATCAACAGTAAAATCACAGACAACTTCCTCTGCCTGTTTACTATGCCAATCAGTGCCATTAATCTTTATTCTATAAGTTACACCATCAGTAAGAGTTGCAGTATCTATGTTTGTTGTTAAATTTGGAAAACCAGAAGTCGATGGAGAATAATCCTTATTTAAAGAAGGAATCAAGGTCTCACCCGGCATCTGATATACTCTTAAATTAGCAGTCATTGTCTTTGCTGGATAATCATCATCACTCATTACAGCCAGAACAGAAAGCATTCCTGATACCTTTTTGCCAGAACTATCCGGCATAAGGAGAGTAATCTTGGGCTTATCTTTTGTTGGATCTATACTCAAAGTAATATTTACAATTGTCTTATTTCCAGCCTTGTCCATTGCCTGAACTCTAAAAGTCTTATCAGCACTCGTATCATCCGGAACCCCATATTGAGTCTCAATAAGATTTGCATCTGTTCCTAATACATAACTCCATATTGTAGTACCACTCGCATCAGTAGTATTATCAAAAGGTGCTGGTCTATATACTTTAATTGAACCTTCAAGGCCTTGTGCATCATAAGCACTCCCACTTAAAGTTACAGCTCCATTCACAGAGTCTCCATTATTATGTGAGATTATACTAATAGATGGAGGTGTAGTATCAATATAGAATATTCTTGAATTATTAGAAATATTTGTCCCTTTTCTTGCTTCCCATGTCACTGTTATTAAACCATCTGTAAAACTATAAGTAGTCTTTAAAGTATTTATATTAACTGTCATTGAATATTGATCCCCACTCTGAACCAATGCACCAAATGGATTCCATCCCGTATCTCTTGGCGTTCCTAAATTCTGAGTTACCTTATATTTTATCTCATCAAGAGCAGGTGTAGAACACTGGATATCTGTATCAAAATTACTATTTAGATATGCTGCTACAGGAGGTGTATCACCTGTTGGCGTTGTTGTTGAATCAAGAATATTTATAATCGGTAGACTCGTATCAACATTAAATTTAACCTCTTTTGTAAGACTTATATTACTACTATCATCTATCGCATACACACTTACATAGTAGCTACCAGTAGGAAGGCTACCACCACCATCCGGAAGATTGTCAACCTCTACTGTCTTTGAGAAATTAAAATAAGATCTTGGTGAATCTGGCAATATCTCTCTATATGTAGAATATACAAAAGTCATATCAGTTTTTTTAATATTCCAGAATACCTTTTTAATCTCTCTATTATCTACTGCATAACCAGAAATAGTCAACCATTTAGGTATGTTCGCATTCTCTTCAGGAGATTGAAGATATATACTTGGTGTATCAATTTCATGTTTAAGTTCTATCTTCCTTCTTAATTCTGAAATGTTGCCAAGGTTATCTTCAAAAGTAATTACAAGGTCAGCTTCCCCTTCATCATAGTCTAAGGTATCAATAGTAACTGTATTGAATCTATTATTGTTTGTATCATAAGTAATTACTGTTTGATATATTACATCGGTTGTCCCTTTTTTATAAATTGTGAGTTTATTATTAACTGATGTTGTGCTTACACCAATCTTATCAACTGGATATATGACAAAATTTATTACACCACTAAGAGGAGTAACAGCATTAGCATCATCGGTTAATTCTGGAGAATATACATTTATTGCAGGTCCTGTTTTATCTAACGTAACACTTACATAAGCACTGATTGTCTTATTTGATTTATCCTTTGCGGTAACTTTAATTCTATAAGAACCATCATTAATGGTTGCGGTATTTACAGTTATATCATAACTTTTTAAATTACTTGTGATTGTTTGAGAATAATTTGTCCCTTCTACGTACAATGTAATTGAGGAAAGTGCTTTATCATCAGATGCAGTTCCTTTTACATGAAAATTAGCACCAACAAATTCAGTATTATAAGGTGAAGAGATAGTTATTTTTGGAGGTTGAGTATCTGTCTCCTCCCCCATCCCGAAAAATGGATTTGAGTCACAGGAGATAAATGCAAAAATTATTAAATTTATTAAAATTAGAATAAAAATTCTAATTTTCTCAATTCTAAAAAAATTAGATATCATACAAAAACTCCTATTAATAGATTTATATTAATTATAATACATATTTCTAAAAAAATCAAATTTTTAAAAAAAAATTAATAATCAGGATGTAATTTTATTCTTAAACAAATTTTTTTATTTTTCTTTCAAATTTTGTAAAGGATTTTTTCAAAATTTTTGTGATTAATATATAGAAATATTTTTTTTGTAAGGAGGTTTTTATGAATAATATTCGTAAGATTTTAGAAAACTATAATTTTGAGCATGAGTTACATATTGTGGTTAATTCTGCTCTTAAGAAAAGGCTTGCAGATATTGCAAGGAAATTTAACATCTCTATTTCTGGGCTTGTGGTATATATCTTGCAGATCTATAGTAATAGGATAAAAAAGATATACTGTTTTGGGTCCGAAGATGGAAATAAGTATGAAAGAATAGATGGTGATGCAAGAATTCATATATATCTTTCCAAACAGGACTATCGTTTTTTAAAGAAGATCCATGCTGATCTTAATTTTTTCAGCATGGGTTGTTTACTGAGGAGAATTATCCTACTCTTTCTTCAAGAGTATGATAAACTTGGAATTACCGGGGTTGAGATGAAGTGTAGTATAGTAACATTAAGGTTATTCTTGAGACTAACAAAGATAAAAAAGTGGAGAAAGAGCAGAGAATTATCCCACTTTGAAGGGAATACCGCCCCCTTCTACAAGGCAATCTACAACGATTGCTATCAAGTAGTTGGGTTTGAGACATATTATTGAAAAAAATTGTTTTAAATTCTACCCAAAAGTAAATTAGACTATTGTAATCTTTTCTCAAACAAAATTAAGCATGGGATAATTCTATCTTTTTATCTGTATAAAAGTAAAATCGTACTTTATAAACAAATTTTGACATTATTGCTTATTTTTGATATATAATTTAATATGGAATTAACATTATATACAGAGGATTATTTTGATTCTTCTCATTTTTTGTTAAATTATGACGGGAAATGTGGTAATATCCATGGTCATACATGGAAAATATGTCTCTGGGTTAAAGGAGATAGTTCTCAACTCGATAATAGTGGTATATTATGGGATTTTAATAATTTAAAAAAAATAGTCTCAAAATTAGATCATAAAAATCTTAATGAGATCTTTAATTTTAGCCCAAGTGTAGAGAATATTTCTTTGTATATCTATCAAGAATTAAAACAAAATTGCCCATTTTTAAAATTTAGAATAAGAATCTATGAAAAAATAGTAAAAAAAGAGTCATATTGTGAACTTGGTGATTTTTAGATGTTTAACATTGTAGAAAGATTTGTAACAATTAGTGGAGAAGCACCAATAATAGGAGAGCCAATCTATTTAATTAGATTCAGTGGTTGTAATCTATTATGCCCTTATTGTGATACAGACTATAAGGACGAGATAAATGAAGTAATTACTGTTGATAATTTGATTATAGAAATAGAAAACATAATAAAAGAATATCCAGATTTAAAAGTTTTGTTTACTGGGGGTGAGCCTTTATTAGAAGAAAGGAAGGAACAACTATATTTAGTGATGAAAAGTCTGGATAAAATAGATTTTTTTATTGAGACAAATGGCTCTATTGAAATAGAGCATTTTGATCTCGAAAATAGCCATTATATTATTGATTGGAAGACACCTTCTTCACATTCGAGCGATTTTTTTTTAGAATCTAATCTTAAAAAAATGAGATTTACTAATGATATCATTAAATTTGTTGTGGATAAAAATGACTTATTGTGGGTAAAAGAAAAAGTTGAATTTATTCAAAAAATTAATCCATTTGTTAAAATGTATATCTCTCCTCAATATGGAAAGATAACTCTTAGAGAGATTGCTGATTTTATTCTTAGAAATAGACTTCCTTTAAACATCTCGATTCAACTTCATAAATTAATATGGCCAGATAAAAATAGAGGAGTATAAATATGAATTTTAAAAATGAGGATGCTCTTGTTTTAATGAGTGGTGGAATGGATTCAACAACCACCTTACTATGGGGTTTAAAAAATTTTAAAAATGTGTATGCAATTACTTTTTTTTATAATCAAAAACATAATAGAGAGATAGAAATAGCAACAAAGATATGTAAAGAATTAAATGTTGAACAGAAGATAGTTGATATATCATTTTTAAAAGAAATAGCAATTTCTAATCTATTTACCGGTGAGAATGATGTAAATAAGTCTCATCCTTTAAATGAGAATGTTCCAGCAAGTTTTGTCCCTTATAGAAATCTTCTTTTTCTTACAATTGCTTCTGCATGGGCATCAACTCTTAATGTTAGACACATTGCCACTGGTGTATGTCAGACAGATTATTCTGGTTATGCTGATTGCAGGGATATTTTTATAAAATCCACTCAGGTTACTTTAAATCTTGCAACTGATTTTAAAGATGAAATTATAATTCATACCCCTTTAATGTATCTTGATAAGGCTGAAACTTTTAAATTAGCGAAAGATCTTGGCGGTCTTGATTTAGTATTAAAACGGACTCTTAGCTGTTATAATGGCATAGAAAAGATGAATGATTATGGAATGGGATGTGGAGAGTGCCCTGCCTGTTTATTAAGAAAAAAAGGATATGAGAAATTTCAAAAAGAATATTAAAAAATTAACACAAAATTAACTTTTTATTTATAAAATTTTAACATTTTTAAGAAATTTTATATCTTTGAAAATATTGTTTATATGGAGAATAAATATGGATAATAAAAAGAGAGTCTTATTTGTATGTGTTCATAATTCTGCAAGAAGTCAGATGGCAGAGGCATTTTTAAATCATCTTGGCTATGAAAAATTTTATGCTGAGAGTGCTGGTATAGAGCCGGGGAATCTTAATCCTTATGTTGTAGAGGTTATGAAGGAAATCAGTATCGACATTTCTAACAACAAGACAAAATCAGTATTTCAACTTTTAAAAGAAGGGAGAATGTATGATTATGTTATAACTGTTTGTGATAAAAATGCTGCTGAGAAATGTCCTATTTTCCCCGGAAAAACAGTAAGATTTAACTGGAGTTTTGAAGATCCCTCAAAATTTGAAGGAACAAAAGAGGAGATTCTTGAAAAGACAAGAAGTGTAAGAGATGCGATAAAAAGAAAAATAGAAGAGTTTATTAATGAGATAGAAGTTTAAATCTTGTTTATAATAACTAAATCTCATAATAATATTTTAGTAACATAACAATAATTTTACAATATATATTCATATATGCCAGAGGGGATATCTTACTTTATAAAAAAATTTTTCTTCTGTTTTTTTTAATTTTTTTCTTAAATTTTGTAAAGGATTTTCTAAGAAATTTTGTGATTAATATAGAGAAAATAATTTTTATAATACTTTTAAGGAGGATTTTTTATGAATAACATTAATACTATATTAGCAAATTATAAGTGTGCTCACGAATTACACGTGGTCATTAATTCAGAAATGAAAAAAAGGCTTGCATCTATTGCAAGGAAATTTAACGTCTCTCTTTCTGGACTTATTGTTTATATCTTGCAACTCTATACCAATAGAGTAAAAGAAATATATTGTTTCGGTCCAGAGGATGGAAATAAATATGAAAGAATAAATGGAGATAGCCGTATTCATCTGTATATCTCAAAACAGGATTACAGATTTTTGAAAAAGATCCATGCTGATCTTAATTTTTTCAGCATGGGTGCTTTACTGAGGAGAATTATCCTACTCTTTTTACAAGAGTATGATAAACTTGGGATTACCGGGGTCGAGATGAAGTGTAGTGTAATAACACTAAGGTTATTTTTGAGACTAACAAAGATAAAAAAGTGGAATAAAAGCAGAGAATTATCCCACTTTTCCGGTAACACCACGCCCTTCTACAAGGCAATCTACAACGATTTCTATCAGGTAGTTGGGTTTGAGACATACTATTAAGTAAAAATTTATTTTAAATTCTACCAAAAAATAAATAAGACTATTACAACTTTTTCTCAAATAAAATTGACCATAGGATAATTCTATCTTTATTATCTGTCTAAAAATAAAATCGCACCCCAATCTATCAAAAAATACAAAAAAAACTTGACATTTAATTAAAAATTGAGTATAAGAATTCCACAATTTTTGCTGGAGTAGCTCAATGGCAGAGCAGCTGACTTGTAATCAGCAGGTTGCGGGTTCAACTCCCATCTCCAGCTATTGGGAAGATGGCCGAGTGGTTAAAGGCGACAGACTGTAAATCTGTTGACTTGCGTCTACGGGGGTTCGAATCCCTCTCTTCCCAATTTTATTTTTAAAATAATATAGTTTAAAAATCAAAATTTTTAGGCTATCTTATAAAAATTGGATTAAACCTTCTTTATTAATTAAAATCAAATTTTTTGATAAGTTAGTTATGGAAATAATTGATAATACTTATCCCATTTCTCTTAAAAGTGACAAAAATTTTGAAAGACTTAAAAGTCTTGAATTTAAATGTCAGAGATGTTCTAATTGTTGCAGACACCAGCCTGGCGTTGTCTTTTTATCAGAAGAGGATGTTAAAAATATCGCATCTTTTTTAAATATTGATATTTCTACTTTACTATCAAAATATTGTAGAGCCATTTACAGAAATGGTGAACAGATAGTAGCACTTCAAGAAAGAAAAAATTTTGATTGCATCTTCTGGAATGACGGATGTATCATCTATCCAGCAAGACCCTTACAATGCAAAACATATCCCTTCTGGCCATCTTTAGTAGAATCAGAAGAAAACTGGAAAGAAGAAAAAAAGAGATGCCCTGGCATTGACACCCAGGGTGATTTAAAATTAGAAGAAAAAATTGATTTTTATCTCAAAGAAAAAAATGTTAAATATATGAAAATAATCTAAAACATTTCTTTTGACAAAATATTTTTTTTTTGTAATACTATTGCTACTTAATTCAATCTTTAAAGAGGTCAAAAATGTTACCAATTGCAATTGATTTCTTAAAATTATACAATTATGAAGGGATATATTTTTTCATAGCAATATTTTCAGCAATAATATTTTTTACTTTTTTGTGTAAAGAGGCTAATATAGATATTGATGCAATGTATGAGGCAATTTTTGTATGCCTTATTGTTGCCTTAATAACTGGAAGGCTATTTTCTTTCTTATTATGGAATCCAAAGGAGTTATTAGAACATCCATTGGTATTTTTTCAACCATGGCGAGGTGGGATCACAGTTGCAGGCGGAGTGTTAGGTGGACTTGTTGCTGGTTTTATATATGCAAAAGTTAAAAAATACGATTTTTTTTATCATATAAGATACTTTATACCACCAATTTTGTTAGGACAGGTAATAGGTAGATTTGGCTGTTTTTTAAATGGTGATGCTGCTGGGAAACCAACTAATCTTCCATGGGGAGTCATTTTTCACCCGGATAGTGTTGCTTATAGCAATGCCACAACTGGATTCTCCTCTACTCTACCCCCTGTTGGTACCCCTCTACATCCAACTCAAATTTATGAGATGATAGGAAATTTTATAGCACTGATAATAATTCTTGCCACTGGAAATAATGAATGGATTACAAAAAGAAGGATTATATGGTATATTTTATGGTATAGTCTATTAAGATTCTTGCTTGAATTTCTTAGAATAGACAATGAAAAATACTGGATCTTTACCTCTGGACAAATTATCTCTTTAATTGGTTTTGCAATAGGTATTCCATTATTAATATGGTCAATCTTTAATGATGATAAACTAAATCCAGATGAAAAATTCATAGCAAGACCTAAAGATAAAAAATAAAAGGAGATTATATGGGCGATCTACAACAATCTTTTTTAAAAGTCCTATTTGTTGATGCGACAAATGGTTTCTACAAGGTAAAAAGATATAAAATTGGAGACTATTTTGGCCCTGTAGATCTTGGTATTCATATATCAGATAATTATGATGCTTTAAACATAGGGACAGGCTTATTTGCTGGATCCATTTTTCCTGGTTCAAATAGACTGATATTTTCTGGCTTTTCAAAATGCTGGCGCGGTTTTTATGTGTCATCAATGGGTGGTGCTGGCCTTGTATTTGATAATTTAGGTATAAATATGGTAAGTATTGTTGGTAAGGCACCGGTTCCTTCTGTTTTGTATCTAAACAGAATTCATGGAGAAGAGATAGAGGTAGAGGTTCATCCAGTAGAGATAAAGACAATCTGGGACTCTGGCAGAAAAGGAGTATATTCTTTAACAGACTATATTTTTGAAAAATTTGGCAATAGATATGAAAATGATCCAAGGATCTTAGCAACAGGACCGGCCTCTCTTTCCACTGATTTTGGTGGGATATTATCTCTTCCGATTATAAATAAAAAGATCACAAACATAGACACATGGGCTGGTAGAGGTGGACTTGGTTCAAAAATGGTTCAGGATCACAACATTTATGGCATAATATATGGTGGAACTTTTATTGATGAAGACTTTAGAGATAGAAAAGTAGCAGATGAATGGTTTGAAAATAAATATAAACAAAAATTAGCAGCAAAAGATTTTGAAGCAACTACAAAATACAGATTTGATCCAAAATTTGGAACTGGTGGGACATTTGGAGTTAACTATACGACAATGAAAGGCAAAATTATTGCCTTTAATTATAAAACTATCTATAATACTGAAGAAGAAAGACTCTCTTTACACCAACAATTTATTGTTAATCACTATTTGAAACAATTTAATGAAGAAACAATAGAAAAGAAATTGCAGGCTAACTGTGGGGAGCCATGCTCTGCTGTATGTAAAAAGTATAGAGATGAATACAAAAAAGATTATGAGCCATATCAAACAATGGGACCTCTTTGTGGAATATTTGATCAAAGAGCAGCCGAAAAACTCAATCATTATGCAGATAGCATGGGATTTGATGCAATAAGTATTGGCGGTGTTCTTTCATGGTTTATGGAACTTCTTGATGAGAATCTACTATCAAAAGAAGATCTTGGTGTAACAAGACTTCCTAAATTCAATCCAGAGAATTTCGATGTAGTAAAAGATTCTATGAATAATGCAGAGTTAGGAATAGAACTAATCGATTCTATTTTAAATAAAAGAGGGATTATTAATTTTAGCGAAGGTGTAAGAAAATGGGCAAGAAGGGTTCACAGGGAGAAAGGAATAAAAATCATTGATAAATTTGTTTATAATGCCTTTGGAAGAAAAGGATGGATAGTTCCAAATCAATACTGGACACCTGGTGCATTAGCACCAATGGCAATAATGGGAAAATATTATATGTATTATGGTTTTGATTTTGTTGAGCCAAGAAAACTTGGTAAAATATGTGCTGATAGAATGAAGCAGGAATTAATTCTTGATAATGCAGGTATATGTAGATTTCATAGAGCATGGGCAGAAGAGATGGTACCAGAGATTTTTGAGGCTATGTATGGGATGAAAGATAAATTCTTAAAAAATATATCCTGGACAGCAAGCAGAATCAATAGTAGAAATGCAAGTGTATTCTGGGAGTCAGAAAGAAACTTTGACTTTGTGTATAGATTCTTAAAGAGAATTAAAGAGGCAGAAAAGGTTGAAAATGAGGCTTTAGATTACTGGATAAAAGAATTTGAAAAAGATAAATATGAGGCTGGTCTTAATTTCTGGTTTGAGATGTTAAAAGGTATTGATGAAAGTTTGAGAGATTTCCAATAAAATTAATCCTCAAATTGTGGTATCTCTTTTTCACTGGCAAAACCAGACTCAATTATTCTATTACCAATGTATTTGAGCATTATTCTACTTATATCTTTTTGTGTGGAATACTCTTCTTTACCAAAATATATAAATGTTGAGGAGTGCATAGTATTTTCAACCACAACATATCTTTTTTCCTTAGGCACCAACATACTATTTGCCTCCTTAAACTCTCTCTCCATTGAATGAATTTCATCTTTTAATCTCTCCAAAGCCTCTAATAAATTCTTGTGTTTTTCTACAATTATTAAATTATTCCTATCTTCCTCTAACATTTTTGAATAAGATAAGTATCTATCCTCTATTACTTTTAATAACTCTCTCTTTTCTTTTATCTTTTTATCAAAATCAGATATAAGATTAATTATTTTAGGTTCAACCCCTATTCTTAAAATGGTCTTTATACCAAATGGATTTCCTATCTTTTTACATCTAACACTACCTCCAACAATTGATGTTCCACCAAGTATCTCCCCTCTCTTACCATTAAGTATTAAATTTTTCTCTACATTTATATAGCAATTCATTATTGCCTCTTCTACAAATAGAGACTTACAGGATCTTATAATAACACCTTCCAGATATCTTGCATAAATATTGCCATCTGTCTCAAGAATTCCCTCATTTCCACCATTCATCCCACCTTTAAGTATGATATCCCCTCTTGCTACTATAGTTACTTTACCAATGGGGCCTCCAACCTGTATTATCCCATCTGATTTAACAGAAAAGCCATCAAGAATTCCGCCTTTAATAAAAACATCTCCATGAAAATCAATATTTCCAGTAGAATAGTCCATATTCTCCAGTTCTAACAAAGGCTCAATTACGATTTTTCCATTTTTAATTTTAACATTTCCATCAATTGTCGCAATTATCTTTTTATTATCATCTGAAAGAGTGGTATTTTCACCAGCAAAGAGTCTATTGTTTTCTATTTGTGGAATCTCAAGCCTTTGGCCAAATATATTAAATCCCACTTCTCCAGGTATTGGATCCAGAAGTTCTGCAAGGATATCACCCTTTTTCTTATTCTGAACAAAATTTAACTCTTTATAATTTATCCTATCATACTGATCAACTAAAAAAGGTTTTCCGGGCTCTGTATCAAAAAAATATTTTATATTAGAAGGTTTTCCCGGCTTTGGCTCTTTACCCCTTGCTATCTCTATCTCTTTTTTAAAGATATTATTATTCACTATATCTTCAATCAACGTATAATTAATTCCATATATGATGCCTTTATTATTTAGAATTTTAATAATCTCATCCACTGTTAAATTTCCACCCCCTTTTTTAGGTGGAAACATTATTATAGAAGCAGACATTTTATCATCTGAAACAATGACCTCAATAGTTGCTCTATATTCTCTTCCTTCTGGCCATAAAACAAGTTTTTCTGGACTTCCCTTTGCTCTTTTAATAATAGCCATAATAAGATTAGGATCAACAGAAGGGATATTTAATAGTCTTATTCTATTTATAACATCTTCGACATAAACTGGTCTACCCTTATCTTTTGGTGGAAATACAGATAGGGTAGCATAACCATCAATGTATTCTATTTTAAAATAGCCATCTAAATTTGTTATTTTTTCTTCAAAAGAAAGATCTTTTTTATAATTCTCTGTCTCTTCCTTTTTTGAATTGTCCCATATTTTAACTTTAATCTCGTTTTTATTGGAAGAAACGATGGAATATCCACAATTATTAACATCAATTTTAAAATAGGTTGCTCCTTTAACAAGAGCAGATTCTAAAGTATTGGCTGTCACTATAATACTATTCTCTTTCATTTCGACTCTCAGTTACTCCAAAAAATTGTAATTTTTCTTTACAAATTATACCATTTTTTTTATTTTTATGCTATAATTAATTTAAAAGAAGTATATTTTAAGGAGGAATTGAAATGAAACAAAAATTATTTATTTTATTTTTTTGCATAATAGCAATATTCTCTTTAGTTGCCGGTGATAAAATAAATATTATTACAAAGGCAGAAGCATGGTTTAATACAAAAGAATTAACAAATGAGGAATTGAATAATAAAATTGTAGTGGTAGAATATTTTAAGACATGGGGAATATCAGTTGAAAACACTGCTTCTTATCTAAATCTAATATATGATACTTTTAAGAATGAAAATTTTATTATACTAGGATATTCGAGTGAGCAGCCAGATAAAGTTGAAGAATATGTAAAAAATAATAATATTAAATATCCAGTATTTTGTGGGGCAAGCCCTTTAAATGATTATAAAGTTGATATACCAGCAATATTTTTAATTAAGAATGGAGAGATTCATTCTTATGATCCAATGAAAAAATATGAGTTTAATTATATCTGGGCAATGCTTGATAACGAGCTTATAAAAAGACTTCAGGAGAGCAATACTTTTAATACAGAAAAATTCTATCCAGAGAGAAGAAATCTATATTTTGAAATGTTTAAAAAATTCTTTAAAATAGGGGTAAAAGTAATTGATTTAAAAACTGTAAATGATGTTCCTGGTGATTTTGAAATAAGTTATTTTGAAAAAGATTTTTTACCTAAAATAAACGATGCAAATCAAAAAAATATTTTAATGAATGCGTATAAAAAAGAAGAGAGTTTTAGAAAATATGTATTAAAACCAGATATAACAACTGAAGAAAAAAATAAGGTATATGAAACTTTAAAGTCTCTTTCTTATAAGCCAATAAAAATTAATGAGACATTTTATGCAATAACTCTGGCTGGCATGAGAAGGATTGTGGATCCTATAAACAAGAATCCTCTCGGTAGTCCAAGTGTAAAAGAAAAAAAATTTTACAACATGCTTAAAAAAGGCAATGAAAACATATATGATATAATGGATATAAATGTTGATAATCTATAATTTTTATATTCAAAAAAATAGATTTTTTCAATATTGATAGAAAAAACAAAGCAAGGATGCTTCGCATACTCTTAAATAGTGGGAGTATGTGGGGTATACTTGCTTGAAAATATTAATATTTTAAAAAACTTTACAATAAAATTTATATCTATAAAAAATTATTGTTATATTTATTAAAATATCTTTAAGCAGTATGAGATATGTCCTATTTATTTTATAAAAAAATAATAGTTATTTTATAAAGATATACCACTCACTAACTACGACATATGTCGCATATATTTCCCTATAAATAATAGTTGTTATATTATAAAAATTTTCTCACTACCATATTATAACTTAAATACATTTTTTATTTTTTTTAAAAAAAAATAATTCTTTTGACAAAACAGCTAATTTCTGATATAAGAATTTCAATAATTTAATATTTAAGATTTTAAATATGACAGAATATAATTTCTTTTTAGAATTTTCCAGCAGTTTTTTATCTGGGGAATACAATCAATTTATTCTATCAGGAAACATCTATGACATTTTCAAATATGAAAACGAATATTATAATCTTATTGATTTTTTAGTAAAGAAATTAAGTAATACTCGTCTTATAATTAAATTCAATATTGCAGAAGGTGTTAATTTTGTCACTAAAAAAGATAGAGACGACTTTATAGAAATATTATCCCAGAATTTAACATTCTTTGATAAACTGGACGATAAAAGAAACTGGGTAATAAAGAGTATCGCCAGTTCAAGGATATCCCCCCTTGAAGGATTAAGACTCCTTAAAGAAGCAGTAGATATAAGTTTTAAAGATGATAAAATTTTTTCAAAACCTTTTGCTATTCTCATTGAACATGCAGAAACAGTTATTCCTGAGGCTGAAATATCAAGAATGTTTGATTCTGATAGGCAGAAACTTGTCTTTTTAAGAGACTGGCTTACAGAAGATAACTTTATAAAATCAAATCATTTAATGGTTTTTATCTCTCAGACTGTCTCGGAAATTCAGAGATCAATAGTAAATTTGCCAGCAATTAAAAATATAGTAATAGATTATCCAGATTTTGAACAAAGAAAAGAGTTTATTCAAGAACAAATAGAAAAGATAAAAATAGAAAATAAAATTACCATTGATAGAGCAACTGATCTTACGGCTGGATTAAATTTAAATGGCATAAAACACATTCTTATGAATATAAAATATAAAAACCAACCATTGACCGAAGAAAGTATATTATCAAAAACAGAAGAGGCTATCATTGGAACAATTGGTGATTATATAAGAGTGATAAATCCAGATCATGGGTTTGAAGCAATATATGGGGCAAGAAAAATAAAAGAAGAGTTATTAAGACAGGTTAAAATTATTAAATTAAATGATCCTAAGATTATACCAAGGGGATATCTTATCTGTGGTAGAAATGGGGTTGGTAAGACATATATAATGGAAGCATTTGCAAAAGAACTCGGCTGGCTCTGCATAGAATTAAAAAATTTAAGACAAAAATATCTAGGGGAAACGGACATTATATTTGAAAGAGTAAAGAATGTTCTTGAGTCTTTTAAAAATGTAATGGTATTTATTGATGAAGCAGATACAATGTTTGGTGGAAGGGGAGAAAATGTCCATGAAACAGAAAAGAGACTCACAGGTAATTTTATAAAAATGATGGGAGATCCCAAAAATAGAGGAAGAATAATCTGGGTTTTTATTACTTCAAGACCAGATCTGTTACTCCCGGATTTTATAAGAAGACTTGAGATTAAAATCGGATTTTTTAACCCAAAAGGGGAAGATAGAATCGATTTTCTTAAAAATATTTTAAATGATGTAGATATTGATTATAATTGTCTAACTGAAAAACAAAAAAAGGAATTGGAACAGGTTTTTTCTGATTTTTCTCCTGCTGAATTTAAAATGTTATCTACACAATTAAAATCAGAAAAGAAAATAAAAGAAAATAACAAGGAAAATTTTATTTTTGATGATATCTTAAAAGTAATGAAAAGATTTAATTTAGGAAGTGGAAGAGAAAAATATTTAGAACAGGATCAAATAGCAAGAGAATATTCAACATTTGTTGATCTAATAGATTAAATTTTATTTGATTTTAAATTTAAAAAGTAGTATATAATAGTATTTCTAAAATATCAAAATTTTAAAAGTCTTATTTATTCTTTAGTTAAAAAATAATTTTATAGACCAGTAATGGCCTAAAATCTTAAATATATGGAGGTTTAAATTGAGTAGTACAAGATGTGAAAAAAATGTTTTATCAGAGGAACTTTATAATAAGTTAAGTAGTTTTATAGGTAGTCTAAATATAGACCTTGAAGATGAACGGAGAAAAGGATATTTAATTCAGATTCTACATAAAGCTCAGAGTCTTTTTGGCTATTTACCAGAAGAGGTACAAAAATTTGTTGCTAAAAAACTAAACATCTGCCATTCTGAAGTCTCTGGTGTTATAAGTTTTTATAACTTTTTTACTACTGTTCCAAAAGGGAAAGTTACAATAAGTATCTGTATGGGCACAGCATGCTTTGTTAAAGGAGCAGAAAAAGTTTTACAGGAGTTTGAGAATTTCTTAAATATTAAGGCTGGTGAACTTACCCCTGATGGAAAATTTTCTCTTGATATATTAAGATGTGTAGGTGCTTGCGGACTTGCTCCTGTTGTAATGGTAAATAACAAGGTTTATGGTAATGTCAACCCAAAAATGGTTGGGGATATTATGGCTGATAGTATAAAATTAGCAGAAGCTATTGAAAAAGGGGGTGAATAGCATGAAAATAAAAAATGTCAATGAATTCTATAAATTAAGAGATGAAATTAAGAAAAATATGGAAAAAAATAAAAACATAAAAGTATTAATTGGTTTTGGTACCTGTGGGCAGGCTGCTGGTGCTAAAAAAGTTGAAGAGGTTATTAAAAAAGAAATTTCTGATAAAAATTTAAAAAATGTAGAGTTAATAAGAGTCGGATGTGTTGGCTATTGTTATGCAGAACCAACAGTAGAAGTGGTATATCCTAACGGTAATTCTGTAATATTAGGCCATTTAACGCCAGAAAATACACCTGATGTAGTTGAAATTCATATTATGAATAAGGCTCTTGAGAGTCAATATGTAATACCAAGAAATTTTGAATAAAAAAAGAGGGTTATAATTATGATAAAACAGGTTAGAATAGCATTAAGAAATTGCGGTAGAATTAATCCAGAAAGCATAGAAGAATATATAAATGCAAGAGGATATGAGGCATTAATCTTATCTCTTTTTGAAAAAAAACCAGAAGATGTTATTAAAATCATTACAGATTCTGGATTAAGAGGTAGAGGAGGCGGCGGATTCCCAACTGGATTAAAATGGGCTGCTGCTGCAAAAGAAAAAAGCGATGAAAAATTTGTTATATGTAATGCAGATGAAGGAGACCCAGGTGCTTTTATGGATAGAGCAGTTTTAGAAGGGGATCCATTTTCTGTGCTTGAAGCAATGACCATTGCTGGTTATTGCATTGGTGCTAATAAGGGAATCATATACATAAGAGCAGAATATCCTCTTGCAATAGAGAGATTAAAATTTGCGATTGAAAAGGCAGAAGAGTATGGTTTCTTAGGCAAAAATATTCTTGGATCAAATTTTTCTTTTGATATAGAGTTAAAATATGGTGCAGGTGCGTTTGTCTGCGGTGAAGAGACAGCATTAATAAAATCAATAGAAGGTAAAAGAGGTGAACCGGTAGTAAAACCACCATATCCAGCACAAAAAGGTTTATGGGGTAAGCCTACAATTGTCAATAATGTTGAAACATTTGCTAATATCTGCCCTATTATTATAAATGGTCCAGAATGGTTTAGAAAAATAGGTACTCAAAAATCACCCGGAACAAAGGTATTTGCTCTTGCTGGTAAAATAAATAAAGTAGGATTAATAGAAATTCCTATGGGGACCACTTTAAGAGAAGTAATATATGAGATTGGTGGTGGAATAAAAAATAATAAAGAATTTAAGGCTGTTCAAACAGGTGGACCTTCTGGTGGTTGTATTACAAAAGAAAATATTGATACACCAATTGATTATGACAATCTTTTAGCAATAGGCTCTATGATGGGATCAGGTGGTATGATTGTAATGGATGAAGATGATTGTATGGTTAACTTTGCAAAATTCTTCCTTGAATTTATAATTGATGAAAGTTGTGGTAAATGCACACCATGTAGAGTTGGAAACAAAAGACTACATGAATTACTCGAACAAATTACCACTGGTAAAGCAGAAGATAATATTATACCAAGAATAGAAATGCTATGTAATACAATTAAAAAGGCATCACTTTGTGGACTTGGGCAGACATCACCAAATCCAGTATTGTCAACATTAAGATATTTTAGAGATGAGTATGAAGAACACATCAAAGATAAAAAATGTAGATCACGTGTATGTAAGTCTCTATTAAGATATCAAATTGTCCCAGAAAAATGCAATGGATGTACCAGATGCGCAAGAAACTGTCCGGTTCAATGTATATCTGGTAAACCTAAGGAACCGCATGTTATCAATCAGGATGAGTGTATTAAATGTGGCGTATGTTATACGCACTGTAAATTTGATGCAATAATTGTTTCTTAAAAAAGGGGTAAAAAATGGCAAGAGTTACTATAAATGATATAAGTGTTGAAGTTTTTAAAGATTCTACAATATTGGATGCGGCAAGAGAGGTGGATGTTTATATACCTACCCTCTGCCATTTAGACTTAGAAAGCTTTAATATTGAACACAGAACTGGATCTTGTAGAGTTTGTATGGTTGAAGTTGAGCAAAATGGTAAATCAAGAATGATGCCAGCATGCTGTACTCCAATTCAGGAAGGTATGATAATAAGAACAAATACACCAGAAATTATTCAAATTAGAAGAATAGTACTCGAATTACTATTATCAGATCATCCATTTGATTGTCTTGTATGCTCAAAATCACTTGATTGTGAGTTACAGGCACTGGCAAAACAGTTTGGTATAGAACATCTTACCTATAAAGGGGAAATGTCTTTGTATCCGCCAGATCTATCCAGTAGAGCGATAAATAGAAATCTTGATAAATGTATTATGTGTAGAAGATGTGAAACAGCATGTAATGATATTCAAACAGTAAAAGTTTTAACCGGATATAAAAGAGGATTTATGTCGGTTGTTGCTCCGGCTGAAATGAAACCTTTAAATGATACAAATTGTGTATTTTGTGGCCAATGTGTAAATGTATGTCCTACTGGGGCTCTTACCGAGATAAACTATATCAAGAAAGTATGGCAGGCTATAAATGACCCAACTAAAAAGGTCATTGTTCAAACAGCACCAGCAGTGAGGGTAGGAATAGGTGAAGAGTTTAATTTAACAGAAGAAGAGGCTGCAACCGGTAAATTAGTCGCTGGATTACGAAGACTTGGTTTTGATGCTGTGTTTGATACAAATTTTACAGCAGATCTTACTATTTTAGAAGAGGCTCATGAATTAGTTGAGAGATTAAAGAAAAAAGAGAACTTACCATTATTAACATCATGTTGCCCTGGTTGGGTTAATTTTCTTGAATATCAATTCCCGGATCTCATTCATATACCTTCTACCTGTAAATCTCCTCAACAGATGTTCGGTGCTGTAGCAAAGACTTACTATGCTGAAAAAATTGGTATAAAACCAGAAAATCTTATAGTTGTATCAATAATGCCATGTCTTGCTAAAAAATATGAAGCAGCAAGACCAGAATTTATAAAAAATGGTATTCCAGATGTAGACTATGTCTTAACTACAAGAGAACTTGCAAAAATGTTTAAAGAGGCTGGAATTAACATTGGCAAACTAAAAGATGAAGATTATGACAATCCATTAGGAGAATCCACAGGTGCTGGTGTTATCTTTGGGGTAAGTGGTGGAGTTCTTGAGGCTGCATTAAGAACTGCTTATGAAGTAGTAACTAAAAAAGAGTTAAAAAATGTTAATTTTACAGAAGTTAGAGGACTCGAAGGTATAAAAGAGGCAACTATTGATTTAGATGGGACAGAATTAAGAGTTGCTGTTACTTCTGGACTTGGAAACGCAAGAAAAATTTTAGAAAAAATAAGAAAAGGGGAAGCTAATTATCATGCAATTGAGATAATGGCATGTCCTGGTGGATGTATAAATGGAGGCGGTCAACCATATATTCACGGCGATACATCTTTACTCGAAAAAAGACTAAAAATGATCTATACAGAAGATGAAAAAAAGAAAATACGAAAGTCTCATGAAAATCCATATATTCAGAAATTATATAAAGAATTTCTTGGAGAACCAGGTAGCCATAAGGCTCACGAAATTTTACATACTCACTATTATAAGAAGTGCGAAAAATAATAAAAAGGGGCTTTAAATAGCCCCTTTTTTTTATAATGTCTCGTCATATATCACTATTCTATCTTTGCCAAAACTTTTTGCAATAAATAATGCCTTATCAACAGATTCTAAAAGATCAATTATAGTAGTAGAATGCTCTGGGAAATTAGCAATACCAGCACTAAAAGTTAAAGAAGAAAACTCATTTTTTATCTTTGAAAAAGTTATATCTTTAAGATGTCTTTTTAATCTCTCAAGAAAAGAGTATGCCTGATTTTTATTTATCTCTGGTAATATAACCATAAATTCAGCGCCACCATATCTGCATACAATATCCTCACCCCTACAGGAATTTTTTAAGAATTCTGCAAACTTTTTTAAAACAACATCACCATAAAGATGACCCATTGTATCATTTAATTTCTTAAAATCGTCAATATATATATTAACAATAGAGAATGTCTTATTATATCTTATTGCTCTCTTAAACTCTTTTCTTAATGCAAGATCAAAATATCTTCTATTAAATACGCCGGTAAGCCCGTCTATCATCGCCATTCTCTCTGTCTGTCTGAATATATGAATCTCTATTAACATTGGATTACTAAGAATTCTATTCTGATTAATAAAATAATCAACCATTGCAACTCTTAACCCTACATTTCTTGCCAGTTCTTTGTTTAAATAGAAACAATGCTCAATAATATTCTGCCAATGAACTTTAGCCTCTTTCTCTGAAAATTGTAAGTGGACAAACATTTCTAATAATTTTGAGTAAAATTTCTTTCTTTTATTTCTTAAAAGATATTCTATCTGCAAAATAAAATAATCTCTATTAACATCATCCTCCATAATAAGATCAACAACTTTTTTCATAAAGGCATTTTTTTTAAATAAATATTCATCAACTTGATTATTATTAGAAACTTTATTGTTATTAGAATCTAAACCATTATTCAATTTATTATTATCCATATTTACTCCAAAAAATTATTATATTTTTTACACAAAATAACCCTAAAAATCTCAATTCTAAAATTTTCAAACTAATAAAAATAGATCTCTATGATAATATAATTTAAAAACCAATTTCTTCTAATTATATTATATATTACACAAAAATTTAAAAAAATCAATAAAATAAAAAAAATTTATTCTAATTAAAATAAATTAGATATAATTTTAATTATAAAAAACCCCGGCTTTTTAAAATTGCCGGGGCTTTTTTACTCTATTTCTAAAAAATTATTTTATTGCTTCTTTTCCTGTGCCCAGAAAGCATTCCTTATACCAAATCCAAATTGAGGTGTTAGTTCACTCTGAACCTCTGATGCAATAAAGTAGAAAGAATTTTCAAAATATATGGCAAACTTTCTGAAAAATCCTAATTTATCTATTCTAAAAAGATCTATCTGATACATAAATCCAGCAACAACTTTACTCTTGTTTATATCCCAGTTAACCTCTCTTGGAGAACCACCATACCCTGTTACCCAGTAGAATCCAGCACCAACTGCGACTGACCAGGAGAAATTACTAAAGTCCTCTCCCCAGAAGAATTCCCATGGAATATCAGCAACTCTTGCAACAAGTTTGCCTCCAAGTGAAAAACCAGAAAATCTTGGCTCATATTTTCCATGAACCCATCCCCAATAAGGTGCAAACAAACTCTGATCATAAATATCAATTCCAAGATCAGTAACGTTTTCTGGGGTAGGTATCCAGCCAAATAACCCCTCTACTCTAACTATATCATCAAAGAAACTAAATCCAAAACCACCAGAAACATAAGGTCCACTAAAGATCTGTCCCCACAAATATATACCTTGAATAAACTTTGGCACTTTACCAAGATCTTTATCAAATCTCTTAAATAATATTTTTACTTCACTAACTTTACCATTATCATCAGCAGAGCCTCTTACAAAAACTGTCTCATTATGAGCTGATCCCTCATAAGGTTTATCTATGGTTACCTTTGGAATATTTCTATCTATTACTATTTTAAAGAAATTCAAATTCTCGTATTTCTCCGAATCTGATTTTATTTGAAGCATATGAGTCCCATCCTGTAAATATTGAGTCTGTACTCTTGTCATCCAGTATCTAGTTCCTCCTAAATTCTTTTCATACGTATTACCATTGTCAAGACTGAGATATATATTCTTTACTCTATTTTTATATAAATATTTAGATTTCTCTGCTTTTACTTCATAAACACTAACAGGTATTTTTTCGAGTTGAGGAATTTTTTCTGGATTTCTTCTATATTTCTTTCTTAACTGATGATATTTTTTCTCCTGTATTGCCTTCTTTATCTTTAGCTCAAGATCCTTTTCATAGTAAAAAGCCTCACCCTTAAGCCATGGCCTATGCTCCATTGGTGCACCATTTATGTGAGATTTTACTCTAACTACAATTCCAGCCTCATCAAAATAGAATAGCCTTGTAATTGGACCAGACAATTTACCCTCTTTACCATCAACACTCTTCTCTTTTGCAACAACCGTTATTCTATGAACTCCGGGTGTCAAAAAGGCTGTTGGCAACTGGAAACTCCACATCGTTGTTCCTTCAGCCTTTACCTCTTCCATATCATCGATCTTTACATAAACTGCCTCAATTCCATCATCATCATATGATGTCCCAAAAAATTCTAATATCTCACCGGTAAGATGCTGATTGGGCTGCGGCTGATCAAGTGAAACAACAGGTAAATCAGATCTTGGATCCACCATAAAGTTTAGCGTTCTTTCATTTGTATTGCCAGCATGATCTATTACTTTTGCTATTAATTGACAATTCCTATTAGGTATCCATTTTCTTGTATCAGAAACATCTATTTCATAAGACCATGCTTCCTTTCCATTTACCTCTACAAAACCTTCATTATCTGTATTTGACAATAGATACTTACCATCCTGAACAATTTTTACCATTACCTTAGAAATACTTATATTATCCTTTGCCCTACCTATAATTGTAAATTTATTATTAATTGCCATGCTATCCTTTGGGCTAAGTATCTCTATCTCTGGCTTTGTATTGTCTATATTATACATTGCAAATGAGAAAGCATCAGAACCAGCTCTATCCCTTGCCTTAATAAGAAATTTCATAACACCATCTGGATATGCTCCAGAATCAAGATAATACATCCATGTCTCTTTACCTTCGGCTGGCACAAATGTCCATCCATTATTCGTGCTTATCTCAACAGATGAAATACCATTTGGATCAGAAGCCTTACCCATAATTATACGCTCCCCTTGTAGATATGTCCCTGTAATAGGAGCAGTTAATTTAATATCCGGGTTTTCTAAATCAACCTGAAAAGTGATAGTTTCTGTCTTACTAACAAGTCCGGGTATATCATAACATCTTACCTCAAGAGTATGACTCCCTGCAGGCATTAATCCACTCTTTATCAAAACATTCCAGTTTGGCTTACCCTTCTCTATCTCTAAAGTCTCCCATGAATCAGATTCAGATGGCGTATCTTCTAATATAGTTCCATCAGACTTTATTTTACCTTTATCTATTCTATATTCAACCCATTCAACTCCATCATCGTCAAGAGCTACTCCTGCGAGTTCAATATCACTTGCATATCTCTGGTCTTCAACAGAAGGATTATTTATAAATACTTTTGGTCTATCAGATCTTGTATCAAGTACTATATTTTGATTAATAAGTTTTTTATTACCAGCAGAGTCATAAGCAAATATCTCAAGAGTAAGATCACTTGTCTCATCCTTTTCTAAATCAACATCATCTCTATCATAAAGATTGTATAAACCATCCCATATAAATCTTCCATCTGCAATTACATAATTATCATTGAGTTTAAAAAGAACTGTTGCAAGATAGTTATTATCAGAAGCCTCTCCTCTTATACTTATCTTACCATTTAGCCTATCCTCTTCTGTTGGTGACCAGATCTTTATCTCTGGCTCTGTTCTATCAAGAATAATAACAGATTTAGTAATTGTCTCTCTACCTGCATTGTCTATAATCTTAAAAGTAAATACGTGCTCACCATCCTTCATTTCATTTAAAGGTAGGTCTAATTTAAACAATTTGGCATTGTCTGGAATCTCTGTTGAATAAACCGAAAGATAATCTGCTAAACTTTCTTTTTTATCTCTTTCAAAAGGAACTATTTTTGGTACCTCTATTTTATTAATGTCAAAGTTATTAATGATTGGTAAATCCATAAAATTAGCATCACCACTATTATCTATAGTGTATTGAACAGTAACTTTATCAGAATCATCATAAGCAATTCCATATAGAGTTATTGATTTATTAAAAGCAAGATATGATGGCGGCCATATAATTTTTGCGCTCGGATCAAGTAGATCATTCTTCAACACAATATTTTTAATAGTAGAAATATTTTTTGTATTTTTATCAACACCCTTAATCGCTAAATTTGAATCCCCTATCTTTATATTTTTTCTCAATTCATCCGTTATTGAATAAAAATAGATGCCCATATCACTATTTATTAAATTTGCCTCATCATCCTTATCAATTATAAAATGAATTTCATTAAGGTTAGATGGAGCAAAAACATAAAAATTGGAAAGTTCATCTATACCGAAACTATCTTTCTGAACAAATACAATTGGACTTTCATTATATATTTTATTATCTTTTTTAGTTGTTACAATTTTTAATTTGTATTCATCCTGTTTTGCATCCTTACAATCAATGGTAAATTCTTTCTTAAATTCATTACCAGCCTTATCACTGGCTATCACTGTTAATTTATAAGTAGCAAATTTATCACCCATCTTTGTCTTTAAAGCAACTTCAGTTTCTTCACCTAAATTTATGCTCTTCTTTTCAATATTTTTGGGATCTTTTTCAAGTAAAATTTCACAGGAAGCCAAAATCTGATCATCATCGATTATTAAAGTCTCATCTTTATTTAATAAGAGTTTATTCTCAACAAAATTTCCTTTAACAAAAGGCTCTTTTGCATCGACAAAAATAGGAACTAATAAATTTGATCTTTTATTTCCACTATCTATTGCTGTTAATTTCACAAGTATTAATCCTTTCTGAACGTTTATTCCACTCTTTGCAAAATCCTCTTTTATACTATCAATTTCAAACTCTCCAACCTTAGAACCCTGCTTAAATTTTAACTCTTTTTCTGGGATAAAATTTCTTAAACCAATTGGCTCTAAAAATGAATATCTTACCTCTTTTAAATTGCCATATTTTATTACTTTTAAAGGAAGATCTATTTTACCCTTAAATACCTTTCCAGACCAATTCTTATTAATTAAATCGATATCAAATTTAGGATAACTTCTATCTATCCAAAATTTCTTCACTTCGGGTTTACCCTTCACATAAAAATCAGCAGGCACAAGTTCTACCCTATATTTCCCCTCTTCTAAATTAGAGATATTAACATAAGTAGAAAATGTTAATTCAGAAGGAACAATATTTGAGAATACAAGAGAATTATCCTTTTCATTAAATATATTAACATGAACCTCTTTCATTACATCATCATTTTCTATCTTACCAAAAAGAGGCAATATTGTAGAAAAACTATCCCAATCCTCAAAACTCATTAATTTTAATTTTGGTTTTGCTATATCTTCTGACAAATATGCTGAAATAGATGTAACAGATCTGTTGCCAGCAACATCCTCTACCATTGCTGTAATTTTATAATACCCATCTTTAAATTTAGAAGGATCGATTATTTTTGAAAAATCAGAATGCATATTAAATGACCAGAATGGATTTCCAGAATATATTACTGCCTTATGAATCTTATTATAAGCGCCAGGTCCTTCTACTTTTATAAATACATCCTTTATATCAACATTATCCTTTGCATATCCATATATATTAATTCTATTACCAACCTTCTCTTTATCTCTCGGATACTGAATACCGATAACAGGTTTTTGATGATCAACTGTAATTGTCAATGGAAAATAGCCATAAGAACCAGCCTTATCGAGTGCCCTTATCCATATTGTCTGGGTTCCTTCTATCAATTGATCTGAATCAAGGATAAAATTCCATCCTGCTTTTATATTACCCTTAGCCAGAGAAGAAAAACCTAATACTGGATTAAAAGAGTATCTATTATCAATAGAATATTCTACTTTTACTATACCATTATCATCTTCTGCTGTACCAGTAAGATTGATTCTACCAGATATTATAGCACCAGAATTAAGATTCTTTACTTTTATAACCGGGGTCATTCTATCAAGATTAAATGGGACAACCAATTCTTCACTTGGAACGCCATTAATATCGTATGCCCTTATATAGAGTGTATGTTCACCATCTTTCATGTTCTTTTTAAAAATTTTGTGTTCCCCATCAACAGAGGCATCATATTTATCCTCTTCTGCATTTGTATAAATATTAATAAACCAGAAATCTTTTCCATTACATGTTATCTTCTCCTTATCGCCATTTACTGAAATTTCTATTCTATCAATGGCATCATCATCCAGTGCTGTTCCAACTACCATGAGATTCCCTGGAACACGAGCATAAGGTTTTGGATTAATTACATTTAAAATCGGGATATCTGATTTTGGATCAATCTTAATATTTATTGCCTCTTCTCTACTGTAATTCTCCATATCATCCTTTGCCTTAACAGTAATACTCCATGTCCCTTTCTGACTATTTTGAATATCCCTGATATCAAATGTCTTATTCCAGTTAAGAGTCCCATCAGCATATATGAATTTATCCACTTTTTTCTTTAAATCTCTATTTATAACATTTAATCTTCTTGTTAAAATGATAAGTTCCTCTTCTAACTTACCCTTTTTAAGTAGTATCTCGCTCTTTTTAGTCTTTAATTCATCAATCTTTTCTTTTTCATAAAATTTTACAAGAGAATCTTCAATTGAAGTTATGCTCTTTTCTATTCCTTTAATCTCTTTTTTTAAAGAAGAAATTTTTTTCTCAATTTCCTTTTTCTCTTCTTTTAAAGAATTTCTTTTTTCGATTTCTACCTTATATTCATCCTCAAGAAATTTCTTTTTCTTTTTTTGAGTTAAATCACTTTTTAAATAATTTTTCTTAACTGAATCAGCCGTATTATCCTTAATTGTGGTATCAGAAGTGTTATCCACAGAAAAGATAAAAAATATACCAAAAATAACAAAGAAAATGGGAAGAAACTTTTTCATACTTTACTCCTTGACTTTTATTAATTTTAGAAAATAACTATTTTTATTTTATTTATTATAAATTTTTTGATATAATTTTGTCAAATATTTTTTTTTATTTTTTTATATAACAATTTTTTTATTTTTTTATTGAGGATATTCAGGCTATTTTTTTATACCTTTAATTATTGTTTCATATATATCGGTAAGATTAAGAATATTACAATAATTTTCTATTATAGAAAAGTCTATTATATTTTTATTTATTTTTAGAACCAATATTATATCTATCAGGTCTTTTTCTTTTCTCGAAGGATCATTTCTAATGGCATGAAGTTTTAATCCTATAAGATCTTCTGGCCTTAGTATATTGACTTTCAACTTATTTCCAAAAATATCAAATTTATTTACTCTTTCAAGCATTGTTCTACCGATCTCTGTTCTTGAAAATATAAAATCTATCTCTCCAAACTCTTTTAAAGGAGATATGTATTGTGCCACATTAAGATTTGCATTAAAACATGAATAACCAGCCTCCTGCATAACATTATCTATCTTTTCAGCATCCTCTCTTTCCGCAAAGAAATGTAAATCAGAAATATCTCTATTAACACCATACTGACTCAATGCAAAACCACCAATGATCCCATATTTTATTTTCTTTTCTTCAAATTTGGTTATTATAAAAAGTAGAACATTCTTAAAATCCATGATTTAACATATATCAAGATTTATTAAATTTGTCAAAAATTTTATTTTTAAATATAAAAAATTTGATATTAATTTATCTTGACACTTTTATTTAAATGGTTTTTCTGAAGTAGACTTGATTTTATTTTTAGAGAAAAATTTTTAAAATTTTTTCTAAAAGTTGTAAAGGATTTTTT
>ERZ795046.650-NODE-650-length-41172-cov-5.415035_pt1 | contig 41172 bp, 40 predicted proteins | sample MGYA00375130_ERZ795046 | MGnify/ENA primary metagenome ERZ795046 (study PRJEB30175, sample SAMN05720202) | activated sludge metagenome | isolation source: anaerobic digester from wastewater treatment plant | place: Japan | collected 2015-05-15 ...
GCTGCCGTCTTCGTGGTTTTGATGCAGCCGATGACGTTGACGGTCTGGGCGTAGTTGGCCATAAAGCAGATGTCGGTGTTGCGGAAGTATTCGTGCAGACCGGCGGCAATGCCCAGCGCGTCTTTCATAAAGTATCGGGTGCCCAGCTCGCCGAAGACGTGCGGGCCGTACCAGTAGTTCCATTCATCCATTGCAATCCGGATATCCTTGCCCTGGAGGGAGGGCAGTTCCCGGCGGTAGCGGCGATGGGCATCGCATTTGTTTCGAATGGCATCAGGGATCTGCCGGACATGGGCGGTCAGGTCCGGACGCGTCTGGCAGTAGAAATGCTCGCTGATGAGGTCCATATGGTCGGCACAGTGCCGGAGCATCTGTTCGGACCAGTCTCCGGCTTCGCCGACGCCGATGGTTTTAATGGTCGGGTCAACCTGACGCATCTTCTCTTCGACCCAGTTGTGCTTAAGCACATAGTGATTGATGGCCATATAGCCCAGCTGCCAGCGTCCGAACATTTCGTTGCCGACACACCACCACTTGACGCCGAACGGTTCAGGATGGCCGTTTTCCGCCCGCCATTTGCCGTTGGGGGTATTGGCCGAACCGTTGCAGTATTCGACTTCGGCGGCGGCGGAATAGGCATCCCCGAATCCGGTGTTGACGGCGATCATCGGCTCGGCATTGATGAGCCGGCATAATTCAACGAATTCGTGAATGCCGACGTCGTTGGTTTCAATGCCGGTCCACGCGGGATTGGTTCGGGTGGGTCGGCGGTCCCGGTCGCCCAGGCCGTCGCGCCAGTCGTAGCCGCTGACAAAATTGCCGCCGGGCCAGCGATAAACGGGGCTGTTCAGTTTCTTAAGCAGTTCGAGGGTGTCTTTGCGGAAGCCCTTAACGTTGTCGGCAGGCATCAGTGAAACGGCTCCGATGTCAAAGGTGCCTTTGCCTGTGCCGACAATTTCGAGCCGGGCGTTTTCACTGTCCGCCCCCGCCTTGAAGGCAAACGGATAGGGCTGGAAGGAATCGGTAATCGAGGAAATTGTGACGGTTTGTCCCTCTTCAGCGCTGCTGCCCCAGACCAAACGCACCTGGATTGGAGCGGCGGAGGGATTTCCCCGGAGAACAACCCGTCCGGTGTATTCTTTGCCTTTCAAAACGGCCAGTTCCTCCTGGAAAATGCCGGCTTGTCCGTTTGCCAGAGAAATGCGCGGACAGTGTTTGCCGGACAGCGGGGCTTCGGTTGTCATGGAAACGGCATTCGATGGGCCGATGACCTTCCAGGGGGAGTCAGCCAGGACACGGGCCTGCTCGCGGGTAGTCCGCCAGATTGAACCGGACGCGGGCACGGCAAAGTAGAACTTTCGGTCTTCGAGCATTTCCGCCCAGATGCCGCCGTAAATACAGCGTCCGAGATGCTCAATAAACTGGCCGTAGATATATTTCGAGATGGGTTCGGACGGCTTGGACGGGTCGATTTGGATGGAAGCGTTCACAGTTTCTGAAGTGATTTTTTTCTCCTGGAGCAATTCGAGAGAGATGTCGTCAAACCAGACCGTGCCGGCGGCTTGTCCCCAACCTCCGAAAAGGCAGTTAATCATAATTTGATTGACGCCGGCAATGTCAAATTCACACTGAAGGCGTGTCCAATCGTTGGTTCCCGTCAGGGCTCGGGTTTGCGCGCCGTCCATTCCGTGGACATTCAGCAGGACTCCCTGTCCGCCTTTGGGGACAATGTTTTCGGTTTTGACCCAGCCGCTGAGCCGATACCGCCCCCACTTCTGAATGGACACGGTTTGCGACCAGGCGGCATCGGCCCCTTCGGAGGTGATTTTGGCACAGCGGGAATTGCGGCGGCCTTCCTGAACGATGACTGCATCGGCCTGTCCGGCCCAGGCGGAACGAATCCAAGAGTCAGGATTTTCCAGAGAACCGTTTTCGAATGAGGGATTTTGAAGCAGATTTTGCGTCGGGGCTCCGGCCCGGACGGTTGTACAAATCAAGCCGATCCAAGCGGCCGCAAGGAAAAAGGAAAGATGTTTGCCCATATTAAACTCCTTTCTTGAATGGATTGAAAGACAGAGGGCATTTCCCGCAGGAGTGCCCTCTGTCGTTTTTTCTATTCAGCCACTTTTTCGGCTACAAGGTCGCCGACCTGAGATGTCGAATAGCCCATTTTGCCTGCTGCCAGAGATTTGAGTTTGTTGGCGGTAACATATTTGACAGCGTCTTCCACCTTTTGAGCGGCTTTTTCTTCGCCGAGTGTCTGGAGCATCATCTGCATGGCACAGATGGCGGCCAGCGGATTGATGACACCCTGTCCGGTGTATTTCGGGGCCGAGCCGCCGATGGGCTCGAACATGGAAACGCCTTCCGGATTGATGTTGCCGCCGGCGGCGATGCCCATTCCGCCCTGCGTGATGGCGCCCAGGTCCGTGATGATGTCGCCGAACATATTGCCGGTCACCAGCACGTCAAACCATTCCGGGTTTTTCACCATCCACATGCAGCAGGCATCCACATGGTAATAGTCCCGGCGGATATCGGGATAATCCTTTTTGCCGATTTCGTGGAAGGCGCGTTCCCAGAGGTCGTAAATGTAGGTGAGCACGTTGGTTTTTCCAACCAGACCGACGGTGTTTTCCGGACCGACGCCGCGGGCCTTTTTGCCGTACTTGCGGGCGTATTCAAACGCATAGCGCAGGCAGCGTTCCACCTGAAAGCGCGTATAGACGGCGGTTTGAACAGCGACCTCGTGGGGGGTTCCTTTCATCGTGATGCCGCCGGTGCCGGTGTAGGCATCGCCGGTATTTTCCCGAACCACCACGTAGTCGATTTCCTTCGGACCTTTGCCTTTGATGGGGGTTTCGACGCCCGGGAAGAGCCGGACGGGCCGCAGGTTGATGTATTGGTCGAGGGCGAAGCGGAGCTTGAGCAGAATGCCCTTTTCGAGAATGCCCGGAGCGACATCCGGATGTCCGATGGCCCCCAGCAGGATGGCGTCAAACTTTTTGAGCTCTTCAACGGCACTGTCCGGCAGGGTTTCGCCGGTGCGTTTGTAGCGCTCGCCGCCGAAATCAAAATAGGTTTTGTCCGTTTTAAAGCCGAACTTGGCGGCGGCCGCATCCATCACTTTGACTGCTTCCGCAATCACTTCCGGGCCGGTGCCGTCTCCGCCGATGACGGCAATCTTGTACGTCTTCATCCAACCGCATCCTTTCCATTTCTTCAGATTATTTGTTGCTTTTTTATATGGGTCTTGCGTTTCGTTCCCAAAAGACGCCGTCTGCGTAGCCCTGTATGGTTTTATCCGTATCCGCCAGCAGGAGACGTTTTTCCGCCAGACAGGCAAACAGGGGGTCGATTTCGATGCCAATATAGCGTCGGTTCAGTTTTTTTGCAACCACGGAAGTAGTGCCGGAGCCGAGGAAGGGGTCCAGAACGACATCGCCGGGGTTGGAGGAAGCCAGGATGATTTTGGCCAGCAGTTTCTCCGGTTTCTGGGTAGGATGATCCGTGTTTTCGGGCATCGACCAAAAGGGGACCGTCAGGTCGGTCCAGAGGTTGGAGGGGGCGGTCAGCCGAAAGGGGCCCTCGGCGGCGGGTACCCAGTCTTTGGGGCTTCCGTCCGGATGGGTATAGGGGGCCAGGACGCGCCGTTTGAGTTTGACGGCGTCCACGTTGAAGGTATAGCGGTCGGAAACGGTGCAGAACCAGATATCCTCCGAGCAGTTTTTCCAGTTGGTTTTGGCCCCGCGGCCTTTTTCCCGCTCCCAGGTGATGCGGTTGCGGACGATGAAATATTTTTCCGCAACGGTCTGGACGGCGGAGGAGCCGCGCCAATCCGAACAGATATAAATCGAGGCGGTCGGCTTCAGCAGCCGCAGGAGCGGCGCCAGCCAGCCCTCCAGCCGGGCGGCATACTGCTCCGAAGAGGTTTTTTTGAAGGTTCGTCCGTTGAAGGCCTTGTTCAGGTTGTACGGCGGGTCCAGAAAGAGCAGGTCTGCGATGCCGTCCGGCAGAAACCGGCAGGCCTCCTGCATATCCTGACAGAGGGTGGTATCCAGAATCTCCTTGACCCGGACCGGGCGATCCAGCCGGATAAGCTGTTTGGCATAGGTCTGCCTTTCCGCTTCCGTCAGGCCAATTGTCCGATTCCGTTCAGCCCGCTGCTTCATAGGTAAAAAGGCAAAAGAGAAAAGGAAAAAGGACAAGGCAAAGGGGAAAACTGTCGTTTCCCTTTACACGTTCATACACTGGAGACAGGAATTTATGAAATAGAACCGCTTCTTGAGTTCCTTGACAAATGTTTCTTTTTCAGCGGACATTTTCTGTTTTCCCCTTTTCCTTTTTCTTTATGTGCTCCAAGAGACCGCCGTCGCGGACGATGGCCAGGGCGAAGTCCGGCAGGGGAGTAAACCGGATGGTTGTGTTCTGCGTCTTGTTGCGGATAGTGCCGGCTTCGTAATCGATTTGGAGTTCATCGCCGTCGCGGATTTTTTCGAGGGCGCCTGGCAGCTCAATGGGGTAAAAGCCGCCGTTGATGCAGTTGCGGTAGAAGATGCGGGCGAAGGAATGGGCGATGACGGCGCCGACTTTGGCCCCCTGTATGGCCCAGACGGCATGCTCCCGCGACGAGCCGCAGCCGAAGTCATCGCCGGCGACAATCACATCGCCGGGGGTGCATTTCTTTACAAAGCCCGGGTCCAGGTCTTCCAGACAGTGTTTGGCCAGTTCGGCGACATTGTCGGCGTTCAGATACCGGGCCGGAATGATTTCGTCGGTATTGATGTGGTCGCGTTTGTACACATGAGCTTTGGGCATTTTTCATCTCCTGTTAAAACGAAACCGCAGATTTCGCGGATTACACAGATTCAAGGTTTTTATATTTTGAACAAATCAGTCGTTTGTATTGCAAGGAAGACGCACCGAAATTGAGCAGAAGTCCCACCTCATATTTGCTGGCTTTGAGGTAGTTGATTACTTGAGCGATTTCGGTATCGGTGTAATTCTGAATGGCCTTGATCTCGACGATTACAGTCTGGTCTACTAAAAAATCAATGACAAAGTCTTTGATAGGGGTTTCTTTATAGAAAACTTTTAAGGTTTTCTGCCGCTCATAGGGGATTTGCTGAAATTCAAATTCTCTGGATAAAGCCTCTTCATAAACGGATTCAAGAAACCCGCATCCTAAGTGTTTGTGAACTTCAAAGGCGGCATTCAAAATCCTGTTTGTAGTTTCTTTGTAAAGCATCATCTGTGAAATCCGTGAAATCTGTGGTTACAGAAACTTTCTCGGATCGGTCAGTTTTCCCTCCACGGCGCTGGCAGCGGCGGTGGCGGGGCCGGCCAGATAGACTTCGCTTTTGGGGTGTCCCATCCGCCCGACGAAGTTTCGGTTGGTGGTGCTGATGCACCGTTCACCTTCAGCCAGAATACCCATAAATCCGCCCAGGCACGCGCCGCAGGTCGGGGCGCTGATGACGCAGCCGGCATCGTAGAAAATCTGCGCCAGCCCTTCGTCGATCATCTGCTTCCAGATGTGGGGCGTGGCGGGCACGACGACGGTGCGGATTTTGACCGTGCGGCCTTTCATTACCGCGGCGGCCTGCCGCATGTCTTCAATGCGTCCGTTCGTGCAGCTGCCGATATAGGCCTGGTCCATCGGCAGTCCGGCACACTGCGAAATGGGCCGGCCGTTGCGGGGCAGATGCGGAAAGGCAACCATCGGCTCCAGTTTCGAGCAGTCGATAGTCTCGGTGGAGATATACTGGGCGTCCGGGTCGGATTCAAAGACGGTGTAGTCGGTTTTGCCTTTCAGACGGCCTTCCAGGTAGGCCCGCGTGGTTTCGTCAAAGCCGATGATGCCGCTTTTGCCGCCCGCTTCGATGGCCATATTTGTGATGGTCATTCGGGCCTCCATGCTCATCTGTTTGAGGGCCGGGCCGACAAACTCCATCGCCCGATACAGGGCGCCGTCGGTGCCGATGCGGCGGATGACCTCCAAAATGACGTCTTTGCTGCAGACGCCGTGTCCGAGGGTGCCGTTCAGAACAAACTTCATCGAGGCGGGCACTTTGAACCAGAGCATTCCTGTGGCGATGGCGGCGGCCAGGTCCGTCGAGCCGATGCCGGTCGAAAAGGCCGCAAAGGCGCCGTAGGTGCAGGTGTGCGAGTCGCCGCCGACAATCACCTCGCCCGGACGGATATGGCCCTGTTCCGGCAGGAGGGCATGGCAGACGCCGGCACGCCCGAGCGGGTAGTAATAGCGGATGTTCTTTTCACGGGCCCATTGGTCCAGCCGCTTGTGCAGTTCGGCGCTGGGGATGTCTTTGGCGGGCTGAAAGTGGTCGGGCGTGACGACGATTTTCTCCGGGTCAAAGACGCGGTCGATGCCGTGCTTCTTGAGCATCGAAATAGCCGGCGGCGTTGTTACGTCGTGGCACATAATCAGATCGATTTTGGCGTTAATCAAATCGCCGGCCTTGACCGACGGTTTGCCGGCGGCCCGGGCAAGAATCTTTTCTGTAATCGTCATTCCCATACCTTTGCTCCGCAAAGAAATCCTAAGGGTTAAAATCCTAAATTCTAAATTCTAATTCCTAAAGTTGAAATTCATAAAGGCGAAAGTTTTTTACAGGACCGCTTTGGGCTGGTCTGTGGAGCCGTTGTGTTCGGCGGCCACCATCCGGTTTATAGCGTCCACGTAGGCCTTGGCACTGGCTTCAATAATGTCGGTGGACACCCCGCGCCCGATAAACCGCCGGCCGTTTTCATTCTGAATCCGCACGGTGGTTTCGCCGAGAGCGTCTTTGCCCTCCGTGACGGCGCGGATGGAGTAGGAATCCAGTTTTGGGGCCTTTCCGGTGGCCTGGCGGATGGCCTCATAGGCGGCATCGACCGGGCCGTCGCCGCAGGCAGCGGCCTGAAGGGTTTCCTGTCCGGCGCGAATCCGCACACTGGCGGTCGGGATGGTTCCGGTTCCGCAGGCAACCAGCAGATACTCCAGCTGGTACGTTTGTTCCACAGCACGGACTTCATCGCTGATGATGGCGGCGATGTCTTCGTCAAAGATTTCTTTTTTTCGGTCGGCCAGTTCGAGGAATTTCTGATAGGCGATTTCGACCTCGTTTTCTGAGAGATTGTAGCCCAGCTGCCGGCAGCGGTCCACGAAGGCGTGCCGTCCGGAATGGCGGCCGAGCACAACACGCGAGCCCTCCAGTCCAATCATTTGCGGCGTCATGATTTCATAGGTTTCGCGTTTCTTGAGGATGCCGTCCACGTGAATGCCGGATTCGTGAGCAAAGGCGTTTTTGCCGACGATGGCCTTGTTGGGCTGAATGACAAAGCCGGTCAGCTGAGAAACCAGCTGGCTGGTGCGGTAAATCTGGCGGGTGTCGATGCCGGTGGTCAGATTGGCGAAGAAATCCTGACGCGTATGGATGGCCATCACGATTTCCTCCATCGCTGCATTGCCGGCCCGCTCGCCGATGCCGTTGATGGTGCACTCGACCTGTCGGGCCCCGTTGCGCACCCCCGCCAGCGAGTTGGCGGTGGCCATCCCGAGGTCGTTATGGCAATGCGTACTGATGACCGCCCGTTCAATGCCTTTGACGTTCTGTTTGAGTTTGGCGATGATTTGGCCGTATTCGTACGGAAGGACGTATCCGACTGTATCGGGAATATTCAGTGTGGTTGCACCGGCCTCAATGACGGCAGAGAGAATTTCATAGAGAAACTCCAGTTCGCTCCGGCAGGCATCCTCCGGAGAAAACTCGACATCGTCCGTAAATTGACGGGCCATTTTCACCGCCTCGACGGCCATCTTGAGTACCTGGTCGGGTTTTTTGCGGAGTTTGTACTCCATATGAATGGGGCTGGTGGCGATGAACGTATGAATTCGCCGTCTGGAGGCGGCCTGAAGGGCCTTGCCGGCGGCGGAAATATCTTTTTCATTCGCCCGGGCCAGGGCGCAGATGACCGGCCCCTGAACCTGTTCTGCGCAAAGACGGGTGGCCTCAAACTGCGCCGGCGAAGATATCGGAAAGCCCGCTTCAATGATATCCACACCCAGCTTGGCCAGCTGATGAGCAATCTCCAGTTTTTCACTGATGGAAAGGGCGGCCCCCGGGGATTGTTCCCCATCACGGAGCGTGGTATCAAAAATCAAGACCTTTTCTATCGAATCTTTTGTCATCTTTGTATCTCCGGAACAAGACAAATTTAAAGGGTTCATTATGCCAAAAAGGACATAAAAAATCCATCTCGAAAGTGGAAAACGGAAAATCAGGATTATGTGTGTGGAGTTTCTTGCGCCGCTACGGGCGCAGCAGGAGCAGGCCCTGAAGGACCGGATGGCTGTTCGAAATGATTCGGTTTGTCTGCATAGCCGCTCTCATTTGAACAATCTATCGTTCAAAATGCAAGGAGGTTTTACAAAAAATGAGGCAGTTTGGGAAAATCTATTGAATCGGCGTAAAAAAGAGCCGCAGTCTGCCGGATTCAATAGTAAGTTTAGTAATTCGAGCGGATTTGTCGAAAATTCGCAAAACCGGGTCAAACGGCTGATTCGAAATGATGGCATAATTAATGGATTCGACAGGGTCCTTCGGGTCAAAGTGCTCGCGGACATATTTTTCGGCAACCCTCCGGGCCAAAGGTGTAATGGGAAGCAGGCCCAGATAGACGGATTGGATATTCAGGTTCATTTTTCCTGCTGAATCAAGATAGGGTTTAGCGTATATAGATAAAATGGACGACAAACCTCTGTAATCGACCTTTGCCATCAAAACCGTAGTTTCCGGAGAGAAGGTGAGCATAGGGGTGTAAATGGTAAATCCTTCGAGTTGAATCGGCCAGGGATAACGAGAAAGTATATCGTTAATTCCTTCTTGCTCGACAAGGAGTTCAAAGGGCTGGTCCAGCTGGACCTTGTCGTAAAAATCGGGCCCGAGTTTATGGGTCAGGTAGGGACTGACTTCTCTGGGATTTTCGGGCTGAATGGGCTTGTAGGATTCCCGACTGACAGTAAGGAGCAGAAAGAGTCCGAACACTGCGGCCGTCAAAAGGCCGGCAGCAGCCATCCAGTGTCTGTGTTTAATAAAAACCTTTTTTGCCTTTTGGGAGGCCGTCATAGGGGTTTCACAAAAACATTCTTGCGAATCGATTGGGGAGGGATTATAGTAAACCCTCTTTATGAATGGAAGATGTTTTTTACGGGAACAGAACGTTCGGTAAGGAGTATTTTGTGGCCAGTCATTTTGGTGATCGTCTTTGCGAGGCAGTACAGAAGAAAAGCACGCCCCTGATTGTGGGGCTGGACCCGGTGTACAGCCGGCTTCCGGAGGCCATCCGGAAGCATAAGGATATGAATGATGCGCAGGATTTGGGTGCTTCGGTGGATGCGTTGTTTGAGTTCTGCAGCCGCGTGATGCGCATTGTGGCCCCGGTTGTCCCGGCGGTAAAGATTAATTCGGCCTATTTTGAAAAGTATCTTTGGGAGGGGATGGAGACATATTACGCGCTGGTCAGCGAGGCCGATGCCCTGGGGTTGGAGGTGATTGGGGATGTCAAGCGGGGCGACATCGGTCATACCGCCCAAATGTATGCGGAAGGGCATCTGAAGAATCCGGATTTTGAAGGAATGGAAGATGTGATTGTGCCGGATGCCGTGACGATCAGCGGTTTTGCCGGTGCGGAAGGGATTGTGCCGTTTGCGGATATGGCGGAAGAACAGGGCAAGGGCGTTTTTGTCTGGGTGCGTTCGAGCAATCCGACCGCCGGAGCGCTTCAGGATTTTGAAAATGCCGCCGGGCAGAAATGGTATGAGAAACTGGCGGAAATCGTCGGGGAAATTGCCAACCAGAATAAGCGAATCGGTGCATCCGGCTACAGCAATGTGGGAATGGTCGTCGGAGGAACCAGTCCGCAGGCCGCGGCGGCCCTTCGCCAGCGGTATCCGAAGTGCTGGTTTTTGGTGCCCGGGTACGGCTCGCAGGGAGCCGGTGCCGCTGAATGCATGCGGTTCTGCAATAAAGACCGGCTGGGGGCTCTGATTAATGCCTCCCGCTCCATCATCTATGCTTATGAAGACCCCAAGTATCAATCGCAGTTCGGCAACAACTGGGAAAAGTGTGTGGAGCAGGCCGCTCTGGATGCCAAGATGGAACTGGCGAAGGTCCAGATGTAAGGGACCTTCCGTTCAGAAGGATTGAAGGCGGTTAGAAGCGTCAGAGAAGGGTTTTTTGCTTTGACAGAGGGGGGGTGTGCTTTATAATAAAGCCGCCGATAAAACCGGATGGGTAGGTTTGTAAGTGGCTGTTTTGAAAGAGGTTGGTTTTCGAACACGGCCTCTCGTTTTTTATAGACGACTGGTTTTCAGGATGGCAGAGCGAAATTCGCCAAGGGAATCGGCAGGCAGTGGGTTTTGGATGTCAGTAGGAGACCATCAATGCGGTTGAGCAAGTGGATGATGCGGGTGTGGATTTGGGGAATGCTGGCGGTTTGGGCGGGGGCCCAGGACCCCAACACGCCGCAGGAAGCACCATCAGCCAAGGCCGTCGAGAGCGACTGGAATGATTTTCTTCATTATACCCTCATCGGACGGTTTGACCTGGCGCAAGGATATGGACAGCGTCTTTTAGAGGCCAAGCCGGACCCGCTGCTGCTGCTGGAGCTGAGCGAGCAGAATCCCCGCGGTTATGAACTGCTGCTGAAGATGCAGGCCGACAGCGAGCAGCTGCGGGAGATTGCCTCCGGGGTTCTGAAGATTATTGAGGAAGGCCGTTATCAGCGTCGAGCAGACCCGAAGATGATTCTGGCGGAAATCGCTCGTCTGAATACGACGATTCGGGGCCGCATTGCTGCACAGGAACGGCTGAAAAACGCCGGAGAATATGCGGTTCCGTTTCTGCTGAATGTGCTGGAAGACACCAGCCGTCGGGAGGAGTTTGCCAACGTGGTGCAGACGCTTCCGATGCTCGGTCGGGCGGCGATTCGTCCGCTGACGGCGGCCCTGCAGATGCCGAATACGGCGGTGAAGGCCGAGATTATCGATGCCCTCGGGAAAATCGGTTATTTTGAACCGCTGCCGTATCTGAAATATATTGCGGAAAAGGATGAATCCGCTCAGCTGAAACAGGCGGCGCTGACAGCCATTGACCGGATTGACTCCTCCGCCCGGCAGATTCCGGCGGCGGAGCTGTTCTTCCAGCTGGCGGAGAAGTACTACAATCGGGATGATTCGGTTGCGGCGTCTTCGGAGTTTTCGTTTGCGAATCTGTGGTTTTGGGATGCCGAGCGGCAGATGCTCAGCCGCTTGGAGGTTTCGCACGACTATTTCAATGAGCTGATGGCGATGCGCTGCTGTGAGTGGGCCCTGAAGGCCGATGCCGGACTGGGCAAGGCGATTGGATTGTGGCTGGCGGCGTTCTTCCGGGCGGAGTCGCACGGAATCCCCATGCCGTCGTATTTCGGCCAAGGGCATGCCCCGGCGATGACCTATGCGGTGACGGCCGGACCGGAATATCTGATGCAGGCACTCTCGCGGGCCCTAAAGGACAAGGACAACTATGTGGCACTGCAGGTGGTCGAGGCGCTGGCGGTCAACGCCGGTTCCCAGGCCCTCCTGACGCGGATTGGGCTGCAGATGCCGCTGGCGGATGCCCTGCAATATGAGGACCGCAAAATCCGCTACAGTGCGGCGATTGCTTTGGGGCAGGCCGGTCCCGTGTCCGGCTTTGCAGGCAATGAACTGATTGTGCCGCTTCTGGCGGAGGCCCTGCTGAAGAAGGGGGCGGATGAGATGGATGCACAGGCCGCCGAGGCCTATTCGGTTCGGGCGATGGAGACCCTCGAGCAGCTGGCGGTCAGCGGAAATACGGCGGTGGATTTATCCGCGGCGATGGAAGCGCTGATAGAAATGAACCGCTCGGGGACGGACACAATGCGGGTATCGGCGGGACGAGTGTTGGTCTATCTGTCCAGCCCGGAGGCCCAGCGGGCCGTTGCCCAAACGGCAATGGATGAAAACAGCCCCAAAGAGGTTCGGATTGCGGCGTTTGCCTCGCTGGCCCGCTCGGCCAAGCGGAACGGCAATCTGCTGCTCAGCGAGCAGATTGAGGCGCTCTATCAGCTGGTCCAGTCTCGACAGGCGGACCCTGCGCTGCGGGAGGCGGCCGCCGGTGCCTTCGGGGCGCTGAATCTGCCCAGTCAGCGTGTGAAAGATTTGATTTTGGAGCAGGCCCGTTCCTGAAAAAAGCGTTTGGTGTCTTGCTCCGTGGGTTCGGCAAAACGGAACAGAACAGGACATCTGCATGTCTGAAAAGAAAAAACGGTTTGCCGCCGACAGCCGGTTTTATCGCGGAGCAATGCGATGGATGGGTGTCGGATTTGAGTTTCTGATTGTTGTGGGTCTGTGTGTATGGGGGGGCTGGTGGCTGGATGAGTGGGAGGGGACTCGGCCGGGATGGATGATTCTCGGGTTTTTTGTCGGGTTTGGAATTATGCTGTACATTATGATTCAGCGGGCCCGCAAAGAACAGGCACAGGAGGATGCCGAGAAAAAATCCGAATGGGAAGCGGAACTGAAAGACAAAGGACCGTCAGCGTGAGCCGGAAAGGTCCCGTATCGGATTTCTTTTATTTTCGCCCCCCGTGGGGACTTTTAACGGGGGTGGTTTTTTTTCTGCTGTTTGGGCTCAGCTTTCTGCAGCGGTGCAGTGAATTGGGCGGGCCGGAGGTGATTCGGGCCTGTCAGGCGGGCCGCTGGGCGGCGGCAGCAGCGGCGGCAATAGGGCTGCTGCCGATGCTCAGGGGCTGGAGCCGAGACGGCTTTCGGTTTTTGAGGGGCTTTTTTGTCGGAGCGGCAATCCGCCTCGTATTGGCCTTCGGTGGGATTTGCCTGCTGCTGTGGAGAACGTCAATCCAGCCGTTGTGGCTGGTTGTTTTTTTTGGGTTGTCGTACGGGATGTTTATAGCGGCGGAAACCGCTGTTGTCCTTTGGCTTCTAAAAGCGGTTGTGTGGACTGAGGAAGATGCCGATTGATTCGTTTTTGGGATTGGTGAATGCCTCCGGCCAGCCGATGGAAGAGGTGGCCAGCAAGACCCTGTTTGTTCTGAAGGCAGGGGCGTATAAGATTCCATTTACCAATCATATGTTTATGATTATGCTTTCGGCGCTGGTGCTGATGGTTTTGCTGCCGCTGGGGGCCAGACGTCCGGGTCTGGTGCCGCATGGATTTCGAAATGTGATTGAGACCATCTGTGTCTTTCTTCGGGAGGATGTGGCCCGGCCGTTTCTGAAGGAACGGACGGATCGGTATATCCCCTTTTTGTGGACGATTTTTTTCTTCATTCTGACTCTGAATCTGCTGGGAATCGTTCCGCTGGACCGAATTTTCTGGCTGATTACAGGCAGGCCGAACTGGGGGGGAGCGGCGACGGCCAATCTGTATGTGACCGGAACGCTGGCGGTTTTTTCCTTTCTGCTGTTTCATATTGCCGGGATTCTGGAAAAGGGGCTTTGGAAATATCTGGCAACGCTGGCGCCGAAGGTCCCCTGGCCGATTCTTCCGTTTATGTTTGTGATGGAGCTGCTCAGCTCCTTTGTGCGGATGTTTTCGCTGGCCATTCGACTGTTTGCCAATATACTGGCAGGCCATATTTTGCTGGCGGTTTTGCTCGGGTTTATTTTAATCTATAAAAACTTTATGGTGGCCTCGGCCTCCATTATCGTGACGACGCTGATGAGTCTGCTGGAATTGTTTGTGGCTTTCCTGCAGGCGTATATCTTTACCTTTTTGACGACGATATTTATCGGTTTTTCGATTAGTGAGGAACACTGAACGGTCGGTCCGCTTGCCGGACAAGACAACCGACTCGAATAGAAATACGGAAATCCGGACGTATGATGGAGGTACTTTCGAATGACGGAAATGATGTCAATGATTCCGCTGATGCTTAGTGAGATAACGCTGGATGACAAGGCATTCGGTCTTCTGGGCGGTCTGCTGGGGGCCGGTTTGATTGTGATCGGTGCCGGACGAGGCATCGGTCAGCTGGCCGGCAGCGCTGTGGAGGCGATTGCCCGTCAGCCCGAAGCCGGCAACCGCATTTTTACAACGATGATTATTGCCGCGGCTCTGATTGAAGGTATTTCGCTGTTTGCTTTGATTATCTGTCTGCTGGCGGTGATGCGGTAACCGTCCGTTTCAGGCGTGAGGAAACTTATGAAGATTCACCCGGCCAAGGTGATGCTGTGGCTGCTTGTGGTGTCAAGCGGCTGGGCGCCGGTGTTGGCAAACACGGCCCAGACTGCAGCCGAAGAAGCGGAAAAAGAAGGGGTGTTCACGGGCTACTGGGGCGAGTCGTTCTGGACGCTCATCTGGTTTACGGTCCTGCTGATTGTGCTCTGGAAATTTGCATGGAAGCCGATTTTGGCGGGGCTGCGAAGCCGGGAAGAGCATATCGAGCGTCAGATTGCCGAAGCGGAAAAACGCCGCCAGGAGGCCGAGCAGGTGCTTCAGGATTACCGGGCGCAGCTGATGGATGCCGAGCGGCAGGGACACGAAATCATCACCCGCCGAATTCAGGAAGCGGAGGAGAAGGCCCGCGAGATTCAGGCGCAGACCCAGAAAGAGATGGAACGGATTCGTCTGCGGATGGAGGCGGACCTGGAGCGGGAACGCGCGGAGGCGGAACGGCAGCTGTGGGAGCAGGCGGCGGTGATTGTCAAGAAACTGGGCCGGGAGGTTTTTGGAAAGGTCCTCGATGAGGGTGACAATCAGAAACTGATACAGGAAGCGATTGAACGGCTCCGGGAAGTGGAGCAGGGACAGTCGTAAGACCGTCGGCAGCGGCGGGCCGGAGAGCCCAACATGGCGGAAACAGCCCGACATATTGTCCATGAAATCTACAGCGATGTGATTTTTGAACTGGCCGAGGAAACCGGCCGGCTGGATGAGGTGCTCTCGGACCTGCAGGCGGTCGGCAAGGTTTTGCGGGCCGAACCGGAGTTTTTTTCGCTGCTGGTGTCGGCCAATCTGAGCGAGGCCGAAAAGGTGGCGATGATTCGCCGGGTCTTTGCCGGCCGGGTGTGCCCGCTGGTGCTGGATTTTCTGTGTGTGCTGGTGCGGCGAAACCGGCTGACGTTTTTGAACGGCATTGCCGGACGCTACGAAGACCGCTACGACAGTGTGCGAAACCGCAAGCGCGTGGTGGTCACGCTGGCCAAAGAACCCAGCGAGGCGGAGATAGAGAAACTGAAAGAGGAAATCCGTCGGGCCGTCCAGGCCGAGGTGAAGCTGACGGTGAAAGTGGACCCGGAGATTCTCGGCGGCATTATCATTCAGAAAGGCGACCAGCGAATCGATCATTCGGTCAGGAATATTCTGGACCGTACGGTGAATGCGATTCTGGAGTACGGAAAGAATCGGCCGAGGCCGTCGGCTCCGGAATCGCCGAAATGAGTTGGAGATTGTGAGCAGCCAATATGAAGTTTGATATGACGGAAATCAGCGGACTGATTAAGGAAGAAATCCGCCGCTATCAGTCCAAGATTGAGGTCTCGCAGGTCGGGACCGTGCTGGAAGTCGGCGATGGAATCGCCCGGATTTACGGGCTGGATTCCGTGATGGCCAACGAGATGCTCGAGTTCGAAGGCGGTGTCATCGGCGAGGCGTTTAACCTGGAAGAGGATACGGTCGGGGCGGTGATTTACGGCGACCCGACAAAGGTGCAGGAAGGTTCGACCGTCCGTTCTACCGGGCGGGTGCTCTCGGTGCCGGTGGGCGAGGCGCTGCTGGGCCGGGTGGTAAATGCCCTTTGCGAGCCGGTGGACGGACTGGGGCCGATCGAGGCCGCCGGCAGACGGTTTCTGGAGTTTCCGGCTCCGGGCATTGCCCAGCGGCAGCCGGTCAAGGAGCCGCTGGCCACGGGCCTGAAAAGCGTTGATTCGATGATTCCCATCGGGCGGGGACAGCGCGAACTGATTATCGGCGACCGAAAGACCGGCAAAACCGCCATTGCCCTCGATACGATTATCAATCAGAAGGGCAAGGGGGTCATCTGTGTGTATGTGGCCATCGGCCAGAAGGAATCGACCGTAGCGGAGGTGGTGGCGACGCTCAAAGAGCACGGCGCGATGGCCTATACGGTCGTCGTGACGGCCTCAGCGTCTGAGAGTGCGGCGATGCAGTATGCCGCTCCCTATACCGGCACGGCGATTGCCGAATATTTTATGTATGAGAAAAAAGGCCATACCCTGTGTGTATATGATGACCTCAGCAAGCATGCGGTGGCGTATCGTGAATTGAGTCTGCTCCTGCGGCGGCCGCCCGGACGCGAGGCGTATCCGGGGGATATTTTTTATCTGCACAGCCGGCTTCTGGAACGCAGTGCCAAGCTTTCGGCGGAGCTGGGCGGCGGCTCGCTGACCGCCCTGCCGATTGTGGAGACCCAGGAAGGGCAGGTGTCCGCCTATATTCCCACGAATATCATTTCGATTACGGACGGGCAGATTTACCTCCAGCGGGATTTGTTTTTGGCGGGTGTGCGTCCGGCGATTGATGTGGGCATCAGCGTCAGCCGCGTGGGCGGCGATGCCCAGCCGCAGGCGATGAAAAAGGTCGCTCCGAAACTGCGTCTGGATTTGGCGGCGTTTCGCGAACTGCAGGATTTCGCCCGGCTGGGAACGGAGCTGGATGAAGCGGCCCAGCGGCAGCTCGACCGCGGGTACCGGATGGTGGAGATTCTCAAGCAGAAGCAGTTTGCCCCGCTGACGGTCGGTCAGGAGGTGGTGAGCATTCTGGCCGGAACCAGCGGAGCCGTGGATGAGATTGAGGTCTCCCGCGTGGGCCATTTCATCGAAGAACTGCTGACGTGGATGAAGCTGGAGGCGCCGGAGTATATTGACAACATCGACCGCTCCGGCCAGCTGACCGATGCACAGGTTGAGGAGCTCAAAGAAGCCATTCAGACGTTTAAGATGATTTACAAATTTTCCTACGGCGGATAACGAAGACGGAAACGCAGTCGGCCTATGGCACATGCCCGGCAAATTTTAGCGCGGCGGAGAGCCGCTCAGAATATTTCGAAGGTGACCGGCACGATGGAAACCATCAGTGCGGTGCGCTATCGGCAGTACTATCATCAGTGGGCGGAGGGGCTGGCGTTTTATGATGCCCTGGCTCAGATGGCGTATTTGATGTTCACGGCGGAAAAGCCGATGGACCATCCGCTGATGAGGCCGCCGACATCCAAAACGCAGGCGCTGCTGGTTATCGGCTCCGACCGGGGCCTGTGCGGGGCCTACAACAATGATTTGTTTCGGCTGCTGGACACGCACCTGAAGATGGCCAAAAAATTCGGGCGAACCCTGCAGATTTACGTCAAAGGCCGCAAAGTGCTCGGCTTTCTGGACCATTTGAAAATCAAGCCCGCGAAAGTGTACACCGAATTTGCTGAGGTGCCCACCGCTGCTCAGGCCAATGAAATCGGTGATTTCTTTCTGAAGGAGTATCTGGAGGGGCGCATCGGACGGCTGGGGATTGTTTATAACCGGTTTTATTCCCCCGCCAGCCAGAAGGCCCAGACGCTTACGGTGCTGCCGGTGGCGGATTTGATTGACGACCTGACTACGCGCTCTACGATTATCTGGCCGTGGGAGCAGAACTTTGAGGATTTTCTGCTGAGCCCCTCCGGCGAGGAGATTTTTCAGACACTTTCCGAAATGATTGTTCGCACCTCGATTTTGGGCTGTTTCATCGAGGCGGCCGCCAGCGAGCATCTGGCGCGGGTGGTCACGATGCGCAACGCCAGCGACAACGCCGATGAAATGATTGCCGAATTGACGAAAGAATACAACCGGGCCCGACAGGGCCAGATTACAACGGAACTGCTGGATATTGTCAGCGGAATGAATGCAATGAAGTCCTAAGACAGAGACGAAACCGATGGAAAATATTGGACGAATCATACAAATCATCGGAAGCACATTTGAAGCGGAGTTTCCGGTGGAGCGGATTCCGGGGATTTATTCGGCCCTGGAGGTTCGCGGGACATTTGAAGGCAGGCCGCTTCGTCTGGTAGGCGAGGTGCAGCAGCATCTGGGCGGCGGCCGCGTGCGGGCCGTGGCATTGGGTTCTACAATGGGCCTGCGGCGGGGGATGGAAGTGCTGGATACCGGCGGGCCGCTTCAGGTGCCGGTCGGCAAGGAAACCCTCGGCCGGGTGTTTAATCTGCTCGGGGAGCCCATTGACGGCAAGGGGCCGATTGAGGTCAAACAGAAGCGTCCGATTCACCGCAAGCCCCCCAAATTCACAGAACTGTCCGCCAAGTCGGAGATGTTCGAAACGGGCATCAAGGTGATTGATTTGCTCTGTCCGTTTGTTCGCGGCGGCAAGACGGGTCTGTTCGGCGGGGCGGGGGTCGGCAAGACCGTGATTATTCAGGAGCTGATTGCCCGCATTGCGACTCAGCACGGCGGTTTTTCGGTATTTGCCGGAGTCGGCGAGCGGACCCGCGAAGGCAATGACCTGTGGCTGGAGATGCAGCGGACGCGCATCGGCAGTACGGATTCCACGGTGCTGGACAACACCTGTCTGGTTTTCGGCCAGATGAATGAGCCGCCGGGGGCGCGTTTGCGGGTGGCTTTGACGGGCCTGACGATGGCGGAGGCCCTCTGTGAAATGGGCGGCGAGACGCTGCTGTTTATTGACAACATTTTCCGGTTTTCGCAGGCCGGCTCGGAGGTGTCGGCGCTGCTGGGACGCATTCCGAGTGCGGTGGGCTATCAGCCGACGCTGGCCAGCGAGATGGGCCAGCTGCAGGAGCGGATTGCCTCGACGGCCTACGGAGCGATTACCTCCGTACAGGCGGTGTATGTGCCGGCCGATGACCTGACCGACCCGGCGCCGGCGACGACCTTTACCCATTTGGACTCCTCGGTCGTTTTGTCCCGTCGCATTACGGAAAAGGGCATCTATCCGGCGATTGACCCGCTGGAAAGCACCAGCCGAATCCTCGACCCGAACATCGTCGGGCAGGAGCATTACGATACGGCCCAGCGGGTGCTCGAATATCTCCAGCGCTACCACAGTCTGCAGGATATTATTGCGATTCTGGGGATTGATGAGCTCAGCCGTGAAGACCGGCAGATTGTCAGCCGGGCGCGGCGTCTGGAGCGGTTCTTCTCCCAACCGTTTATTGTAACCCGTCAGTTTACCGGCCTGGAGGGCAAGTATGTGAGCACTGCCGATACCGTCCGCAGCTGCCGGGAAATCTGTGAAGGCCGCTGGGACCACCTGCCCGAGCAGGCCTTTTTGTACATCGGAGTGGTGGAAGAGGCCCAGGAAAAGGCCGCGAAAGCGTAAAATGAAGGCCGCAGTATGGTGGAACTGACGCACGGATTATTTCGGGTGATTCTGCTGACGCCCAAGGCCAAACTGCTGGACTGCCGGGCCGGCTCGCTGGTTGTGCCGGCTCATGACGGCCAGCGCGGGATTCTGCGCAATCACTGCCCGATGCTGGCCAAACTGACCCTCGGGATTCTGGAGGTTCGCCAGATATTGGACCGGCCCGATGCCTTTTATATTATCGAGGGCGGGTTTGTCCGTGTAACGGAAAACCATGTGACCGTGCTGGCGTACGATGCGATGACCTTCGAGGGAATGCCTGCCGAGCGGGTTCAGCAGATTATTTCCGAAGCACAGGCCGTATTGGTCGGCAAGGAATATATCCGCACCCAGCGTGGGCAGGTCGATGTTCGCCGTTCCCGGCTGATTGTGCGGATGGCACATCTGGCCGGTCTGGAGACTGCGATGGCGGAAACTCCCTCGTAAACACGGGGGTTTTCGATTGCTTTTTGGGGGGCACAACGGTACGATGTCTCTCTCGGAAAACCGGGAGTGCTTATGTCGGGAAAGCAGCGGAAAAAACCGGACAAAGCGGGCTCTTTATCGGTGGAAGAGTTCGTCCGGCATTTGAGCCAGGAGCACCGGATGCTGGTGATTCTGAAAGCCCAGTTGTACGGAGGCGATTGGGAGCCGATGCTGGAGGATTTGCAGAACCGGCTGGAGGGAAAACCCTATATTTTCAAGCTGGTTAACCGGATTCAGGATGACATCGAACGAATCCGGCAGCTGCGCCAGTTTGAGCAGGAGCACGGCATTGACCTGGCGGATTATGTGCAGTTGGATGAAACGCGAGAGGAGTAATCGATGACTATTTTCGGAGTATGGAAGTCCCGTCGACTTTTGCTGGCAGGGACCTTTGTATTGTTTTGGATGACGGCGGCCGGGGTGCGGGCGGAGTCGGCGGAACCGCTGATTTCACCGCGTCTGCTCTCGGAGACCGGGCTGAAATCGAACTGGCAGATTCAGCTGCCGGTAAAAACCGGGGTGTCCGAAAAAGTGGAGCGGGTGTTTGTTTTGGATTCGTATCTGGTTGTTCTGACCAATCGCAATTATCTGTTCTGTCGAAACCGTCAGGACGGTACGGAGCGTTTTCAGATGCAGGTGGCGGAGGAGCGTCTGCCGATGGTGGAACCGCTGTTTCTGGATAACCGTCTGTATTTTCTGTTCGGCAGCCGGCTGGTGGTGCTGGACCCTGCCGGCGGAACGGTTGTTCGAAAACAGGACCTCGGGGAGGCGGCGGCCAGCCGGGGCGTCTGTTTGGCCAAGAACGACCGGTTTATGTATGTGGCCGGCGTGGATCGGCGCGTTCATGCCTACCAGCTGCAGAAAGACGGCGATTATGTCAAACTGTTCAGTGCAACGGCGGAGGATGATTCGATTATTACATCCGTTCTGGCAACGAATGAACAGGTGTTTTTTGCGGCGGTCGGCGGGGCGGTCACGGCGATGAAGACGGATGAGCCGGTTAAGCTGTGGCAGTATAACTGTTCCGGAGCAATTACTGCCGCCCTTGTGCTGGATTCAGGGGCGATTTATGCAGGCGGGGAGGATACCAAACTGTATAAAATCAATGCGGCAACGGGCCGTCTGATGTGGTCAATGCCGTTTTTTGCAGGCGAAAAGATTCGGCAGCCCCCCATCGTCGGGCAGCGTCTGGTGTATCTGAATGCCGGGCGGAACGGACTGTACGGTGTGTCGAAAGACAGCGGGCGGGAAGTTTGGAACGTGCCGGACGGACAGCTGCTGCTTTGCGAATCGCAGGAGCGGGCATACGTCTTTGCTCAGCCGGGCCTGATTGTGGTGATGAACAACACAACGGGCCGGCCGCTGTTTTCTCTCAATGCCGCGGCGGTTCGGCTGGGGGCGGTCAATCTGAAAGACAATCAAATCTATCTGGCGGATGAACAGGGACGCGTGGCCTGTTTGTCTGTGCCGTAATTTTTTGAGGAAATGATTTCGATGGATGTACGGATTCGGCGTGCTCTGCTTAGTGTTTCGGATAAAAGCGGCCTGACGGATTTTGCGCGGGCGCTGGCGGCAATGGGGGTCGAAATTATCAGCACCGGCGGGACGGCGCGGACGCTTCAGGATGCAGGGATTCGGGTGATTCCGATTGATGCCGTCACGGGCTTTCCGGAGATGATGGACGGGCGCGTCAAGACGCTGCATCCGAAGATTCACGGGGCGCTGCTGGGGCTTCGGGACAAAGCCGATCATGCGGCGGCGATGAAGCAGCACGGCATTGAGCCGATTGATTTGGTCTGCGTGAATCTGTATCCGTTTGAGAAGACAACCGCCCGTCCGGACTGCACGCTCGAGGAGGCGATTGAGAATATCGACATCGGCGGGCCGAGTATGGTGCGTTCCGCCGCCAAAAATTATCGGTTTGTGACGATTGTGACCTCTCCGTCTCAATACAGCCGCGTGCTGGAGGCCATGCGGAACAATCAGGGAGCGGTGCCCCTGTCGCTGCGGGAGGAACTGGCGCGGGCGGCTTTTGCCCTGACGGCTTCCTATGATGCGGCGATTGCCCGGTATCTGTCGTCGCGGGCGGAGGATTTGTTCCCGGAACGCATTTCGATTGCCGCCGTGCGGGCTCAGGAGCTGCGCTACGGCGAAAATCCCCACCAGCGCGGCGCGTTTTACCGTTTCACAGACAGCCGGGAAGTGAGCATCGGCTCCGCTCGGCTGATGGAGGGTGATACGCCCATCAGCTTCAACAATCTGATGGATGCGAATGCGGCGTTTGAACTGGTCAAGGAGTTTGACGAGCCCGCCGCCGTGGTGGTTAAGCATATGAACCCCTGCGGCTGTGCGGTCGATGAGGATATCTGCCGGGCCTATGAAAAGGCCTATCTGGGTGATGTGGTCAGCGCCTTCGGCGGCATTATCGCTCTGAACCGTCCGGTGGATAAGGAACTGGCGACGGTGATTATGGAATCGTATGACCGATTCGGGAAGGCCCGCGGGGCCGCCGGATTCTTTGCCGAGGTGATTGCGGCCCCCGCTTATTCTCCGGAGGCCCTGGAAATCATTCGGACTCGCAAAGCCTGGGGCCAGCGGGTGCGGCTCCTCGAGACCGGGCCGATTGACCGGACGAAACGGGATGTGCGGGAATATGATATCCGCTGTGTTGTCGGGGGGCTTTTGCTTCAGGAGCGGGATTTAGCCGGATGGGAGCCGGACCATCTGACTTTTCCAACCAAAGCCAAGCCGACCAAAGAACAAATGGAGGACTTGCGGATTGCCTGGCTGTGTGCCAAACATGTCAAGAGCAATACGATTACGCTGGTCAAGGACCGACGGCTGGTGGGGGTGGGCGCCGGACAAATGAATCGGGTCGAATCCGGTTTTATTGCCATCAAGCACGCCGGAGAGAATGCCCGCGGGGCGGCCATGGGTTCGGATGCCTTTTTCCCGTTTCCGGATAATGTGGAAAATGCGGCCGCAGCGGGAATCGCCTGCATTATTCAGCCCGGCGGTTCCAAGAAAGATGATGAAGTGATTGCGGCCGCCGACAAGGCCGGAATCGCGATGGTTTTTGCAGGGAAACGCCATTTTAAGCATTAAACTTTTTCTTCAAGACATTTCTTATAACGCGAAAACATTATCAAGAGAGTAATGTTTTGGGGGAATATTCGCCTTCTTAAAGGTAGGTCTTTTTGGTTTATTTTCTTTTTTCCTTTTGTATAATGGTGTCTTCGTGGAAACGGAGAACCTGAATATTGGAAAATGTGAATAAGAAAAATCCTGAACAAACGATTTCAGATGCGGAACTTCTCCAACGGTATCGACAGGGAGATGAGAAGGCGTTTGAAGAAATCGTAAATCGTTATAAAAACCCGCTTTATGCGTTTCTTCGGCGCTTTGTAAACCGGCAGGATATTGTTGAAGACATCTTCCAGGAAACCTTTTTGCAGCTGTATTCAAGTCGGGACAGTTTCGATGCCGAACGTCCGCTTCGTCCCTGGCTGTTTACCATTGCCGCCAACAAGGCCAAGGATGCCCTGCGCAAAATCCAGCGGCAGTCCTCGATGAGTATGGGGACCCTTGCTGATGCGGGGGACTTATCCCTGGATGAGGTAGTTAATATCCCCACATCTTATGAGACCACGCCGGAGGCCGAGATTTCAAAGGAAGAAACGGCCCGGCGAGTTCGACAGATTATATCGGAAATGCCGGAAAATCTGGGGGGAATTCTCATTTTGGCATATTTTGAGCAATTTTCCTACAAACACATGGCCGAGATTTTGAGTATACCTATAGGGACGGTGAAAAGCCGGCTTCACACTGCGGTAGTCTATTTTATGAAAAAGTGGAAATCCGCCGAACGGAGCATGAAGCATTTATGAGTCATTTAACTCCTGAGCAGTTGCAGCTGGTAATGGATTTCTTTTTTCAATGCGGCGATGGAGATGAGTTGGAAAGAGGCCGTATTTTAATCGAAACCGATCCTGAAGCAGCGCGGCTGTACGCGTTTTTGGATGAATCGCTGAGCGGGCTGGACACGCTGGATGGAGAGGAATGTCCCGATGACCTGGCCGCCCTCACAATCGCACGGCTGAAACTGGCGGCCCGTGTGCAGCAGAGTTCACCCGCCGAGCGACTGGACGAACTGCTCGAGCACGAAAGCCGCAAAACCCCCACCTTTGATTTTTCTCCTTCTTCCCAACCTCAGACTGCTTCCGAATCGAAACCGCATATCCTGAAATTAGCGTTTGAAATTGCCGCCATGGCCGCCGCCGTGGTTTTAATATCCGGTCTTTTGCTGCCGGCCCTTTCGGCGGTCCGCAATCACAGCCGACAGGTGGCCTGTTCGGTGAATTTAGGACGGATAGGCCGGGCGCTGTCGGCCTATGCGGATGACAACGACGGACGATTCGCTTCGGCCCAGCTGCAGCCGGGCCAGCCCTGGTGGATGGTCGGCGACCAGAGCGAACAGCCGCGCTCCAGCACGCGCTATGTTTGGCAGCTGGTGCGGCTGGGGTATGTGAGCGGTGAAAATTTTGTCTGCCCCGGACATCGGGAAGGATGCCCGGTCCAGTACAATGCTTCGTCAATGGCCAACCTGCGGGATTTCCCCTCGCCGCAGAATATCAGCTACAGTGTGATGCTTCGCTGCGGGCAGAACAAAACGGCTCAGAACGGCCAGCGGCGCATCATTCTGAGCGATATGAATCCGGTTTTTGTTTCGTTCCGCAAGCGAACCAATTGTACGACGCAGCGGGAGGAGTATGAAAAAGTGCTCCTCAATGAAGACTTAAAGAAGCTGCTTAGCCCCAATCACAGTCAAAGAGGCCAGAATGTTCTTTTCTGCGACGGCAGTGTGGAATTTCTGGCCTCTCGGTTTTATCAGGAGGATGATATTTTCACCGTGCGGGGCGTAGAGGCCTATACAGGCCGCGAAGTGCCCGCCGATGAGAAAGATATCTTTTTGGTTCCGTAATAAAAAAGGGCTTTATCGTGTGTTTCCGGTCGGCTTGTCTGAAGATTTCAGACAAGCCGCTGCATTTTGCTGAAGTTTTTTCAGGCCGATTCGCTCTACGCAGGACTTTTTGAAAAACCGCTCAAAGTCGCTTGAATTCCATTGAAGAATATCTTCCGGGCGCAGGGCGGTGCGTTCCGGCGTAAAGCCCGGCGGAGGGGTTCGGCAGGGCGGGGCCTTCTGTTCATACGGACAGGCCAGCAGACACTCGTCACAGCCGAAAAGCCATCGACTTGTCCGGAGATGAGCCGCATCGCTTGCATATTGAGTCAGAAAACTGATGCATTGATTGGTCTGAAAGAAGCCGTCGGGCCGGAGGGCCCCGGCGGGACAGGCCTGCAGACAGCGGGTGCAGCCGCCGCAGCCGTCCGGCAGAGCGGGCCCGTCCGGCGGCAGCGGCAGGGTCGTTACCAATTCTCCCAGCAGGATTTGACAGCCCAGGACCGGATGGATGAGCATGTGATTTTTCCCGATAAACCCCAGGCCGGCACGGGCCGCCAGGGCACGTTCCGCCAGCGGGACGCTGTCGGTGCAGATTTTGTATGTCCAGCGAGTGCCCTTCGGCAGACGGCTTTCAATAAAACAAGCCAGCTGCCGAAGCTGTTCTTTGATAAACAGATGATAATCATCGTATAAGGCAAAGCGGGCGATTTGTGCACAGCCCGGAGCCAAGGCGATTTCAGCGGGTTTGTAGTGGACAGCGGCACAGATGACGGACTGAGCCCCCTGAAGCAGTTGGGCCGGGGCGAAACGCTTTTGGATGTTCCGTTTCATATACTCCAGGCCGTCCGCACCGCCCTCCGCCAGCCAGGACCGAAACCGCTCCAGATGTATGGATTCAAGCGGCTCTGCGGTGGTGATGCCGACCGCATCAAAACCCAGAAGAAGGGCTTGTGTTTTTACAGCTTCCGCCAGTTCCATATTCGGAAAGTATAGCCGAACCGCAGAATCAGGACAATCAATGCCTGCAAACAAATCCTCGAAAGATGCCTTGCCAAAAGCGGGCAAATCTGATATAAGGAAGGTCCTGATTTTCCGGGATTTTGAGTGATTCAGATGGGGTTAACCCCGAAAGGGTTTTATGGAAAAAGCAGAAATTAAGTCGGCGTTGGAGGCCCTGGAGGCCCGAATTCAGCAGATTCGGGACTGTCTTTGACATTCCCAACAAAATGACCCTTCGCAAAGAACTGGAAAGCCGGATGTCTCAGGTAGGATTTTGGGACAATCCGGAAACCGCTCGACAGGTTGTCTCCGAATTAAGCGCCGTCAAATCGGTTGTCGAACCTGTTCAGGAGGCCCAGCAGACCTTAACCGACCTGCAGGAACTCTTTGAGCTGGCCTGTGCGGAAAACGATGCCCAGACGCTGGCTTCGATTGAGCAGGACCTGGCCCGATTGTCCCGTCAATGCGACAAAATCGAGATTGCGGGGATGCTGAACGGTCCGGATGATGCCAAGAACTGCTTTTTCAGCATTCACGCCGGCGCCGGCGGCACGGAAAGCTGCGACTGGGCCAGTATGCTGCTGCGGATGTACACGCGGTATTTTGAACGGGCCGGATACACCTACAAAGAAATGGACATCACGCCGGGTGAAGAGGCGGGCATTCGTTCCATTACGCTGCTGGTGAGCGGGCCGTTTGCCTTTGGGAAGCTGTCCTGCGAGACGGGCGTTCATCGCCTGGTGCGCATCAGCCCGTTTGATGCCAACAGCCGGCGGCATACGAGTTTTGCCGCGGTGGATGTCATTCCGGAGCAGGATGAGGATTTCGAAATTGAAATTCGAGACGAAGACCTGCGGATTGATACCTATCGGGCGGGGGGAGCCGGCGGCCAGCACGTCAACAAGACCAGTTCCGCCGTCCGGATTACGCACCTGCCGACCGGTATTGTTGTGCAGTGCCAAAACGACCGAAGCCAGCACAAAAACCGCGCCGAAGCGATGCGGATGCTCAAGAGCCGGCTGTATATGCTCGAACAGCAGAAACGCGATGCGGAGCTGGCCAAACTGTACAGCAACAAGGGCCAAATCGCCTGGGGCAATCAGATTCGCAGCTATGTCCTCCAGCCCTATCAGCTGGTGAAAGACCATCGGACGGATTATCAGACCGGCAATGTGCAGGCCGTTCTGGACGGCGAGATTGACGAGTTTATCGACAGTATGCTGCGGTATCGGATGCAGAACAAGCAGCAGACTGCCAAGGCCGCCTCCCGATAAGCAGAACAGAAATGGTGGAGAAAAAAGCAGCGATGAAAAAAGCCATAGACACGGCGGTGGTATGCCGACAGGCGTATCCGCTTCAGATTCGCACGGATGTATTGGCAGTGGGGGTTTTCGAAAAGGGACCGCTGGGCGGATGGGCCCTGCGGGTCGATCGTCGGCTCAAGGGACAAATCAGCCGGCTGCTGGAACTGAAAGACTTCAAAGGCAAGCTGCAGACGACAGCCCTTTTGTACACCCGCGGGCAGCTCGGCGCTGAGCGTGTGCTGCTGGTTGGACTGGGAGAGAAGAAAAAGGCCGAAGCGGATACGCTCCGAAAGGCCGCGGCGGCAGCGGCTTCGGCGGCGGTCGATTTGAGGGTCTCTTCGCTGGCGGCAGCGGTGGACTGGAGTGAATGGGCAAACCATACGCCGCAGGAGCTGGCCCAGGCGTTTGCCGAAGGGATTCATTTCGGCGCCTATCGCTATCTCGAATACCGCAGTCCGGAGCCGTCGGAACCGCCGGTTTCTTCTCTGCAGGCGGTCCTGGCCGAACCGGATGAGCGGCGTCTTCGTCCGCTGCAGCAGGGCATTCGAATCGGCGGCATATTGGGAAAGGCCCAGAATTATGCCCGCACTATTGCGAATCGTCCGGCGAACGTGATGACGCCGGCGGCTTTGGCGGCCGAGGCGCAGAAGTTGGCCCGCAGAACCGCCGGGTTGCGATGCACGGTGCTGGATGAAAAGAAGCTGGCCGCCGAAAAGATGGGCGGCATTCTGGCCGTAGGAAAGGGCTCGGCCAATCCGCCGCGACTGATTGTCCTGCGGTACAGCCCGTCGGCGGCGTCTTCCAAGGCCGCCCCGATGGCCCTTATCGGCAAGGCGATCACCTTTGACAGCGGCGGTGTGAGCTTAAAACCCAGCGAGGGGCTGCACGATATGAAGTTTGACAAGTCCGGCGGGGCGGCTGTGCTGGCGGCGATGGCCGCTGTGGCCGCTCTCAAGCCGCGGCGCGTTATTTACGGCATCATTCCGGCCGCTGAAAATCTGCCCAGCGGAACCAGCTATCGACCCGGCGACATCGTCACCACCTACAGCGGCAAGACCGTCGAGATTCAGAATACCGATGCAGAAGGGCGGATGCTCTTGTGCGATGCGATCGCGTATGCAGTGAAGCTGGGCTGCAATCCGATTGTGGATACGGCGACGCTGACCGGCGCCTGCGTGGTGGCCCTCGGAACCAAACGCGCCGGCCTGATGGGCAATGATGCCGGACTGCTGGAGGCGATTGAGAAGGCCTCCAGGAAGACCGGTGAGCGTGTCTGGCGGCTTCCGTGCGATGATGAATATGTCGAAGCGATGAAGAGCCAGATTGCGGATTTGAAAAACGTCGGCGGCAAGTGGGGCGGCGCCTGCACAGCGGCGGCGTTTTTGAGCCAGTTCGTCGGAAAGGCCCGCTGGGCGCATCTGGATATTGCCGGTGTGGGCGTCTGGGGAGCCGGTGAGAAAGACACGCCCGGCTCTATTGGGTTCGGTGTGCGGCTGCTGACGACATTTGCAATGAATTCGGTTTTCTGAAAGAGGCGGCTATGAAACTGATTCTTTTGTTCTGGGCAATAGGTACGCTTTTCCTGGCAGCGGGTTGTCAGTGCGGCTGTGCCGTTCAGCAGCGACAAATGCCGACGGCTCGGGCGCAGGCGGATGCCCCCGTTCAAACTCAGCTGACGGTGGAGGTGCAAAGCGCATATGGGCGAAGCTTCTGAGAGGATTCCGAACCTGGACGTGGATACGGAACGGATTGAAAAGGCCGTGCGGGAGATTCTTCTGGCAGTGGGAGAGGACCCGGAGCGGGAAGGGCTGAAGGCCACGCCCCAGCGGGTTGCCCGGATGTATGCGGAACTGCTGGCGGGGATGCGGCAGAATGCCGCGGATCATCTGAAAAGCATCTTTCACGAACAATACGACGAAATTGTTCTGCTGCGGGAGATTCCTTTTTACAGCATCTGTGAACACCATCTGATGCCGTTTATCGGCAAGGCCCATGTGGCCTATCTGCCGGCCGGTCGGGTGTTAGGCGTCAGCAAGCTGGCGCGGATTGTGGACACCTTCGCCCGGCGGCTTCAGGTGCAGGAACGGCTGACGGACCAGATTGCGGATTTCCTGATGAAAAATCTCGAACCCATCGGCGTGGCGGTGGTCCTGGAGGCCAGTCACAGCTGTATGACAATTCGCGGAATCCAAAAGCCGGGTGCTGTGATGGTAACCAGCTCTCTTCGCGGCATCTTCAAACGCGACCCGCGCAGTCGTGCGGAAGTGCTTACGTTGATGCATACCAACCGAACCTGACCCTATGCATACACTCTGTCGGCAAGTGCGATTTTCTGTCAATCCGTTTGGACCGGCCTCCGAAGCAGGGTTTAATTCCTATGCGTCCAGGCCCTGCGGTGACGGTTTGGCTGTCTATCTGTGTTTGACGGCCGCCCTGAAAGGTCCTGTGGATGACCGGACCGGTTTTGTGGTCAATGTATCGGAGATTGACAGCGCCGTACGCCGGGCGGCGGTGCCGATTTTTGAGCGGAATATCCGGAGCCGTTTTCAGCAGGGACAGGGGGTAAGTCTGCGAGATTTGTTCCGCTGGCTCTGGGACAGCGCCGAGCGTTTGCAGCCCTTTTTTGAAGCGGCTCAGATATGTCGGCTCGAGCTTGCGCTGAATCCATTTCGTACCATTTCCATCCGGAGGGAGAAAAGCCCGATGCGGACGTACAGTGAACGATTTGAATTTGCGGCGATGCATCGCTTGTGGAACGATGCGTTCAGTCCTGAAGAAAACTTTCGCCGCTTCGGCAAGTGTGCCAATCCGGCCGGACACGGACACAACTATATTCTGGAGGTGACAGTGCAGGTTTCTGATGAGCCGGAACCGCACGGTTGGATTGGGGATTTTGAAAAAGTTATTCAGGAATATTTTTTATCCATTGTGGACCATAAAAATCTGAATGCGGATGTGCCTCATTTTTCCCATATAAATCCGACAGTCGAGAATATTGCTTCTTATGCCTGGCAATGTTTAAAAGGGAAATTTGGGGAAAATAGGTTGATAAGAATTACGGTCTGGGAAAACGACCGGACCTATTGTACTTTCCGGGAGGAATAGAAAAAACATACGGATTTTTAGGACGTTTTTAACTCGATGTTCAGGATAGACCGATATTTATATTGTCTTTCGATTGCGAAGAAATTCGTTTTTTCTCGGCTGAAGACGTAAGCGGGAAAACGGATTTGTTGTTCCGTAAGTATTTTATTTAGAATGTTTTAAGTCCTATCGGCTTTTGGTTTGCAGCCGACGGGGACGGAGTGTAGATTCAAGGGGCTTTCCAAGCGAAAATATTTCTTAATTATCTTTACAAAAAGGACTTAGTCTTATGAAGGTTTCTGTTGTCGGCGTCGGATATGTAGGTCTTGTGGCGGCGGCTTGTCTGGCGGACGGTGGAAACCATGTCATTTGTATCGACAAAGATAAAAAGAAGATAGACAATCTCAAGAAAGGAATTATTCCGATTTATGAACCTGGGTTGGAAGAGATTGTCCGACGAAATGAAAAGAGCGGCCGACTGACCTTTACGACAGACTTAAAGGAAGGGGTTGAGCAATCCCTCATTCTTATCCTCGGCGTCGGCACTCCCAGTGCGCCGGACGGCTCGGCGGATATTTCCGCGGTGCTTGCTGTGGCCGAAGAGATTGCCAGGTGGATGAAGGAATATCGGATTATTGTGGTCAAGAGCACTGTGCCGGTCGGTACCCACAAGATTGTCAGCGAGCTGATTGCCTCCAAAACTCAGGTGCCTTTTGATTATGTGAGCAACCCGGAGTTCCTGAAGGAAGGTTCGGCAGTTGAAGATTTTCTCAAACCCGACCGTGTCATTATCGGCACAACCAATCCGGCCGTGATGGAATGGATGAAGCATTTGTATGCCCCCTTTATGCGCAAGAGCAGCCGGATTTTCTTTATGGACCCGGCCAGCGCGGAGATGACCAAGTATGCGGCCAATGTGATGCTGGCTTCGCGCATCTCCTTTATGAATGAACTGAGCGCCTTATGTGAAGAATATGGTGCGGATATTGAGCAGGTGCGGGCGGGTATCGGCAGCGACAGCCGAATCGGCCCGGCCTTTCTGTTTCCGGGGGTCGGTTTCGGCGGCAGCTGTTTTCCCAAAGATGTACGCGCGCTGATTTATATGGGCCGCCAAAAAGGGGTGCCGATGACGATTGCCGAGGCCGTCCAGCAGGCCAATCTCCGGCAGCAGCAGCGGTTTGCCGACAAGGTGCTTCGGTATTATCAGGGACGGCGAGATGTTCGACTGGGGGTCTGGGGGTTGTCGTTCAAGGCACGGACGGATGATACGCGGGAATCCCCGGCGGTTTTCTGCATCCAGCGCTTTTTGGAGGCGGGTGTGCAGATTGCCGCCTATGACCCGGAGGCGGTTTGTCCGGAGCTGGACGGTCGAATTCAGCGTCTGGGGAATGCCTACGATGTGCTGGATGGAGCGGATGGACTGGTGATTTTTACAGACTGGCAGGAGTTTCGAACGCCGGATTTTGACCAGATCGCCCGTCGGCTGAAAAAACCGGTAATTTTTGACGGACGCAATCTTTACAGCCCTTCGTTTGTTCAGAAACAGGGAATTGAATATTACAGCATCGGCCGTTCAGTTGTGCGGCAGATGCCGGAGGGAAGATGAGGGTTCTCGTAACAGGGGCGGCCGGATTTATCGGGTCGCATTTGTGTCAGCGTCTGATTGCGGAAGGGTATTCCGTAGTCGGCGTGGATAACTTTGACCCGTTTTATGAACCGGCGGTCAAACGAAGAAATCTGGCTGACCTTTTGAAATCGAATCGGTTCGAGCTGAAAGAGGGCGATATTCGAGATGCGGCCTTTCTGGAAGCAGCGGCGGACGGTTCGGATGCCGTGGTTCATCTGGCGGCCAAGGCAGGCGTGCGGCCCTCCATCGAAGACCCCCTCGGCTATGCCGATGTGAATGTGCGGGGCACGGCGGCCGTACTCGAGTCGGCCCGGAAAAACAAGATTCGCACGGTGCTGTTCGCATCCAGTTCGAGTGTGTACGGCAACAGCAGCCGGATTCCTTTTTCCGAAGATGACCCGGTCAATGAACCGGTTTCTCCTTATGCCGCCACCAAAAAGGCGGGGGAAATGCTGTGTCGGACGTATCATCATTTATACGGAATGCATATCTTCTGTCTTCGGTTCTTCACTGTGTACGGCCCTCGACAGCGCCCGGACCTGGCGATTCACAAGTTTGCCCGGCTGATTGAGGCCGGCAGGCCGGTTCCGATTTATGGAGACGGTTCCGCCGAGAGGGATTTTACGTATATTGATGATATTATTGACGGGACGGTTTCGGCCCTGAAGGCCTGCCGCGGCTTTGCCGTTTACAATCTCGGGGATTCCTGCCCGGTTCGGCTGGATGATTTGGTTTCCGCTCTGGAGGAGGCACTGAACAAACGGGCTGAGCGTCGCTTTCTGCCGCCTCAGCCGGGCGATGTGATTCGCACCTGTGCGGATATTCGGAAAGCTGCGGAGGACCTCGGATATTGTCCCAAAACGTCTCTTAAAGAGGGATTAGCCCGTTTTGTTCAGTGGATGCGCAGGGAGGCCGTATGAGAAAGAAAAAAGCGCTCATTACCGGAATTACCGGACAGGATGGGTCTTATCTGACGGAACTGCTGCTGGAAAAGGGCTATGAGGTGTACGGTATTGTGCGGCGCAGTTCCTCCTTCAGCACGGAACGCATCGACCATTTGTACCAGGACCCGCATCATCAGCCGCCGCTGAAACTGATTTACGGCGACCTGACCGACGGCGGCAACCTGTCCACCATTCTCAATGAGATTCAGCCCGATGAAGTGTACAATCTGGGTGCTCAAAGTCATGTTCGGGTCAGTTTTGACCAGCCGATTTATACGGTCAACGTCGATGCACTGGGGACACTTCGGCTTTTGGAGGCGCTGCGGATGATGAAGAAGCCGCCGCGGTTTTATCAGGCCTCCAGCAGCGAAATGTACGGCAGGGTCGCTGAAATCCCCCAGACGGAAAAGACGCCGTTTTATCCCCGAAGTCCCTACGCCTGTGCTAAGGTATATGCCTTCTGGCAGACGGTCAATTATCGGGAGGCCTATGGGCTCTTCACCTGCAACGGGATTCTGTTTAACCATGAATCTCCGCGTCGGGGTGAAACGTTTGTGACCCGCAAAATTACCCGGGCGGCCGGACGAATCAAAATGGGCCTGCAGGACAAACTGTATCTGGGCAATCTGGATGCCAGACGAGACTGGGGATTTGCCGGCGATTATGTCGAGGCGATGTGGCGAATGCTTCAGCAGGACCAGCCGGACGATTACGTGGTGGCGACGGGGGAATCGCACTCCGTTCGCGAATTTCTGGATGAAGTCTTCGGCTATCTCGATTTGGATTGGCATCAGTATGTTGAAATTGATCCGCGGTATTTCCGCCCGACGGAGGTGGATGTCCTGCAGGGCGACGCCTCCAAGGCCCGTGCCAAACTCGGCTGGAAGCCGAAAGTGACCTTCAAACAGCTGGCTCGGATGATGACGGAGGCGGACTTAAAACTGGCGGAAGAAGAAAAGGTGCTCAAAGACCACAAAAACAATCGGCGATGAGCGGATTCTTTGAAACCAAGCGGGTAGTTGTCACCGGCGGAGCGGGCTTTCTGGGCCGCTATGTCGTGCAGGGCCTTCAGCAGCGGGGCTGCCGGCAGATTCTGGTGCCCCGAAGCGCCCAGTACAATCTGGTGCGGATGGACGATGTGGTGCGAATGTTTGAGCAGATGAAGCCGGATATTGTGATTCATCTCGCGGCGGTGGTCGGCGGCATCGGCGCCAACCGCAGGCACCCGGGGCGTTTCTTTTATGAAAATCTGATGATGGGGGTCCAGCTGATGGAGCAGGCCCGGCTGCACAGGGTCGAAAAGTTCGTCGCTGTCGGCACGATTTGCGCTTATCCGAAGTTTACGCCTGTGCCGTTTAAGGAAGATGATTTGTGGAGCGGCTATCCGGAGGAGACCAACGCCCCCTACGGTCTGGCCAAAAAGATGCTTCTGGTCCAGTCGCAGGCCTATCGGCAGGAATACGGCTTTCATTCGATTTATCTGCTGCCGGTGAATCTCTACGGCCCCGGTGATAATTTTGACCCGCAAACCAGCCATGTGATTCCGGCCCTGATTAAAAAGTGTGTGGACGCCGTCGAGGAAGGCCGGGATTGGATTGAGTGCTGGGGAACCGGACAGGTTTCGCGGGAGTTTCTCTATGCGGCCGATGCCGCCGAGGGCATCTTGCTGGCGACGGAATATTATGACAAGCCCGACCCTGTCAATCTGGGCACGGGCCGGGAAATCACCATTCGGGCCCTGGCGGAAACGATTGCCGAGCTGACGGGGTTTGACGGACAAATCCGATGGGATTTCTCCCAGCCCGACGGTCAGCCCCGCCGCTGTCTGGATACGAGCCGGGCGGAAAAAGAATTCGGCTTCCGCGCCCGCACAGACCTCCGGACCGGTCTGAAGGCGACGATTGACTGGTATCGAACCCACCGGAATCAATTGCAGTTTGCTCGAGGATAACCAAGCGATGACAGCCAAATCCTTTGCTCTGATCGGTGCCTGCGGATATATCGCGCCGCGGCATCTGCAGGCCATTCGGGATACCGGCAATACGCTGGTGGCGGCCCTGGACCGCAGCGATTCAGCAGGGGTGCTCGACTCCTATTTCCCCGATGCCCGTTTCTTTACGGAGTTCGAACGGTTTGACCGCCATCTGGAAAAACTGCGCCGCAAAGGGGAAGGGGTCCACTACGTTTCCATCTGCTCACCGAATTATCTGCACGACGCCCATGTGCGGTTTGCCCTGCGGATAGGGGCGGATGCGATTTGCGAAAAGCCGCTGGTGATTAATCCGTGGAATGCCGTTGCCCTGGGGGAACTGGAAAAAGAGTCAGGCCGCCGTATTCATACCATTATGCAGCTGCGGCTTCATCCGGCCATCCGCCGGCTCAAAGAACAGGTCGAACAGGGCCCGCCCGGCAAAATCTATGATGTGGAGGTGACCTATATTACCGCCCGTGGGCAATGGTATCTGGTCTCCTGGAAAGGCGATGAAAGCAAGTCCGGCGGCATCGCCGCCAACATCGGCATTCATTTTTTTGACATGCTCGCCTGGATTTTCGGGACGGTCAAGACCAATACTGTGCATTTGTATGAGCCGCAGCGGGCTGCCGGCTATCTGGAGCTGGAGCGGGCCCGGGTGCGGTGGTTTTTGTCCGTGAATCGAAACGACCTGCCTTTTGAATGGGTGCCGGGCAAAGCGGCGACCTTTCGGTCCATTCGTGTGGACGGCGGAGAAGTGGAGTTCTCCGGCGGCTTTACCGACCTGCATACGGAAAGCTACCGAAAAATCCTGGCCGGCGAAGGATTCGGCTGGCAGGAGGTGATGCCCTCACTGGAGATGGTTTACACCATTCGCCACAGTCAGCCCACCGGCTGCAAAGGCGATTATCACCCGATGCTGATCCGGCTGAAGACCGATTGATTCAATCGATGAGCGAACCGACAAAACCTTATTTTGTGCATCCGACGGCCGTGGTGGATGAGCCCTGCACGATCGGAGCAGGCACAAAAATCTGGCATTTTTGCCATATCTGCCGAGGGGCTGTGATCGGGTCAGGATGTATTCTCGGCCAGAATGTCTTTGTGGCCTCCGGCGCCGTCATCGGCAATCGCGTCAAAATTCAGAACAATGTCTCCGTGTACGAAGGAGTGACGCTGGAGGACGACGTCTTTTTGGGTCCCAGCTGTGTGCTGACCAATGTTTCTAATCCGCGTTCTCAGGTGCTTCGGCACGGACTGTATGAGAAGACGCTGATTCGCCGCGGGGCAACCGTCGGCGCCAATGCAACCATTGTCTGCGGCGTCACACTCGGACGATATGCCTTCGTTGCGGCCGGAGCAGTCGTCACAAAAGATGTGCCCGATTACGGCTTCGTAGCAGGTGTTCCGGCACGTCTGAAAGGGTGGATGAGCCGCCACGGCCATCTCTTGCGAAACCCTGACGCAAAGGGTATTCTGGTCTGTCCGGAGAGCGGCTATCGGTATCAGGAAGTGGAACCCGGCCGGCTGCGGTGTCTGGATTTGGACGAGGATTCTCCGCTGCCGCCGGAACTGTCCGTCGGACGCAGGCCGTATCGGGATTTCAAACCGTAAAACGAAGAAATTGAGGTGAACATGCAGGTTCCTTTGCTGGATTTAAAAGCCCAGTACCGCACGATTCGCCAAGAGGTGCTGGCTCAGATTAACGAAGTGCTCGATTCCCAGGTCTGCATCGGCGGACCGAAAGTGGAGCAGCTCGAAAAAGAAATTGCTCAGCTGTGCGGCTGCCGCTATGCCGTGGGGGTTTCCAGCGGCACGGATGCCATCTTAAACAGTCTGATGAGTCTGGGAATCGGTCCGGGGGATGAGGTGATTACAACGCCGTTTACCTTTTTTGCAACCGCCGGCTGCATTGCCCGGGTCGGCGCCAAACCCGTTTTTGTCGATATTGACCCGGACACCTTCAACATCAATCCGGCCCTGATTGAGCCGGCAATTACCCGGCACACCAAAGTCGTTATGCCGGTGCATCTCTTTGGACAGATGGCGGATATGGACCCGATTATGCAGATTGCCGGCCGGGCTTCGCTGGCGGTGATTGAAGATGCGGCTCAGGCGATTTCCGCAACCTACAAAGGGCGGCGGGCAGGCAGCATCGGCACCTGCGGCTGTTTTTCCTTCTTCCCGAGCAAGAATCTGGGCGGCATCGGCGACGGCGGGATGGTCGTGACGAATGACGAGGCCCTGTACCAGCGCTTGATGATTCTACGCAATCACGGCAGCCAGCCCAAATATTACCACAAATACATCGGCGGCAATTTTCGGCTGGACCCGATTCAGGCGGCCGCCCTGCTGGTCAAGCTGCCGTACCTGGAAAAATGGTCAAAGGCCCGCCGAAAAAATGCAGCCTATTACACAAAACGCTTTGAAGGAACACCTGTCCGCACACCGGTCATTTCGGAAGATTGTGTTTCCATCTTCAACCAGTATGTCATCCGTGTGCCGCGGCGGGATGAGCTGGTCGCTTATCTGAAGGAAAAGCAGATCGGCTGCGAGATTTATTATCCCGTCCCGCTGCATCTGCAGGAATGTTTTGCTTATTTGGGCGGCAAAGAAGGGGATTGCCCAGAGGCCGAAAAGGCCGCCAAAGAGGTTCTGGCTCTGCCGATTTATCCGGAACTGACGGATGAAATGAAAGAGTATGTTGTCCAGACCATTCTTGCTTTTTACAGCTGAGAATGCCCCAGTGATTTGTTAAAAATAGTGTTTGGCTGATCACGAAGGGCTTTTAGGAAGGATTCAATAAAGAAAGGAGGTCGTGATGAAGCGGTTTTGGACGGCGGTGATGGGGATTGGAATGTTGGCAGGATCGGCAGCGGCGGACTTGACAAGATTTCCTTTGTGTACAGCCGGGGGAATTCAGGATTATCCGGCTTTTGACGGAGCTGCGGCGGTCTGGCAGGATTTCAGAGACGGCAGTGTGAATGCCAATCTTTACGGCTACAGTTTTTCTGAGCCCAATGAACTGGTGATTTGCACGGCTCCTCAGGAACAGGCAGCGCCCTCCGTCAGCGGCCCTATCGTCGTCTGGCAGGATATGCGCAGCGGCAATTATGACATTTATGGTTTTGATTTGCGAACCCGTCAGGAGTTTGCAATCTGCACCAACAGCGCTGCTCAAATGAATCCCCGTGTGAGCGGTTCCATTGTTGTCTGGCAGGACTATCGGGCCGGAAATTGGGATGTATATGGGTACAATCTGGAAACCGGCGTGGAGTTTGTGATTTCCAACGGCTCGGCGTTTGAAGGGTATCCGGTGATTGACTGGCCGTGGGTAGTTTGGGTGGATTTGCGGAACGAAGGCAACTGGGATATTTACGCCAAACATCTTCAGTCCGGCCAGGAAACGGCCGTCTGTACGCATTCCGCCGTGCAGTTTCGTCCGTCTGTCAGCGGCGGAACAGTTGTCTGGCAGGAGGAGCGGAACAAAAATACAACCGGTGTGGATGTGTATGCCCGCCGCCTTCCGGATGGACCGGAATTTGCAGTTTGCCAGGCGGCCGGCGACCAGATTCTGCCGGTTATTCAGGGTTCTATGGTGGTCTGGGAGGATTATCGAAACGGCTCCTCTAACGCGGATATCTATGCGTGCAATCTGGCGACAGGGGCGTTTCTGGCGGTGGATACGCGGCCGGGACATCAGCTGCGTCCGACCGTCTGGGGCAGCCGGATAATCTGGCGAAGCGGAGATGACCTTTTTTATGCCGATGTGCCCGTGCCGACTGTTCTGACTATTCTTTCTCCAAACGGCGGAGAAATGTTTTTGGCGGGCACAGAGGCCCCGATATGCTGGCAGACCGAAGGGCCTTCGCCTGCGTACATCCGGATTGTCTATTCAGCGGATAACGGCAGCACCTGGAACCTGATTACTCCCGGTGTTCCTAATACGGGTGAATATCTGTGGAAGCCCCTGCCGCATTTGGATTCAACGGCATGTTTGATTCGCATCGGTGATTCGGCTGATTCGTTGATAACGGACACAAGCGATGCAGCTTTTACGATTTTTCAATGCGAAAGCTCTCTGACGGCGGATTTGGATGGGGACTGTTTAGTGGGTCTGTCCGATTTTTCTGTGTTGGCAAACCAATGGCTCCGCTGCGGCAATCCGTATGACCCGCAGTGGTGCTTGGATCATTTTTAAGGCAGAGGGATTGTGACAATCTGTCAGGACCGAAAGCAGTTAATCCGGTGTGAAAAAAACCGATAGACCATTGCTTACTGGTTCTTGTTCAGGAAACAGTTCGGTCGTTGAGGCCGAATGGAAAATGAAATAGGGAAAACGGCGGAAGATGGACAACAAAGCCGCGGAATGGATGAAGCAGGCTGATTATGATATGGAAACCGCAGAGTTTATGCACAGCGGCGGGAGATATTTTTACGCGGTTTTTCTGTGCCATTTGTCTCTGGAGAAGGCACTCAAAGGTCTTTATCTGGCGAAGCTGCGTGAGGTTCCGCCCAAAACGCATAACCTGATTTATTTGCTGGACAAGATGGGAATCAGGCCTGAAGAGAAAACAGGGACAATTATCGCTCGGCTTAATGAAGCTCATATTGCGACAAGGTATCCCGAAGATCTTGAACAATTGCAAAGCCATTATACAGATGTGATCTCTAAGCAGTTGATTATTCAGGCCAAGGAAGTTCTCCAATGGATAAAAAAACAGTTTTAGCCGTCATTTCTGATTTTCAAAAAGCCCTGCGGGAGGTCGGAATCAAACCCCAAAAAATTATTTTGTTCGGTTCTTATGCGACCGGGCAGCAGCAGCAAGACAGTGATATCGATTTGGTGGTGATTTCGGAGGATTTTGAGGAGAAGGGATACTGGGAGCGAATCGAATTATTGTCTGCGGCAATTTATAAGGTATTCAAACCGATTGAAGCGGTAGCGATGACTCCGCAGGAGTGGCAGTCTGGGAATTCTTTTATCGCGGATTATGCTCGTAACGGAGAAGTGGTGTACGGCTGAAAACAGCCCGCTGCGGCAATCCGTATGACCCGCAGTGGTGTTTGGAATAGGAAACGATAAGGAAGGATGACTATGGACAATCTCGAGAAAAAGATTGCGAGTAAAAAGGTTGTGGTGGGAGTTCTCGGCTTGGGCTATGTGGGGCTGCCGCTGGCCCGGGAATTTGCTTTGTCGGGGGTGAAGGTGCTCGGCTTTGATATTGATGAAAAAAAGGTCAAGATTCTCAATTCCGGCCGAAGCATCATTAAGAATGTACCCCATGAAGTCGTCCGCAAGATGGTCAAAAGCGGAAAGTTCACTGCCACATCCGATATGTCCCAGATTCGCAAGGCCGATGCGGTCCTGATTTGCGTGCCGACGCCGCTGACGCCCAATCGTGAACCGGATATGCAGTATGTCGAGGGCAGCTGCCGCACCATTGCCAAATATCTGCGAAAAGGCCATCTGATTTCTCTGGAAAGCACGACCTATCCGGGCACCACGCGGGAACTGATGAAGCCGATTCTGGAGGCAACGGGTCTGAAAGCTGGCAAGGATTTCTATCTGGCCTTTTCGCCGGAACGCGAGGACCCGGGCAATAAACAGTATACCACTCGCACGATTCCCAAAGTAGTCGGCGGTTTGACCCCCAAATGCCGGCAGCTGGCCCATCAATTGTACTCGTTGGCTATCCAGAAAATGGTGCCGGTTTCTTCCGTGGAGGCGGCGGAGGCGACCAAGATTCTCGAGAATGTCTATCGGTGCATCAATATTGCAATGGTTAACGAACTGAAAATGGTTTTCGACCGGATGGGCATTGATGTCTGGGAGGTCATACGGGCGGCCAGCACCAAGCCGTTCGGCTATCATCCGTTTTATCCGGGGCCCGGGCTGGGCGGCCACTGCATCCCGATCGACCCGTTCTATCTGACCTGGAAGGCCCGGCAGTACGGAATGGCCACGCGGTTTATCGAGCTGGCCGGCGAGATTAACACGAGTATGCCGCATTATGTAGTTCACAAGGTAATGGAGGCCCTTAACGACCGAAAGAAGAGCTTAAAGGGTTCCAAAATCCTTGTGCTCGGTCTGGCCTACAAGCCGGATATCGATGATGTGCGGGAATCGCCGTCGCTGGAGCTGATTGAGCTGCTTCAGGAGCGGGGGGCGAAAGTGGACTATAACGACCCGTATGTGCCGAAAACCCACAAGATGCGGGAGTATGATTTGAAGATGACCAGCCGGCCGCTGTCGGCGGCGATGCTTCGTTCCTATGACTGCGTGCTGATTTCCACCAACCACAGCTGCTATGATTACGCCTGGATTGTCAAACATGCCAAGCTGGTGGTGGATACCCGCAACGCCACCGCCGCCGTCAAATCCGGCCGCAGCAAAATCGTTAAGGC
>ERZ795046.658-NODE-658-length-40747-cov-4.962499_pt1 | contig 40747 bp, 41 predicted proteins | sample MGYA00375130_ERZ795046 | MGnify/ENA primary metagenome ERZ795046 (study PRJEB30175, sample SAMN05720202) | activated sludge metagenome | isolation source: anaerobic digester from wastewater treatment plant | place: Japan | collected 2015-05-15 ...
TAACATAGTATAGCAACATAGCTTTGAAAGGAGGTGAGATAATGGTAATGCAGGAAATAATGATTGGATTTTTGAACAAATCACAGGCATTTTCTTCAGCAGCAAAATATAACATCGGTATTGAAAAAGCTTCACCTTCTGTTGTTAAGACTTCTAATGAAAGAGAAGCGTTTAAAAATCAACTAAAAGAAGTTCAGGACAGAAGAAATGCTAATAGGATTGAATTAAATAAATCCATCTCAAAAGACAATGGTATGGTAAATTCATACAGGGAAAGTATGAGAAGCCGCCATAATACACAGATTAAGCATACTGAAAGATTAAGTAAAACTACCGATGATTGTTATGAGAAGGACAATACAAATAAGGAAGAGAATGATGTAAAAAAGCTTAAGGGTAACCAAATCACCCAGGAGGAATTGGTAATTGCACAGGTCCTTGGTATACAGCCGGAAGCTTTTAGGGAGATCATGGATAAGCTTGGTATAGATACACAAAATATTCAATCTGAAGACAAAATATCTGCTATTGTTGATAATATTTCACAAAAGCTAGGATTGGATTCAGACAGTATTAATACATTGAAAAATATCATAAAGGATGTTTTGGAGCTTATAGATACAAAAGCAGTAAATGGCAGTTATGGTCAGTATGAAATTCACGGTTCAGATGAATATATGTCTTATATCCAGGAAGCAAAAGGTATGAAAATACCGGAGGAATCATCACAGAATATGTACCAAAACTCTTTAGATGGATTGGTGGTAAAGCTTAAGGAAAAAATTATGGAATTGACTAAAGAGGCACAGGAAAACCCAGAGGAAATGAAAATTAAGTTAGCAGAAATTGTTGAAGCTATGATGGATAAAAATGGAAGAAAACTAATTCAGGATGAAGGCTTAAAAAATAGCACAATTAGCTCCAACGAAGAGGAAACTTCCAAAATACAGCAAGTAGAAAGAAGAAAAGAAAATGAATTCTATGATTCTGAAGGTGAAGAATCATACGGTTCAGAGACTAAAGAGTCCCAATCAAGCAGCACAGAGGAAAAAATATTGGGTGATGGCAAAGGCACAAATACACAGGAGAGCTTTTACATCAAATCTTCAAAGGATGAATTAGGGCTTGATGCAGAAAACAGAATAAAAGACAGTGATTTAAGTGTTGCAGGAATAAAGGAGCAGAGTGAATTAAATAAAGCTGTAAAAGCAGAAGCATTTAAAGTACTTAAGGAACAGCCTGTCAGTAAAAGGGAAATACTTACACAAGTGATCGATAAGGCAAAGGTCGTCCTTAATGGAGACAAATCGGAAATGGTTTTATCCATGAGGCCTGAGAGCCTTGGAAAGCTTTCACTGAAAATAGTAACTGAGAATGGAATTATCACTGCAAAGTTTATAGCAGAGAGTCAGCAGGTAAAAGAAGTTTTAGAATCAAATATGCAGTTGTTGAAGGATACATTGGAAAAGCAAGGATATGTAATACAAGGGCTTTCGGTATCTGTGGACAGTAACAAATCAAGAGAATTCCACGGGCATAGGGATTATGATAAAGAACAAAAGGCAGGCAATGGTAAGGTTGGAGGAATGGGTCACAATTCTGTAACTTCAATGGAAGCTAGGTCAAATATTGAAAAGGTTAATCCGTACTTAATGGGAGAAAGCAGGATAAACCTTACTGCTTGAAGGAGGAAGTCAGATGGCTGTTAGTTCAGTGAATACACAAAAAACCATACAACAAATAATTGATGAATCGTCAAAATCCACCAGTAATAGAAAAACCGGAGGACTTGGCAAGGATGATTTCTTAAATCTTCTAGTAACACAGTTAAGGTATCAGGACCCTATGAATCCAACAGATGACAAGGAATTTATAGGACAGATGGCACAATTCAGTACATTGGAACAAATGCAGAATATGAGTGCAGCATATTCATCGGTAAAAGCTATGAATTTTGTAGGAAAATATGTGACTGCAACAATAGGAGATGCATCAAACCAGTTTAAAACTGTTGAGGGAGAAGTTACTGCTGTTAGAATAGCAAAGGATAAGACATATGTAGTTGTAGAGGATCAAGAGATTCCTGTGGATCAGGTGACTGAAGTGTCTGAGGGACAAGCAGGAAGGTACAGCAACATTTCAACCTATACTAATTTAATAGGATTTGAGTGTAAGGGTGCCATTTACAGTCCTTACACCGGAGACATTGTTCCGGTCAGCGGTAAAGTCACGGAAATTCAGAAGGGATACTATGAAGACTATGCTGTTATGGATGGCGTTAACGTTCAGATATCAGGAATTACAGGCGTATTAACCACAGATACTTCATACAAAAGGAATTATCTTGAATCCCATGTTGGAGAAACAGTAGATGTAAATGTGATAAATCCGTCAACATTAAAAGAGGAACCGGTAACTGCAGTTCTAAGAGAGTATAAGATTGCTCCCGACGGAACAACTACAGCAATACTCGATAAGCTTCATGTTCCTGTTGAAAGTATAAGCAACATCAAACCCGTGGAGCAGCAAAAGGCTGGTGAGTAAAAATGATTGTAAACAATAATTATTTAAACAATATAGGAAGAATCAATAGCGGACAAAGCCTTAGAAGAAATCCTGCAGAGGAGAAAACAGGAGCTGTAAATGACTTTGGTGCAATATTAAAAGATAAGATTGCTCAAAAAGAAGGACTTAAATTCTCGAAGCATGCTGAACAGAGGCTACAGTCAAGAAATATCAAGCTCACTGAAGTTCAAAAGGAAAAGATGAATGAAGCAGTGAATAAGGCCAGTTTGAAAGGTGTAAAAGACTCATTGATAATAGTGGACAATATGGCATTTGTAGTAAATGTTAAAAGCAGAACAGTTATTACGGCAGTAAACAATAATGAACTTAAGGACAATGTATTTACAAATATTGATGGTGCTGTGTTTGCATAAAATTCTCAGATGATTCTATATTATTATAATAATTACATTGCGGCTGGACCCCTCGGGGAGGCTGCCTATTCCGGATTGACTGAAGGAATAGTCCACTGAAGGAGGAATATTAATATGATGAGATCTATGTTCTCCGGTGTATCGGGGTTAAGGGCTCACCAAACAAGAATGGACGTTATTGGTAATAACGTAGCTAATGTGAATACTGTTGGTTTTAAATCTGGAAGGGTGACATTCCAGGAAATATTTAGTCAGACTTTGAAAGGTGCGTCATCAGCGGATTCTGCTACCGGCAGAGGAGGAACAAATCCAATGCAGATTGGCTTGGGCTTGGCAGTAGGATCTGTTGACACCATAACAACAAGAGGAAGTGTGCAGAGAACTGATAACCCAACAGATTTAGCGATAGAAGGAGAAGGCTTTTTTATACTGAAAGGCGGAGACGGAGACTTGTTTAAATTTACAAGAGCCGGTAACTTCGGGGTAGATAAATTGGGGAATCTGGTATCCCCTGGAGGCCTAAATGTATATGGATGGCAGGATTATGGAGGAGCGGCACAACCTGACGGTACATATAAGTTTGATACCGAAAAGCCTGTAGAACCGATAAATCTATATTCAGACATATATAATAAAAATAAAATGATTATTGCTGCAAAGGCAACTACTCGAGCAACTTTTGCAGGTAATTTGGATGCATCGAAAGCACCTCTTGGAGGCGATATAGCTACATCGCCACCTCAGTTTACAGCACCTGTGACAGTTTACGATACATTAGGAAATAGTTATAAAATAAACATAAATTTCTGGAAGGAATCAGCAAACGGTGTAACAGCTAGTGGTGGTACGGGGCAAACCGTTTGGTACTGGTCCGCATCTGCAGGTTCAGGGTCTGCTGCATTTGATGCATCTACTGCCAACGGTTATATAATGTTTGATACAAAAGGTCAGATAGTTACAACAGAAGCGGGCTATCCTACAAATCCTACAATACAATTGATACCTGATGCTAGTGTAGGAACTGAGCCAATTGATATAGCCATTGATTTCGGAAAATTGACGATGTTTGATGCGGATAGTTCCGTTAAAGCATCTGATGTTGACGGTTATCCTACAGGTAATCTTGTTACATTCAATATTGGACCGGACGGAATAATAACAGGCGTATACAGCAACGGTCAGCAGCAGCCATTAGGAATGATTGCATTGGCGTCATTCGAAAACCCTGCCGGTCTCCAGAAGGTAGGAGACAATATGTTTATTGTGACAACCAACTCCGGAGATTTTAAAAAAGCTGTTAGGCCTGGCGGTGAAGGAGTAGGAAGCTTAAGTCCGGGAACATTGGAAATGTCAAACGTAGATTTGTCCAGAGAGTTTACCGATATGATTGTTACACAGAGAGGTTTCCAGGCAAACAGTAGAATAATAACCACTTCTGATGAAATGCTTCAGGAATTGGTTAATCTAAAAAGGTAATTTTTAAGTAAATAAAAAAATAATAAATAAATAGACTGCTTGTAAAAATTACAAGCAGTCTATAGTAATAATGAACCGCTAAAAAATATTTGTTAGAATGGGCAATAATCAGGGAAAGTTAATATATGACCCTGTTATAATAAATTCTTAACATAAAAAGTAACATAAAAAACACTTGAGTTTTTGAGGTAAAACTATTATGATTAAATTAACTCGATTGAATGGGTCGACTATTGTACTAAACTGTGATTTGATTGAGTCGGTTGAGGAAACTCCCGATACGGTAGTTACTACAACAAGTGGAAAAAAATTTGTTGTAGAAGAAACTATTGAACAAATAGTAGATAAAGTGGTACAATATAAAGGGAAAATTTTGTTTGTCAGCAAAGACAAACCGGTCTAGTCTTGATTACATTTTATTTAAGCAATCAGAAGGTTTTTATAATCTTTAGTTTAGCTGTCTTTAATAAGCAATCCAGTAAGTTTTAGCAATTTAGCAGTATAGAAGTATGGAAGTAAATTCAAGGTAACATATGTTATTTTTAGATTTACTTATTGTTTAAGTTTTTTGGGAATTATGCTTTATTTTAGTGTTTGGCAAGTACCTTGAGGATAATTTCCTTTAATGCGGTTTTGAATATGTAAAACACTTTTGGGACTTTGGATTATTAATCCTTATAGGGACCAAAAGGATTTTTAGGATCAAAAGGGGGCATTAGGATTGAATGGTAAAGGTAGCTTTTTTATACTGCTTATGGTAATTGCATTCCTATCGCTAAGTTTGACAGTTTTGGCTCTTTATGTTTTTGTTTTCGGCGGCAATGGTTCCGGTAAAGGAGTTGACGCCGGTCAAGCAACGGTGCAATATGTGCCTAAGGATAGTGAATTGGCTGAAATATCTTTATTTGAAGGTGAAAAAGTTTTTAATTTAAAATCAGGTGATAAAGATGGAAAATATATTTCAGCTATTAGAGTTAGTATAAAACTTAAATATTTTATTAAGGTTGACGGTATTAAAGATGTTGCCGGGAAGCTCGAAGCACGTCAAAGTGAAATGAGAGAGCTGGTTGGAAACTATTTTTTAAATATGACTTTGGATGAAGTATCCAAGCCTGAAACTAAGGAAAAGGCAAAAAAAGAGTTAAAGGAGCAGATTAATAAACTGCTTCTGGCAAGTGAAAAAATAAAGACGGATTTGGTATATTCTGTTGTACTTGAAGACTGGTTCTACCAGTAAGGAGGTGATCAAATGGGAGATATTCTGTCGCAAAATGAGATAGACGAACTGTTGAGAGCACTGAATACGGGTGAAATTGATGTCCAGCAGATGCAGACAACCACTACCGAAAAGAAGATTAAGAGCCATGATTTCAGAAGGCCAAGTAAATTTGCAAAGGATCATCTAAAGACACTACATATAATACACGAGAATTATTCCCGTTTGGTGACTAACTTTCTTTCAGGTTACCTCAGGACTCTTGTTCAAGTAGATGTCATCTCGGTTGAACCTCTTGCGTATTATGAGTTCAACAACTCCATATCCAATCCGGTTATATTATCGGTTGTTGATTTTTCGCCCTTAACGGGGTCCATAATTTTTGAAATTGCTCCTAATATATCTTTTGCATTGATTGACAGGATATTGGGTGGAAAAGGTACTTCAATGGAGCGAGTGAGAGGATTTACCGAAATTGAACTTGCAATTATTGAAAGAATTATAATTCAAATGTTAAATCTTATGCGAGAACCATGGGAAAATGTTATTGCATTAAGACCAAGATTGGAAAAGATTGAAACCAATGCACAGTTTGCTCAAATTATATCTCCTAATGAAATAATAGCACTTGTAACATTGAGTGCAAGAGTTGGAGATGTGGAAGGAATGATCAATATCTGTATTCCTCATTTGGTTGTTGAGCCAATATTGTCGAAGCTAAGTACCAGGTTCTGGTTTTCTACAGCAGAAAGGGAACTTTCAGCAGATATTAAAGATAACATAGAAAGCAAAATAGAGGAGACAGTAGTACCTATTAGAGCTGTGCTTGGAAATACAGTGATTACGGTAGCGGAGTTTTTGGAATTGCAACCAGGAGATGTTTTACCTTTAGATACCAATGTTAATGGTAACCTTGAAGTTCTTGTAGGGGATATATTAAAGTTTTATGCCAATCCAGGCGTTAAAAGAAATAAAGTATCAATAAAAATAACTCATGTACTGAAAAGAGAGGATGAATAGAATGGCAGATATGCTATCACAGGCGGAAATTGATGCCTTGCTTAATGGTGCACCATCGGAGCCTTCTTCAGATAATAATGCAGACAGTACAGGTCTTAGTATGCAGGAAATTGATGCCCTTGGAGAAGTGGGTAATATAAGCATGGGAACATCTGCAACCACCTTATTTACATTGTTGGGGCATAAGGTGACTATTACTACTCCAAAAGTATCTGTATTAACATGGGGTGAATTGTCAAAACAATATGATTTGCCCGTCGTTGCAGTTAGAGTCGAATATACGGAAGGTCTAAACGGCATAAATTTATTGGTGCTAAAGGAACAAGATGTAAAAGTAATGACTGACTTGATGATGGGCGGAGACGGAAGCAACTGTGAAGGTGAGATTTCGGAATTGCACCTTAGTGCAATTGGAGAAGCAATGAACCAAATGATAGGTTCATCATCCACTTCCATGTCTTCATTGTTCGGCAAAAGAATCGATATTTCGCCCCCTAAGGCTTTTAATATTAAAACAGGCGTGGAGCAGCCGTTTAATGAGTTTGAAAAAAATCAGTCTGTAGTAAAAATATCCTTCAAAATGGTTATAGGAAACCTTATTGATAGTGAGATTATGCAGCTGATACCTATTAGTTTTGCCAAAAATCTTGTAGAAAATCTTCTGAACATGGATGCAAAAAATACAAACCAATCAGAGCCTGTAAAACCTCAAAGCCAGCCGATGCAGTCGCCTCCACAGCAAACTCCGCCTCAACCTGCACAGGCTTCAGGATTTGGGTATCAGAATCCGGTACAAACTCCCAATATGGGCTTTGAAAATTCCGGATTTGGCCATTCTCATCACAATAGTGGACACATAAATGTTCAGCCAGCCCAGTTCCAGTCTTTTGATGATGGTAAGGTAGTTGTTGAAAAGAAGAATATAGGTATTATAATGGACGTGCCTCTGCAGGTAACTGTAGAGCTTGGAAGGACAAACAAGCTTATAAAGGATATTTTGGAGTTTGGTCCGGGTTCTATTATTGAACTTGATAATTTGGCAGGCGAACCCGTTGATATACTGGTAAACGGAAAAGTAATAGCAAAAGGTGAAGTTGTTGTAATAGACGAAAGCTTTGGTGTCAGAATTACCGATATTATACATCCTTCAATGAGATTATAAGTAAGCAAGTAAAAAGTGACTAGTTATTCTGTTTCGAAGTGTGATACTCTCAAAACATTTTGTTAACCAGAATTTAATTTAAGGAGAGGGATTAAGGATGAGTAAAAAAATTCTAATTGTTGATGACGCAGCGTTTATGAGGATGATGATCAAGGATATTTTATCAAAAAACGGTTATGAAATTGCAGGAGAAGCAGAAAATGGTGCCAAAGCTATTGAAAAGTATAAAGAACTATCACCAGACCTGGTTATAATGGATATAACAATGCCGGAAGTAGATGGTATTCAAGCGGTAAAAGAAATTAAAAAAATCAATACAGATTCAAAGATCATCATGTGTTCTGCAATGGGACAGCAGGCTATGGTTATAGAATCCATACAAGCCGGTGCAAGAGACTTTATTGTAAAGCCATTTCAGGCAGAAAGGGTAGTTGAGGCTGTTAAGAAAGTATTGGGATAGGATAGGGGAATATACTAATGGACACAACAATTTCTGTACTTAAAGGATTTGTTTACCTGATAGGCTTTGGTTCCTTACTGTTTTTATCATACATTACTACCAGGTTCCTCGGCACAAAAATGAACAAAGCAGTAAAAGGAAAGCACTTGAGTGTAATTGATACAGTAACATTAGGTTTAAATAAGCAATTATATCTGGTTAAGGCTGGAAATCAGTTTGTTCTTATGGCATCATCGGGTAAGAACCTGGAATTTATCACTGAAATTAAGCTTGATGACCTTGATGTGGAAACAGATGCTCCAACAAATAATGTATTTGATTTCAAAACAATATTTGAAAAATATCTTTCAAACAATAAGAATAAGAAAACTCCTAATGAAAAGGATACAACTGTTTCCGTAGACACAACAAGGTTTAAAGGCAATTTGCAAAAACTAAAAATATTATCTTCTAAGTTTGGAAAACCTGCTGAAGATTATGGAGATGATAATACTAATGAAAAATAAAAAGGTTTTCTTTACAATAATTGCCTTAATCTTCGTAATTATTGTTCCTATTGTTGTTTTTGCAGAACCGACTGTACCGATTCCTAAAATTGGTATTGATATAGGTACTTCGGAAAACCCTGAGGATGTATCTGCCAGTATAAAGATTTTACTGTTACTGACAGTTTTATCATTAGCACCATCTATATTGATGATGTTGACATCCTTTACACGCATTGTAATAATACTTTCTTTTGTGCGAAATGCATTAGGTACACAACAAATGCCGCCAAACCAAGTGTTAATAGGCTTGGCACTGTTTCTCACTTTGTTTATAATGGCACCTGTGGGCAAGGAAATCAATGACAATGCTTACGGACCGTATTCAAGGGGTGAGATAACCCAGCAGGCTGCAATTGATAAATCATCTGCGATTATAAAAGATTTTATGTTTAAATATATTTACGAAAAAGATCTGGCTCTTTTTGTATCATTATCGGGAGGTACGACTCCTGTGAAAAAAGCGGATCTTTCAAATTTATCACTTACAGTGGTTATTCCGGCTTTTTTAATCAGCGAGCTTAAGACGGCATTCCAAATCGGCTTTCTAATATATCTTCCTTTTCTTGTTATAGATATGGTTGTTTCAAGTACATTGATGTCAATGGGTATGATGATGCTTCCACCCATAATGATATCTCTGCCTTTTAAGATATTGCTGTTTATTATGGTTGATGGATGGAATCTTTTAACAAGAACTATAGTCAACAGTTTTGTCCGATGACGCATTAAATATGGCTAATAATATTTTGCATTTATATTATGCAAAGCATATAGAAACAGGAGGATTATTATGGATCAGGGGTCGGTAATAGATTTGGCACAAAAGTCGTTAATGACTGTTATATATGTTTCGGCACCAATGCTAGGACTTAGCCTTATAGTGGGCTTGGCTATAAGTATTTTTCAAGCCACCACTCAGATTCATGAACAGACTTTAACATTTGTCCCTAAGATTTTGGCTGTTTTAGGAAGTATACTGATTTTCGGATCATGGATGCTTAGGGTATTGATAGAGTTTACAGAAGGAATTTTTTTGAATATAAATAATTACATTAAGTAGAAAAAACTATTTTCGTACTAGTGGGTGGAGTATAATGCCAATACCAGAAGGTATACTGCTAAACGGCATAGAGATGTTTATTCTTGTTTTTTTCAGAATGACCGGACTTTTTGTAATAGCTCCCATATTTGGGAGAAGGAACATTCCGGTTTATATAAAGGTCGGATTTGCACTTATATCATCTCTTTTGTTGATGAATGCTGTAAAAATGGGCCCGTTAGAATATGACCAAAATTTGTATGCATATACACTCATAATATTTAAGGAATTTATTGTAGGCATTATTTTAGGGTATATAGCAACTGTGGTTTTTGATGCAATACTTATGGCGGGTCAAATGATTGATATGCAGATAGGCTTCGGTATGGTTAATGTTTTGGACCCAATAAGCAATATACAGATACCCATAACTGCGAATTTTTACTATATGATAAGTATGATGGTATTACTGGCATCTAACGGTCATCACATAATAATGAGAGCTCTTTTTGAAAGCTATAAATTTATACCGGCAGGCAAGACAGCGTTTAACAGTGTTTTAATGAGTGATGTTATATCAATCTTCAGTAAAATGTTTCTAATAGGTTTTAAGATTGCTGCACCTGTAATTGCTGCCGTTTTGGTAACTGATGTTGCACTTGGGATAATATCCAAGAGCATCCCCCAGATCAATGTATTTATAGTAGGCATGCCTGCAAAAATAATTCTGGGAGTTTTGGTTATGATGATTACTGTACCAGCTTTTATATATTTGGTAGGTTTTATGGTTGGGGAATTGGACAATGAAATGCTAAAAGTCATAAAGGATATGGTATTTCAAAAATGAGTACAGACCAAATAGATAGAAATCATTTAAAGAGAAATTATATACCTGTTAATCTGCAGCTCTTTGCAGGAGGAGATGACAAAACCGAAAAGGCAACTCCCAAAAGAAGGCAGGATGCCAGAAAAAAAGGACAGGTATTACAAAGCAAGGAGATAACATCAGCATTTATATTATTGTTTATGTTTGCTGCACTTCGTCTTTTAGGCGGATATATGTACAATGAAATAATATTTTTTATAAAGAAGGTACTTACAGAATATGTGAAAATGCCTGATCTCTATACAGTAAATGGAATATCGAAACTTTTTATTCTGTCGTTTGTTGAGTTTTTGAAAATAAGCGGGCCTATATTGGCAGTAGCATTGATAACGGGTCTTGTTGCTGAATATGCACAGGTTGGATTTCTTTTTACAACAGAAAATCTGGGATTTAAGTTCAGCAGAATTAATCCCTTAAGTGGTCTAAAAAGGATATTCTCATTAAGATCTGTTGTTGAGTTGGTCAAATCAATAATAAAGCTTGCAATTGTAGGTTATATTGCATATTCCTATATTAAATCGGAAGCAGATAACCTATTAACCATAATGGAACTAGATGCAATAGGTGTTGCAACCTATATTACTTCAACCGTTATAAATATTGCACTTAGAATATGTATAGCACTGGTTTTTATCGCAGCTGTTGATTATATATATCAATGGTATGAGTATGAGAAAAGCTTGAAAATGTCAAAGCAGGAAATAAAGGAGGAATACAAGCAAACTGAAGGTAATCCGGAGATTAAATCAAAGATAAGACAAAAGCAAAGACAAATATCAATGAGAAGAATGCTTAATGATGTGCCGTCAGCAGATGTTGTAATCACCAACCCGACACATTATGCGGTGGCTATCAAATACGATTCAAATATTTCACCGGCACCTAAGGTTATTGCAAAAGGACAGGATTATTTGGCACAGAGAATTAAAGAAATTGCAAAGGAAAACAGGGTTGAGATAGTGGAAAATAAGCCGCTTGCAAGAAGTCTCTACGATAGTGTGGAGGTTGGTCAGGAGATACCTGAAGAAATGTATCAAGCGGTTGCAGAAATACTGGCATTTGTATACAGTATTAAAAATGGAGCATAAATTTAGTTTTGAGGGAGGATATGCGAAAGATGAAGCTGGGAGATATGTCGGTTGCACTAATTATTGTTTCCATAGTTCTTATTATAATCCTTCCAATACCTAGCTTAGTTTTGGATATACTGCTTGCAATAAATATATCCCTTGCTGTTGTTATTTTGCTAAATACCATTTATTCCAAGGAAGCACTGGATATGTCAATTTTTCCGTCTCTGCTTCTTATTACTACACTATACAGATTGTCTCTAAATATTACTGCTACTAAGCATATCCTTTCTACAGGTGAGGCAGGACAGGTTATTGCAGGTTTTGGATCTTTCGTAGCACAGGGAAACATAGTTGTTGGATTTATAATTTTTCTAATAATCATGGTAGTACAGTTTTTAGTAATAACAAAAGGATCAGAAAGAGTGTCTGAAGTTGCTGCCAGGTTTACACTTGATGCTATGCCTGGAAAACAGATGGCGATAGATGCCGACCTCAACTCAGGGCTCATCAATGAAGCTATTGCAAAGGAAAGAAGAAAAAAGATACAAAGAGAAGCCGACTTTTACGGTGCAATGGATGGTGCCAGCAAGTTTGTAAAAGGTGATGCAATTGCAGGTATTATTATTACATTTATCAATATAATTGGAGGACTTATAATTGGGGCAGTAATGAGAGGTGAGGAGATTTCAGAGGCTCTTTCCAAGTATACAATACTTACAATCGGTGACGGTCTTGTAAGCCAGATTCCAGCCCTCCTTATCTCAACAGCTACAGGTATTATCGTAACTAGAGCTGCATCTGACTCGGCAATGAGTGATGACCTTTTAACACAGATATTTGGAAATCCAAAGGTATTATTCCTTGCGTCAGGGTTATGTGTTGCTTTATCGCTGTTTTTGCCCACAATACCCTTTTTGGTATTGGCAGCAATTCTTGCACTTGTAGGAGCTGCATTATTAAAGCAGCATAAGGAAGTTCAAATTCATGAAGAAGAGCAGGTGCAGGAAAGTGAAGTTGAGGAGATAAGAAAGCCGGAAAATGTTGTATCGCTCCTGCAGGTTGATCCTATAGAATTGGAGTTTGGCTACGGAATTATTCCACTTGCTGATGTCAATCAAGGAGGAGACCTTTTGGACAGGGTTGTTATGATTAGAAGACAGCTTGCTCTTGAGTTGGGAATGATAGTTCCGGTTATAAGACTCAGGGATAATATACAGCTTAGTCCAAATGAGTATGTGATAAAGATAAAAGGTGTGGAAATAACAAAGTGTGAAATAATGCTTGATCACTACATGGCTATGAATCCTGGAGGAGTTGAGGAAGAAATTGATGGAATAAGAACTGTGGAGCCTGCTTTCGGACTTCCGGCAATCTGGATTCCCGAAAACCAGAGGGATCGTGCCGAGATGCTTGGCTATACAGTTGTAGATTCACCTTCAATTATAGTTACACATCTTACTGAAGTAATAAAGAAAAATGCAAGTGAACTTATGGGAAGACAGGAAGTTCAAACATTAATAGATAATGTAAAGCAAAACTATCCTGCAATAGTTGATGAATTGATACCTAAGGTCATGTCATTGGGTGAAATTCAGAAGGTTCTTGCAAATCTGTTAAAAGAAGGGGTTTCGATAAGAGATATGGTAACAATTTTAGAGACTTTGGCAGATTATGCACCTTCTACCCATGATCCCGATATTTTGACCGAATATGTAAGACAGGCTTTAGGAAGAGCCATATCAAGAAAGTTTATAAATGACAGCAAGTCAAATGTAATTACAATTGATCCCAAGCTTGAGCAAATTATTATGGAGTCTGTCCAGAGGACCGATAACGGTTCCTATATTACAATAGAGCCTGAAGTTACAAATACTATATTATCCAATTTGTCAAAACAGGTTCAAAGACTCGTTGAATTGGGTCAACAGCCTATAGTTTTAGCATCACCCGTTGTAAGGCTTTATTTCAAAAGAATGACTGAGAGGTTTTTACCGGGATTAATTGTTTTATCATACAGTGAAATTGATCCTAATATAGAAGTACAATCAATTGGGATGGTGAGTATCTAATTATGAAAATAAGACGTTATATGGGAAACAATACTCAGGAAGCAATGCTAAAAGTAAAAATGGATCTGGGTAATGAAGCAGTGATTTTAAATACGCGAAAGGTAAGAAAAAAAGGCATTATGAACATGTTTGCCAAACCTTTGGTTGAAGTTCTTGCAGCCATAGACGATGACATTAGCACTAAAAAAGAAGTTGCAAAAAATGTCGAAAAAAATAAACCAAAAGAGTTTTCGACAAAAAATTATGGAAATTTTAAAACAAATTTAGAAGAAAAAGAGGAGAAAATTGTTTTCTTGGAGAATAAGGTAAATAACATGGAGTCAATGATCAAAAAAATATATGATCAGTTCCAGAATAATGCTGAATCACTTTCTAAACCCATGCATGTTAGCATTGAAAGGGAGGAAAAGCCTTATTCCAAGATATTGATGCAATTTTATAACAACCTTATTAAAAATGAGGTTGAAGTGGAAATTGCAAAAAAGCTCATTGATACTGTCAGTAAAAAGATTGGAGATACTGCCAGTATTAATGATGTTGATTCATTGCTTCACAACCTTATTTCCGGAATACTGGGCAAACCGGAAACTATTAGTCTTAAAGAAGATAAAAAGCCGACAGTTATTATATTTGTCGGTCCTACCGGAGTTGGCAAAACGACGACACTTGCGAAGATTGCTGCTAATTATTCTTTGAATCTCAGAAAAAATGTAGGGCTTATAACTGCCGATACGTACAGGATTGCGGCAGTTGAACAATTAAAGACATATGCAGAAATATTGGGTTTACCAATAAATGTAATATATTCACCTAATGAAATAAAGGATGCAATTTCACTTTATTCAGATAAAGATGTTGTTCTGATTGATACTGCAGGAAGAAGCTGCAGGAACAAGCCTCAGTTTGATGAACTGAAATCTCTGATAGCTGCCTCGGAAGCTGATGAGGTATATTTGGTCTTGAGTTCGACAACGAGTATACATAATTGTAATGATATACTGCAAAGTTACAGTTTCTTAAAAGACTATAAATTGATTTTTACAAAACTTGATGAAAGTCAGGTTAACGGAATTATACTGAATACCAAATTCCGCACAGGTAAAAATTTGTCGTTTGTTACAACCGGACAATGTGTGCCTGATGATATTGAGGTTTTAAATATTGACAAGATGGCCAAAAATTTATTAGGGAGCATATCTTGATATGATGGATCAGGCAGAAAAACTAAGAAAGATTGTTGACAATTTAAAATCTATGCAGATAAACAAGCAGGATTTAGTTCCTGCCATTGAAAAGAAGAGTCCTAAGGTGATTAATGTGACCAGTGGTAAAGGCGGTGTTGGCAAAACCAATATTGCAGTTAATCTTGGAATAGCATTAAGTGAATTAGGGCTCAAGGTTATTATTTTAGATGCGGATTTTGGATTAGCCAATATAGATGTATTATTTGGAATGATACCCAAGCATACATTGCTCGATGTTATTCATAGTGAGAAAGACATATTTGAGGTGCTATCGGATGGTCCATGTAATGTTAAGTTTATATCTGGAGGATCAGGTGTTGAAGAACTTGTAAAGCTTGATAGCAGCCAGCTTAAAATGTTTTTGTCGAAAATATCACTTATGGATAAGATAGCAGATGTAATTCTTATTGATACAGGTGCAGGACTTTCAGATCATGTAATGAACTTTGTTATGTCTGCAGACGAGGTATTGCTTGTAACTACACCTGAGCCGACTTCAATAACCGATGCTTATGCACTTATAAAAATGATATCAAACAGGGATAAGGAAAGGCTTATAAAGGTTATAGTCAACAGGGCTGATAATATGAATGAGGCAAATGATTTATTAAATAAGTTGTGTTTAGTATCGGAAAAGTTTCTTTCATTAAAGCTAAGCCCCCTTGGATATTTACTTCATGATGATGTAGTTGTAAAAGCAGTAAAAGCACAAAACCCTTTTTTGATAAGCTTTCCTAAAAGCAATGTATCAAAACAGATCAGGGATATATCAAAAAAATTAATATGTGATGAATTCCAGTGTAATGATGCAGAAATGAAAGGCATAAAAGGTTTTATGAACAGGCTTGTTGGTTTTTTACATGCATAATGTAATGAAATGCAATTATTGTTGAAATAAAATTTATAGAATACGGAGGTACATATGAGGGCTTCCGAGATAACTACAGGAACTAAATTAGAAATTCAATTTGTAGATTTCTTTATGGGTGATAAAGAGATAACCAAATTATTTGTAAGCGAGTTTGAGTGTGCTGAAGAAGAAGACGTAATATGTGTAGCATCACCCATATATGAAGGAACTTACTTGCCTGCACCTATTGGTACAGATATGTTTGTCTTCGCATATTTTACCGGTCAATTTTATAAATTTAAGGCAAAGTTGAAAGACAAATTAATTAAGGATGGATTACCGATATACAAATTAAGCATAAATGGTGATATGGAAAAAATACAAAGAAGGCAATTTTTCAGGCTTGAATGTATGTTGGGTGTAAGATGCAGGGAAGTTAAGATTGAAAATAACATACCTGTACAGAAGGGCGATTTTTTAAATGGATTTACACGCGATATAAGCGGAGGAGGAGCTTGTTTAGTTCTTGCAAAAGGTATTGAAATAGGCAAATACCTTGAATGTGAGATTCAGATCACGGGAAACAAAATGATAAAATTTTATGGCACTGTAATAAGAAGCGTAAAATTCGATGTTGACAACAAAAGTAAATATGAATTGGGAGTGGAGTTTTATAACATAGATAACAGAACAAGAGAAGCTATTATCGGTTTTATTTTTGAAGAGCAAAGAAAACTAAGAAAAAAAGGATTGATATAGTGTTATGGCTATAAATAACGTTTCTGCAATTAGAGTCCTGGTGGTTGATGACTCGGCTTTTATGAGGAAGGTAATATCGGAAATTTTAAACAGTGATGAAGAAATCACCACCATTGATACTGCAAGAAATGGTAAGGAAGCTATAGAAAAGGCTATTAGCCTAAAACCGGACATTATAACAATGGATGTTGAGATGCCGATAATGGATGGTATTACATGTCTAAAAGAACTTTCAAAGGTATGTGATATTCCTGTTATAATGCTAAGCAGCCATACGAAGGAAGGTGCAGAGGCTACAATAAACGCTTTGGAGCATGGTGCTATAGATTTTATAACCAAACCTTCCAATATATTTGATATAAATTCTCATGGTAAAAGAAGTGAATTAATTGAGAAGGTTAAAGTAATATCCAAACTCAAAAATAGAACGACAATCAGGGAGCCAAAAGAAGAACGGCAATATAGAGGTCATAGTGAACCGCAAAAAATTGTTAGAGATAAAGACAATCAAAGTTCACAAATTAAGAGAATTTTTGCTATAGGTATATCTACAGGTGGGCCTAAAGCATTGAGGGATGTGATACCTCAACTGCCTGGCGACATTCCGGCAGCATTTCTTGTAGTTCAACATATGCCACCGGGGTTTACAAAGTCACTGGCAGAAAGGCTTGATTCATTGAGCAGTATAAAAGTTAAGGAAGCAGAAGACAATGAGACTGTCAAAGCTGGAGTGGTTTATATAGCACCGGGGGATTATCATATGAAGACAGCTTTAGCTAGAGACAGAAGCATAATAATAAAACTGACAAAAGACCCGCCATATAGATCTCATCGACCGTCTGCAACGGTTATGATGGAATCTTTAAGTGAGACAGGACTTGCAAACATCGTAGGAATAATAATGACTGGAATGGGTAATGACGGTAGCGAGGGTGCGAAAAAATTAAAGCAGGAAAATAACGGATATATAATTGCACAGGATGAAAAGACATGTACAGTATACGGTATGCCTAAAGTTGCAGTAGAATTGGGAATAGTTGATGAAATTGTACCGCTCGAAAGGATCACGAAAAAGATTACTGAGATAGTGGGGGTGTAGTAAAGATGGATATGAGCCAATATCTGGAAATATTTATTGAGGAATCGAAGGAGCACTTGCAGGGACTGAACCAAAGTTTACTGCAACTTGAAAAAAATCCTCAGGATGTACCGATTTTGAACGAAATATTCAGAGTAGCACATACACTTAAGGGAATGGCCGGAACAATGGGATTCAACAAAATGGCCAAGTTGACCCATGACATGGAAAATGTTCTTCATGCACTTCGTAATAATGAAATAAAGGTTAATACTAATTTGGTTGACTTATTGTTTAGGTGCCTCGATGCACTGGAGAACTATGTTAATGAAGTAGTGACAAAAGGGACGGAAGGAAATGAAGAATATTCTGATATAATTAAAGGCTTAGATGCTATTTTGAATAAAAATGATGCCAAAGATGCTGCGGTGCCTGATGCTGCGGCAAATACATCAAACATTGCAAATGCTGCAAATACTGCAAATACACAGGATGAAAAGACTGAAATCGAACACATCACGTCAAAATTTAAAATGAATCAATATGAGCATAACCTTATAAATAAAGCAGCTGATATGAGTTTGAATGTTTTTAAAATTATTGTTGTATTAAACAAGGGCTGTGTTTTGAAATCGGCAAGGGCATTCATAATATTCCAAACTTTAGAACGTCATGGAGAAATAATTAAATCTGAACCTAGAGTTGAGGATATTGAGGATGAAAAATTTGATTTTGAGTTTACAGTTGTTGTTATTAGTAAAAGGGATGCTGAATCATTCCATAAGGAACTAATGGCAATATCTGAGGTTGATGACGTAATAATTTCAACTCTTCATTCAAACGAGGTTGAAACTGTTGATGAAATAAAAAGCGATGCTCAGGAAGTCAAGACTGAGGTGCTTCATGAGGAAAACAATACAGAAGCGGAAGAGCACCAAAAGACACAGGTTTCCAAAAGTAATATCAAGACCGGAAAGACAGTTAGAGTGGATATTGACAGGTTAGATGTCCTGATGAATCTGGTCAGTGAGCTTATCATAATTAAAACCAGGCTTGAAGGATTGGAAGAGATAGAAAGAAATCAAAACTACAACGAGGTCATCGAATATTTTGAAAGAGTTACTACAAGCCTTCATGATGCTGTTATGAAAGTAAGAATGGTTCCCATTGAAACGGTATTTAATAGATTTCCAAGGATGTTCAGGGATATTTCCAGAAATTTAAACAAGGAAATTATTCTTAATATGTCGGGGGAAGATACTGAGCTTGATAGAACGGTAATAGATGAAATCGGAGATCCCCTTATACATTTGCTGAGAAATTCGGCAGATCATGGAATAGAATCCCTCGATAAAAGAAGAGAAGTCGGTAAACCTGATGCAGGACAGATTAACTTAAGAGCATATCAAGATGGAAACAATGTTGTTATTGAGGTTGAGGATGACGGAAGCGGTATAGATCTTGAAAAAGTAAAGAAAAAAGCCATTGATAGAGGATTTGTAAATAAAGATGCTGCAAAAAATCTTTCTCAAAAAGATATAATTGATTTTCTGTTTAAACCAAGCTTTAGTACCTCTGAAACTATAACCGACTTGTCCGGCCGTGGAGTTGGATTAGATGTAGTCAAGACCAAAATAGAAGCATTAGGAGGTATGGTAGAGGTTGATACGGAAGCAGGAAGAGGCAGTAAATTTATAATAAGACTTCCTTTAACTTTAGCAATAATTCAAGCACTTCTTGTACAGATAAATACTGAAAAGTATGCACTACCATTAAATACTATTAGAGAGATTATAAAGATCAAACCGGAAGACATAAAGCAGGTACAGAAGCAGGAAATAATACTTCTTAGAAACACCATTGTTCCGATAATCAGAATTGGAGAACGTCTTGACGTTCCGCCAAGCGACAAGGAAAGCAAGCTTTTGACAGTAGTTGTTGTTAAGAAAGGTGAAAAGCTTTCGGGATTCTTGGTGGACAATCTTATAGGACAGCATGAAATAGTTATTAAATCATTAGGTAAGCTGTTGTCCGGAATTAAGACCATAGCCGGAGCAACCATACTTGGAGACGGAAATGTTGCACTGATATTGGATGTAAACTCTCTTGCAGTATAGTGAAAGGAGTGTAATTAATGGCTGAAGCAGTATTAAATACCACACAATTTGTTGTATTTGTACTATCTGATGAAGAATACGGTTTGGATATCCAAATGGTCAATACAATTGAAAAGATGATTCCTATTACAAGAGTTCCTAAGACTCCGAGTTTTATAAAGGGAGTTATCAACCTTAGAGGTGATATAGTTCCCATAATGGATTTAAAGGAGAGATTTGGACTTCCCAAGACTGAGGAAACTGAAGAAACAAGAATAATAATAGTCAAATATGAAGATATTCAAATTGGAATAATTGTGGATGAAGTGAAAGAAGTTATTTATATCAATGAGGAGCAGATTGAAAGTACAACAAGCCTTGCAAAAGAAGGGCTAATGGAGAATGTGCTTGGAGCTGGAAAGGTTGATAACAGGGTTATAACTCTGTTAAACATAGAAAAGCTTGTTAATATTTCTGTTATTGAATGATAAAAGAATTAATTTTTAGGAGCAAAGATATGACAATTAATTTTAATGAATTAAACAACCTTCAACTGGATGTTCTTCGTGAAATAGGGAATATAGGAGCAGGTAATGCAGTTTCTGCTCTTGCCAAAATGGTTAACAGAAGAATAGATGTGTCGGTTCCAAAGGTTAAAATTCTTGAATTTAGTGAAATTCCGGATATGCTAAGTGCTCCTGAAGAGCCTGTAGTGGGGATATTACTTGGTGTGACAGGTGATATTACAGGACATATTCTCTTTATGCTTGATAGGAAGTCCGCACGTTTTTTGGTCAATATGCTTTTGGGATTTAAAGAAAGTACCAGTGTGGAATTTGATGAGCTTGAGATGTCGGCAATAAAAGAATTGGGCAATATAATGACTGGGGCGTATGTTGCTGCCTTGTCAATGCTGACAAACTTAAATATTTTATGTAGTGTTCCTAATGTTGCAATAGATATGGCAAGTGCGATATTAAGTGTTACAGCTATTGAATTCGGCATGCTTGGCGAAACTGTACTTTATATTGCATCAGAGTTTAATGAAGGCGACAACAAGGTAATAGGGGACTTTTTTCTGATACCTGATATTGATTCCTATGAAACATTATTAAAGACTTTAGGGGTAATAATCTGATGCATGAAAATATAAAGGTAGGCATGGCAGATTATAAAGCAATTTGTCATCCAGGCATTCTGGTGACACTTGGTTTGGGTTCATGTGTAGGTATAGCTTTATATGATCCCACAACAAGAATAATAGGTTTAGCACATATAATGCTGCCGACAAGTAAAATTTCAAAGTCTGTTATAAATGAAGCTAAATTTGCAGACACGGCTATTGTTAGGCTTGTCGAGGAAATGGTTAAACTTGGGGCTAATAGAAGAATGATAAAAGCCAAACTTGCAGGGGGAGCACAAATGTTCAATTTTAATGATTTCAATGATAATATTCGAATTGGACTTAGAAACATAGAAGCATCACGTGAAGTTTTGGCCCAATTGGACATTCCTATTGTTTCTGAGGATGTTGGTGGAAGTCATGGTCGTACTATAGAGTTATACTCAGATGACGGAAAGTTGCTTATCAAAACCGTAGGGTTTGGTATAAATTATATTTAGATTTGATAGAGAGGAATCCTAATGGATTATATCCAAAGACTACCATATATAATTAGTTTAATTATGGCTATAGTTATAGGAACAATAAGCTATGTAGGAAAAGATGAGCTCAAGCAGACCTGCATTAAAATGACCGTTACCATAATAGCATTTTATGTAATCGGGGCATTTATAAGGAGCGTCCTATATGGCATTTTTGACGAAATTGAGAAAAGGAAGGAGGAGATGGAGAAAGATAATAATGATAATAATGATAATAATGAGGAAATTAATGTAAATGATAATGATAGTCAAAAAGCGTCGGATTAAAATGCACATAATATTGATTTCAGAGTTGATGAGAACTTTTTTCACAAGTTGTATTTGTCCTAAATTTATTAGTAATGGGGGATTTTGATGTTATCTGCAAATGTTAAACAAATTGATCTATGGAAACAGTACAGTGAAAGAAAAGACCCTGTTATTAGGGAAAAGCTCATTATTGAATATGCTCACCTTATAAAATATGTTGCCGGAAGATTGAGCATATATTTTGGGTCCAATGTTGAATATGACGATTTAATGGGCTTTGGTGTTTTCGGGCTTATTGATGCAATAGAAAAATTTGACGTAAATAAAGGTGTCAAATTCGAGACATATGCATCTTTAAGGATAAGGGGTTCCATAATTGACAGCATACGTGAGATGGATTGGGTGCCCAGATCCCTAAGGCAAAAGAATAAGGAGCTTGAAAGGGTTTATTTTGAAATAGAAAATCAATTGGGGCATTCCGCTACCGATAAGGAAGTAGCTGAAAAGCTTGGAATTTCTATGGATGAGTTCTATAAGCTGCTCAATGATGTCAGCGTTTCTTCCATGGTATCACTGGAAGATTTTCTTGAACAGAACTATGAAATAGGTGTTGATCATCCATATTCAAGAACTGAGGATAAGCCTGAGACATATATCGAAATCAATGAATTGAAAGAGATATTGAGTGATGCTATAAGTAAGCTGCCGGAAAAGGAAAAGACCGTTATATCGTTATATTACTTTGATGAATTGACTTTGAAGGAAATAAGTTCCATTATGAAAGTGTCTGAGTCAAGAATATCACAGCTGCATACAAAAGCTATATTGAGACTTAGAGGCAAATTGGCTAGGCACAGATCAATATTAAAAGACTAAAAAATCCGTGATGTATTTGCTTGTATTTAAAAAATTTTAAAAAAGGAAGGAGGTTAAGTAGTGAATTATTTGGATATAAATGATTTGGATATACAAAAGGGTTCTAATGGAAATGACGGATCCTTTGAGTTATCTTACAAAGAAGACGGTGTTTATCTAACTGTTAACCCGCCTGCAAAAAAAGGCAAAAAGGTGGAAACCCGTGAAGTATTAGAGAAGATAAACAGGAAGCAGATTAAGGATTATTCAAGAGGAGCTATTGATTTAGCCGTATTAAAAGCGGATAGAAGACCTGTAAAGATAGCTGAAAGTCAGGAAGAAGTGAAGGTTGATGCTACTGCTTCAGTAGTTATATCATCTGATAAAATGAAAGCCTTTATTACTTTTACTCCACCTGAAGGAGGCAGGATGCTTAGTGAACAAGAGGTTATCGAAACACTGACGAAAAACGGTGTTACTTTTGGTGTGAACGATGAATTGTTGGAAAATGTCATAAAGTATCCTGTATTTAATGAACAGATTCTTATTGCAAATGGAGTTGAACCTGTCAATGGACAAAACGGTAAGGTAGAGTTTTATTTTGATACAAGCAGTGATAGAAAACCGGCTATATTGGACGATGGAAGGGTGGATTACAGAGAACTTAACCTTATTGAAAGCGTTGAGAAAGGTAGAATATTGTGCTCGCTTTTGCCACCAATGCCGGGCAAAGCAGGTAAGACTGTGACGGGACAAGATATACCGGCTTTAGACGGAAAGCCTGCGGTGCTTCCTAAAGGAAGAAATGTGGAAGTTTCTGAGGATGGTCAATCTTTGTATGCCGTTATTGACGGACAGGTTTGCTATGCTGAAGGGAAAGTAAATGTTTTTTCTGTTTATGAAGTCCGTGGTGATGTTGATACGACAACAGGAAATATAAGCTTTCTTGGAAATGTTGTAGTTAAGGGAAATGTACTTTCGGGATTTTCTATCGAAGCTAGCGGCAATGTTGAGATATGGGGTGTTGTTGAAGGTGCCACTATAGAAGCCGGCGGAGATATTATTTTAAAAAGAGGCATGCAAGGTATGGGAAAAGGCTATTTAAAAAGCGGTGGAGATATAATAGCCAAATATATTGAATATAGCACAATTGAGGCCAAGAATGAAATAAAGGCTGAAGCAATAATGCACAGCAAAATAAAATGTGGAAACAAGCTTGAGTTGTCAGGAAAAAAAGGTCTTCTTGTAGGAGGCGTTGCAAAAGTTGGAAAGCTTATATCAGCCAAGGTTATAGGTTCTATTATGGATACTGTAACAGAGCTTGAGGTGGGAACAGATCCTACATTAAGGGAACGTTATAAAATATTGAAAGATGAATTAATTAAAATGGAAGAGGATATAAAAAAGGCTGATCAGGCTATTGCCATATTAAAAAAACTTCAGAGTGCCGGTGGGTTGAATGCAGAAAAACAGGCGATTATGGCAAAAAGTGTTAGAACAAAAGTGTTTTATTCAAACAGAATTGAAGAAATAAAGGTTGAAATTGCCCGTATAGATGAAGTATTAAAGCAGGAGTCGCAGGGGAAGATAAAAGCCTTGTCTACAATCTACAGCGGAACTAAAGTAATAATAGGGTCATGTACCATGTATGTCAAGGAGAACCTTCAGTACTGCACATTATATAGGGATGGTGCAGATATAAGGATTGGTGCTTACGATAGGTAGAGGAGTGGTTGTATGTCTATTAAACCTATTGACTTTCAGGTAATGTTACCTAAAACAGCAGAGGTATCAAAAACAATAAATGATAATCACCAAAAGAACCTGGTGATGCATCAGAATACTGCGGACAGCCTGCATCAGAAGTCGGAAAGTGAAGTTAGGACTGTTCATTCTCAAGAAAAAGCAACTGGTCCTGAGATAAAGGATAAAAAGGATAGGGAAAAAAAGAATAAGAAGGATAACAAAAAAAATAAGCAAAAAGATAATAACGAAAGCATTATTGATATAAGGTTATAAATTTTTTTTCTGTTTTGTTGTACTTGATGGAGCTGTTTTACTTCTTAAGAGGGGGAATTATAATGACTCAGTTTTACATAAGTGTAATTTTTATTGGAATTATACTTGTGGCTTTATCATTAGTTTGGATATTTTATGACAGGAAAAAAGCATATGATTATACCAAAAACGTGGAAAGTATGAAGGCTGGATTATTAGGTATGATGAAAGATGCAGAAGAAATGGTTGAGGAACTCAACCGCATTTCAGGATATATATTAGAGAACATTGATTCAAAAACTGATGAGTTAAAACAAACTCTTTTGTTAGCTGATGAGAAAATTAAAAAGATGAAGTCATTGCCTATTGAAAAGAATGAAGTAAAAAAAGAAAAGAATGAAGCTAAAAAAGAAAATACCGAGAATAAAAAAGAAAATACCGAGAACAAAAAAGAAGGAAGCTGTCGCGAAGTTATCGGGATCCAGGCTATACAGCTGAAAAATTTTACCGAAGAGTTTAATAGTTTGAAAAATTCTAAGCCTAAATCGTGGAATATTGCTTCACACAGTAGATATAAAGAAGTAGTAAAGCTTTCGCAAAGCGGAATGGGTCAAACTGAAATAGCTAAAAAGCTCAATATGGGAAAGGGAGAAATTGAGCTTGTATTAGGTATGAACTCAAGTAATATGACTATCCAAGTATAATATTTGGGGAGGATATAATGATTAATTTTAACATAAAAAGTATAATTCTTGGAATTGGAATAGGTATAATTATAACTTCTCTAATTAGTATAATATATTTGGCAGGAAATGATTCAAAGTATACGATAAGTGATGAAGAAATAATAAGACGGGCTGAAAAAATGGGAATGGTAAAAGCTACTAGCGTACCTGATACCCAAAAAGTTTTGCCCGGCTATAAATTGGATTAAATATGTACTGTAAACCAAATTAATATGGACCATTGATATATCTTGTGATAGTTGACTTGTTCTTCTATCTTTTTTTATTTTATAAATCATAATTTTTTGGAATATTTGCTTTACAGATGTTTTTTATAATTATAAAATAATATTAGAATTGTTAATATTATGATTACCATTACCTATTTTTATTAAATGGTAATAAATTAGGAAAAAATATTATTGTTTGGGATTTTATTAAAAAACAGGGGGATTATAAGATGGTAAAGAAATTTACTGGTTTAGGTGTACTATTAATTACTTTGCTCTTGGGGACATTGACCTGCAGTGCTGCCGAATTGCTGCAAACAACAGAATTTAGTGGAGGTGTAAGTAATCCTTGGCACATTTCGGAAAGTCGAGAAGAAAATTCTTATTCTAAGGTTAAAGACGGTCAATATGTAATACATATTGACCATAAAGGAAGTTTAATGTGGGATGTGCAGATAAGTCACGAGAAAATATCAATAAGTAAAGGCCATACATATATTGTAAGTTTTTCTTTAACAGCAAATAAGGATTGTAAGGTATACGCCAAAATAGGCGATAGAAGAGAGCCTTATGAAGAGGCTTGGAACAACAACTGGAGACCCTTCGATGTTAAAGCAAATGAGATACTTTCGGTACGAGACACATTTGTTGCAGACAGGGACTATAGAGATGCAGTTTTTGCTTTTTATTTAGGAGGAGAACTGGCTGCTGACCCGCCTTATGAAATAAGCTTCATATCGATGTCGCTTTATGAGCCTTATATTGAGCCGACGTCTACTCCTACTCCAACACCTGTAAAATATATAAGGGTAAATCAGCTTGGCTATTATCCTAATGCCACAAAGAAAGCTACATTAAGAGTAAGCGGTTCTCAAACTTCACCTATTGAATGGCAATTGAAGAATAGTGAAGGTACCGTTGTTACTTCCGGTACTACAAAACCCTTTGGACTCGATAATTCATCGAACGAAACGGTTCATATAATTGATTTTTCACATTATACAACACCGGGCAAAGATTATCAGCTTTTTGCCAATTATGAAACAAGCTTTCCATTTGATATCGGTACCGATATATACTCGCAGATGAAATATGATGCACTTAAATATTTTTACCATGCAAGAAGCGGTATTGAAATAAAAATGCCGTATTGTGTTGACAGTAAATGGGCTAGACCTGCAGGACACACTGATGATGTGGCAGTTCTGGCGGAAGGAAAAGACTATAATGGACCTTCGACCATTAACGGAACAGGCGGATGGTATGATGCAGGTGACCATGGAAAGTATGTTGCTAATGGAGGATTTGCATTGTGGATACTGCAAAATCTCTATGAACACTCAAAATCAAAAGGAATTGATGATACATTTGGAGACAATAAACTCAACATACCTGAAAGTGACAATAGCATAAATGATCTTCTGGATGAAACCCGCTGGGAAATGGAATGGATGCTTAATATGCAGATTCCTGAAGGATTTGAGAGGGCAGGCATGGCAGTTCACAAGCTGGCGGATGAAAAATGGACTTCATTGGCGACAAGACCTGATGAAGATACCCAAAAGAGGGTATATTATCCGCCTTCAACGGCTGCTACGCTGAATCTTGCTGCATGTGCGGCACAAGCATCACGTATTTGGAAGGACATTGACGAGGAATTTTCACAGAGATGCCTTACAGCATCACAGATTGCATACAAAGCAGCCAAAGAAAATCCTGCTATATTTGTGCCTTATGGGATAGAAGTCGGGAGCTCTACATATGGAGACAACTATGTAGAAGATGATTTTTACTGGGCAGCCTGTGAGCTTTATGTGACAACAGGAGAGGAAGAATACCTTGTTGATTTGAAGGGATACAAGGACAGCCTCAAGATGCCTGTAACATTAACAGGTGAGTACAAAGGGTGGGCTGGATGTTTTGACAGATGTTCTACAGGAGGATTAGGAACACTTACACTTGCTTTGCACAAGAAAGATGAGTTTCCGGAGGCTGTGGACAGTATAAACAGTGCAGCTGATGTATTCATTGAAGTACAAAATAAAGAAGGATATGGAGTTCCTCTTTCTTCAGTTACAATTGAGTTTTTTGGTAGGGAAGGGAGCATGGAAGCGTATCCATATGCTTCAAATAGCTATGTTATTAATAAGGCACTTGTGATGGCATATGCATATGATTTCAGCAATGATACAAAGTATATTGATGGCTTAACTGAGTCTATGGACTATTTGATGGGACGAAATCCGCTTTATAAAGCTTATGTGACCGGATACGGTGAAAATCCTGTTAAAAATCCACATCATCGCTTTTTCTGCCCGCAGATAGACGATACATATCCATCAGTTCCACCGGGATTTTTAGTAGGAGGTCCTTATTCGGAGTCACAGAGTATCTGGCCTTTGGCCGGGTGTGCTCCATCCAATATAACACCGCCACAGATATGTTATATTGATAATGTTGAAGCATGGGATGTTAATGAGGTTAATATAAGCTTCAATGCACCATTATCCTGGGTAACCTATTATTTGGATGCATTTGGAAAGGAAATTCCTGCACGTCCTACACCAACGCCAATAGTGGTTCCGGAGGACTTTAACAAGGATGGAGTTGTTAATATGGTAGATGTTATGATGCTTGCACAAGCGATCTATGGGTATGATCCCATATATGATTTGAACCATGATGGAGTAATAAACATGGCGGATGTTATGAAGCTGGCTATTAAATTTGGATATACATATAGGGTGCAATAGAGATGTAATGATGAAAAATTATTTATAATATCAGATTATGCAGAGAATTTAAAGGTGAGAATGATGGAAATTGTTTTGCAATCAGTTGAGACAACTCTAGATCCTTTTGATATTTACTCTATATTTAAAGGAGAAAAGGATGTATCGGTTTTAGACAGCCAAAGGGATCATGAGAGCCTAGGGATGTATTCGTTTATTGGGATTAATCCGTTTCTTGTAATAAAAGGAAAAAACGATTACTGCTTAATAAATGGAGTTGAATATAGATATGACGGTTTTGATAAATTAAGTGAAATTTTGAAGGAATATAAGGTCGAAAATAAAACGGATATTCCGTTTATCGGAGGATGTATCGGTTATTTATCTTATGATTACGGATTGACAATAGAAGATATTAGTCATTCATCACTTGAAGATTTAAAGATTCCACATTACTATTTTATATTTTACGATAACCTTATTATATTTGATAATGTTAATAAGAAAACATATGTAACTTCCTGCGGCATGCTTATGGAGCATTCTAAAAGCATCGGTTTATTGATTGAGAGAATAAAGAAACAGGAAAAAATCGAAAAATATGGAGTAACAGAAAGCAATGCAATTTTTACATCGAATTTCTCAAAAGAAGAATACATAAAAACCATTGGTAAAATGAGAGAATACATAAGGAACGGAGATATTTATATAGCAAACTTGACACAGCGGTTTCAATCGAAGACATTTAAGGACGCATATGAGATATACAGGGATCTAAGAACGGTTAACCCTGCTCCGTTTGCCGCAGTGCTTCACCTGGAGGGCTTTGATATAATATCTTCATCACCTGAAAGATTCTTAAAAATTTACAACAATGAGGTGGAAACTAGACCGATTAAAGGCACACGCCCCCGTGGCAAGAATGAGGAAGAAGATGCAAAAAACAGGGAAGAGCTTATAAACAGTGAGAAGGACAGGGCAGAACTTCTCATGATAGTGGATCTGGAACGAAATGATTTGAGTAAAGTATGCAAGCCTCATTCTGTAAAGGTTACAGAGCTTTTTAAAATTGAGGAATACAGTACCGTATTTCACTTGGTGTCTACAGTCAAAGGAGAATTGATGGACAATGTAGATTCTGTTCAATGCTTAAAAAGCTGTTTTCCTGGCGGGTCAATAACAGGAACACCAAAGATACGAGCAATGGAGATTATTGATGAGCTTGAAGGAATTAAAAGGGGATTGTATACCGGGTGTATAGGGTATTTCTCATTTGACGGCAATGCGGATTTTAATATAGCCATACGAACTATTATTAAGAAGGGAAATGATGTTTACTTTGGGGTTGGAGGGGGAATCACATGGGATTCCTCAGAAGAGGCCGAGTACCTCGAATGCCTTGACAAAGCAAAAGCATTAATGATGGTGATTTAGACATGAATAGAAATATTATTATCGGTAACAAGAGTTTTGAGTTGGGAAAAAGAACATATATAATGGGAATTTTAAATGTCACTCCCGATTCTTTTTCAGATGGCGGGAGCTATCAAAGTGTGGAAAGTGCGGTTCTTCGTGCTGATGAAATGATGCATCAAGGGACTCATATAATTGACGTTGGAGGAGAATCTACAAGACCGGGGCATACACCTGTAGATGAGGATGAAGAAATAAGGAGAGTCGTTCCTGTAATTAAAGAATTGACCAAGAGGTTTGATATTCCTGTTTCTATTGACACATATAAGGCTAAGGTTGCAGAAGCAGCCATACAAAATGGAGCCGCTATGATAAATGATGTTTGGGGATTTAAACGGGATCCTCTTATTGCCAAAGTGGCAGCCGAATATGGTGTTGCATGCTGTTTGATGCATAATAGGGAAAAGGCTGTGTATAACAATATCATATCGGACATGCTGGATGATTTGAAAGAAAGCATTGATATTGCACTCAATGCAGGTGTTAGGAGTGAAAATATAATAATTGATCCCGGAATTGGCTTTGCAAAAACATATGAAGAAAACTTACATGTTATGAATCAATTGGAGAAATTTACTTCGCTTGGATATCCATTGCTTCTAGGTACCTCCCGAAAGTCCATGATTGGCAACACATTGCATCTGCCGACGGACCAGAGGGTTGAAGGAACAATAGCAACCACTGTTGTGGGAATAATGAAGGGATGCGATTTTGTCCGGGTACATGATATTGAACAGAACCGCAGAGCTATTGTAATGACGGACGCAATAGTTCGAAGATAAATTGAGTGAATGAGGGTGAGGATTTGGATAAAATTATTATCAAAGACCTGGAGGTTTTTGCACATCATGGTGTTTTAGAAGGGGAAAGAGAAGTGGGACAGAAGTTCCTAATATCCCTTGAAGTATTCGTTAATAGATTTAATGAAGAGCAAAATGATGAATTGGAACATACTGTTAACTATGTTGATATATGCAGTTTTGTTGAACATATTTTTACGGAGCACAAGTATAATTTGATTGAAACCTGTGCGGTAAAACTGTCGGAGAGCATATTGCTTAAATTTCCGTCTATACGAAGGGTGGATGTTGTTGTGAAAAAGCCTTGGGCACCCATTGGCAAACCATTGGATTATGCCGCCGTAGAGGTTTCAAGATGCTGGCATAATGCATTTTTAAGCGTCGGCTCAAATTTGGGAGATAAGGAAAAGAATATTAGGGAAGCAATCGAAATGCTCAATGACAATACAACCAGGGTAAAGAAAGTTTCAGGATTGATCACTACAAAACCTGTTGGCTACCTGGATCAGGACGATTTCTTAAACGGATGCATTGAAGTAGTTACATTGAAGTCGCCCCATGAGCTTTTAAAGCAGATTCAAAGCATAGAAGCCAATTTGAAGCGGGAAAGAAAGATTCGTTGGGGCCCGCGAACGATTGACTTAGATATAGTACTGTATGATCAAGAAATTGTTTTTTCAGATGATTTAGTAATACCGCATCCAAGAATGCATGAGAGGCTTTTTGTTTTAGAGCCTCTTGAAGAAATAGCACCTTATCTGATACATCCTGTATTTAATAAAAGCATTGCACAATTAAGATTGGAGAAATCCTGATATTTAATAAAGCCGCATACCTGCAAGGCTATTAATTATAAGCTTGTATGGCATGCGACTTTATTGATTAAATTATTTGACCCATTCTGAGAACTTTAGAAAAATAACATGCAGGATTTTAGCAAACTATGTAGAATTATAATTTTGTAGGGGTATTTAGCACTTGTTTGCTATTATCACCTATTCTTTTACAGCACATCAATTATTAAACTCTGATTTTCTACAAATTTATATGGAGGTCCTTTTTGCTACGTTACACTTTTAATATTCCGGCAGAAGTTTTTAATACATTGAAATTATGATATGTATTATACAGCATTTTTTATTTTTATACTTGTACATAGAGAGGTCATAATATGGATTTTATAGATTTTAATTTTATAGATTCGGAATATCGTGAGTCACTTATTGCCTGCAGAACATTGCGATTTGTTTGCATTGTAGGATTATTTATCACGCCGTTAATATTATTTTTCTGGTATCCTCAATTCGGTTATTTTGAAGCAATCTCATGTATAATTTCCGTTTTTATATTTTTATCTTTACTAATTTCATCAATAGTAAGTAAATTCGTTAAAAAAAATGCAGCTTATTTTCTGGCTGCACTTTATATTGCAGCTTCTGCAGGAACTTTATTTTTTGCGTATGTAAAAAATTTTATGAATTTACAATTATACCTAATTTGCTTGCTCATGGTTATAACTGCACTATCCATGAGAAATATCAAATTTATTGGGATTTATCTTGCTGTAATGCTTGCGTTAACGATTTCTGTTTTATATTTATTGAAAGACCCTATTGTAAACAGGGAGAAGAGTGTTGTAATTCTTATAATATTTATAATGTTGAGTTATACAAATATTAAATTCAGGTCAAACTATCAAGATATATTAAAGGAAAAAGAAGAGCATTACAGAGCTCTTGTTGAAATTTCACCTCAGGCCATATTTGTTCATTACAATGGGAAAATAATATATTTAAATCCCAATGCACTTAAGCTTTTAGGAGCCTCAAATATAGAAGAAATCATAAATAGACCAATGCTGGATTTCATACATGTTGATTATAGGGAAGCTGAGATTAATATATTAAAAATTAACTTCATTGGTGATATACGGCGTTATAATGGAACCTACGTTGGTTTTGAGGACGAATTTTATCATGGAATTGATAAAAAATGGGGAAGCTTTGGTCCAACAATAAATTATATGGTATATTGACAATTAAATTCATTAACAGCTTATCACTTTTTCCCCCTAATAAATATGATAAGCTGTTAAGCATAAATGTGATGAACTGTCATTGTCTGCTGACAGCTTAAATTAATATAATTTACACATAATTAAGACTTGGAGGGGGATGTGTGTAAATGAAAAAGATTTTTGCTGTGATTCTTGTAGTTTGTGTTTTATTGAGTCAATTGGGGATTGGCTTTTGTGCAGGCGAATCACCTTCAAAGGACCCCGTTTTTTCTTATCCCGGCGGATTTTATGAAAATGAATTTGACCTTAATATTTCCACATCGGAAGCCGGTGCAAAAATTTACTACACCATTGATGGCTCTGACCCTGTACCTGGAAATGAATCTACATTTGAATATGTAGATAGTATTAAAATCAAAAGCAGAAGTGGAGAGCCCAATGTGCTTGCCAACATTAATGTTGTACCTTCTGATGTGACGGATGTTTATTTTGCCGAGCCAAATTCCGAGGTTTTTAAGTGTACAACAGTCAAGGCAGTTGCAATCGGTAAAGATGGTACCAGAAGTAAAGTCAAAACACATTCTTATTTTGTTGATCCGGATATAAAAAAAAGATATAGTCTCCCTGTTATTTCACTTGTGACTGATAAGGATAATTTATTTGATGAGGAAAAGGGAATCTATACAGCAAATAATGCCAGAAATAAGGGTTCCGACTGGGAAAGGTCGATGCATATAGAGTTTTTTGAGCCGGGGGGAAAGCTTGGTTTTTCGCAATATGTGGGAGCTAGAATTCATGGAGGGTATTCCAGGGTGTTCCCTCAAAAATCATTCAGGCTTTATGCAGACCATGACTATGATGAAAACAAAAAATTTAAATATGATTTGTTTCCAAATCAGGCCTACGATATAAACGGGGAGCATATAGACAGCTTCAGTCGCTTGATATTAAGGGGGGGAGGAAATGACTTCTTTGGTGTCATGTTTCGTGATGAGGTTATACAAAGTCTCGTATCACATTTAAACATTCCTACTCAGGCATATAGACCATCAGTAGTATTTTTGAATGGTGAGTATTGGGGTATTTACAATATAAGGGAACGCTACGATGATAAATACTTGAGTTCCCACTATGGGCTTGATAAGAAGAAGGTAGCAATACTGGATGTATGGGAATACCCAGAGGTTCAGGAAGGAAGCGAAGAGGATGTTGCGGACTATACGAGGGATATAGTGGAGTTTTTTAAGTACAACGATATAACAGATAAAAGTGCATATGAGTACATAAAAACAAAAATGGATATAGAGAACTTTATTGATTATAATATTGCGAATATATATGTCGGAAATCTCGACTGGCCTGGAAATAATGTTTGTATATGGAGATATAAAACAGATGACGGTAAGTATCATCCTGAGGCATCCTATGGACAGGATGGACGTTGGAGATGGTTTCTAAAAGACACTGATTTTGGTCTTGGAATATGGGGTATCAGCCCTTCAATTGATACTTTATCATATAGTCTGGGTGATTTAATTATTCCTGGTTATGAATTTGCCAACAAACCGTGGGCTGTACAAATACTTAAAACACTTCTTAAAAATGATGAATTCAGAAATCAGTTTATAAACCGCTTTGCAGATCAAATAAACACCACATTTGAGCCGGATAGAGTGAAAAGTCAAATTGACAATGCAAAATCACAATTGGTGAATGATATTAAAGAGCATCTTTATCGTTGGGTGTCATCAGGTATTTCAGTGGATGGGCTTATGATATTGAATTTATGAAAAATTTTGCAGAGGTGCGTCCTGACTATATGAGGGGTTTTATTGCAGACAAATTCAAAGACTCAGGTGTCGATGGAACAGTGCGATTAAAGATTGAATCAGATTTAACAAAAGGTCATGTCAAGATAAATACAATTGACATAGAAGAAACAACTCCAGGTGTAAAAAATGCAAGTGACTGGACAGGAACTTACTTTAAGGGAGTACCGATAACATTAAAGGCAGTACCTGTGAAAGGGTATAAATTCAGTCATTGGGAAGGTATCTCCAATGCAGACACAAAAACAGATACAATAAGCTTTATTCCCGATACAGACATGAATATTAAAGCAGTTTACAGTCTTGAGCAAGGAGAGCCCACACCATTAAAGGGATATACAATTTCAGGATATATATCAGCAGATTTGGATGGCTACGAGACTTCGGATGGGCTATCAAAAGAAGGCTTTACAATTGAATTATCCGATGGGCAATACGCTGCAAAAACTGATGAATCGGGATTTTTCAAAATATGATATAACCAAGCCTGAACTAAAAACAAGGTATAAGGATGATATTTTTTCATCAATAAAAATTGAAAGAGATATCCAGTATAAGGAGGCATTAAACTATGCAGGAAAAAATGAAAAGCTTCTTTTGGATGTTTATTCTCCGGAAGAAGATACAGAGCAAAAAAGGCCGGTAATACTGTATGTCCATGGTGGAGGCTTATCTAGTGGAAGCAAGGAAGAGGATATTTTAGCAAGTAGAATGGCAGCCAAAGGCTATGTGGTAGTAAGTGTGAATTATAGACTGACTCCAGACCCTGACAGTCAATGGAATAACGCAATGAGAAATGCCATGGAAGATGTTGTTTCGGCTGTAGATTGGATAAAAGCCAATGACAGCAAGTATGGTATTGATAAAAGCAAAATTGTTTTGTCAGGTTATTCGGCAGGTGCTGAGATAATTACCAATGTGGTATATGGTGATTATGTGAATGGATGGGATAGAAGCGGAATAGCAGGAGCTATAGATATTGTAGGCAATAGGCTGTTTTGGGGTACGGTTAAAACTGATGCACCTGTATTGATTATTCATGGTACTGCGGATAATATTAATCCATATTCTGATGTATTGAAATTTATTGAGCAATTGAAAGCTGCAGGGAATAAATATCAACTTGTCCCTTTTGAAGGAGTCGGTCATTCATTTGGCAGTTATGAAAATTCCCAAAAGCTTGTAAATTACACAGCTGAGTTCTTGTATAATAATGTGGTTTTAAAATAATGTTATACAATGATGATACAAAATAAGGCATGTTGAATTGCCGGATAATAAGTTGGTTATTCCTGGATAAACAGCACCCATGGTCGGTGCTGTTTATCCGGTCTTTGCCGTATATTGATTAAATTACATAAATCCTATATGATTAAATTGATAAGCTTCTTTGTAAAGGGGATTTATAAGATGATTAATATTATTATTGCTGAAGATATGCATATGCTGAGAGATAGCTTGAAGTTCATGATAGAAAGTGATCCTGACATGAAGGTCATAGGGCTGGCCCAAAATGGAAAAGAGGTTGTGAGGCTTTGTGAAAATGAAAAGCCCGATTTGATTATCATGGATATTAAAATGCCTGAAATGGATGGGTTTGAAGCTACAAAGTACATTAAGGAAAAGTACGGCAAAATTAAAATAATGATTCTGTCTACTTTTAATGATGAAGAAAGTGTTTCAAAAGCCCTCAAATATGGTGCTGATGGGTTTATTACAAAGGATTTGGGTGTATTGGAGCTGCAGCAGGCAATAAAAAGTGTATATCTTGGCTTGAGAATATTCCAGAATGAAGCGTTGTCCAATTTTGCCAAAAAGAACTCGGAAATGCTAGTCGGCAATACTGTTGATATTAATATTTCGGATAAAGAAAAACTCGTTATAAAGCTTATTGCAGATGGAAAAAGTTATAAGGAAATAGGAAGCATACTTCATTTGTCGGAGGGAACCATTCGCAATATGCTGTACAATCTTTTAGGGAGGTTTAACTTGAACGACAGGATCCAACTTGTTGCTTTTGCGGCTAAAAACAGGATTATATAAAGAAAGGACAAAATGGTACATGAAATGGCCGGATATCATATTATCATTTTCAATAGCTGAAATAACTTTTGTTACCCTTATTATTATGGGGTTTCGAAAGAACAAGACCGACCTTATTAAATCATTTCTCATTTTAAATTCATGCTATTTTTTCTGGACATTTTCAACTTTTGTTCTGTTGGCTTTAAATAATAATGTAAATTCTGTAAATTTTATCAATTTGAAATACATAACGGCATTTTTTCTTGGACCGGTCTGGTTCTTATTCTACCTTAATTTTTCAAGAAGCACTTTTATAGAGAAAAGATCTGGTAAGTTAATTGTCTTATTGTTTTTCCTGCCTGTTTTGATTCTCATTATATTATATTTGACAAGGTGTTTTGGTATGTCCATGTACTTCTTTGATGAGAAGGGAAAAATAACTAATTCCAAAGGATTATGGCTTTCCATGGTTGTTCAATCAATTTATCATTTTGCAGGTCTTTTAGCAGTTTTGAGAAATGCATTTACTCGTCAGACAAAGGAACTTACTATTTTAATAACATCAGGCTTTACTGTGTCTCAGCTTATAACAGTCATATATTACGGTTCTGACCTTTATTATATATTTGGATATATGGATATTTTTCCTTTTGCAGCAATGACAAGTCTTATTGCTTTTGCAATAGCATCTTACAGATATCAGTTTATGAACATCATGCCAATGGCACTATCGGAGATTGTTAACAGCCTCCATGAGGGGATTATGGTTGTTGATGGAAAAGGTAAAATAGCAAGTGTGAATATTTTAATGGAAACATTACTGGGAATTAAAAAGAGCAGCCTGATTGAAAAGAATGCAACAGAAGTTTCAGAGCTGATTCTTAAGAGCTGGAATTACAATGATGAAAGCAGGGAAGCCATCATATCAATCGGGAGGGGGACACAAAAAGAAGTAAAAGGTGTAATTGAACATGGCGAAAATAAGCAATACGAGATTCATTGCCTGCCTCTTAAAAATGCAAATCATTTAATTGGGTGGGTGGTTTCTTTTTATGATATTCATGAACATAAAGCATTACTAGATGAGCTTGGCAGCAAGAACTTGAAACTTTCAGAGGCATATTCCAAACTTTTAGAGCATGCCAATGTTGTAGAAGAATTATCAGCATACAGAGAAAGAAGCAGGATTGCAGGTGAAATCCATGATTCTGTGGGGCATTGTCTTTCAATACTTGTTGCAACTCTTGAGGTTATAAAAATGTCGTTTGGGAAAGCCAATGATGATGAGATTTTGGAAAGGATAAACAGTTCTCATTTAGTTGCTAAAAACGGACTCTCGGAATTAAGGCACATGGTATCCGACTTTATATCGAAAAAAAGAAATGGAAGTCAGCTTATAGAATCAATAAAATCAATGATTGAAGGGTTAGAAGCAACAGGTATCAAGGTTGACTTTACTGTTCAGGGAACATACCCCAGGGAGGTAAGCGAAGTTTTATGGACAACTCTTTATAATGCAACAGCATCATAGTAAACCTGCTTTTCGGTTATCTCATAGAGTTTTTGGAAACAAGCCAGTGATACATCATCCCAGTTTAGGGTCCATTGGTTTTTAAAAGGATCATCATTGTGTTTGTTTCTTTTAAGTATGAATTCTTCCGCTTCCAGAAGATATTTTTTATCCTGTTCTATCTGGTAAAGCCAAATTGCAGCCCAGGTCAGATCATCATAGAAACTGCTTGAAACATATTGAGAATATTCTGTACTATATCCTTTATTGTTAACACCCATGGAGTATAATTCTTTTGCTGCTGTGAGACACTTCTTTGCATATGCTTCGTCTATATCCTTATAATTTAAGTACATCAAAGAGAGTGCTGCTGAGGTTTGACCATAAATATCGGATGCCGGATGACTCTTGTCAGCAACAGCAACGGTAGGTCTCATACCGGTTTGATCTTCAGGTGGTCCCATATATACTAAGTCTTCAACATCATCACCTATTTGATAATAAAAAGTGTCGGAATCTGTATGGCATTTTAAGAAATAATCGGAAAAATACTTCAGAGTGGAAAGCATTTTATCATAATTTTTTGTGCGAATAAATGAATCCTTATTTGAATACAAACTCCATCCAAGAATGGAAGCTGTATAGCTCTGTGTAAGACCATACTTTACATGCATTGATCCATCGTGAAAGCCACCTGTAAGATCAAGTCCGAGATCTTTTCCGTCTTCAATGTGACATGGCACCCTCCAATCAAAAATATTGTCTGAAGCCACATCTTTACCGCATTTATTTGCATCATAAAACCAGATAGAATATTTTAATGCCTCCTCATAATCCTTGTCACTTATGGAAGACGCGGATTTTGGAAACAAAAAAATTTTCGCTGTGATTGATAAAATGATTATATTGATCAATACAATACAAATTATTATAAGTTTTGGAGTCCGCATTAAGTTATACCCCTAATTGCATTAGTCGACAAAATTATATCATAATAAGGGGTATTGGACCAATAGTGTATGTAAAAGAGATGGTACCAATTACTTCTTGATTTTAATCTGGATTTGCAATTTATAATTTGCAATATTATGAAAAAACAACTTGAAACTTTCCAGAAAATGTTCTTTTGAAAACTTTAGTTGATAATTTATTTATTGTTATAAGTGCATTTGTAAGGTTGTACATACTTGTGTAACGAGCTTTTATGATTTTATTACTCCATTTTCTTAAGGCTTATAGAGTCTATCAGTCTGGTACAACAGTAAAATATTGTTTTTTGAAATAAAAAATGATATTATGTAAAAAATGCTAACTTTATGGCAAAATTATGCCAAATAGTAAGGTTACTACTTATATTCTAATAATGAAATGCATCATTTTGCCATAAAAATCTATGGCTAGGGTGGTGAATAATGGGGAAAAAAGCGAGTACAGATGCGAGGTCTGGGAAAGGATGCAGACTTATTCAAACGTTAGAAAAACGTTTTCCGACAGCAGAAAAAAGAGCTATTGACGCTATGGCTGAAAGCATAAAAGAACATATTTCTGGTTGTAGTAAAATAACATCAATAATAAAGCTAAAAGAATTTTTTCCAGATGAACCAAATGTTGTTTTGGCGGTTATAGCAGAAGAAATATTAGAGAAAGCAGGATTAGGTAAACAATATACAAAAGGTAATGAAGTTGTACCTAAATATAGTACTTTAGATGAACGCTATGCTGAAACACCTGCGAATCCAAGTTCTGTTGGAAGTTGGACAGGAGAACCTGGTGAATCTACTTTTGTTTCTACTGATGAGAGAGTAGCTGATACTTTGAAAGAAGTAGGTGTTGATGGTATCGAGTATAAGAATGGAATGCCAGATTTTTCTCAATTTGTAATTGAGGAATTTAAAATTGATAAAATGACAGAAGATAGAGCTAAAAATTTTGCACAAGCTAATAAAAAACTAGCAGAGAAGCTTACTAAAGAAACAGGTGAAAAATGGACTGCAAAAAGAGTAGCAAACTGGATTAAAGAGAATAACTATACATGGCATGAATTAAATGATTGTGAGACAATACAGTTAGTTCCAAGTGAAATAAATCATCCGATATTCCAGCATCTGGGAGGATGTGGCGAATACAAAATAATGTTGGGAAATGGAGGAAATTAGTATGCAAGACGAATTGTTTGGGAATCTAGAGTATGACTATTTATGGCAAGGGAAAATGGAATTATTTATATTTAATCAGAATAATACTATAACTTTATCGATAGAATGTGAAGATGAAGATGAGGATATTACTGATGTTCAGAGAGAGTCAATGATAAAGTTTGAAAAAAATAAAGAGAAAATTACAAAAGAAATTGAAAAAGAAATATTTAACTATTATCAGTCAATATGCTCACTGAAAAGAGAAAAAAGAGTAGCAGATATTGATAAAATTGCACCAATTATTCAAAGTGTGGAGGAAGTAGGGAGATTGGTTAAGCCAGTTAATTTTTATATAAAAAATTCTGATGAAAGAACAATTGCTATATTGTTTGATTGCACATGGGATTTTGATTTAGGTGTTGGAGTGGAAATTGTAAATGAGGAAGTTATACGTGTTGGTGTTCAAAATGATGTACTGTTGTAAATGTTATTTGATAAAATAAGTATAAGGGGTCTTAATAGGGATACTTTCGAGAATGTAATAAATTTTGTGTATTGAAAGATTAAGTGATCTCCTTCTTGGCAA
>ERZ795046.665-NODE-665-length-40569-cov-8.022832_pt1 | contig 40569 bp, 38 predicted proteins | sample MGYA00375130_ERZ795046 | MGnify/ENA primary metagenome ERZ795046 (study PRJEB30175, sample SAMN05720202) | activated sludge metagenome | isolation source: anaerobic digester from wastewater treatment plant | place: Japan | collected 2015-05-15 ...
ATCGATCCAACGGATGATAAAAGTTTTCGCGAAGCTCATCCTTCAGTTGTTGAACAACACCATGGTTAATTTCTGCCATTTCCTGAAGTAATAGAGTATAAAGCTCCGGATCTGTATCCGTGTCGCAAATTCTAATAATATTGTTTTTGAATCGAAATCAAACTTAACTCTTTTTAAAAGGACGGGATGATTAACCGCTTGATTTTCTATATCGCTAATAAGACCATTTCCCACCATAAACTCAAGAGTTTCGGATTCACGTTCGAGATCTATATATGCGTGATAAAGGCGGTTAAAAAAGCCGCGTGTTTCACTTATGACCCGTTGCTTTTTCGCCCATTTGTCTCTGGATATTATCCATCTTTCATAAGCCTGAATTCGTTCTGTTGAATCTTCAAAATGTTCTATTTCTTGCTGTAAAAGCTTGTCATCACCTGATGCTTCATTAAAACCGTCAGAGAGTTTTTCAAAGTAGGAGTGTTTGTAAATTTTTCCCAACCGGGTTCGAGCCAATCCGAAATTATAGCCGGCGGTTCCGGGCATTTTTGAAATTCGGGTTTCTTTACCTCCAGCAATACTTTATTATCACTTGACTCTTCTTCAACACGGTCTCGATAGTAAACGGTAATATTATCTGAATCGTTTGGAATGTCTTTTAGAAAGCATGTCCAATATTGCTCATTAATCGGTGACAATCGTATACCTCAATGCACAAAGCTGTCTAATGTATTTGTATAAACTCAAGATATTTTCAACATTATCCATCTTGAACACCCCAATCTAATTCCACTTTTATCTTACTTTTTATTTTACCATATACCATGCAACATTGCAATAAAATGTCGACATTTATTGATAAGTATTACATCACCAGAAGACTTTTAGGTTAGACGCTATTTACCAAGCGCAGGATTTTGAATCCTACAGCTTACGCCAAGATAAACGGCAAATAAATCAGACAGAAGAGACGCTGACGATGATTATATCTGGCGAAGCGGCACAAAAGCTCATAAAGGCTAGAGTTTTTAGGAAAAATGTGGTTGTTGAAGAACTGCTTCTCGACGGTATACGCAACATGAATAATAAAGAAATGGCATAGCCGGTAAATACATACCGAACTATGCCAATGTTTTTGCATCATAAAACCCCTATGAAGTACCCTCTAACGGAGCGGTTTTTTGATTTTTTATCTATTTTTTAATTCTACTCTTCTAATCTTGCCGCTGATGGTCTTGGGCAGGCTCTCGACGAACTCGACGATTCTTGGGTACTTATACGGCGCGGTGCGGTGCTTTACATACTCCTGAATCTCTTTCTTGAGTGCTTCCGTCGGCTCGGTGCCTTTGGTAAGCACGATGGTCGCTTTGATAATCTGACCTCTGATTTCGTGCGGAACGCCTGTGATGGCGCACTCGAGCACATAGGGCAGCTCCATGATGACGCTTTCGATTTCAAACGGACCGATGCGGTAGCCGCTCGATTTGATGACGTCGTCGGTTCTGCCGACGTACCAGAAGTAGCCGTCCTCGTCGCGCCATGCGGTGTCGCCGGTGTGGTAATAACCGTCGTGCCATACTTCTTTTGTTTTCTCTTCGTTCAGATAGTAGCCCATGAACAGGCCGGGCACTTCCTTGTCGGTCTTGATGACAATCTCGCCGACCTCGCCGATATCGGCTTTGGTGCCGTCCTCGCGCAGAATATCCACTTCATACGCGGGGCTGGGAAGACCCATCGAACCGATCTTCGGCTTTTTGCCGTAAAGGTTGCCGATGGTCAGCGTGGTCTCGGTCTGACCGTAGCCTTCGTAAATGACCAGACCGGTCGCTTCATAGAAGCGGTTGAATACTTCGGGGTTGAGCGCCTCTCCGGCGGTGGTCGCGTACTCGATTGACGAGAGGTCGTACTTGGAAAGGTCTTCTTTGATGAGGAACCTGTAAATGGTCGGCGGAGCGCAGAAAGAGGTGATTTTGTACTTCGCGAACATCGGAAGCAGGTCTTCCGCCGAGAATTTCTCCAGGTCATAGACGAAAACGGCGCATTCGCACAGCCATTGTCCGTACAGTTTTCCCCAGAGCGCTTTGCCCCAGCCCGTGTCGGCGACCGTCAGGTGCAGGCCGTCGGGGTTGACGTGATGCCACCAGCGCGCGGTGATGATATGACCGAGCGGGTAGGCGAAGTTATGGGTCGCGATCTTGGGATAACCGGTGGTACCCGAAGTGAAGAACATAATCGAGGGATCGTCCTTGCTGGTGGGCACGCGCTCGAATTCTTCGCTTGCCGCGGCGACGCCGCTGTCGAAGCTGGACCAGCCTTCTTTGGTTCCCTTGACAATGGATTTGACGGTCAGCGTCGGGCACTGCGGAGCGGCTTTGTCAATCTCCGCAGTGCACCAGTCCTCGGCGGTGGCAATCACGGCTTTGATCTTGCCGGCGTTGAAGCGGTAGACATAATCCTTCTCCATCAGCAGATGGGTTGCGGGAACCGCGACGGCGCCGAGCTTGTGCAGCGCAAGAATCGCCATCCAGAACTCGTAATGCCGTTTTAAGACCAGCATGACCCGGTCGCCTTTTTCGATGCCCAGCGAGCGCAGGTAGTTCGCGGTTTTGTTGGTAAGGCTGCGCATTTCGGCAAAGGTAAAGCTGCGCTCGGTCTGCTTGTCGGCGGAAACCCACAAAAGCGCGCGTTTGTCCGGGCATTTTTCGGCCAGCGCGTCCAAAACATCGTACGAGAAGTTGAAATCCGGCGTCGGATGAATCTCGAACGACTGCAGCGTGCCGTCCTCCGCGACGGTCTCGGTGACAAACTTTTTATAAATCAGATGATCGTATCTGGATTCCGAAGCGCCTTTTTGAACTTCCGCGCGGATAACGGGAACCGGCTCGATATCCGTCGCGCTGCCGTCCTCGGCTTTAAAGACGACGGCAAGGAACACGCAGTCGCTTCCGCCGACCGCGATCATGCCGTGGCTGTGCGAGGCGTCATAGTAAATCGAGTCGCCTTCGTTCAGCGTGACGATATGGCCGTCCAGCTGAACCTTGAGCGAACCTTTGAGCACCAGATCAAACTCCTGCCCCTTATGTACGGAAAGCGGGATGGGTTTGTTCTGCGCTTCCTCGTCGTATTTTGCGGTAACGATAAAGGGTTCCGACAGCCTGTTTTTCAAAAGCGGGGCGATGTGTCTGTACTGGAAGCCCTCTCTGCGCTTAATCGGCATGCCCTCGCCGGCGCGCGTGATGTTGAAAAAGTTCAGTTTGGGGTTGTCGCCCGAAACCAGCTCGGAAATATCCATGCCGAGCGCGTTCGCGCAGTTGTACAGGAAAGCAAATGAAAAATCTTCTTCTCCCTTTTCAAGCGTCAGATATTTTTCCTCGTCAATTCCGCAGATGCGCGCCATTTCCGCGGTTGAAATCTCAGCGTTCAGTCTTGCTCCCCTGAGTCTTTCGGCGATTAATTTGGTCTGATTCTGGTTTTCCATTCAATACCTCCTCAAGTGATATAAAAAAGGCTTCATCTGCAACGAGATGAAGCCATTCAATGTGCCTTCATTAACCACTCATTTGCCGCGTCCAACAACGCTGCTCCATTTTTACGGCGGAGCTTTCCGTCAATACTTACTCATAGCATATATATACTTTCGGTATTGCTGCTCGGAGGTGATAAGCAAATGCAGACGGCTACTGCCTCGCACCGGCCGGCAGTTCTCTGCGCACCAGACTCTGAATTGCTCGTGTCCTCGTCAACGCATTTATTAAATTTTTCATTATTATATATTGCGAATTCGGTTTTGTCAATATATTTAAATGCAAAATTTTAATCCATTACCATGCTGAAACGCCGGAAGGAACGCGCGCTGAACCGTCGGACGCGTCGTCGGGAATATACTTGTAAACGACGCCGTCGATTACGATGTCGTCGCCGCTTTTTTCAAACGGAAAGGCTTTGGTGATTTTCGCGTCTTTTAAAAGGGTGGTGATGGTAATGACGCCTTCTGAAATTTCGTATTCCATTAAAAAGTGTTCCTGAGAGATAATCTGATAACCGGTTCCGTCGGGAAAAAAGACATAGCCGACATTCAGATTGCCGTTCGCGTACATTCCGTCCAGATAGACTTTTTCTGGTTTTTCTTCGCAGGAAGATACCGACCAGCACAGGGAAAACAGCGATATGAAAATGAGAAGTCTGATTAGATAAGTTTTTCTTGCCATTTATGCAACGCCTTCACCGTATAAATCGTATGTACTTATGCAGTATTTTTTAATTCTTAAATAATCTAACGAATCGGGCGTATCCCCGCCGGTTACGCATACTGCTTTAACCGTCAAATCATCATACGCAGCTGTGCCTATAATGATTCTTTTCGCGATCAGGTAGTCGAGCGAATCGACGACGCCGTCGCCGTTCGCGTCGCCCAGCAGGAAGACGGTAACGGTGTTCGTTCCGGCGGTAACGGTACAGCCGGTTCCGACATAGTCGCTGCCGGAAAGCGGGTTGCCGTCCCTGTCAAGGATGGTAACGCTGCCGCTGAATTCCGCCTTGATTTCGTTTACGGTGGTCTCATCCCGCATGCCCTTCAGATAGCGCCGACCGTTATCGCTTTCAATCGTGAGCCTGCTGCCCGGTTTGAGCGTCAAATCCTCGTCTTCGACGGCAGGCTCGACCGCCGCCATTCCGGCGTTGCCGTAATGCTTTTTCAGATTCGTATCGACGCACAGGGTGCTTTTATGCGGAACCTGGAAGATAATCTTTCCGGTTGCGCCGCTTTTGACGTTGAAGGGCACCGAAATAACAAGGTCGCCGTGGTCGACCGCCGCGCCGTTGAAGGACGGATTCATAAACGAGATGTCATACCGGGCGTCGTTCTCGTCCAGCCTGCATATGCCTTCCCAGCTGTTCTTGTTGGGCGCTTTTTCAAGGAAGGACGACATCGCTTCGTTTACGTCTCCGTCGTTCTTGACGACCGGTTCGACCTTGTCTTTATCGTAATAAAGCGAAAGCTTTATGTAAGGATAGCCGCCCGCCGTTTGAATGTCGTTCAGCGTCATTTTGACCTGAAGGGTATCGCCCGGCATATAGGAAGCCGGCGCGGACACTGTGATGTTGTAGTCGGGGTTCTGAACCGGCGCGCCTACAATCAGCCCGTCGGTGGTGGCGTCCGAGAGGGTTATGACCGCGCCAGCGTCCATATTCTTGCCGTTTAAAATGCCGTTCTGCCATTCGCACATATTCGGCGCGGTTTCAAAATTCTCCTGATCGCCGACGGCATAGATCAGCCCGAGCCGGGTTCCGGCGCCGATGTTCTGCATGCCGAGCGCCGCAAGCGGGATTCTGGTTTCGTAGGTGGTAGTTTTATTCTCCTCATCCCGGCTTCCGCAGAAGTCAAACGTCTGCGCCGTAAAGTCAACGGCGCTTTGCGGGACGCTCCACATGAATTTTTGGCTTTTGCCGTCGTTGAGATAGACAAGACCGGCTTCGAGGTAATTCCCCGACCATGTGTTTGTCTGGTATTTTTTCTGATGGATGTCGGGCGCGCCGGTGCAAAGCATAAACTGCACGCAGGAGCCTAAATACATGTACGCTAAATCCGTACCGCCGATTTCGGCGTCCGCTTTTCCGTCGCGATTGTAGTCAATCGAAGCGTCGATGGGCGTGTGTTTCTCTGCGAAAACAACCCACGCCATGTAAAGGCTGTCCTCTTTCCAGGTCATGTAGAAATCCGCCCGGATATCTTTGTCTGTGTCGAACTCGGCAATAAATTCGTCGCTGCTGTAATCGACGGTGTGAATTTTCTCGCCGTACTCGCCCTCGCTGACGACGCCGTCCAAAACCGGTTCGGTCGTGGACATTTTAACCGTCACGCCGGCATTGACCGGACTGGCCGAGATCGGCAGAGCAAAAACGCCGAGCGCCATAAAACAAAAAAGGACAACCGCTAAAATTCTTTTCATTGTAAAGCTCCTGATAAAATGTATTTATTATTTTATGATTTTCATCATAGCATTTTTTATTTAATTCTGTCAATAAAAAAATCCCGTAAATGCGCCTGCCGCTTTTTGACAGGTCATACGGGATCTTCGTGTCGGAATTTACTGCATTTGCGAGAATTTCTGCGCGGTTTGCGTAATTTTCTGCTGTTCGACCGGGGTGACCTGATACCAGCCTTTTTCGCTCATTTTCGCGTAAATGTCTTTTTGCATATTCATGGTTTTTTCCAGAACGCTGTCAAACGCGCTGCGAACGTTGGCCGTCGAGGATTCGATGGTGCCGTTGTAAAGCAGGCCGCTGGTGGCTTTGACGGTGATCAGCAGGTTTTCCATTAAGGTTTTATCGTCCATAATCCGTTTCCTTTCTTTTAAAAAAACTATTGTTTAAAGGACCTGATAAAGCTGATTGAAAAGCTGGGTGTTCTGCTGTATCAGATCGTTTACAAAGTTTTTCAAATTTTGGTCTTTAAGTTGGTTTGCGCATTCTGTACACTGCGTTTTTAAGAACTGAACATGATTGAGCGCGTCTTCTATATAAAGCAATTCCTTCGGACTCATCTGTTTCACCTCCTGATTCTATGTAAAACAAACGCTTTACATAATCCGCGACGTGTGATATAATAAAAAATGGAGATTTTATAAAAGTTAAAAACAAAATAAAATCGCCGCTTGCTGCTCGCGTTCTCGTTGCCTTATTGGTTGTCAAGATTGCAGAATCGTATGTTTGAACTGAGCAGTAATACTATTCCCGAACCTTTCGTGAAATATACTTAAAAAACTGATACCGAATCGTTAAAAGTGTATGATAACTGTAAGGAGAAGCAACAATGGGTGAGTATCTCATAAAAAAAGTCGAAGTCGGACCGGTGCGCACCAACTGTTATATTGTTCGGAAAAAGGACTCCAGGGACGCGGTTGTCATTGACCCGGGCGCGGAGATTACGGTCATACGCGACGCGCTTTTCAAAATGGACGCTGCCTGCCGGGTTATTCTGCTGACGCACGGCCATTTCGACCATATTCTTGCGGTGGGCGACCTGAAGAATGCAAACACTTTGGTCGGGATTCACAAGCACGACGAGCATTTCCTGACCGAGCGGGACATGTTTTCCGCGATGCTGCCCTATGATCCGCGCCCCTTTGAAAAAGCGGACGTTCTGTTTGACAAGGAGGGCAGCTATAAGGTGGGCAGTTTTGAATTTTACGTCATTCCCGCGCCGGGACACACGAAAGGAAGCGTCTGCTATATTTTCGACGACATTATGTTTACCGGCGACACGCTCTTTAAAAACAGCATCGGCAGAACCGACCTGTACGGAGACCCGCAAGAGATGGAAAAAACGCTGAAAATGCTGTATAACCTCCCCGGCGATTACGCGGTCTATCCGGGCCACGAAGGACCCACCACGCTCTCGGACGAAAAAGCGCGGAATCCCTATTTCGCGAAATACCGTGTACGTTGATTTAAAATTGTCAATAATCGATAGTAAGAAATTATATTGATAAAAAAGCCTGTTTTTGGCGATATAACCGATTTTACGGGACAATGTTTTTTTGTTAACACATGTGTGCTACAATTACTTCCGATTCTTGGAAGGGAAGGTGAATTCGGATTTTTCGGTTTTTTGCCGGTTGATCCTAATGCAGAGTATCAAATGAAAAAGGAATGCAATTTTTTGAAAAAATATATACAAACCGCTTTAATGCTGTTCTGCGATATTATCATTATCGCGTTTTCCTCCTACGCGGCACTGCTGCTTCGGTTTGATCTTTCGATTGAAAGGGTAAACCCGCATTATACGGAAAGGCTTGTTTCGTACCTGCCGTACAGTATCATCGTAACCCTTCTTGTCTTTTTGGCGTTCGGTCTGTACAACAGTATCTGGGAATTCGCCAGCATGAGCGAAGCGATTCGGATCCTGATCGCATGTTTTCTCTCGGCGATTTCCTTCTTTACCGGAAGCATGCTTTTGGATATGGGGCTTCCGAGAAGCTGCTATATCATATACATGCTGCTGCTGATCTGCCTGACCGCGCTTTTAAGGTTTTCCAACAAAACGTACCACCATATCTTAAAATTTGTTCGGAAACTTGGACGCTGCCATACAAACATTATGATTATCGGCGCGGGCAGAGCCGGCGACCTTTTAATCCGGGACATCAGCAGCAGCGCGAAGTTTAACAACAGCAGGGTAGTCTGCGTCATTGACGACGACCCGGAAAAAATCGGAAGCCGTATCTGCGGCGTCAAGGTCGTCGGAACCAGAAAGGACATCCCGGATGCGGTAAAAAAATACAAAGTCAACCAGATTATATACTCCATACCGTCCGCGCTCAGCGCCGACCGAACCGATATCTTAAACATCTGCAAGGAAACCAAGTGCGAGCTGAAGATGCTGCCGAGCATTTACGAGCTTGTGAACGGAGAGGTTGACCTGTCAAAGGTTCGTCCGGTCGAAATCGAAGACCTGCTCGGCAGGCGTCCGATTAAAATTGACACGGAAAGAATTCTCGGTTATGTCGAGGGCAAGACCATCCTTGTGACCGGCGGCGGCGGTTCTATCGGAAGCGAGCTGTGCCGCCAGATCGCGGGGCACAAACCGGGCAGGCTGATTATTCTTGACATTTATGAGAACAGCGCCTACGATATTCAAAACGAGCTGAAAAGAAAGCATCCGGACCTGAACTTAACGGTTTTAATCGGTTCGGTACGGGACGAAAAGAGAATCAACAGCATTTTCGAAAAATACCGTCCCGACATTGTCTATCACGCGGCTGCGCATAAGCATGTTCCGCTGATGGAGGAAAGCCCGAACGAAGCGATTAAGAACAATGTGTTCGGCACGCTGATAACCGTAAAAGCCGCCGACAAATACGGCGCGAAACGCTTTGTTCTGATTTCGACCGACAAAGCGGTGAACCCGACCAACGTGATGGGCGCCACAAAGCGCATCTGCGAGATGATCATACAGTGCTACAACCGCCGCTCCAAAACCGAGTTTGTGGCCGTACGGTTTGGAAACGTGCTGGGCAGCAACGGAAGCGTGGTTCCGCTGTTTAAAGAGCAAATCAAAGAGGGCGGACCGGTCACCGTCATGCACCCCGACATTATCCGCTACTTTATGACCATCCCGGAAGCGGTTTCGCTGGTAATCGAAGCGGGCGCGCTGGCGAAGGGCGGAGAAATATTCATACTGGATATGGGACAGCCGGTCAAAATCCTCGACCTTGCCGAAATGATGATAAAACTGTCCGGATTCAAGCCGTACGAGGATATCGACATCCAGTTCACCGGCCTTCGTCCGGGCGAGAAGCTGTATGAAGAGCTTCTGATGGCCGAGGAAGAGATGACGCAGACCGAGAACGACCTGATTTATATCGGAAAACCGATCGAGTTCGACGACGACGAGTTCCTCGCCAAGCTGGAGAAGCTAAGGTTAGCCCTTCGGAACGAAAACTGCGACGCGCGGGCGCTGATTTCGGAAATTGTGCCGACCTATCAGTATAAAACGCAGGAAGAGCAGGAGCTTGAAATGCAGCAAAAGCGCAATGCGTCATCCGACAAACCGCAGATAACGGTGATCAATCCGATCATGACGAAAAAATAAAAAAAGACCGCAATAGACCGACTGGTTTATTGCGGTTTTTGCATTGTTTTCAGCCCGAAACGGGCAAGGAGCTCGCGGTTCTTCTCCGCGTCCTTCTTATTGACCGAGCGGAAGTCTTTCAGCCAGGCTTTCGCTTTTTTATGCTGCCGGAAATAGACGGAAAAAATCCTTCTTATCCAGTAAATTGGCAAAAGGAACGGTAGCTTGACCAGTTTTGGATACTTCAGGCGCATGACGGCGTAAGAAGGGAAGAGGGTTGTCAAAACATATTTTCTTCGGCTGCGGTTGTAATCGCAATCAGCGCCCAGTTTGCTTTTGATATGGTTTTTCTGCGTGCCGTAGGTGCAGCTTTTGACAATATAGTCGCCCAGCTCTTGAAGCAGCGGCGTCATCTCGCCGTCTCCGAACCAGGCCGCCGCGAGCGATTTTAAGTTGTTGTAAAACTCCAAAAGCTGCGCGTGTCTTAACTCGCGGTTGAGCGTGATGATATCCAGCTCTTTTTGATAATGCTTCAGGTAAACGTAGATATCCATAACCGCGCGGATGCCGACGCCGCCGTTGATGAAGTGGTGGGCGGCGTGCGCGACAAGGTGGATCAAAAAGCCCTCTTTGGTCAGGTTGCGCAGCGGCTTGTCCTTGCCGGTTCCCACCGCGTACTGCCAGCCCGGGTTAATGGTTTCCGAAAAATAGGAGGGCGCAAGCAGGTTCGGGTGGAACTCGACTTTCATCAAAGGCTCTTTTAAGAAAACATAATGGTTCTCGGATTCGGTTTCGGGAATATAGCCGAGCTGGTACATGATCAGCTTGACGTCCTCGATTTTGCGGATATTGCACAAAAAATCCAAATCCGCCATGGTGCGCATCTCGGGCGACGGATACAGCTCCCGCAGAACGCTGCCTTTGAGCGGAATGCAGTCTATTCCGAACTCGTCCGCCTTGCTCAGGATCGAGCTGCTCTCGATATACTGGAGCGCGGTTTTGCGCCATGCTTTTAAATAATCTGTCTTAAACGGTTCGATAACCTGCGCGGGCAGCTCCTTTAAAGCCGGGTAAACCGCCGGCGTCACGGAATGCAGCGACGCCAAATAGTATATTTTTTTCAAATCAATCGCGCGCGGAATGCGCCGAACGGTTTCTTGGTTGAGCGAACAACGCAAAAGTTTTATGAGATACTCCGAATGAATCGCAAGATCGGTATTCTCCATTTTGCTCCTGTTCTGTTCTATTTTTTTATAAGTTTATTATCGATTCGGATCCTTTGGTTTTTTCTTCACGGCCGCGCCGCAGATTTTGCAGAAGGTGTCGTCGGGTTCCAGCGGATTTCCGCAGAACCGGCAGTGTCCTTCTTTCGGCGCGGTTTTGGAAACCGATATTTTCTTCTTCTTTTTCTTCCGATAGCTCGCCGCAAACGTCACGGTCAGCACGACAGGCGTAAAAATGCAGAGAAAAAGGACAAAGTATTTTACCCACGCGTATCCGCTGTCCGCGCGGATTGCCGTAATCGGGATGCCCCACTGTTCGATGTTTTGGGTTACGCTAAAGTACTCAAGCGCAAAAGCGCCGTCCCGATAAAACGTCGCTTTCTGCCCCGCCTCGATGTCGGTCAGCTCTTTGGTTTTCGCGGATATGACAGAGGCGGCGCCGGTAAACATCCATATCGCGGAATAGTCCGGTCCCTCTTCGACTGCGAAAATGGTGCCCTTGATCTTTAAATCGGCGTTGGCTAATTCCACCGTAAAGCTGCCGTCGTAAACGATCGGCTGAACATAAGCCCATGCTTTTCCGCGGACCAGCTTTACGACGGTATCCTTTAGCTCCGCATTGGATAGAAGCAGCTCGCTGTCGGATAAGATTTGAAAATAGGAGGTATCGTCAAAGTAGAGCGCGCACTTCGCGCTGGCTTCGGTTCTGACCGAAGTGCCGGCGGCAATCTCGTCGTTTTCCCTTAGCGCTTTTTGCGTTCCGTTAACGCCGTAGACCGCGCCGGAAATATCGCGGACGGCGGCTCTTCGGTTCGCCGGCTGCTCAAGCTCGTTTTCGGTCCGTTCCGGTTCGTTGACAAGTTCGTATCTATATTTCGTGCCGACGGAAAGGACGCCTTCGGCGCAGACGCAAAGCGCGATTTTCCCGTCGCCGCCGCACTTATCGGCGTTTCTTAAATTATCGTCTTCGATTTCAGTGGTTTTCGCGTATTCGATCGCTTCCCGCAATCCCCAGACATAACTTTCCTTCTGCGCCGCTGCCGCAAAAGAAAGGGAAGTTGCGAATAATAAAAGCAAAAGAACGCAGGAGAGCAATCTTCTCAACGGAACTCCTCCTATTTTTATTTATCTTGATTATTTTATCATATAAAGTTAATAATAGCAATAAAAAATTAAACCCCGCTTTTTTATATGGTATTTCACCACAAAAATGTTATAATAAGAATCGGAAATACTATAAAAAAATATTATTGCTCTTTAGAATAGATTCGGGTAAAATGATCTCAAAGAAAATATGCGGGTGAAAGGGGTATTGATTATGGAATTTAAAGAAGGCAAATGGCAGCATCACATCAATGTCAGGGACTTTATTGTCAGAAACTACACGCCTTACGACGGCGACGAAAGTTTTCTCGCTTCGCCGACGGAACGCACACTGGCATTGTGGAATAAGGTAAAAGCGCTTCTTGCCAAGGAACGCGAAAACGGCGGCGTCCTTGACATTGACGAGCATACGATATCCACAATCACTTCGCATAAACCGGGTTATATCGACAAAGACCTCGAGCTGATCGTCGGTCTGCAGACGGACGAGCCGCTCAAGAGAGCGATTATGCCGTTCGGCGGCATCCGGATGGTCAGATCCTCGCTGGAAGCATACGGCAGAAAGATGGACCCCGAGGTCGAGAAGATATTCCAGTTCAGAAAGACGCACAACGACGGCGTTTTCGACGCCTATACCGAAGATATGCGCAAAGCGCGCCACAGCGGCATTATTACCGGACTGCCCGATTCCTACGGCAGAGGAAGGATTATCGGCGATTACCGCCGCGTTCCGCTCTACGGCGTGGATTACTTGATTGCGCAAAAGAAAAAAGCAAAAGAAGACTATGTCTTTGACATTATGAACGACGAGATTATCCGGCAGCGCGAGGAGCTGTCCGAGCAGATCCGCGCGCTGGAAGCGCTGAAGGAAATGGCGTCGACGTACGGGTACGATATTTCCCGGCCCGCTCAGGACGTGCGGGAAGCCATTCAATGGCTGTACTTCGCGTACCTCGCGGCCGTCAAGGAGCAGAACGGCGCCGCGATGTCCATCGGCAGAATTTCCACTTTCCTCGATATTTACGCGGAGCGGGATTTGCAGGAGGGCAGATACACCGAGTCGGAGATTCAGGAGTTCGTGGACCACTTTGTCATGAAGCTGCGCATGGTGCGGTTCCTGCGCACGCCCGCGTACGACGAGCTGTTCTCCGGCGACCCGACCTGGGTAACCGAATCGTTGGGCGGCGTCTGCATCGACGGACGGCACATGGTCACCAAGATGACCTACCGCTTCCTGCATACGCTGACCAATTTGGGCGCCGCGCCCGAGCCGAACATGACGGTGCTCTGGAGCCAGCGGCTGCCGCAGAATTTTAAGAACTACTGCGCGCGCATGTCTATCGAGACCTCCTCGATTCAGTATGAGAACGACGACCTGATGCGCCCCGAGTACGGCGACGATTACGGCATCGCCTGCTGCGTTTCGGCGATGAAAATCGGAAAGATGATGCAGTTCTTCGGCGCGCGGGCAAACCTTGCGAAAGCGCTGCTTTACGCGCTCAACGGCGGCAAGGACGAAAACACCGGAGAGCAGATCGGACCCGAAATGGCGTTGATAAAATCCGACGAAACGCTGGATTTCAACGAGGTCTGGAGAAAATACGACCAGATCTGCAACTGGCTGTCCAGGCTGTATATCAACACGCTCAACATCATCCATTACATGCACGATAAATACTGCTACGAGAGCCTGCAGATGGCGCTGCACGACGAGGAGATTTACCGGACCTCCGCCTGCGGACTCGCGGGATTCTCGGTGGTCGTCGATTCGCTCAGCGCGATTAAGTACGCGAAAGTGCACCCGATCCGCAACGAGAAGGGGCTGACGGTGGACTTCAAAATCGAGGGCGACTACCCGAAGTTCGGCAACAACGACCCGCGGGTGGACGAGATTGCGCGCATGGTGGTCGAGCACTTTATGAAAAAGCTGTCCAAGCACAGCACCTACAGAAATTCCAAGCCGACCATGTCGATACTGACCATTACCTCGAACGTGGTTTACGGCAAAAAGACGGGCGCGACCCCCGACGGACGCAAAGCCGGCGAGCCTTTCGCGCCGGGCGCGAACCCGATGCACGGCAGGGATTCCAACGGCTGCATCGCTTCGATGATGTCGGTCGCCTCTATCCCGTATGAATACGCGAAGGACGGCATCTCCTATACCTTCTCGATTGTGCCGGCGGCGCTGGGCAAGGATCTGGAACAGAGAATCAAAAATCTGACCTCGCTCTTGGACGGATACTTTGCGGAGGACGGGCACCATATCAACGTCAATGTCATCAACCGGGAGGTTCTGCTCGACGCGATGGAGCATCCCGAGAAATATCCGCAGCTAACCATCCGGGTTTCGGGCTACGCTGTCAATTTTATCAAACTTTCCAGGGAACAGCAGCTTGACGTTATCAACAGAACCTTCCATACGCGGTTTTAATAGACTTTGAAAGGGTGTGACAGTATGGGCGTTACCGGACGGATTCATTCGATAGAAACCTTCGGAGCCGTAGACGGCCCCGGCATCCGGTTTGTCGTGTTTTTTCAGGGCTGTCCGCTTCGCTGTCTGTACTGTCACAATCCCGATTCCTGGGACGCGTCAGGCGGCAGGGAAGCAACAGCGGAAGAGTTGGTTGAGCAAATAAAACGCTACCGGAACTTTATAAAAAACGGGGGCGTGACGCTTTCGGGCGGCGAGCCGCTTCTGCAGAGCGAGTTTGCTTTGGAGCTTCTCAGGCTTTGCAAACAGAACGGTTTCCACACGGCGGTGGACACTTCCGGCTGTATTCCGCTTTCCAAATGCAAAGCCGCGGTGGACGAGGTCGATATGCTGCTTTTAGACATCAAAGCCATCGACAGCGCGCTTTCCAAAAGAATAACCGGCGCCGGAACCGAGAACGCCGTCAAACTGCTCGAATACTGCGAAAGCGTCGGCAAACCGGTCTGGATACGCCATGTTCTGCTGCCCGGCTACACGCTTGACAACGAACAGGCGCGCCGCATGGGAGAATTTTTAAAAGACTTCCGCTGCGTCGAAAAGATAGAGCTTCTGCCTTTCCATAAAATCGGCGAGTACAAGTGGGAAAATCATGAAATCCCGTACACGCTTGCCGAGGTTCAGCCGCCGCAGCCGGAACAGGTGGAAGAATATAGACAGATTCTGATGTCTTACGGTTTAAAAGCATAACAAAACAGGGACGTTTTTACGTCCCTGTTGTTTTTTTATGATTACTGAAATATCCGCAGTTTGGGAACTCCATCCTTCATAACCCAGATGTTTTCAAAGTCGAAGTGCTCAAAGTAGCTCTTGTCGTACGCCTTGCCTTTTTCGAGCGTGTAGCAGAAGTCGATGCCGGATTTGACGCTGTCTGCTAATGTGCCATTTTTAAACTCCTCTCGGTCGTAGACTTGTAAGAGTATTGCCTCGAGCCGCATGATTTCTTTTTTGGTTGCTTGCCATTCGAGAATATAAAACTCCTCATACTCGTCAATACTTCGCATCAGCAGATCGCGTACTATGGCGTGCGGCGGTTCTTTATGATAAAATGCGTTGAACACCTTCCAATCGCGGTCTTTGTTTGGACCGCCATTTATATTTGCTTTTTCGGTAAGTTTTTGATTAATTTCATTATATCTTTTTTCTGTAATGACATACGGCATAATGGTGTTGTAGTTTAAGACTTCTCCCGAACCGAAAGCATTTTCATTTAAGGAGATATTGCCGGTATAATAGGAGGTCACGATGTTGCAGGACATACCAGCAACTCCGCCGACTAATAGAAAATCGTTGCGGTACTTCTCATCCAGCTTGTTATTGACGTCATGAAATTTGATATCCACATCAGCATAACAGCTATCTATAATGTACGCTCTGCCGCATATACCGCCAATATAAAGAGCTCCTTTTAAAGAATACTGTTGATTTTCAATCGGCCCTTCTTTTTGAAAGTCAGGAAAGTATATATTAAACATTACATTTTCAGCGAAACAACCTGTGACATACCTTCCACTTGCAATAACAGAACCGATACAATAATAGTCCTCTACGCTTATTTCAATATTTGCTTTAACACCGTTCAAACCGAGATTCTTTATAATTCCGTCATATGCCGATTTGTAATAACTGTAATATTTGTCATTAATTTTTTTGAATTGGGATACACCGAAAAGACCCGTGTAGGTTTTACCCTGTTTTAAGGTAATGTTGCTGATGACATGCCCGTTGCCGTCAAACTCGCCGGTGAAGGGGTTTTCGTTATCGCCGATCGCGGTCCAGCCGCCCTCGAACCTTCCGCCCTCCGCGAAGTCGCTGTCGGAGAAGGTAAGGTCGTTCATCAGGATATACTTTCCGCCTAAATTATTGCGGATATTGTCAAGGTCCTCTATGGTATAAATGCCGATATATCCTTCGGGAACTTTATCTTTGCGCGGACTGCCCATAAACCAGAGGTTGATATAGCTCCGGAACTCCGGAGACATTGCGTAAACCGTAAAACATCCGGCAAAAAGGATTGCCGCAGCCGCTAATGCCGCTATCGCGCGCCGAAGCGGAAGGCTTAGCTTTTTGCTTTTCTTTTTCTTCGTAAGATCCGAAGAAAGAATTTCATTCAAAAGTTCGTCTTTTTTGATATAAAAGTTCTCTGCTGCTTTTTTGATGTCATTTTGCGTGATCATTCTGCAACCGGCTCCTTTCTTAAATTTTCCTGACCGCAGAACTGCTTTTGCAGTTCTTTGATGGTGCGGTATATCCGGTTCGCGACGCTGTGCATTGGAATCGACAGACATTACGCCGTCTGCTCAAGGGATAAACCGTATGTGTATCGAAGGATGAAGATGCGGTATGTAAGCCCGCCCTTCTTTTGGATATAAGACCATATTTGCTCAAGCATCAGGCTGTCCAGCAGACTCTCCTCAAAGCTGTCGGAAGCGATTTCCTCGATGACAGACTGCGGAAGTTCCTCGTCTTCCAGCGAGAGCAGTTCTCTTTTCCGGATATAGCCGAAATGTTTGCCAAGCTCATGTTTTGCTGTGGTTTTTAAATAAGCGATGGCAGCTTGAGCGGGTATGGCACCTTTGTTCAGCAGACGCTTGTAAAATGAAGTATATGCAATCTGCAGCAAATCCTTTGCGTCGTCGATATTTCGGATTCGCGCGATTACATAGGTACTGAGCTCAGTATATGTTTTCTCATATATTTCGCCGAAATAAATGTCTGCTTCCTTTTTGTCCATTTCTACACCGCCTTTCTGCTTACTATAAGGAGGGTTACAGAACTTTTTTATCATCGGAATAATAAAACGAAAGGAATAATCCTTTCGTTTCGGAGCGCGAACCCGGTATCTTTTTCCGATTCCGCCCCTGTTTGCTTGCAGTTTCTTCTTGCGTTTCTATCTTGTTATCTTCCCGCGGGGGTCTTTTGCAATTTCCCGGCCAAGCGTTTTTTCGCTTTGATACCGTCTTTTTCGCCGCTGATTCTGCCTCTGTAGGACATCCAGGTGAATAATACCGAATACAAAAGCGAGTAGCAGAAAACGATATACCCGATCGTGCCGATTAGCCCGACGAAGATATAGTTTTTGCTTGCGATATCCGCGCGGTCTATGTTCGCCGGCAGGTTGGAGATATCGAACAAACCGAGCCACTTGCCGGTCAGCGCCGCCGGATACCAGAACTGAAAGCCGAAAGGACCGCAGAACGCTTTCGACAGACCGATATACATATTCCACAGATAAACAAGGAAACCGCATACGGTCATCTGCATTCTTGCCCTTCTTTTCGGCTGTTCGGTCCCCGTTTTTCTTCCGATTCTGAAGCCGAAAATATAGCAGGCGACGTAGCCGCCGATGAAAAAGGCAGCCGTTGTCAGCGCGAACACAATCGGATAAACGGAGTTAAGCAAACGGGTCGCGTCAAGCTGCGTTTCGACAACGCTCGGCGCATCTATGAAAAAAGACGCGATCGTTCTTACGGCATACGGGAAGAAGGAAGCGACGATCATCGCGGCCGTATAAATCGTTACATTGTAAAAGAAACCCCCGTACTTATTCTCTTCCATTCAAAACCCCGCTTTTCTATTTTATCAAAAAATTAATATGTTTCAATGTATACAATATATTTTTTTAATTTTTTCAACTTGACACAGGATGTTCTCAATTTTATAATAGATTTAAGTGTTAAAAAAGAAGCAAAAAAGGGCGGTCGGCGATGAACGGCGTTTACTTCGTATATGAAAAACTGAAAAAAAACATAGAGAAAGCTGTGGTCGGCAAAAGCGACGTGGTTGACCTCGCGATTATCACCCTGTTCTGCGGCGGGCATCTCCTGATTGACGACGTGCCGGGAACCGGGAAAACCCTGCTCGCAAAAACGCTTGCGGCATCGATTGACTGCAGCTTTAAGCGCATTCAGTTCACGCCTGACCTTTTGCCGGCGGATTTGACCGGCGTGAACTACTTCGACATGAAAAACTCTACGTTCGCGTTTATTCCCGGACCGGTTTTCACAAACATCCTGCTGGCGGACGAGATCAACCGCGCCACGCCGAAAACGCAGGCGGGTCTTTTGGAGTGCATGGAGGAAAGGCAGGTTACGGTGGAGGGCAAAACCTATCCGCTGGAAAGCCCGTTTATGGTCATCGCGACCCAGAACCCGATTGACAGCATGGGAACCTTTCCGCTGCCCGAGGCCCAGCTGGACCGCTTCCTTGTCCGGACTTCGATGGGCTATCCCGCGCGCGCGGAGAGCAACCGGATTATCCGAAACAACAGCGCGTATCGGCCGGAGGTAAACGCCGTCCTCTCCAAACGGGACGTGCTCGCGGCCGCGGAGGGTCTGAACGACGTTTTCGCACATGACGACATCATCGATTACGTCAGCGCCATCATCGAAGAAACCAGGCAGCACGGGGAAGTTCTGCTCGGCGCGAGCCCGCGCGCGGGCATCCACCTGTTAAAAGTCGCGAAAGGGTATGCGGCGATTTCCGGCAGGAACTACGTTCTCCCCGACGACGTAAAGAAAGCGGCGGTTCCGGTGCTCGCGCACAGGCTGATGCTCACAAGCGCCGCGCGGGTGAAGAGCGCGATGGACGTCGCGGTCGTACGCGAGGTATTACAAAGAGTGCCGGTTCCGACCGAGAGCGTTTTTGACGGAAGATAAGCGTATGCAAAGCCCCGTATCGAAACTCGGCGAACTGTTCGTATCGCTTGTAAAATCAGATTTTTTTCAGGCGCTCCTGCTTATCGCGGCCGCGCTGGTTCTGGCGTGGCTGATTTACAAGCTCGCGCTGAAAATCAGAAGGTACGCCATCGAGAAGATTGCTTACAAACGCTTTTTTTCGGAAGAAGGCGTGCATGCCGGGGATACGCTCACGCTGACGGAGGTTATCTACAACCCGACCATCGTGCCGCTGTTTTTTATCGACGTGGGCTGTTATGTTAGCACGGGCATCGAAATCGACGGCGTGACGGCGGAAAGGGACGAGAAAGTGCAGTATTTCGTCAGCCGCTTTCATTTGATGCCGTTCACCAAAATTACCAGAACGCACGACATAAAAACCCATATCCGAAATTATTATAGGCTCGACGAGGTGGAGATATATACAAACAAGCGGTTTGTCTATATTTCCGCGCCGGCGGAGCTTTATGTTTATCCGGCGGCTGTCAGCGACAAAAACAGCGTTGTCGCGCGGCTGAACTATCTCGGGAACGAGCTGACCCGCAGCAGATATATAAAGGACCCTTTTATGATTGCCGGATTGCGCAATTATATGCCCGGCGATCCGATGAACAGCATCAACTTCAAAGCCTCCGCGCGCTCGCTGCGGAACGGCATGCGCGAGCTGATGGTGAACAACTATGATTTTTCCTCGCAGATGAATGTTACCGTTTATATGGACTTCGACGCGCCGCAGTTTTTGCGCATCGAAACGCCGGAGTACGTTCGGCTTATCGAAGCGGGGCTGTCCTACGCCGCCGCGATTGTTACCGAAGCTGCGAGACAGGGCGGAAAAATCGGTTTCGCGGCGAACACGAAGGGCAAAAACGGCGCGTTATGCGTGTATTTCCCGCCCGCGGCGGGCAGCGCGCAGGCGAAGGAGATTCTAAAATGCATGTCGGAGCTGAACTACGCTTCGGTGATGTCCTTTACCGCGCTGTTTGATCAGAACATCAAAAGAGAAAAATACGATACGGATATCTGCGTTATCAACTTTTATACCGACCCCGAACTGGAGAGCAGGATACGGGAGCTGAAACGGCTGGGCAGGGGCGTGACCGTTATTACGCTGGATAGACATAACGCTTCCCGATTTCGCGAATGAAAAACTGGCGGGGTGTCGAGCGCAAATACATTCGCATTGAAAATTGTGTACAGATGGGAAAAGCTGTATGCGGACAATCATTGTAGAATCATATAACCCCGCGTGGCCCGAGGAGTTCAACCGAATTAAAGCGTATCTTTTGCCTTATATCGGCGATATCATCATAGATATTGCTCATGTCGGGAGCACTTCGGTGCCGGGATTGGCGGCAAAACCGATTATTGATTTTATAATCATTATTGATTCGTACGATGTCTTTCCAGAGGTAGCACAGCGGTTGCGTAAAATCGGTTATGAACATGAAGGCGATCTCGGAATTCCAATGCGCGAGTGTTTTAAACGCAGTCAGCCGGATGATTTTATGGACTATCATATGTATGTCTGCCCGAAATACAGTCCGGAGATGAAACGCCAAATCCTTTTTCGCGACTATCTGCGCACGCATGAAAAAGCACGAAACGAGTATGCCAATCTAAAACAAGCGCTATCAGAAGTTTACCGCCATGATATCAATGCATATACGAATGGAAAACATGACTTTATAGAAAATGTCCTCAAAAAAGCCGAACTGGAACAGGGATTGTTATGAAACCGCGAAAATACAAAGAGATGCTGAAATACTTCATCCCCTGCTTTTACTTTGTGCTCTTTTTTGTACTGCTCCAGTTCATGTTTGACTATAAGTCGGATACGCTCATCCGGTCGTTTATGTTTATTCTGATGGCGGCGGATGTGATTTTGTTCTTCCGCGCGCTCAGAAAACTAAGGCGCAGACGCAAAAAAGGGTTTTTTGAAAAATTGGTGAAACGGATTCGAGATTTTATCCGCTATGTTCGAACTGCCGCCAAAAAAACCGCCGCGAAGTTAGGGTTTCGGCGCAATCTTGTTTATATCAAAGGAAGGGATAAAATCGAGTTCGCCTTCGGCGAGATCAGAAGGAACCGGGCGCAGGAAGAAAAGAAACGCAGACCCGCTTTGCCGAAATGGAAGGATTTGCAGAACAACCGGGAGCGGGTCCGGTTTATCTATATTATGTTCGTAAGAAAGTGCATCAAGCGCGGATTCCGGTTCGACAGCGCGATGACGCCGTCGGACATCGCGCAAAGGGTTGCCGAAACGCCCGGTCAGCGTCGGATTTTTGAATGTTATAACGGCGCAAGGTATTCCGACGAGCGCGCGGGGGTTCCGGACAGCGTTGTCAGAGAGTTACTGCAGGAAATCAAAAATAAATAAAAGGCGGTAGCGAAAAATGTTTGATTTGTATTCGGGAATGCTCAAAATGATGGATGTTTTCCGGGACGACGGGGCGGACGTGCGGGTAAAGTATCTTGTCGACGCGGATTACTGGGAGCTGAAAAACGCTTATCCGATCGAAAAGGCGGCGGAAGGGGGCAGCGATTTCGACAGGGCTGTAAACCTGCTGAACTGGATTTCGTCGCATATCTTCCATTACGGAAACTATGACAATCGCATCCGGAACACGGCGTTGGACCTGTTTGATTACGCGTTTGACAAAGGCGTCTATCACGGAATCAACTGCCGCTCGCTGTCGCTGGCGATGACCGAATGTCTGCTCGCGCTGGGCATGAAGGCGCGCGCAGTTTACATAATGCCGTTTTCGCCGTATGATTTCGACAACCACGTCGTTTGCGAATGCTGGATTAAAGAGCTGAACAAATGGGTAATGCTTGACCCCACCTATAATCTCTATCTTTCCGATAAAGACGGAACCCCTTTGGACATTTCCGAACTGCGGCAGAAAATCGCGGAACAGGAGGAGGTCGTATTCTCCGCGTCGGCGAATTATAACGGCGCCGCCGTCGATAAAGACGAGCTTTTGACCTATTACGCGAAGGATTTGTTCTGGTTTATGCTGTCCGACATTCAAGGCCCGGATTCCGAGGGCATCAAGGGCAGAAGAATGATTACCATCGCGCCGGTCGGGTTTGACGCGAAAAAATGCCTGATCGCCAACATTGATTTCCGCATTAAAAACTGGGGAGACAGCCCCGCGTTGCAGAACTGGAGGAAAAGCGAACAGGAAACGAACGTGATTTATAAAGGAATAGACCTGCTAAAATAAAAAAGAAAAAGCGGCGGAAGGTTTTCTTCCGCCGTAAGATTTTTTATATCGGTTATTCGAACAAGGGCGTCGAAAGGTACCGCTCGCCGGTGTCGGGGAGAATGGCGACGATCGTTTTGCCCTCGTTTTCAGGACGCAGCGCCAGCTCGGTCGCCGCCCAGACAGCCGCGCCGGCGGAGATGCCGACGAGCAGACCGTCTGTTCTGCCCAGCTCTTTGCCGGTTTTGAAAGCGTCCTCGTTCTTTACCTTGATAATTTCGTCGTAAATCTTCGTGTTCAGCACTGCCGGAACGAAACCCGCGCCGATTCCCTGAATTTTGTGCGAGCCCGCTCTGCCCTCGGAAAGAACCGGCGAATCGAACGGTTCGACCGCGACGATTTTGATATTCGGGTTTTTGGACTTCAGGTATTCGCCCGCGCCGGTAATGGTTCCGCCGGTGCCGATGCCTGATACAAATATGTCCACTTTTCCGTCGGTGTCGTTCCAAATCTCGGGACCGGTTGTTCTGCGGTGTATCTCCGGGTTCGCGGGGTTGTCAAACTGTCCGGGGATGAAGGAGTTCGGGATTTCCTTTGCCAGCTCGTTCGCTTTTTCGACCGCGCCGCGCATGCCCTTGGCGCCCTCGGTCAGCACGAGTTCGGCGCCGTAAGCCTGCAGCAGCTTGCGCCGCTCTATGCTCATGGTTTCGGGCATGGTGAGAATAATTCTGTATCCTTTGGCCGCCGCGATGCTTGCCAGACCGATGCCGGTGTTGCCGCTGGTCGGTTCGATGATGACGGAACCGGGTTTCAGCAGGCCGCGCTTCTCTGCGTCCTCAATCATAGCCTTTGCGATTCTGTCCTTGACGCTGCCGGCGGGGTTGTAGTATTCGAGCTTTCCGATCAGCGTCGCTTTCAGCGCGTGCTTTTTCTCGTAACCGGTCAGCTCCAGCAGCGGCGTGTTGCCGATTAACTCAACCAAATTTTTATAAACGCTTGACATGATGGCTACCTCCACAAAAACATATTAATCATATATGCGATGAATACATTACCAATATATACTTTTTTTCCGAATTTGTCAATAGCTTTTTACATATTTTTTTTGACAAAAAGGGAAAAATGATTTATAATACATATTAAAATAGTATGTAATGATAAGGAGAGTTGTATGAGAATTTCGGCAAAAGGCAGATACGCGCTCGCGGCCGCGGTATATATGGCGGCCTGCTACGAGAGCGGCGAGCATATAACGGTCATCAGCATTTCGGAAAGGCTGGGGATTTCCAAAATCTATCTCGAGCAGGTTTTCGCGCTGCTCAAACGCGGGGAAATCGTGAACTCCATCAAGGGCGCGCAGGGCGGCTACCATCTTGCGCGGCACCCGAAAGAGATAACCGCTTATGATATTTTATCCGCCGTCGAGCTGTCGCTTTTTGAAAAAGCGGAGGATACGGTAAAGCAGCACGCGCCCGAAATCAACGACGCGATCAATTGTCTTGTTTTCGACAAGGCCGACGAAACGCTGCGCGACGCTTTAAAATCGGTCACCCTCGAGATGCTTGCGATTGACGCGGAGAAGCGCAAGTCCGGTCCGGAAATTATGTATTATATCTAAAAGAAAAAAATGGAAAGCGAAAAAATAAGATATTGCTATTTTCCATATAGCTTTTTTGACAAAGATGTGCTATAACGAAACACAGCAGGCGCGGCTTCAAAAAAAGCTATTTTTTTCCTGAAACAATTCCATGCTTTTTTCGCCACTATTTCTATGCTGTATGTAGTTTTGCAAACGGAAGGATTCCTATATGGAAAAAAGAAATATCCATCGAAAGCCGAAGAAACTTCATAAAAAAAGATTTGCGCTCGCTTCCATTCAAAAGGGCGCAAAAAGGTCCCGTTATTCGTGCGTAAAGAAGTTAAAGCCGAAAGAAATCGAAATACTCAACCAAAGATATCGAAAACTGCATAAAAAACGCAGAAAGCGTCTTGCGCTCATGGTTGCCAGAAGGACGCTTTTGTTCATCCTTACGCTGCTGATACTCTGCGTTTTTGCCGTTTACCGGCTCGGTTACGTGCTTACGAACGGCCCGAGCGAGACCGCGAAGTACCAGCTTGTGCTGTCTTTGATGCAGGCGAGCGCGACCAAGTGGGTGCCCGAGCTGTTCCTGAGCAAGGAAGAGGTAGACAGCATCGTTGAAAAGAGCAAACAGCAGAGCAAAACCGTGATTAAGGTAGAGGATTTGATCAAAAACCCGTCGGACAACAACCCGAATCCATCCGGTCCGCAGGAGAACGACCCCGATTTCTGGGCGGACGCGATCGACGGGATGAAGCTGATTATCCTGAACGGCTCTACATACAAAGCCTATGTTTTATTGGTAAAGGACCCGGCGAATGTTTTTGTCGGCACTTCTACTTCGAATTACCAGTCCGCCACCATCGGCGCGCAAATCTTTACGGTTGTCAACCGCTACAAGGACATCGGCGCGGTCGCGGCGATTAACGGCGGCGAGTTCCCGGACATCGGCGGACACGGAAAAGGCGAGCGGCCGGTCGGACTTACCTATTCGCAGGGGAAATGCGTGTGGGACGACGGCATCCGGCGCACGTTTATCGGTTTTGATAAAAACAACAAGCTGATTGTGAAAAACTCGATGACGCGGGAGGAAGCCGACAAGCTGGGCATTCGCGACGCGGTCTGCTTTCAGACCGGAAACGTTTTAATCGACAACGACGGGGAAAACGTGCGGCTGTATTACGCGGACAGCGATGTCGGAACCGCGCAGCGGACGGCGATCGGACAGACTGCGGACGGCACGGTGATTCTTCTGGTGACCGACGGCCGGACAGCAAGCAGTTTGGGCGCAACCCGCAACGACGTCATCAATATCATGGTTTCGTTCGGGGCAGTCACGGCGGGAATGCTGGACGGCGGTTCGTCGACGCAAATGTATTACGAGGATTATTATACGAAATACAACATCGACCCGGACACGCTGGACGACAACCAGAAGAAAGGTCTTGTGAACAAGTATAAGGCGTTCACTCCTCCGAGATATATCCCCACTTACTTCGTGGTAAAAAAGCCGCAGGCATAGCCTGATTCAGGAGGATTTAGCAAAAATGCGCCGAAAAAACAGATTGCCCAAATTTTACATATTTTTAATTCTGTTCATCGCGGTATTCGTCGTCGCGGTCGAATTGGCGATGCGGTACCTGAGCGATTATCTTGCCGATTACGAAAGCGCCCAGCCGAAGTATGTGGCGGAGGAAATCTTCAACCGGTATTACAAAAGCATGGATTTCGACGCGCTCATTACGCTCAGCGGCATCGAGATATCGGAGTTCGAGAGCAAGGAGAGTCTGGTTCAATACCTGCGCAGCCTGTATGACGGCTGCGAAGTGACCTACCACAGCGGCATCTCCGACGATAAAAAAGACGAAACCGATGTCAAAATCCAGCGGTACGAGGTTCAGTTCGGCGAAAGCGCCGTTGCCGGTTTCTCCATCAAAACCGGCGCGAAAAAAACCAAAAACGGTTTTGATGTGTACGAACCCTATCAGTTCACCCTGAGAATCGCGCCGGAGAAGTCGGTGCGCGTTACCGCCCCGTCCAATTACACGGTTTATATCAACGGAAAAAAGGTAGAGCCGCAGTATATAATAGAATCGGACATACAGACCGAGAGCTGCAAGCACATGCCCGAAGGCGTCAGCGGCATCACTTACTGCACCTATCAGGTCGACGATTTGTACTTTGACCCGGCGGTGAAGGTTCTAAACCCAGAAGGCAAAGAAAGCGCGCTTTCGTACAACGAGGAAAAGAAGACATACACGGCAGATATCGTTTACAGCGACAGCTTAAAAGAACAGTACGAAGAAACCGTGCTGACCGCGATGAAAAAGTACGCGGCTTATATGAGCAACGACGAGCGGTTTTCGAACATTAAGGCTTATTTCGACCCGGCCTCAACGCTGTATGACAACATCCGCACTTCGGAGACCTATTTCGTCATCGACCATTCCGGCTACCACTTTATCGACGTGAGCGCGAGCGAGTTTTACGCGTACGACGAGAACACCTTCTCCTGCCGCGTTTCGTTCACGCAGGTGCTGACCAAAAAAGGGAAGCCGGACTATAAGGACAGTATCGACAAGACCATTTACCTGCGCAAAGTGGGCGACAAGTTCTTAATTTACGACTGGTACGACCATTAAAAAAGCGGAACAATCCTTCGGGTAAGGATTGTTCCTTTTTTATCAGTATGCCTTTGCTTTTTTCTATACTCTATCACATTCGGAATGATGCGCGGCGCCCGTCGGCGGTTTGAGCTCATACGGCTTTGCATTTTTCGGACGATGTCGCGCCTGTTATGGAAGCAGAATAAAAAACAGTCCGTGTTCTGCAACACGGACTGCGTCTGTTTTCTTTTTTAGTACGCGAAAACCATATTGTCGATTCTTGCCGAAACCGGTCTGGAGAGCATCCATTGGTTCTTTGTCGAAGTGTCGTAATAGAACATGGCGCCGTTGGTGGGGTCGTACCCGCTCATCGCCGCCTTTGCCGCCCGGACGGACTCCTCGTTGGCGGGCTTGCTGATGGTTCCGTTTGCGACCGGCGTGAACTGGTAGTAGCCGTTGATGTTTTGATAAATCACTTCCGCGATGGTGTTGGGCCAATCGGGGCTTTTGACGCGGTTCATCACCACCGCGCCGACGGCGATTTTCGCGCTGTAGGATTCGCTTTCCGCTTCCGCCATAATCAGCCTTGCGAGCAGGTCAACTTCATTGGCGGAATAAGCGGGCGCTTCGGGCGCCGCCTTTACGCCGGGTATATTCAGAACCTGACCGACGTAGATGAAATCGGTATAAACGTTGTTCGCCTTCCGAAGGTCGGTAAGGGAAACGCCGTATTTTTTTGCGATTGCGTACAATGTGTCGCCGCTCTTGACCGTGTATGTAGCGCAGTCCACATACAGTTTTTGGCCGGGATAAATCATGCTGTCGGACAAATTGTTGCTCTTCATCAGGTCGGAAACGGTCGCGCCGAAAGTCTGGCTGATTTTATATAACGTATCGCCGCCGACAATCGTGTAAGTGCCCGCGGAAACCTTCGTAGTCATGAACGTCGCGCAGAAAACCACTGCCGCTATTATGATAGCTTTTATTTTCTTCATGATAAACCTCCTTCTTTTCATGCCTGCAACTTTGACGTTGCACAGCGTCGGGCAGTGGTTATATACTACCGTAAATTAGACATAATATCAATGGAAATACTTTGTAATTTATCGGTTTTGTCAAGGGTTGAAAAAGTTGACATGACAAAATGAATATGTTATTCTATCATATAAGGTTATTTTAAATTGCAGGAAGAAGGGAACGCGAAATGAACAAGATTTACTTCACCAAAGTGTTCAAAGGATACAGCCCTGAGGAAGTAGAAGCTTTTATCATCAAGCTGAACAACGATTTTCAGCAAAAGCAGCAGGAGTTCGCGGCGGAGACAAAAAGACTGAACAACGAGAACGAAGAACTAAAGCGGCGCTTTGAGGAAACGCAGTCCGAGAACGAAAGGCTGACGCAGGAGAAAAACGCGCTGGAAGAATTGATAAAGCAGCTCACGCAGGAAAAGCAGGAACTGTTGGATAGGATACAGGCGCTTCAAGGGAAAATGGAACGGGCGGCGGCATCCGAGCCGGAAGCGGTCGAAGCGCCCGAGCCGGCTGCCAGGCAGTGCGAACCGCCGGCGGAGGATCATACGGAGGATTATAAGAGCGAAGAATACAGACGTCTTTGCGAGCAGATGGGCGAGAAGCTCCTGATTGCGGATAAACGCGCGCAGGAGATTATCAACGAAGCGCGCGAGGAAGCAAATAGAATCATTGAAACCGCGGTTTCCGAGGCGAACGCGGAGGTCAAAAAGCTGATTGCGGAAGCAAAACAAAAAGCCGAAACCGTATATAGGATGATCAGCGAGTATGAAAAGAAGCAGACGGTCATTTCCGCGGGACTTGAACAGGCGCACAAGCATATTTCGGACGCGATAAGTGAGGTAGAGGCTTTGATTGCCTCAAAAAAGCATGAAAAAGATTAACACGGAAAATATTCGCGAATGGGCGCAGGAACTAAAGTGCGGCGACGAGGTGCTTTTGTCGGGCGTCGTATATACCGCGCGCGACGCCGCGCACAAAAAAATAGCCGCGATTCTTGAGAGGGGGGAGGAACCGCCCTTCCCGCTCAAGGATAGCGTTATCTATTACGCAGGACCGACGCCCGCCAAAGAAGGCAGGGTGTGCGGTTCTTTCGGACCGACGACCAGCGGAAGAATGGACTGCTATCCGCAGATGTTTGACTTTGGTCTTGCCGGCGCGATCGGCAAGGGCGACCGCAGCAAAGAGATCATCGACGCGATCGTGCGCAACAAATGCGTCTATTTCATCGCCATCGGCGGCGCGGGCGCCATCGCGGCAAAGCATATCAAAAGCTGCGAGGAAATCGCTTTCCCCGAGCTGGGCTGCGAATCGGTAAAAAGACTAATTTTTGAGGATTTTCCGCTGATCGTGGCGATTGATTCGACCGGTAAAGATATTTACGACAAAACGGATACATAATAAGACCGAAGCGGACTTTTTACTTTATCGGTTTTTTTAAGGAGTTATTGCCATGGACAAAAATCAAATCATAAAAGAGGCAGAAGCCTATTTGGACAGCGTGGAAAAAGAATTCGAGTCGGACCTTGCCGCGCTGATTGAAATCCCCAGCGTCGCGTGGAAGAAAGAGGGGGTTTATACGTTCGGCGCTTCGTGCGCGAAGGTTCTTGACGCCGCGATGGAAATGGGCAAAAAGTACGGCTTTAAAACCGAAAACCACGACTATTACTGCGCGAGCATCATCAGCGGCGACAAAAAGGACGAAATCGGCATCGTGGCGCACCTGGACGTTGTGCCTGCCGGCAGCGGCTGGCGCTATGAGCCGTATAAGCTGACGGTCGAAAGCGACAAATATATCGGCAGAGGTACGCTCGACGACAAGGGACCGTTCCTCTGCGGGCTGTACGCCATGCGTTTCCTGAAAGAAAAAGGCATATCGCTGCCGTTTTCCATCCGCTTAATCGCGGGCAGCGACGAGGAGGTTGGAAGCTCCGACCTTGAGCATTTCGCGAAAGTCGCAAAACCGCCCTTCTTCTCGTTTACGCCCGACGCGGAGTTTCCGGTCTGCATCGGCGAAAAGGGCATCCTGCAGGTGGACGTCATGCTTGGCGAACTGCCGCCCGAAATTGCCGAAATTGGCGGCGGAACCGTTTCGAACGCCGTGCCGGATTCCGCTTACGCGGTGATTTGGGACGACAAATCGGATATACACAGTTTTCCGGCGCAAAGCAATATTATAATCGAAAGACTTGACGAAAAACGCCTGAAAATCACCGCGACAGGAAAGACAGCGCACGCCGCAATGCCCGAGAGCGGAATCAACGCGATCGGCATTTTGGCGGCGTATATTCTGAAAAACGTTCCGGTCAGCGGCAAAAAGCCGTTTGAATTTCTTGCTTCCGCCTGCGGCGAGTATTTCGGCAGAACGCTCGGCATTGCGCGGGAGGATGAGAACTTTAAGTATCTGACCTGCGTCGGCGGAAAGCTGACGGTTTCGGACGGCATTATGGTGCAGAACTTCAACATCCGGTATATTCCGGACACAACCTATGAACCGGTACTGAAACAGATAAAGGATACGCTGACGCCGCAGGGCTTTGCGGTGCGGCCGGTGCTTACCTCGGAGGGCTATTACGTTTTCGCGGACGATAAAAAGATCAAAGCGCTCACCGAAGCCTGCGAAACCGTGCTCGGCTATGAATGCAAACCCTACACGATGGGCGGCGGCACCTACGCGCGCTGGCTTGCGAATACGGTCGCTTTCGGCGCGTCGATACAGGAAGAGCGCGGCAAGTTCGGCGAGGGCAGGGGCGACGCGCATCAGCGTGACGAGTATATCTCAAAAGCCGAAGTGAGAAAAACCATTCTCATCTATATCCTCAGCATCCTCAACCTTGCGGAGAACTATAGATAGTTTTTAAGATTTGTTTTCTTTAATAATTATAATAAATTCGTTTTTCGGGTAGGTTCCCCAACCGAAAAACACCTATTAAGGCACGCTGTGCGTGCCCCACTCACGGAGGGGAGGAAACAGCGATATATCGATGTTTCCGGCGATAAGCGAGTGAAAACTCATTTGTGAAACTTAAGTTTTACAAATGAAAAAAGGACTGAATGTGTAATGTTTAAAATCCTTCTCGCGGAGGACGACAAAAGCATACAGAAAAACCTCTCCTGCCTTTTGGCGAAGGAGGGTTTTTCGGTTATAGGCGCAAGCGGGCAGAAAGAAGCGCTTGAGAAGTTAGAGAGCGAGCAGTTTGACCTTGCGCTTTTGGATTTGGCGCTTGCCGACGGAAGCGGGTATGCGGTGTGTTCGGCAATCAAAAAGCGGTTGCCCGATTTGCCGGTGATATTCTTAACCGCTTCGGACGATGAGATTTCGGTTGTGACCGGGCTGGACATGGGCGCGGACGATTATATTACCAAGCCGTTCCGCCCGATGGAGCTGGTTTCCCGCATCAAAAGCGTGCTCAGGCGCAGCGGAAAAACACAGTCGGTTTTTGAAATACGGGATATCAAAATCGACACGGTAAAGGGCAAGGTTTATAAAAACGAAACCGAACTGTTCCTTTCCGCGCTCGAGTACCGGCTGCTGTTAGCGTTCATCAATAACCGGGGCGTGATTTTGACAAGAGAAAAGCTTTTGAATGAGATATGGGATTTGGCAGGGGAGTATGTCAACGACAACACCCTGACCGTATACATAAAGCGTCTGCGCGAGAAACTGGGCGACGATGCCAAAAACCCTGAGATTATCAAAACAGTCCGGGGTCTCGGCTACAGGATGGATGCATAATGGGCTTGTTTCGAAATCCCGAGGTGAAACGGTTTACCGTTATCCTCTTTGTTATAAGCACTTTATTTGCCGCAATCGGTTTCTTTATTAATACGGCAGCGGGAATACTGACTGTTGCCGCCTGCGCGGTGTTGACGGCGGCAAACCTTCTCTTTACAAAGTGGCGGTATAAAAGAATCGCGCAGACCAGTCATAAGATCGACAAAGTGCTCCACGGCGAGCAGTCTTTTGTGCAGGAGGATTTTAAAGAAGGAGAGCTAGCCATTCTGCACAGCGAGCTGGAAAAGCTGGTTATCAAACTGCAGGAGCAGGCGGACGCGCTAAAGGCGGAAAAGGTAAAACTTTCCGAATCCATCGCGGACATCTCGCATCAGCTCCGTACGCCGATGACGACAATAAATTTAATCATATCTTTTTTACGGGAGCCTGCTTTGGATACGGACAAGCGGTTGGAGTATGCAAGGGAACTGGCGCAGAGCGCGTCCAGAATCGACGCGCTGGTGACATCGCTTTTGAAAATGGCGCGGATTGACGCCGGCACCGTCGCTTTTCAGAAAAAGAAAGTCTTTATTTCCGAAGTAGTCGAGCGCGCGGCGGCTCCCTTCGCGGTGCAATTGGATATTAAAAGGCAAAGTCTTGTCACAGACTGCGGGAACGCTTCGTTTGAGGGCGACCTGTTCTGGACGGCGGAAGCGGTCGGGAACCTAATCAAAAACTGCATCGAGCACACGCCGGAAGAAGGCACAATTACCATTTCAGCAGCGGAAAATCCGCTGTTTACCGAGATTGTAATAAAAGACAACGGTTCCGGCTTTTATGAGGAGGACCTGCCGCACCTGTTTGAGCGCTTTTACCGCGGCAAGAACGCGTCCGAGGACAGCATCGGCATCGGGCTTGCGCTCGCGCGGGCAATCATTTCCGGGCAGAACGGCTCCATTAAAGCCTGCAACGCGCCCGAGGGCGGAGCGATGTTCCAGATTCGTTTCTATAAAGGCGTGATTTAAGTGACTGCTAGAACCGCACCCTTTTTTGCGGGTGCCGTTTTTAGCAGTTATTTTTATTGTGACAAAACTGTCATTTTAAAGTCATTTCATTGTCACTCGGGTTTAGTAGTATATGCTTGACAAAAGAAAGGGAGTAAGTTTATGGAAATATTAAGAGTAGAAAACCTATGTAAAACCTACGGTTCGGGTGACAACCTCGTGCGCGCCCTGGACAATGTCAGCTTCTCGGTTTTAAAAGGCGAGTTTGTTGCCATTGTCGGGCCTTCCGGTTCCGGAAAATCAACGCTTCTGCACATTCTCGGCGGTGTTGACACGCCTACTTCCGGCAAGGTGTATGTCGGCGGGAAGGATGTTTACGCGCAGAACGCCGACCAGCTCGCGGTGTTCAGGCGCAGGCAGGTCGGACTGGTGTATCAGTTCTATAACCTGATACCGGTTTTAAATGTGGTAGAAAACATTACCCTTCCTTTGCTGATGGACGGGCGGGAAGTCAATCAGGAACGTTTAAACGAGCTTTTGGATGTGTTGAAGCTTAAAGACCGGCAAAAGCACCTGCCCAACCAGCTGTCCGGCGGTCAGCAGCAGCGGGTTTCCATCGGCAGAGCGCTGATTAACGCGCCGGCGATTGTTCTTGCGGACGAACCGACCGGCAACCTTGACAGCAAGAATAGCCATGAAATTATGGAGCTTCTAAAGTTTAGCAACAGAAAGTATAATCAAACCTTAATCGTCATTACCCACGACGAGAATATCGCAATCCAGGCGGACCATTTAATCGCGATAGAGGACGGCAGGATTATCAAAGACGAAATCAGAAGACTGGACCGATAGTCAGAGGAGCGCTGCAGAATGAACATACTCAATAAAGTCACGCTTGAGATATTAAAGAAAAACAAGGTCCGCACCATTGTAACCATCATCGGCGTAATCCTCGCTACGGCAATGATTACGGCGATTACAACCAGCATTACCTCTTTGCAGAACTTCCTTTTGGAAGCGACAAAAAAAGCCGACGGCGACTGGTACGTCGTGGCGGAAGGCATCAAAGATGACGACGCGGAACAGTTAAGGCAAAATCCGGCAGTAGTTGCTGCCGCCAAGATGCAGTATATCGGATACGCTGTTTTAAAAGACGGTCAGAATGAGGACAAACCATACCTCTTTGTGGCGGGCTTTTCCAAAGAAACCTTTGATATGCTGCCGATAGAACTGATATCCGGCAGACTGCCCGAAAACAGCGGCGAAGTGGTGGTCAGCGATCATATCCGCACCAACGGCGGCGTGGATATCAAGGTAGGGGACACGCTGAATCTGGATGTCGGCATCCGGCAGGCAGATGACGGCACTGTTCTCTGGCAGAGCAATCCTGTTTTTGACAGCGACGAGTGCGAGACACTGACGGATACGCAGCCGAAAACCTATACGGTTGTCGGTATATGCAAACGCCCGAGTTTTGAGAGCTACGCTGCGCCGGGATACACGGTTATCACCCTGGCCGATAACAATCAGAACGCTGTAAACAGTCTGTACCTGCGCACCAAGAACGTAAAAGGCGTTTATGATTTCGCCAATAAGTATATCGCTGTTTACAGCGGCGTTAATTACTCGTTTAACAACGACCTTTTGATGTTCATGGGGGTGTCCAATAACGATAACTTCAACAAAATTCTCTATAGATTGGTGTCGATACTGATTGCGCTGGTTATGTTCGGCTCGATATCGCTGATATACAACGCTTTTTCCATTTCGGTCGGAGAGCGCACCAAACAGTTCGGGCTTTTATCCTCAGTGGGCGCGACCGGCAAACAGCTTTTCAGAAGCGTATTGTTCGAAGCGCTGGTTGTCAGCCTAATCGGTATTCCGCTCGGCATTCTTGTCGGAATCGCCGGAATCGGCGTGACGCTTTATTTTATCAGCGATTTGATTATGTCTATGTCGCCGGTAGCGATGGACGGGTTCTACCTTTATCTAAAACCTGCCGCGCTGGTTATCACCGCGGTTCTCGCGCTTATAACCGTTCTGATTTCTGCGTATATCCCCGCTCGCCGCGCGTCTAAACTTACGGTTATCAATGCCATCCGGCAGAACGAGGATATCAAAATCAAAGCTAAGAAAGTAAGGGTATCCAAACTGACCTACAAGCTGTTCGGGCTGGAGGGCATGCTCGCAAGCAAGAACTTCAAGCGCCAGCGGCGCAGATACCGCAGCACGGTTATCTCTTTGTTCCTAAGCGTTGTTCTGTTTGTTACCGCAAGCGCTTTCTGTAATTATTTGAGCATGGGCGTTTCCACCGTTTACAGCGATGTATCGTACGATATTTCTTACACCAACGGCGACGTAAAGCAGAACAAAAAAGTAAAATCGATCTTTCCCCAACTTGCCAAAGCGGATAATGTAACAGCGGCAAACTACATAGAACGGGCTTACGGAAGCCTGACCGGGGATTATGATTACAGCGATGAATACAAAGAAGTCATTGGGGACGATTCGTTGATGTATCTTTTCGCGGTCAACGATGATTATTTTAAGTCCTTTGCGGAAAAACTGTCGCTGAACCCCGCCGCGTATTTTGACAGCGAAAGCCCGAAAGCGCTGGTGTATGCCCGGATGAGCTATTATAATTCTAAAGAAAACCGCTACAGGGATTATAAAGTATTCAATTCGGCGCCAAGCAAACTTGATTTTTCGCTGTATGAGTACGGCTATGCTTTGCGCGAAGACGACGGGCAGACAAAAAGTCTGAGCTTGAGCTGCACTTTAGTAGACGAACTGCCCGCGGGCGCGGACACATACAAGGGAAGCGGAATCATCGTGATTCTTCCGGAATCCGTCGCGAATGAAATATTAAACGGGTTTGATGCATTCGGTCCTATCATGGTGTTCTTTAAAACAGCGGATGACACAAAAGCAGAATCCGCAATCAGCCGAATCCTAACCGAAAACAACCTTTCAACCAGCAATTTGCATAATGTTATTAATAACTATCGAACCATTCGCAACCTTACTGTGATTATAAAGGTATTCTCGTACGGCTTTATCTGTCTGATTTCGCTGATTGCCGTTGCAAACGTATTCAATACGATTTCAACGAATATCAACTTAAGGCGTCGCGAGTTCGCCATGCTGAAATCGGTCGGCATGACCGACGGAGGCTTTAAAAAGATGATGAATTTTGAATGCATCCTATACGGCGTAAAATCCCTGATGTACGGTCTCCCGGTCGCCTGCCTGCTTACTTACCTGATGTATAAAAGCGTAACAGGAGGGGTTGACGTGCCGTTCATACTGCCGTACACGAGCATTATCATCAGTGTCGCCAGCGTCTTTGCGGTTGTGTTTGCGACCATGCTGTATTCCATGCGCAAGCTGAACAAAGAAAATATCATTGATGTGCTAAAAAGCGAAATTACCTAAAAAGAACAGCGCCTGCGCAAAAAGCGGGCGCTGTTTTTGTCGCGTTATGGGATGATTTGAATCGGCTTCCGTACCGCTATGTTTTTTAATACGATTACGGTTGCTGTCAGGGTGTAGGCGTTCTTTTGGCTGTCGAAACGCTCGTCGCACTCGTAGGATTTTACCTCGTCGGTCAGCCGGTTCAGGTATTGCGCGAAGGCTTCGGCGGCGCGGCGCTTCGCTTCCTCCTCGGTGATGGCATAGCGGTGAATCGTGTATTCGATAAAAGTGACTTCGGCGACCTCGACCGGAATTTTAATAAAGCCGAACAGCTTTTTTTCTTCTTGCGACGCGGTCATGTCGTAGTACTCATACGGCGGATTGTCGTCGAAGAACCAGTCGATCGGCTGTCCGAGCACCTTGACGTGCCGAACCGTTTTGGTTCTGCCGGTAAAAACCTTTTCGGTCTGCTCGAGCGGGATGGAAATGGTAAACTTTTCGGTGACGCGGGCGTACACGTTCCCCTTCGCGTTCGCGAGCCGGTAGGTTCCAAGCTCGCCCATCATAAACGCGTTGATTAAGAGCTGCCCCTCCACAACCGCGTCCCCTTTTTTGACCTCGGGATGCCCGTTAAGCGCCTCGACTTTTTCCACGATTCCGTCATGCGAGGCGACAATGTTGTAATAGGCGTTCTTGTCCTCGATTTCCGGCGGATAGGTTCTTTCCAGCACGTCCACCTGCGCGTAGGTGCCTTTTATGTTGATCGCGATGGATGAAATATCCTTGTTTTCAATCAAAAAGTCATCCTCCGCCACGACCACGTTCAAATCCGGGATAAAAGCGCCCCGCTTGACGCCGTACTTTTCCAGCGCGGCAATAATGGTTTGGCTGTCAACCGTATGGTTTCCGGTGACGTTGACCTCCCAGATGAACAGTTCGGAGAAAAAAATTAGAAAAATGCCCAAAATGCTCCCGATAATCAGCCCGTATCTGCCTTTGTACTTGTTGAACACAAACGGAACACCGGTCGTCCGGATAATCTCTATCGGAATTCCTTCCGCCGCCGCGATTTTGATAATCGGTTCGCAGGAAAAAAGAGAGGCTTTGATGCGAAAGCCGTCCGCGTCGTTTTTTAAGCCCCAGAACAATATCTTTTCTTTGGTCAACCGGTTCACGAGCCGGATGCCGCTTTTGCTGTCGGTCCGCAGCGTGTACGCGCCGAATATTTTATGAAAAAGCTTATACATACTCGACCCCTTTTATGTAGCCGCTGATACCGATTTTCTTTTCGGAAAGGTACCGCATGGTCAGCCGTTTGCCCTTGATATTCAAGACCTGCTTGCCGACCTGCAGCGTAATCAGGTCTTCTTCGTAGCCGAGCAGTCCGTCGCAGCCCTCGATCAGCAGGTCGTTGTTTCCGCGAAGTTCGATATAGGCGCCTTCCAAAATGTCTTCTTTTTTTATGTATTTCATATATATGGAATACCTCCTGCGGTTTGCTGCCCCGGTATTAAATATACTGCTCTCGGAGTGATTTTATGAAAACATCCGTAAAAAGAGGCGCGCAGTCCGCGCTGAACCTGCTTGTTCTTGCTTCGTTTTTTTATCTTTTGTTTCATCCGTCGCTGGTTTCGGAGTCGGTGACCCGAAGCATATACCTGTGCGTCCGGGTCATCGTTCCGTCGCTGTTTATTTTTATGGTTCTGTCGCGGCTGATAATCGCCATGCCCTTTACCGCCGCCTTTTTTGGCAGACTGGGCAGGTACGGCATCGAGGCGATGGTGCTGACGCTCGGGCTTCTGTGCGGGTTTCCGGTTGGCGCGAAATGCGCGGTGTTTCTCTATGAAAGCGGCGCGGTCAGCAAAAAGCGCGCCGAGTTTATCAGCGCCTTTACAAACGGCGCGTCGGCGTCCTTCTTGATCGGCTATGTCGGCGGCGCTTTGTATTCGGACGTCGCGGTCGGCGTCCGGCTGTTCCTGTTCCAGATTGTCGCCGCGCTGACGACGGCGGTGATTTTGCGCGTTCTTTTTATGAAAAAAGAGGATTTTGCCTTTGCGCCCATCCCGGAGCAGGAGAAAACAGGAGGGTTTCCCGAGGCGGTCATGGACAGCACGTTTACCATGATTTCGGTCTGCGCCTTGATTATCACCTTTTCTCTGCTGGGAGAGCTGTTCTTAAGCGTCATAAAGGCAAATCAGATTTCTTCGGTGCTGATCAAAGGGTTTTTCGAGTTTTCCTCCGGCATCGCGTCCGCGGCGGCGGTCGGCGCCGAGCCTGCTTTTATCATGATTTGCCTGTTCGTTGGTTTTTCCGGACTGTGCGTGATCATGCAGGTCGTTACGGCGATGCGGTGGAAGCTGTCCGCGAAAATGTACCTCGCCGGAAGGCTTATCAATACGGCAATATTTGGAATGCTTTCTCTTTTATTCGGCATCGCTTGACACAAACGGAAAAAACGGTATAATGATAGCATAAAACAAGGAATGGAATGAATCAGGATGAAGCAAAAGGTCGACGAAGAACATAGAATCTGTTACTACTGCGAACATTCAATGCCGATCATGGAGTCGGACGCGTGCGTATGCCGGAAAAAAGGGCTTGTCTGCGCCGACGGCTGCTGCCGGCATTTCAGCCTTGACGTTTTTAAAATAAACCCCCGCCGTCCGAGAGCGTTCGAGAGCGCCGACCCCGATTGGTTCCATGTCTTTTAACGAAAGAAAAAAACTTTCTAAGTCAGAAGGGAAAAAACTATTGACAAACGCCATTTTTGGTGTATAATAGTCCTTGCGCTGCAAAATGGCCCCCGAGAATAGGGGAGTGCAGAGCAAAAAGTGAATATGCGGCTGTGGCGGAACTGGCAGACGCGTACGTTTGAGGGGCGTATGGGCAACCGTATGGGTTCAAGTCCCATCAGCCGCACCAAAAAGAAGACACTCTGTAAAAAGGGTGCTTTTTTTCTTTTTCCGCAAAAAATGACTGATAGGACGCCGCGCAGCAAACGACGGCGGCAAAGTTTTTCCGCGTCGCCGCGCCGCTTTTTTTAGGCAGACAAGGCCGCCCGCTCGTAAAAAAGAATGCACTCTGTAAAAGAGTGCGTTTTTTATATGAATGAAACAGGCAAAAAAACGTCGCGCCGGCTGTTTTGCGTCGATCGGAAGGGTATATTCTTTGCCAATTTTTTTGCAGGCGCATATACTTTCATTAGAAAACAAAGACTTTTTTTATTATAAGCAAAGAATCGTAGAAAGGAATATACATAGTCATGGCAAGAGTATTTTTAAGCCCCTCCACACAGGAATACAATCTTTACGTTGACGGCAGCGGCAGCGAAGAGTATTGGATGAACCGGCTTGCCGATGCCATAGAACCTTTTCTGACAGCGAGCGGAATTCAGTTCGGCCGCAACGACCCCAGCCTGACAGTCGGCGGTTCGGTCAGGTTGTCCAATGCCGGCAACTACGACCTGCACGTCGCGCTGCACAGCAACGCTTCCGGCCCGGCAAGAGCGGGGCAGCAGAGAGGGATTGATATTTACTATTATGACGGCAGCGCAGAGAGCAAGCGCGCGGCGGATTTGATCGTCGAGCAGCTCAAGAAAATCTACCCCAACCCGGATCTGGTCAGAGCGCTCCCGACAACCAGCCTGTACGAGCTAAACAACACCATTGCGCCCGCGGTTCTCGCGGAGCTGGGCTATCACGACAACCTTGAGGACGCTAAATGGATTCAAAACAACATCTATAATATGGCGAGCGCGATTTCGAGCGCGATCGCGGCGTATTTCGGCGTGCCGTTCAGAACGCCCGGCGGCACAACGCAGCCGACGCAACCGACGCAGCCAACGCAGCCAACCCAGCCGACGCAGCGGACTGGAACCGTCGTTACGCAGGGCGGGCGTTTGAACATAAGAAGTGGTCCGTCGATGGACGCGAACATCATCGGCCAGATTCCCAACGGACAGACGGTAACCGTTCTGTCGCAGTCGGGCAACTGGTACAGAATCAATTACAACGGCATCGAAGGCTATGTCAGCGGCCAATTTTTAAGAGTTCAGTAAAGTAAGGATAAGTCGAATCCGGCCGCTGTGCAAGGGTGCAGTCTGCGCGCTGCGCCCTGTTTTTTTATAAAAATTACCGCTCAAAAATAAAAAAACAGTATTGACAAAAAAAAAGTCGTATGCTATACTATCGCTTGTCGCGGACAGGAAATGCTGGTGTGGCTCAATGGCAGAGCAGCTGATTTGTAATCAGCAGGTTGGGGGTTCGACTCCCTTCACCAGCTCCAAAATCCGTTGCAAAGCAACGGATAAGAGAATTTCATAAATGAAATTCTCTACCACTTGAATGTAGCAAGAAATGCTACGAGAAGCGACAAGAGAGTTCAATTGAATGTATTGAATTCTCTTAACACGACAATTACTACATATTGAATATATATTATTTGGGGGAATTCCCGAGCGGCCAAAGGGGGCAGACTGTAAATCTGTTGTCACTGACTTCGGTGGTTCGAATCCACCTTCCCCCACCACAAAAAAGAGCGTCCTTAAGGGATGCTCTTTTTTTGTGTAACGAAAACCACGCGATAGTCGCGTGGTTCAAAAGAGGTTAACCGTTAAGAAGAAAACCTCCAATGTGATAGTATAGAGATGACCTGCCAGTCGACACAAAAAACACATTTGGAGGATTTATCTATGAAAAAAGTAAACATAGACGCAGATAGTTTAGCACATACAAAATGGAATTGCATAGTGTTCTCTCCCAAGTATAGACGAAAAGTGTTTTTCGAAGAAAAGCGGTTAGAGATAAGGGAAATAATGCGAAAGCCAATGGAAAGAAGTAGAAATAATTGAAGGTGAAGTGTGCCCAGAATCATATACATATGTTGGTGAGTATCTCGCCCAAAATGGATAGTGTCTTGTCAAGTGGTGTAAAATGATTTCTACTTTATCATTTTTTCAC
>ERZ795046.666-NODE-666-length-40533-cov-300.743910_pt1 | contig 40533 bp, 28 predicted proteins | sample MGYA00375130_ERZ795046 | MGnify/ENA primary metagenome ERZ795046 (study PRJEB30175, sample SAMN05720202) | activated sludge metagenome | isolation source: anaerobic digester from wastewater treatment plant | place: Japan | collected 2015-05-15 ...
CTTGCAAAAAGTCCATAAGTCTTCGACACAACTCGACCATTTGAACCATACAGCTTCGCATCACGCAGACCACAAGATGGGGATTTTGCCTTCAATATCATGCCGTCGATCACATCTTGCGATAGAGAGCTTGCAAAGTCCTTTGAGAAATTCACCATCTTCTCAGTCAAATCGATCGTGCAACCCTTGTTCATCAGCCTTAGTTCACCACCTATAGAAAATACATCTATAGGTTCACGAGGCACACCAAGTCCAATCTCCAATTCTGGACAGATACGCACCATATCACAATACTTACCAAGCCGCTTTACTAAATCATTGGATATCGTATTGCCGTCGTACCTCGTATATTCAAAAAAACAACGGCTTACCAACAATCTTGGCCTTGCTTCATACCAATTACCAACCATCTTTTCACATCTCCTCTCACAAATTATCAATTTGTATCAAGTATACCAAAAAATTTGATATAATTGATATCGGCATTAAAATACAAATGCTTTTTCTATACATACAATCACTTACGAGGAGGGATAACATGGAGAAAAAAGAACTGGTTTTAAAAGCGTTGTTGGAATCAGAAGAACCACTTCGACCAGGCGATGTTGTTGAAAAGACTGGCCTTTCAAAAGAAGACGTCGATAAGGCTATCAAAAAGCTCAAAGATGAAGGGAAGATAGAATCGCCCAAAAGATGTTACTACCAGGCGAAAAGAGCTTAGGCATTTTTGATGACTTCTAACGTTTAGAAGTTCAAAGAGACTCAAAGATATCAAGAAAAGGTGAGAAGGTACTAAACATGCATAAAATTGAGAATCGTATTTTGGCATTTGTGTTTTTCACAGTCGCAATTTTGGCAGCTACAATCTGCAATGCGGCGGAATTGCCATTCAGCAAACATAACGGGTATGTGGTGGTTATATCAGATTTGCATCACCCATTCTTTCCAAAAAATATCGAAGCGATATTCAAAGAGATCGTCTCGATAAAACCTGCTCACGTCTTCATGCTTGGAGATTTGACTGAGTTTGGAAAAGACAGTGAGTTTGAAAGTCTAAAGAAATCACTTGCTGCACTTGATACTGGTGCTATAAAATACAATATGCTGCTTGGCAACCACGATACGCGATGGTCAAGCAAGATTAGAAAGACCAAAGACCTTGGCAATGCATTGTATGAGAATTACCGTGTAGATCTTCAAGACGTTACATTCATCGGTATCGACACATCCATGTACTTTGAACAATTTGGCCACATCGGAGAAGAACAAATGAACTGGATTAAAGAACAGATGGAACTTTCAAAGAGAGACGGAAAGAGTGCCATATTGATGTCTCACCACCCGCTAATTCCAGCATCAAGCAACGTCGATGATAGCTGGAAACTATTAAACCTACTCGACACCTACAACGTACCGATTGCATTAGCTGGACATGTGCACAAGTATTCCGATGGTAAACTTTACAACGGCACATTTTTCCAAACGATAGGCGGTGCAAGAGATGGCTGGATGACAGTTTTAAGCTGGGATGCAAAGTACATATACATGTGGAAATACAACGTCGCAAATCCGGATAGCGGGTATACACTCATTGCGAAGACATCAAAAGCATACAACGATAGATTCGATCAGAAAATCTCAGTTGACGTGACAAACCAAAACACTCTTACACAATTTGCAATCGAGACGAAAAATATAAAAGAATTGAACGTGTACATGAATCAGAAACTCGTAAAACAGTACACAAAACTGAATCAATCTGGTCAAAAAAGCCAATTTACAATCGATGCAACAAACTACCAATCGTCTTCACCATTCATCAAAATAGTGGGAAATGGAATATATGGTACATCAGAAAAATTCCTGTCAATTGAAAACAGCGCCAAGGCCTCAAGCGAGACGATTAAAGCAAGTATAGATTGCATCTGGACATACAAAATGACAAACAGCATCCTTTCCCAGCCAATCGCATACAAAAACGATTTCATCGTAGCAGATTATTCAGGTAACATCGTTAGATTAACGCAAGGAGGCAGGGAATTGTGGAAACAAAAAGGAGAACCAATTGGTCCAATCGTCTCAAATGTAGCACTCTACGGTGAGAATGTACTGGTAGGAGACATCTACGGCAATTTTTTGATACTTGATGGATCAACTGGAAATAGAATTAACTCTTTGAAACTCTCAGGCCCAATATTTTCCATTACAACTGGGAATAAAACAGCAGCAATAGGTGCTGGTAGCTATCTTTACATCGTAGACTTGCAAAAACTCAGGATAATTGGTAGCTACGACCTTGGCGGTGTAATACAGACATCCGCAAAGTACCTCGATGGTAAATACTTCCAAACATCTTGGGGAGGATTGTTAGCCATCGTCGGTGAGGATGGAAAAATGCATGCAAAATACACCATCGGTCAGACTTACTACACAAGTGGTGCATGCACGCCAGAAATCTTTGGCTCACTCGTTGTGCTTACCAACTCTGGAAGCAAAATACAGGCTTTGGATATGAACAATGGTGTTGTTAAATGGAACATCGATGGTCCGAAAGTGGGATACTCATCCATTGCAAAATATGGAAACTATGGCCTTGCATCTACAATAGATGGGATTGTATACAAATTCGATTTAAGCAGTGGTAAAGTTGCATGGAGTACAAATACAAGCTCGACAATCTACGACTCATCACCTCAAATATTCAATGGCCACTATGCAATCCTAGGCACAACGAATGGTGAATTAATCATCATCGATGCAGAAAACGGAAAAATGCTCCAAAAGACATTTGTACACCCATCTTACCTACTCACAAAACTAATACCGCAAGATGGAAAAGTCTTCATGGCCTTTACAGACGGAACGGTAAAACTCGTCAAAGTCAATCTGTAGACACCATAAACGACGGCATACAATACGCATCAAACGTCCAAAAACAAATGGGCTTTCCAGCACATTTTTTGATTCTTCATAATACAGCTTCCTCTTTGCGAATACCTGCAGATTCAAAAATCAATTTGAACTGTATATCAAATGGCTCTTTTTCTTAATAATTGCGTTATAATCAAGATAATTTATGAACCATTCTGGGGGAGGCATGGAAAAATGAAGAAGGCAACTCTCATCACGATAATCGTACTCTCTATCGTCACAATATCTTTGTTTGGGGCTGCAAAAGATACTACACCACCTACGGTGAGTATAACAAACCTGAAAGACAATGCTGTAGTATCGGGAGTTGTAACCATACAAGTGGATGCGAGTGATAGCAGTGGAATAGCAAAAGTTGAATTTTACGTAGGTGATAGCAAGTTAGGAGAAGATAGTAGCAAACCGTTTGAGTATAGTTGGGACACAAAGAAGATGAAAGATGGGACGTATGTACTAACGGCAAAGGCGATCGACAGTTCAGGAAATGCAAACTCGGTGAGCATAAAAGTTGTTGTAAACAACACGAAAGTTGAGACGTGGCAAAAGACGTTTGGTGGGAAAGAATATGATCAAGCAAATTACGTTCAGCAAACTGCAGATGGTGGGTACATAGTTGCCGGATGGAGCTACTCTTTTGATTCTGGAGGACATGATGCCTACATCTTAAAGTTAAATTCAAAAGGGGAAGTTGAGTGGCAAAAAGCGTTTGGCGGAGAAAGCAGTGATGGAGCAAATTCGATCCAACAGACGAAAGACGGCGGATACATAGTTGCTGGATGGACTAATTCTTTTGGTTCTGGAGGACATGATGCCTACATCTTAAAGTTAAATTCAAAAGGGGAAGTTGAGTGGCAAAAGACGTTTGGTGGAAAAGGCGATGATGTAGCAAATTCGATTCAACAAACGACAGATGGCGGGCACATAGTTGCTGGATGGACTAACTCTTTCGGCTTTGGAGAACGAGATGCCTACATTTTTAAGTTGAACTCAAAAGGAGAAGTTCAGTGGCAAGAGACTTTTGGTGAGAAGTATGTTAATGATGAAGCAAATTCAATCCAACAAACAGCAGATGGCGGGTACATAGTTGCTGGATGGACTAATTCTTTCGGCTCTGGAGAACGAGATGCCTACATTTTTAAGTTGAACTCAAAAGGAGAAGTTCAGTGGCAAGAGACTTTTGGTGAGAAGTATGTTAATGATGAAGCAAATTCAATCCAACAAACAGCAGATGGCGGATACATAGTTGCTGGATGGACTAACTCTTTCGGCTCTGCATGGTGGGAAGATATCTACATCTTGAAGTTGAATTCAAAAGGTGACTTAGAATGGCAGAAGACGTTTGGTGGAGAGTATGGTGATGGAGCAAGTTCAGTGCAGCAAACGACGGATGGTGGATACATAGTTGCTGGATGGACTGTTTCCCTAGGCTCTGGAGGAAAAGATGTCTGCATCTTGAAGTTGAGTTCAAAGGGAGAGGTAGAATGGCAGAAGACGTTTGGTGGAGAGTATGGTGATGGAGCAAGTTCAGTGCAGCAAACGACGGATGGTGGATACATAGTTGCTGGATGGACTTACTCTTCTGACTCGCAAGATGTTTACATCTTGAAATTGAGTTCAAAAGGAGATATAGATACCACTGCTCAAGGAGATATAGATACTACTCCGCCAGAAGTAAAGTTCATCTCACCAAGCGATGGAGTGGAACCTGGTGGAACAATCAATATCAATATAGAGGCAACAGATGATGTTGAGCTGGAAAAAGTTATACTATATATCGATGGTAAGAAAATTAAGGAATACACGTCAGCCCCATACACGTACACTTGGGATAGTAGCAAAGCAACAGAAGGTGCGCATACAATAACTGCTGAGGTAGTAGACAAATCAGGTAATGTGACAACAAAAAGTGTGACGGGAATAATGGATAATATAAAGGACATTTCATGGCAGAAGACGTTTGGTGGAGAAGACAGTGATGGAGCAAACTCAGTGCAGCAAACGACAGATGGAGGATACATAGTTGCTGGATGGACTACATCTTTTGGTTCTGGAAGATATGATGTCTACATCTTGAAGTTGAATTCAAAAGGAGAAGCTGAATGGCAGAAGACATTTGGTGGTGGAGATGACGACGTAGCATTTTCAATCCAACAAACTAAAGATGGAGGATACATAGTTGCTGGATGGACTAACTCTTTCGGCTCTGGGGGAGCAGATGTCTACATCTTAAAGTTGAATTCAAAAGGAGAAGTTGAGTGGCAAAAGACGTTTGGTGGAGAAAATGATGATGTAGCAAATTCGATCCAACAAACTAAAGATGGAGGATACATAGTTGCTGGATGGACTAACTCTTTCGGCTCTGGGGGAGCAGATGTCTACATCTTAAAGTTGAATTCAAGAGGAGAAGTTCAGTGGCAGAAGACGTTTGGTGGAGAAGACAGTGATGGAGCAAACTCAGTACAGCAAACGACAGATGGAGGATACATAATTGCCGGACGGACATACTCTTTCGGTTCTGGATTGGAAGATGCCTACATCTTGAAGCTGAATTCAAAAGGAGATTTAGAATGGCAGAAGACGTTTGGTGGAAAAGACAATGATGGGGCATTTTCGATCCAACAAACGGCAGATGGTGGATGCATAGTTGCCGGATGGACTAGTTCTTTTGGTTCTGCAGGACAAGATGCTTACATCTTGAAGCTGAATTCAAAGAGAGAAGTAGAATGGCAGAAGGTGTTCGATGGTGGAGATGACGACGTAGCATTTATGATCCAACAAACGGCAGATGGCGGATACATAGCTGCTGGATGGACTTCCTCTTTCGGCTCTGGAGAACGAGATGCCTACATTTTGAAGTTGAACTCAAAAGGAGAAGTTGAGTGGCAGAAAACGTTTGGTGGAGAGGATTATGATGTAGCGAATTCGATCCAACAAACGGCAGATGGCGGATACATAGCTGCTGGATGGACTTCCTCTTTTGGCTCTGGAGAACGAGATGTCTACATCTTGAAGTTGAATTCAAAAGGAGAGGTAGATACCACTCCTCCAGAGGTAAAGATCCTCTCACCAAAGGATGGAGCAGAACTTGGTGGAACGATCGAGATTAACATAGATGCTACAGACGATGTGGAATTGGAAAAAGTAACACTGTACATTGATGGCAATAAAATCAAAGAATACACATCGAGTCCATACAAGTACAGTTGGGATAGTAGCAAAGCAGCAGAAGGTGCGCATACAATAACTGCTGAAGCGATGGACAAGTCAGGTAATGTTGGAAGAAAAAGTGTGACGTTGGTAATGGATAAGATAAAGGATACTTTATGGCAAAAGACGTTTGGTGGAGAAAACAGCGATTGGGCAAATTCGATCCAACAAACGACAGATGGCGGATACATAGTTGCCGGATGGACTAACTCTTTCGGCTCTGGAGAACGAGATGCCTACATTTTGAAGTTGAATTCAAAAGGGGATGTTCAGTGGCAAAAGACATTTGGTGGGAAGAAGGATGATGAAGCAAAATCGATCCAACAAACGACAGATGGTGGATACATAGTTGCCGGATGGACTGGCTCTTTCGGCTCAGGAGAGTCTGATGTCTATATCTTAAAGTTGAATTCAAAAGGAGATGTTCAGTGGCAAAAGACATTTGGTGGGAAAGCCGATGATGAAGCAAATTCGATCCAACAAACGACAGATGGTGGATACATAGTTGCCGGATGGACTGGCTCTTTCGGCTCAGGAGAGTCTGATGTCTACATCTTGAAGTTGAATTCAAAAGGAGAAGTTGAGTGGCAAAAGACGTTTGGTGGAGAAGGCGTTGATGGAGCAGTTTCAATTCAACAAACGACAGATGGCGGATACATAGTTGCTGGATGGACTAACTCTTTCGGCTCTGGAGGGCATGATGTCTACATCTTAAAGTTAAATGCAAAAGGAGAGGTTCAGTGGCAAAAGACGTTTGGTGGGTGGTATGATGATGAAGCAGAATCGATTCAACAAACGACAGATGGTGGATACATAGTTGCCGGACGGACTGAATCTTTCGGCTCTGGAGAAGAAGATGTCTACACCTTGAAATTGAATTCAAAAGGAGAAGTTGAGTGGCAGAAAACGTTTGGTGGAGAAGGCAGAGATTGGGCAAATTCGATCCAACAAACGACAGATGGTGGGTACATAGTTGCCGGATGGACTAACTCTTTCGGCTCTGGAGGGCATGATGTCTACATCTTAAAGTTGAATTCAAAAGGAGAAGTTGAGTGGCAGAAAACGTTTGGTGGAGAAGACAGTGACGTAGCAAACTCAGTGCAGCAAACAACAGATGGTGGATACATAGTTGCCGGATGGACTAACTCTTTCGGCTCAGGAGAGTCTGATGTTTACATCTTGAAATTGAATTCAAAAGGAGATGTTCAGTGGCAAAAGACATTTGGTGGGAAGTATGGTGATGGAGCGAATTCGATCCAGCAGACGACGGATGATGGGTACATAGTTGCTGGTGTAACCAAATCTGAGGGTTTTGGAGCTGAAGACATGTACATACTTAAATTAAACTCAAAAGGTGATTTAGAATGGGAAAAGACGTTTGGTGGCGAACGCAGTGATGGAGCAGAATCGATCCAACAGGCGATAGATGGTGGATACATAGTTGCCGGATGGACTTACTCTTTCGGCTCTGGATGGGAAGATGTTTACATCTTGAAGTTAAATTCAAAAGGAGAAGTAGAATGGGAGAAGACGTTTGGCGGAGAAAACAGTGATGGAGCAAATTCAATCCAACAGACGACAGATGGCGGATACATAGTTGCTGGATGGACTTGGTCTTTCGGTTCTGGAGAATATATCTATATTTTGAAGTTGAATGCAAAAGGGCAGTTAGAATGGCAAAAGACGTTTGGTGGCAAGAATGATTATGGAGCAAACTCGATCCAACAAACGACAGACGGTGGATACATAGTTGCCGGATGGACTGAGTCTTATAGCTTAGATGATTACATATTGAAACTGAATTCAAAGGGTGATTTAGAATGGCAGAAAATATTTGGTGGAGGAGATGATGACGTAGTAAATTCGATCCAACAAACGACAGATGGTGGATACATAGCTGTTGGAAGAACTGGGTCTTTCAAGTTTCAAGGGCAAGATATCTACATGTTGAAACTGAATTCAAAGGGTGATTTAGAATGGCAGAAAATATTTGGTGGAGGAGATGATGACGTAGCAAAATCGATCCAACAAACGACAGATGGTGGATACATAGTTGCCGGATCGACTTACTCTTTCGGCTCTGGAGAAAAAGATGTCTACATTTTGAAGTTGAATTCAAAAGGAGAGGTAGAAGAATAAGTATTGAATGGATGTTTATGGAACTAAGTATGCATTGTACGCATTTGTAGGGTTGTTGGAGGGAGTCCAACAGCCCTTTTTTATTTTGAATAAATGATAAGCAAACGACCTACTTAAATGATGTCGTTATCAAAGAAATTGGTTCGAAGAACTCACATGCCTTAGTTGTCATTTTGATTGGCAAGCAGTTTTGACCAATGTTCAACGAGATAGCGAACAGGTCGTACGAAAAGGTAGGATTTAGGGTAGAACGTGTGTTGAAAGAAAACATATATTATAAAAGACATTATCACGACGAAGTAGTTATAGCAATATCCAAAGAAAGAAGAATTTATCCACATAATCGCTTCACAAAGAATTTGGATGAAAATTAAAGAAGTGAGACTATTCACTCAGGAAGGATGACTAATATACAGGCATAAAAATGTATGAGGTTGTATTCAAACTCAGTGTTGCCAAAAAACGACGGTGATAAGTTTGTTGGAAATATACTATAGTAAGTTCGATCACATTTTGTACAAATATTCTTTTCGATCGATGGATGATGAAAAAGACGAATAAATATATTTCAGACAAGTAAAGTGTCAAAGTAGTGAAGAAATTAGACAATGGGCTTTCCAGCACATTTTTTGATCATAATACAGTTCTCTATACAGCTCCCTCTTTCTGAATACCTGCAGATTCAAAAATCAATTTGAATGTATATTAAGTAATTTTCTTCGTAATAGTTATGTTATAATCAAAGTAACTGTTTAATCATTCTGGGGGAGGCATGGAAAAATGAAGAAGGCAACTTTTATCACGATAATCATACTCTCTATCGTCACAATATCTTTGTTTGGAGCTGCAAAAGATACTACACCACCTACGGTGAGTATAACAAGTCCCAAAGACAATGCTGTAGTATCAGGAGTTGTGACCATCAAAGTAGATGCAAGTGATAGCAGTGGAATAGCAAAAGTTGAATTCTACGTAGGTGATAGCAAGTTAGGAGAAGATAGTAGCAAACCGTATGAGTACAGTTGGGACACAAAGAAGATGAAAGATGGGACGTATGTACTAACGGCAAAAGCGATCGACAGTGCAGGAAATAAAAATTCGGCGAGCATAAAAGTTGTTGTAAACAACACGAAAGTTGAAATATGGCAAAGGATATACCCGGAGGCAAAAGAAACTCGAGCAAATTACGTTCAGCAAACGAAAGACGGTGGATACATTATCGCTGGTAGAACATCTTACTTTGGAATTGGCAACGATATGTTCATATTGAAAGTAAATTCAAAAGGTCAGGTAGAATGGGAAAAATCTTTCGGTGGAGAAGATACCAGGGATATGAATTACATTTTTGAGTCTATGGGTAACCAGCTATTGAAACAAATAATTGGAGAGTATACCCAAGATTTAAATCTTGCCCTAAGTCTAATAGAAGAATTAGGTGGTCAAGGAGTGTCAAATGAAAACAATTTTAAAGATTTTGAATCTGTTTCAAATTACATAGGAGAACTAATCTGGCAAGAAGTATTCGGAATGACAGGCATCGATGATTCTATGTCCATTTTAGGGCTTTTGACTGGACAATTGGATTTGAAAAATATCCGAAAAGCTAGCTCGGAAGCTAATTTTATACAACAAACAGCAGATGGAGGATACATTGTTACCGGATGGAGGACGTATTTTAGCTTTGGTGGATTCGGTGGAAAAGATATATGTGTATTAAAACTAAATTCAAAAGGTAAATTGGAATGGCAAAAAGCATTTGGTGGAGAAAAGGATGATGTACCTTATTTTATCTACCAAACCAAGGATGGCGGGTACACTGTTGTTGGATATACGTACTCCTTTGAAAGCGTAAATAAAAATGTATACATACTAAAGTTAAATTCTAATGGTAACTTGGAGTGGCAAAAGACTTTTGGTGGTAGAGATTATAGCAAAATGAATGCGATTTATCAGACAAAAGATGATGGATACATACTTGCCGGATGGATTGACTCAGTAGGTTCTGGCGGGAAGGATATGCACATATTAAAGTTAAGTTCAAAAGGTGATTTGGAATGGCAAAAGGTGTTGGGAGGACAGGGAGACGATATAGCAAACTCAGTTCAGCAAACAGCGGACGGTGGCTATATAGTTGCGGGTTTAACTAATTCCTTTGGCTCTGGTAAACAAGACATCTACATAGTTAAGCTTAACTCGAAAGGTGACGTAGCATGGCAGAAAACGTTCGGTGGGAAAGATGACGATGCGGTAAGCTCTACACAATCGTTAAAACAAACGACAGATGGTGGATACATAGTTGCTGGTTGGACAAAGTCTTCTGGTTCCGGTGGTGAAGATATTTACGTACTCAAACTGAGCTCAAATGGAGAGGCAGAATGGCAAAAGACGTTTGGTGGAAAAAATAATGATGGGGTAAATTCAATACAGCAAACGGCAGATGGTGGATACATAATTGCCGGATGGACAGATTCTCCTGAATCAAGGACAGTGTGCACTTACGTGCTGAAGCTAAATTCGAAAGGAGAAGTTGGACCATTGGATACAGTTCCACCAGATGTAAAGATCATCTCGCCAAGCGAGGGGAAAGTACTCGGCGGAACAACTGAGATCAGTATAGATGCGAAAGATAACCATGATCTTGAGAAAGTTACACTATATATTGATGGTAAGAAAATTAAAGAATACGCGTCAGGCCCATACACGTACACTTGGGACAGTAGTAAAGCGTCGGAAGGTGCACATATGATAACTGTTGAAGCAGTGGACAAATCAGAGAATGTGACAAGAAAAAGTGTAATGGCGATAACTGACAAGGTAAAAGATATATTATGGAAGAAGACGTTTGGTGGAGGAGATGATGACGTAGCAAATTCCATCCAACAAACAAAAGATGGTGGATACATAGTTGCCGGATGGACTAAATCTCTCTACTCTGGATGGCAAGATGCTTACATCTTGAAGTTTAATTCAAAAGGAGGAGTTGAATGGCAAAAAACGTTTGGTGGAGCGAAGGACGATGTAGCAAACTCTGTTCAACAAACGACGGATGGTGGATACATAGTTGCTGGATGGACGTACACTCCTGGCTCTGCGTGGCAAGATGTCTATGTGCTGAAACTAAATTCAAAAGGTGATTTAGAATGGCAAAAAACACTTGGCGGAGGAGATCACGACGTAGCAAATTCGATACAACAGACAAAAGATGGTGGATATGTAGTAGCTGGATGGACTAAATCTTCCGGCTCTGGATGGGAAGATGTTTACATCTTGAAGTTAAATTCAAAAGGAGCAGTAGAGTGGCAAAAGACATTCGGTGGAAAAGGTTATGATGTAGCAAACTCTGTTCAACAGACGATGGATGGCGGGTTCATAATTGCTGGTGTGACTAAATCCATCGGTTTCGGAGCAGAAGACATGTACATACTTAAACTAAATTCAAAAGGTGACTTAGAATGGCAGAAGACGTTTGGTGGAAAAAATAATGATGGGGCAAATTCAATACAGCAAACGACGGATGGCAGATACATAGTTGCTGGTTGGACAAAATCTTTCGGTTCTGGAGGAGAAGATGTCTACATCTTGAAGTTGAATTCAAAGGGAGGAGTTGAATGGCAAAAGACGTTTGGTGGGAAGTATAGTGATGGAGCAAAATCGATCCAACAAACGACAGATGGCGGATACATAGTTGCCGGATGGACTAACTCTTTCAGCTCTGGATATTATACAGATGTTTACATCTTGAAGTTGAATGCGAAAGGAGATTTAGAATGGCAAAAGACGTTTGATAGCGCTTATGAAGCAAACTCGATCCAACAAACGACAGATGGTGGATATGTATTTGCCGGATGGACTGTATCTCTTGGTTCTGCAGACAAAGATGCCTTTGTTTTGAAATTGGATTCAAAGGGAGAGGCAGATACCATTCCGCCGGAGATAAAGATCGTCTCACCGAGCGATGGGGTGGAACTCGGTGGAACAATCGATATCAATATAGATGCAAAAGACAACTACGAATTGGAAAAAGTCACGTTGTACATTGATGGTAAGAAAGTCAAGGAATACACGGCAGGTCCATACAAGTACAGTTGGGACAGTAGCAAAGCGGCAGAAGGTGCGCATACGATAATTGTTGAAGCGATCGACTTGTCAGGCAACGTCGGAAGAAAAAGTATTACAACGGCGATAGTAGATAGGATAAAAGATGCATCATGGCAAAAGACGTTTGGTGGGAAGTATGATGATGAAGCAAACTCAATCCAACAGACGACAGATGGCGGATACATAGTTGCTGGATCGACTTACTCTTTCGGTGCTGGAAAAGAAGATGTCTACATCTTGAAGTTGAATGCAAAAGGAGAAGTGGAATGGCAAAAAACGTTTGGTGGGGAGGATGATGATGAAGCAAACTCAATCCAACAGACGACAGATGGCGGATACATAGTTGCTGGATGGACTGAATCTTTCGGCTCTGGATGGTGGAAAGATGTCTACATCTTGAAGTTAAATTCAAAAGGGGAGTTAGAATGGCAAAAGACGTTTGGGGGGGAGTATGATGATGAAGCAAATTCGATCCAACAGACAACGGATGGTGGATACATAGTTGCCGGATGGACTAAATCTCTCGACTCTGGAAACGATATCTACATCTTGAAACTGAATTCAAAAGGAGAAGTTCAGTGGCAAAAGACGTTTGGTGGGAAGTATGATAATGAAGCAAATTCAATACAACAGACGACGGATGGTGGATACATAGTTGCAGGATGGACTGCATCTTCTGGCACTGGATATAAAGCTGTCTACATCTTGAAATTAAATTCAAAAGGAGAAGTTGAGTGGCAGAAGACATTTGGTGGAGCGAAGGACGATGTAGCAAACTCTGTTCAACAAACGACGGATGGTGGATACATAGTTGCTGGATGCACTGAAGGTGGTGTCTACATCTTGAAGCTGAATTCAAAAGGAGAAGTTCAGTGGCAGAAGACGTTTGGTGTAGGGAATTATGATGGAACAAATTCTATCCAACAGACGACAGATGGTGGATACATAGTTGCTGGAGTTGCTGGATGGAATAGCTTTTTCGGCTCTGGAGAAAAAAAAGATGTCTGCATCTTGAAGTTGAATTCAAAAGGAGATTTAGAATGGCAAAAGACGTTTGGTGGGAAGTATGATGATGATGAAGCAAATTCGATTCAACAAACGGCAGATGGCGGATACATAGTTGCTGGATGGACTGAATCTTTCGGCTCTGGAGGATATGATGTTTACATTCTGAAGTTGGATTCAAAAGGAGAGATAGATACCATTCCGCCTGAGGTAAAGATTATCTCGCCGAGCGATGGGGTGGAACTCGGTGGAACGATCGAGATCAATATAGATGCAAAAGACAACTACAAATTGGAAAAAGTCACGTTGTACATCGATGGTAAGAAAGTCAAGGAATATACGTCAGGTCCATACAAGTATAGTTGGGACAGTAGCAAAGCAACAGAAGGTGCACATACGATAATTGTTGAAGCGATTGATTTGTCAGGCAACGTCGGAAGAAAAAGCATCGCAACGGCAATAATAGATAGGATAAAAGAAACATCATGGCAAAAGACGTTTGGTGGGAAGTATGATGATGAAGCAAATTCGATTCAACAAACGGCAGATGGTGGATACATAATTGCCGGGTGGACTAAATCTTTCGGCTCCGGATATAAAGATGTCTACATCTTAAAGTTCAATTCAAAAGGAGAAGTTGAGTGGCAAAAGACGTTTGGGGGAAAATATGACGATGTAGCAAACTCTATCCAACAAACGAAAGACGGTGGATACATAGTTGCTGGATGGACTTACTCTTTCGGCTCCGGATATTATAATGATGTCTACATCTTGAAGTTGAATTCAAAAGGGGAATTAGAATGGCAAAAGACGTTTGGTGGAAAAAGCGATGATGGAGCAAACTCTATCCAACAAACGGCAGATGGCGGATACATAGTTGCTGGATGGACTGAATCTTTCGGCTCTGGAGAGCAAGATGCTTACATCTTGAAGTTGAATGCGAAAGGAGATTTAGAATGGCAAAAGACGTTTGGTGGGAAGTATGATTATGATGAAGCAAATTCGATTCAACAAACGGCAGATGGCGGATACATAGTTGCTGGATGGACTCACTCTCCTGGCTTTATAGACGATGTCTACATTTTGAAGTTGAATTCAAAAGGGGAATTAGAATGGCAGAAGACGTTTGGTGGCAAAGATAATGATGTAGCAGAATCGATCCAACAAACGACAGATGGTGAATACATAGTTGTTGGATGGACAAAATCTTTCGGTTCTGGAGGAGACGATGTCTACATCTTAAAGTTGAATTCAACAGGAGAAATTGAATGGCAAAAGACGTTTGGTGGAGAAGATGACGATAAAGCAAATTCGATTCAACAGACGAAAGACGGCGGGTACATAGTTGCTGGATGGACTGAATCTTTCGGCTCAGGATATAATGATGTCTACATCTTGAAGTTGAATGCGAAAGGAGATTTAGAATGGCAAAAGACGTTTGGTGGAGGAAACAGTGATGTAGCAAATTCAATCCAACAAACGACGGGTGGCGGATACATAGTTGCCGGATGGACTTACTCTTTCGGCTCTGGAGGAGAAGATGTCTACATCTTGAAGTTGGATTCAAAAGGAGAGGTAGATACCATTCCGCCGGAGATAAAGATCGCCTCACCGAGCGATGGAGTGGAACTCGGTGAAACAATTGATATCAATATAGATGTTACAGATAATGTTGAATTGGAAAAAGTCATGTTGTACATTGATGGTAAGAAAGTCAAGGAATACACGTCAGGTCCATACAAGTACAGTTGGGACAGTAGCAAAGCGACAGAAGGTATACATACGATAACTGCTGAAGCAGTAGATAAATCAGGTAATGTTGGAACAAAAAGTGTGACGTTGATAATGGATAAGATAAAGGATATTTCATGGCAGAAGGCGTTTGGTGCAGGAAACAGTGATGTAGCAAATTCGATCCAACAAACGAGAGATGGCGGATACATAGTTGCTGGATGGACAAAATCTTTCGGCTTTGGAGGGCAAGATGTCTACATCTTAAAGTTCAATTCAAAAGGAGAAGTTGAGTGGCAAAAGACGTTTGGTGGGAAGTTTGATGATGTAGCAAATTCGATTCAACAAACAACAGATGGTGGATACATAGTTGCTGGATGGACTGGATCTTTTGGCTTTGGATATGAAGATGTCTACATCTTGAAGTTGAATGCAAAAGGAGATTTAGAATGGGAAAAGACGTTTGGTAGTTGGTATGATGATGGAGCAAATTCTATTCAACAAACGACAGATGGTGGATACATAGTTGCTGGATGGACAAAATCTTTCGAAACTCGAGAAGATGTCTACATCTTGAAGTTGAATTCAAAAGGAGAAGTTGAGTGGCAAAAGACGTTTGGTGGGAAGTTTGATGATGTAGCAAATTCTATTCAACAAACGACAGATGGTGGATACATAGTTTCTGGATGGACTGAATCTTTCGGCTCTGGCGGATATGATGTTTACATCTTGAAGCTGAACTCAAAAGGAGAAGTTGATTGGCAAAAGACATTTGGTGGGAAAAACGACGATGAAGCAAATTCTATCCAACAAACGACAGATGGTGGATACATAGTTGCTGGATGGACTGAATCTTTCGGCTCCGGATATTATAAACATGTCTACATCTTGAAGTTGAATTCAAAAGGGGAATTAGAATGGCAGAAGACGTTTGGTGTAGGGCATTATGATGAAGCAAATTCAATACAACAGACAACGGATGGTGGATACATAGTTGCTGGATACAAGAGTGGAGATGTCTACATCTTGAAGTTGAATGCAAAAGGAGATTTAGAATGGGAAAAGACGTTTGGTGGGGGAGAAAGTGACGTAGCAAATTCGATTCGACAAACGACGGATGGCGGATACATAGTTTCTGGATGGACTGAATCTTTCGGCTCTGGGAAAGAAGATGTCTACATCTTGAAGTTGAATTCAAAAGGAGAGATAGATAATAAGTAAACATCGTTGCTGTAATACTTGGTGTATTGATACATATTGATTACACTTGATTATGTTTTGGTTTTTCTTTGAATTTAGTGTACTCGAATGGATATTTATTGAACTAAGTATGCATTTATAGGGTTGTTGGAGGGAGTCCAACAGCCTTTTTTTATTTTGAATGAGTGATATATAGTTGGGACACATATGTGGCAGAGGAGTAAAGTGTCAAAGTTAGGAAGAAATTAAACAAATGGGCTTTCCAGCCCATTTGTTTGGTTTATTAAGTTAATTAAGAATCAATACGTTCCAAGAATCTGTTTTATATCCTCTTCAGGTGTACCTATCAATTTTACATTGTAATTATTCACAAGCACATCGAGTATATCCTTATTTATCCAAGCGGGTAGAATTGGACCCAAATATATGCCTTTCATACCAAGTGAGAGTAATGTCCAGAAAATTGCAACTGCCTTCTGCTCCATCCAAGTAAGCACGAGTGAGAGTGGCAAATCAGTTACTTGAACACCAAATGTATCGGCAAGTGCCATCGCTATTTCAAGTGCAACGATTGCATCGTTACATTGTCCAACATCCAATAGTCTTGGAATACCATCTATATCACCAAGTTGCAAATCATTTATCCTGAATTTTCCACACGCCAGCGTTATCACTATAGTATCTTGTGGAAGTTTCTCAACAAACTCTCGATAATACGTACCACGCTTCGTTGGTGTATCACATCCACCGACAACGAAGAAGTGTTTGATCTTACCTGCCTCGACGAGTTCCTTTATCTTACCTGCAAGTGATGTAACCACACCTGTAGAAAATCCTGTTGTCAATTTGTATGTTCCAGGTTGTTCTGGTAATTTTGGCAATGACTTTGCCTTCGCTATAACTTCGGAATAATCGTAACCATCTATGTGCTTTACGCCAGGTAGCTGAGCAATCGATGTTGTGAACATACGATCCTTGTAAGAAGCGGGAGGAATCAAAACACAATTACTCGTTCCCAAAATGGCTGCTGGATACTTGGCAAAGAGTTCTCTCTGGTCATACCAAGCCCCTCCCAAATTGCCTGCCAAATTCTTGTACTTCCTAAGTCCAGGATAACCATGTGCAGGAAGCATCTCAGAGTGCGTATAAACGTAAACATCAGTACCTTCGACTTGTTTAAGAAGTTCTTCCAATGCCTTCAAATTGTGTCCTGTGACGATTATTGCATGCCCTTCCTTCGTCCCAGTTTCTACTTCTACAGGCGTTGGTTCTCCGTACGTTTCGATGTGTGCCTTTTTGAGTAACTTCATGACCTTGTAATTCATCTGGCCTGCTTCGAGCGCCAACTTCACGAAATCATCACCATCAAAGTTGACATTCGTTAAAGTCGAGTAGAGTCCCTTACCAAGATATGCCGCAATTTCTTCATCAACATATCCAAGTTCTCGTGCATGGTAATAATATGCTGATATACCCTTTAGGATGTATATCAGATTATCTTGCAGCCTTGCAACAGTTGGCTGCTTGCCGCACACTCCAGTAACTGTACATCCTTCACCATTCAAAGTTTGAGAGCACTGATAACAAAACATGTTGAGAGCCATAAGTCACACCTCCTAATTTAGTGATACTAACCTTACAGCATCATTATACAGCACTCTCGAATAAAAATTCGTAATCTATGTTACGATTTCAAAAATCGAAATTTCGCATAAATGAGCTTAACTTACAACCACATACCTCAAAAGTGTATCTTGAATCCACAAAATCATCTATCAATATGATATTTTGTGCCACGACATTAACGCCAAGCTTTTCATTCATAGCAGTTACAACCCTATCCTTTCCATTTGCCGATGTTGTGATAATCGGCACACTAGGTGGCGACAGTAAAATAACAACACAAAAAGCGGGCTAATTGCCCGCTTTTGCGTGTCATTTAGTTCTATCCAATCTTACATTTTCCTTGTCTTTATTGGTTCCCTTGTTATGTTCTTTGAATTACTCCTTAACCTTTTCCATCAAAAGGTCAAGAATATCCTTAACTGTAAGCATTCTTTCGATCTCATCATCTTCGAGCTTTATACCAAACTCATCTTCAATGATCATCACAAGATCAAATGCATCCAAAGAGTCGGCACCAAGGTCCTCGATAATATGAGAATCCTCATCGATATCTTCGATAGGAACGTTCAGCTTTTCTGAGATCATTTCCGCAACTTTCTTGAAGAGTTCTTCTCTATTCACGACTCATCGCCCTCCTAAATGAATTCTATAAAACTGATTGAGTTGTTAAAACAAAAAACTGAGATAAAAAGCACTTAAACGATGGAAAAATAAAAAATGTGGCCGACAAAGACAACAAGACATGACCATTCGGTTGTAAACGTTGTACCAACACGAGAGAGAAAAAAGCGCTCACTGGAATCCATCCACTTGGTATATTTTAATCAATATTATATACTTTGTCAACAAATTTCTGAATTTTACGAATAAATTCCATAACCCATTCCAAAACCAAGCATTGATGCATACGAAGTTGTCACTGCACCGCTTTGTTACATGAGTTCTTTCGTCATACTACCTATGAACGTGAAGGCCTTCTCCCAGAATCCTTCTCCTTCTATATCTATTCCCATCTTTCCAAGCAACTCTTTCGGTGGATATTTTCCACCACTTTCGAGTAATTCTATGTACTTTGGCACGAAATTCTTTCCATCTTCCAAGTACTTTTGATAAAGAGCGATGACAAGACAGTGAGCAAAGTTGTACGCATATACATAGAACGGTGTTTCGTAGAAATGAGACACCATAGCCCATTCATTCTTGTACCATTCTGGTATCTCAATTGATTCACCAAACATCTGTTTCAACTGCTCATAGTAAATCTCGCTCAACTCATCCCAACTTGCGTAACCACTCTTCTCAACAAGGTCAAATGCTCTTAGTTCGAACTGTGCAAAGGTATTTTGCCTAAACGTTGTTGAAAACGTGTCTTCGATCTTTGTGGCGATGAGAGCCTTCTTTTCTTCACCTGACAGTTTGTTCTTGAGATTATCAAATACGAGGAACTCTCCAAACACCGATGCTAATTCGGCCAATGTCAAAGGAGTAGAGTGATTGAAATAAGTCTGCTTCGATGCAAGGCTACCATGCAATCCATGCCCTAACTCATGAGCAAGCGTCATTACAGAATTCATATCGCCACTGAAGTTTGTGAAGACGTACGGAGGTAACTTCGTTGTCGAGTATATACAATAGGCGCCTGAAGTCTTACCCTTCTTTGGATACAGATCTATTCTCGAATCATCAAAGAAACTCTCTACAATCTTGCCAGCGCGTTCATCGAATGAATAATACGCATTCAGCACGATATCCCTTGCCTCTTCAAAAGAGAACTTCCGCACATTCTTCGTGATAGGTGCATAAATATCTGCCGAAGTTAGTTTCTCATTCAAAAGCTTCGATTTCCATACATAGTAATCTTTTACTACGTCAACACTACTATTCGTCACTTCTATCAACCTATCAACACTCTCATCCGTCACTTCGTTGGCAAAATTCCTCATTGATATTGGTCGAGGATACCTTCTCAACTTACTTTCCGCCGTATAATCTTTGACGATAAGATTGTAAACCTCCGTCATTATGATCGAATCTTCCTTGAATCTTTCAAGGTACATCTTCATTGCCCTTTTTCTCAACTCACTATTCGTAGAACGGCGAAGTGCACGCATCTGCTCTGAGTTCAAAGTCTTCAATTCTCCATCGATCTCAATCTCGAACGCATAAGAGCTCTCAATGCGACTATGTATCTTGGAAATTGCCTCACGCCTTGAAACAGAAGTAGCTGCGAGTACTTGCTCAGCCTCTTTCGACAACAGATGTTTCCTATTATCGATCACCCTTGAGATAAAATGCGAATAATTCAGGTCTTTTGCTATCATATCGTTGAGCTTGTTATCGGACAAAGAAGAAAGGTACACAAAAAGTCTTGCCTCAAACTCGCCAAGTTGAGTCTCTATACCCTGCAATGCACCAAGCAATTTTTGTGCCTGCGGGTCATCAGTACTTGTTGAATAGCGCATCCATGCATACTGCACAGATTTACCAAATTCATCCATCTCATCTTCGATGTTGCGTAACAGTTTCACAAGTTCTTCAACATCAGTCGTCTGCTCTAAATCATCTACAAACTTTCCAATATTCTCTAAATGCGCCCTTGCATTATTCAATGCCTTTTCGTCATTCTCAAAAATCACAGACAGATCCCAATTCAGAATAATCCCCCCTTGTTAAGTCTTGTTAGATAGAAATATTCAATTACTTATCACAATATCCGAAGGCTCGACTAAAATTTTCTCATTACCAAAAATTTCTATTTACCTAACACACATCTCCAAATAGTAGAAATAGCACAAAGAGATTTCAATGCAACCTGTCTTTGTCCTTATTTCTTTTCCAAGTTATTTGGATGATTGTCATAGTAACTCGCAAAAATTTTGTATATATTCGCACTAAAACGTAAAATGCTGTTTTGCGCTCCTAGAAAAATGTTTATAGCTTCTTGATAAAAATCTTTGGACATATCGTTCTTAAAGGCAATATCTAAGGCTCTTTCGTACGCTTTTTCCACATCTTTAGAGACAATTATGCCAATATCTGGATATATTTGAACATATTCTACGCAAGATTCTAAGTAACAAAACAATAATTTAACGACATTTGCAGGTTTTTTAGATATCTTTACGAAATTCTCAATGGTATCTATAATATCTCCGTAATCGATCTCCCCAAAACCTGCGTCATTGACAAATTCGTTTCGTATGAAAGATGCGCACTCTTCAAGTAGTACATCTTCGCAATCTGGGTGTACCTTTACACAAAAATACTCACTAACATGCTCATAATTTTTGGCAAGCTGAACTATCTCATCTTCCAATTCTTTCCTACTTAGCTTTGCCAAGTATTTCCTTAGGTCCGCAATTTTCAATTTTGGCATAGTCTCTCACACCATTCCCAAATATTTTGTACGAGCATGTCTATTTTTCCTCATCCTCGCCTATTCTGAGCATGGCAAGGAATGCCTCTTGTGGTATGGATACGTTACCTATCTCTCTGAGCTTTTTCTTTCCTTCCTTTTGCTTTTCAAGTAGTTTCATCTTCCTTGTGATGTCTCCGCCGTAGCATTTGGCAAGCACGTCTTTTCTCAGCGCTCGGACGGTTGACCTTGCTATGAATCTTCCATCTGCCTTTGCTTGTATGGGTATTTCAAATTGATGCTGTGGGATTAAGTCGGCAAGCTTGTCGACAAGTCTTCTTGCCGTATCGTAAGCCTTACTTCTATGTGCAATGAACGATAGTGCGTCAACTGGTTCTTTGTTGACATATATCGATATCTTCACAAGCTCGCTCTTCCTGTGTTCGATGTATTCGTAATCCATGGAGGCATATCCTCTGCTAACTGCCTTCATGCGATCGAAGAAATCGAATATAATTTCTGCAAGCGGTACCTCAAAATGCATAACAACACGCTCATGACCAGCATTTTCCGTGGAAATCATCGTTCCGCGCTTTTCATTTTGCACAAGGTTCATGAGTTTTCCGATGTATTCTGGTGGTGTGATTATCGATAACTTGACGTATGGTTCGTATATTTCTGCGACGTCCTCTTCGTCTGGAAATTTCGCTGGGTCGTCTATTGTAAGCTCTCGCCCATCTCTGAAGACGAGTTTGTATTCGACGTTTGGTGCAGTCAATATGACGGCCATTTCGTATTCCCTTTCAAGCCTTTCTCTGACGACATCCATGTGTAAGAGCCCAAGAAAGCCGCACCTGAATCCAAAACCCAATGCGGGCGAGTGATCTGGTCTGTATATTATTGCAGCATCGTTGAGTTTGTACTTATCGAGTGCCTTTCTTAGTTCCTCGTAGTATTCAGGCAGTCCGGGATACATACCTGCATAGACCATCGGTTTGACTTCTTTGTAACCGGGTAATGGCTCTTGCGTTGGATTTTCTGGCTTTGTGATTGTATCACCTATCTTCGCTTTTGAGACGTCCTTCAGCCCTGCTATTACATACCCTATATCTCCCGGTCCCAACTTTTCCGCGGGCATCATCTCTGGAGCAAATGTACCAACTTCGATGACTTCGTATATTTCGTCGCTCATCATCATCTTTATCTTGTCACCAGGTTTTATCTCACCATCGAATACTCTGACATATGTTACTGCGCCACGATATTTGTCGTACTTTGCATCGAAGATGAGCGCTCTTAAATGACCATCGTCGCTCGTTTTTGGTGCAGGTACGAGCCGTATGACCGCTTCAAGCAGTTCTTTAACACCGATTCCCTCTTTCGCGCTTATTCTGAATATATCCTCGCTTGGTATGCCGATCAAATCTTCGATTTCTGCAACTGTCTCGTCTATATTCGCAAGTGGCATGTCTATTTTGTTAACTGCAGGAACGATTTCCAAGTTGTGGTCTATCGCCTTGTACGTGTTTGCAACGGTCTGTGCTTGGACACCTTGCGTTGCATCGACGAGGAGTATGGCACCTTCTACAGCTGCCATGCTTCTATCCACTTCGTAAGAGAAATCTACGTGACCTGGCGTGTCGACTATGTTGATTTCGTACTCGTTACCATCGTCTGCCGTGTAAAATACCCTGAGTGGGTGTGACTTGATCGTAATTCCTCTTTCTCTTTCTATGTCCATGCTGTCGAGATACTGCTCACGCATCTTGCGCTTTTCGACAGAATTTGTCATTTCCAAAATCCTGTCTGTAAGTGTAGTCTTTCCATGGTCTATGTGGGCGATGATACATATGTTTCTGATCTTCTCAATTTTTCTCATTACTTACATTCCCCTCCGCATCGTATGTATTCATTATCCTTACATCGAGCACAGAATTTGGTATACTGATACCGTTCTCGTCAAAAATCTTCTTTATCCTTATCGTTAATGCATTCAGAGAATCGAAATACGTTGCACGTTCCGTCCAGAACATGACGGTGTACGTTATGCCGCTGGAATCGAAAGACTTGAAAACCACGCTGTTGCTCACCGAATCGTTCTTCACTACAAGTGGTTCTTCTTCTATTGCACGTTTGAGTAGTGCAATGACCTTTTCCATGTCAGATTTGTAATCGACCGTTACGCTTATTTCTATCCTTCTAAAATTCGTTGGCCAGAATTTCGTAACTGTGCCAGACCATACTTTTCTATTCGGTATGAGTACCAATTTTCCATCAAACGTCCGCAAGAGTGTATTGTTCATCTTAAGCACATCCACAGTACCCGTCTGTCCATCTATATCCACTACCTCGCCTTCGAAAACCTTTCGAGTAACAAGCACGAGTATGCCGGATAGAAAGTTTGTTAGCGGCTCTTGGAATGCTAAACCAAGCACAACACCAGATATTCCAAGCCCAGCAAGATATGGTGTGAGGTTTATGTTCCATATTGACAATATTGTAGCAATTCCAAAACCATATACCAAAAAGGCGATCAACAAAGATAGTGTCTTAGGTGCTTTCACTTCTTTTCCTATCGTCGATGTGAATTTGTTTATAGACCTCATGATGAGTCTGTGTACCACATACGATACTATTATACTTACAATTGAGAGGATTATTTCTATCAGTATGTCTAAAGTCGCGGCTGACATATTCTCACCTCATTTCTTCATTATAATCGGTATAATCAGTACATAAGTCCAATGGCGTTCCTTGCTTCTTCCATCGTCTGTTTTGCTATCGATGATGCCTTTGCATTGCCTTCTTCGAGTGTTTCGTTGACGTCATCGTCTGTGATTTTATCGTATCGTTCCCAAATTGGTGACAATCGTTCCACCATGTGTTTGAGAAGTAATTTTTTGCAGTCTATGCAACCAATTTTTGCTTGTGTACATCCTTCCATAACCCACTGCGTTTCTTCAGGATTATCTGTGGTGCCAAACGCCTTGTGATAATCCCATACGGGACAAATTTCCGGGTTCCCTGGGTCTGTTTTGCGCTTTCGTGCTGGGTCTGTGATCATGGGGAGAATCATCTTCGACATCTCATTTTCGGTCGTTATCAATGGTATCGTGTTACCGTAACTTTTACTCATCTTCCTTCCATCTGTACCGAGCATTTTTGGTACTTTCGATAACAGTTCTTTAGGTTCCGGAAAGACTTCCCTTTTGAATATGTAATTGAATCGCCTAGCAATTTCCCTGGTGAGTTCCACATGGTAAACTTGATCTTCACCAACAGGTACTCCATCTGCCTTGTATATGAGTATATCTGCCGCTTGTAAGACTGGATACATGAGAAATCCAGAATTGGATAGGTCTCTGTCAGCTATCTGCTGTTTCATCTCTTTATACGTAGGCACGCGTTCGAGCCAAGAAACAGGTGTCACCATCGATAGAAGTAACATCAACTCTGCATGTTCCTTTATCGCTGATTGAACAAACAACGTAGATTTATTGAGGCCAACGGCCATGAACGTCTTCATCAATTCTTTCGTGTATTCCTTCAACGTGGACGTATCCTCAAAATTCGTTGTAAGTGCATGCCAATCTGCAACGAAGAAGAAGGTATCGTTATTTTCTTGGAGCTTTAGCCAATTTTCAAACACACCAACAAAATGACCAATATGAACTCTACCCGTTGGCCTTATACCACTTAGTATCCTCAATTCTTTCTACCTCCTCAAAATTGGTGACTTAAATTTATTCAAGTTTAGATATTAGAACAGTGGCTCAAATCCTTGTTGTGACCAGTAGGTCTTCATCGCATCGTTGTATGCATCCATGAGCATCTTTTTGTGTCCATCTTCCCAGTCGGCAAGCATGTTCAGGATCTTCTTCATCTCAACATCTTCTACCTTTTTTGCACTCATTCGGTAGAATTCTTCAAAATCCTCTTCTATGAGGTATGCCATTCTTAGTATGCTCATATCGTTTGCCAGTTCATCAACACTACCGCTAACCATTTCAGACTTCTCTTTCGATTCAAAGAAATCACTCTTTACAACAGATGGTTCCACTTCCATCTCAATGTTCTCGTCTCTTTCTACCTTTTCCATGAGACTTTTGATGAATTTTACGTGGTCATCTTCCATTTTCCACAGGCTTTCTATAATTTCCTTTACGTCTTTACTGATTACCCTGCTCGATTTTTCCTTGTAGAATTCTCTACCCTCTATCTCCCTTGCGTAAGCGAATCTCAAGATGCCAAGAATTTTCTCCATGAATTTCACTCCTTTCTATTTCTGGAACATTTTGAACTGCAGCTTAACTTTCCAATGCTAAGTATACCATATATAACGAGTTACATCGTAAGTTCTTTTACCCTGTCTAAAAAATCTCTAATTTCGTATTCTGAAAAACTCCTGGCGAATCTCTTTACTTCCTTGCCTTCCAAGTCAAAAAAGATGATTGTTGGTATTGTAAAAACCATATTCTGCCCAGCAAGTTCTGGTTTTTCCGTTATATCTATGCTCTCGAGTGAGATGCCATAATCCTTTGCTATCTTCTCCATCTTTGGTAAGAATGCAGTGCAGACACCACAAGAGTTGTTTTTGAAATATATCGCTTTTATATTATTCATTGAATCACTCCCTAATTGCTATTAATTACTATTCTTAGATGTTCCGGACTTTTGATTACTTTGGCTATCCTTAAAAAACCCATTTTGATACATGTAGTCGAAAATCTTACGTGCAATAGGTGCGGCAAACAATCCTCCGCTTTCTCCGTGTTCGACAAGTACAACCACAGAGTACATTGGTTGCCTTGACGGTGCAAAACCGACGAACCAAGCATGTGGCTGTCCACTTCCAACCTGAGCCGTCCCAGTCTTTCCTGCAACCGTAATTGGGAAACCCTTGAACGAAGCTGCGGCCGTTCCAGCGTTTGCTCCACTGCCTTGAACTGTAGTGACTTCCTCGAGCCCTTGAATTACCAAATCCCAGTATGCGTCCGGTATATCCAAGAGTATTTCTTTTTTGACAATTTCTTCGTTGATCAATAATTTTGGCTTTACGAAAATACCACGATTGGCGATCGTGTTGTAAAGCGTTATCATCTGAAGTGGGGTAATTGTGAAAAACCCTTGGCCTATTCCATAGAGTATCGTATCACCAGGATACCAATTTTCGCCGATATTCTCCACTTTCCATTCAGGTGATGGTAAGGTTCCTGAAGCTTCACCTGGTAGGTTTATCCCTGTTTTCTGGCCTAAATAGAATGCTTTTGCAACTTTTGCGATGTTTTCGGCACCAACGTCGAGCGCTGCATTATAGAAATACACGTTACAGGAAACCCTCAACGCTTTTTTCAAATCAACGATGCCGTGACCACTCAATAGCCAGTCTTTGTACTTTCCCGTTACTCTTCCTTTTGAGTCTCTATAAGTATAGATTCCGTTGCATTTCACTGTTTGTGGGTTGCCATAAAGTAATTGAGCAAATGCCGTGATTACTTTGAAGGCAGACCCAGGAGGATAGGTATTCGAGATTGCCCTGTTTAAAAGTGGTGTCAGTTGATCGTTCAGTATCTTTTCCCAGCTTATGAGGTCCAAACTGTTCATATCTATCTCTGGAGCTGGATATGAAGCCATAGTCAAGATATCACCTGTCTGAACATTAGATACAATAATTACGGAAGGCGTTGCAAGTTCTGTGAGTAAGTCGTAAGAAAACTTTTGTAGCTTGTAGTTTATCGTTGCCTGCAAATCCATGCCATTTTCTCCGACGTTTTCAATGATTCCTTGCTTATAGCCGCCACCAGGACTACCAACGCCATACGAGATACTAACTTTGCCTTTGAGCAAGTCGTTATAGATTCCTTCCATTCCAGAAACACCATCTCCATCAACATTTACGCTGCCTATAATGTGATAAAGGAATCCATAAGACCTTCTTTTTTCTACAGTTGAGATTTCATATCCGATCGATTTGAGTAGGAATGCTTGTTCCCAGCTTAGTTCAGCTTGACCAGTATTTCTAATGGATACTATCTGTTCCGTCGTTAGATATTTTCTCAATTCCGCATTGTCTTTATCACCATAGTTCTTTAATGATATAGTTGGAATTTGCTCACTCCAAGCTAGTTTTACACCATCAGAAGAGTAGATGTTTCCTCTCAAACCACGCGAATAGTTGCTCGTCCCAAGTAAGTCAACCAACAGTTCTTTATGCTGAGCTTGTTCTACAACCTGAACTTTTATAAGACCAGCAATAAGATACAAAAACATCAGAATAAATATTATAAACGGGGTGTATTTTCTTGCAGTCTTCTCTCTCATTCTCTATTCCACCCTCGTAAAAGTGTGTTAGTGTTTTAATTCTCACCACTCGTAATCTTCAAAGCGCCGATTATGTTTCTAACTGCTTCTTCTTCGTCCAAGTTTGGATCGTCCAGCTTCAATGCAAAGACTTGTTCAAGGATACTGTTTAACACTGGCCCTGCTTTGAGGTTGTATTCTTCCACGAGCATTTTTCCACTTATGCGGGTAATCCGTGTGTGTTGAACTGTATCTATGTATTTCAGTAAATAAAACAGGCTTTCTTCGTCTAAATAAGCTGAAAGATGGACGTAAATATATGGGTTAGATTTGCCAAGTACCTTATATATGTCAGAGAAGTTGAATCTTGATTCTATCACGGATTTTATGACTGGTATTATGTTTTCCGCATACTTCAAGCTTTCAATGAATTTCTTCGGATAGCCGTAACGTGTCCTAAGCTCTTCAAGTGTTTTCAAGTCATAGTATTCGAGTAATATCGTCGATAAAGCATAGAAGTCGTTCATTCCTTCAAACCTTTCTTTGAAATGTGGTAAATACTGGAACATCGTTTCAAGTTTTTCCTCCATCGTCTTTGTGTAATATGTCTTAGGGAATATATGCCTTATCATTCCTAGTTCTGCCATTCTCTTTATCGCCTTAAGTGAGTTTTCTTCTTCGAGTATCTTTTCGATCTCTTGCCTAACTCTTGCCCCTGAGACGCGCTCAAGATAATTCTCTTCTAAGTTCTTTTTCAGCAATTCGAGTGTGTAAGGTTCCATCTTGAAGTCGTAGCGTTGTTCAAATCTGACGGCTCTAATCATACGTGTTGGGTCTTCTACAAAACTTAAACTATGCAGAACCCTTATGACCCGCTCTTCTAGATCCTTTTGGCAGTTGAAAAAATCATATAGTACACCATATTCTTGAGGATTGAGTTTTATTGCCATAGCATTTATTGTAAAATCTCTTCGATAGAGGTCTTTCTTTATACTACTTATATCTACATGAGGAAGTTTACCCGGTTGGTCGTAGTATTCAGTTCTAGCTGTTGCTACGTCAATTCTAAAGCCGTCTTTAAACACTATTGTAGCAGTAAAGAACTTTTCGTACGGGACTACAGTCGCATTGAGTTGTCTCCCAACATGTTTTGCAAAGTCAATCCCGTTGCCTTCGACGACGATATCTATATCATAGTTTGGGATACCTAACAGCAAATCTCTTACAAATCCACCGACAACATAAACGGACATTTTGAAATCAGATCCATAAAGCCCTAAAAGTCTTAGTAAATTAACTACTCTGCTAGGTAGCCTTTTGCTTATTGTTTTACTTAGATTAGCAAATGATGGTAATGTGGCGTTTTCAACAAAACGTGAGATAGGCACCTCTGAGCTTGTTGCTTTTATTATGTCTGACCTTGTCACTATTCCGACAAGTATATTGTTTGCATCTAATATGGGGATTCTTCCTATATCGTTTTCTATCATCATCTTTTTTAATATATATAATGGTGTATCAACCCTTGCTGTTACCAGTTTCGAGCTCATGATGGATTTTACAGGTCTTTTCCCAAGCCCATGGTTCATCGCCTTATCTACAGATTTCTTGGTAACTATCCCAACGAGCTTGTTACCTTCTGTAACAGGCAGACCGCCGTGGCCTGTAATCTCCATAATCCTATTCACATCTTCTATGGTCTCGTTGGCAAATACTGTTCTCACTGGTGAAGACATTATGTCTTGTGCCTTGACGCCTTTGAATATGTACTTTGGAAGAAATTGTAGAATTTTGTGAATTACTTCATCGACAGAAGCGATAGAAATCGTTGCTGACGCAGCTTGTTTATGGCCTCCACCACCGAACTCTGCCATTAGCCCAGCCAAATCTATATCAGTTGATTTTGTGCGTGCAACGACAAAGACTTTTTTCCCCATTCTTACAATCGATATCAAGGTTTCTACGCTGTGTGTATACTGGAGTTTGGAAATGACGGCGGACAGACCTCCTATGAATTTTTCACTTTCAGCGTAAGTTATAGTTATTTCATAATCATCGACATTGTATGTCGTGATATTTTGCAGCAGATTGTTTAGAATTTCCTTCTGATCAAGTGTCAGATCGAATTTTACGTATTCGGCTACAACGTTAATCAGCGCCCCATTTTTTAGAAGATAGAGGACTGCTTCGATATCTTCAATAGTCGTGCTCGAGAAAAGCAGGCTTCCCGTGTCTTCATATATACCTATGGCAAGTAGCGTAGCTTCATCACTTGTAAGCCTTATCATGCTTTCTTTTATCATGTTGACAACTAGGGTAGTCGCCGCACCAGTTTGTTTGATTATTCTCTTGATGTTTGTGTCAATGGTGGATTGTTCATCAACAGGCCTTATGTCAGGATGATGATCGATTATCGTGATTTTGGCATCTTTGGATAATCTTTCTCTTATTTCTTCACCGATTCTTTCTAATCCGTTTGTATCGACTATTATTAATTCATCAATAGGCTCGTTGAAGTTCTTTAGATCACTTTCGCTCATAAATGAAAAAGTATCTCCGTAAAGCTTGAGATACTCCTTTAAATTTTGGACCGGCACTCCGTGAAGTACTATCTCAAAATCAGTGTTGAGTTTCTTCAAACCTATGCAAGATGCAAATGAATCGAAATCAGCATTGACATGGCTTGTAATTACTTTCAATTTCTCACGCCCATTCTTTATAGTATTCTTGTGCCCTTAATCCAACTCTAGTACTTCTTGCCTTCTGATTTTGTTTGTGGTCCCAGTGATTATCTCTAAGTCATCATTCTTATCTATTTTTGCTATAGCATAGAATAGTTCAAAATATCTTTGGAAAATCCCCTTCGATCTTCTCTCTACAACAGGTTTCCAAGCACCACAATTCAGATAGAATTTCAGTTCACCGTTTAGCTTAAATATGTCAAAACTATGGCTGTGATTATGTCCCATCACTATTCCATTGAGAGAGTCTAAATTCAGTTGTTCAAAATGTTTGGGATCATCATACCCGTCGAGATATTTTCCTAGTTTTTGTGGTTCTTTGAGCACTTTTATTGCTGATCTTTTCAAGTAATCTACTTTTTTGATCTTTCTGAACTTCATGACCGTTCTAACTATCATCTCGCCTAATTTTATACCACCTATCTTGTTTAGGAAGATGATCGATATTTTGCTCATGTTTGGATAATTCTTTCTCATCCATTTTTGGGCCTCATCTTGTTGCATCATATCGAGAAAGTTATCGATCCATAGTTGAAGTAAATCGATGCCATTCTCATATATCTGCGTCAGTCTTTCAAACCAGAGAAATGCATCCAGCGTTGGTCTAACGTTGTCATAGTCCTTCAATACATGTTCTGGAAAGTTTTTCTTGAGTACTTCGTCGAAGTTCACCATCATGTACCGCGCAACGAAATCACCTAATGGAGGAATTATTTCTCCGTTTACTTCGGTGAATTTGTTAATTGAATCGAACTGATTTCCATGGATGGCAAGTACTTTGGTTTCTTCATCGTAATAGTAGGGTACTATTTCCATGTTGGGGAATAATTCAAAGAGTTTGTTTTTCAGCTTTTCGTTTTTGTATATGTAGTAGTCATGGTTTCCAATGACATACCAAATTTTCCCAGGGAATTTTTGTAGTGCTTTGAAAACACCCGGGTGCTTGTGCTGTATGTTTTCTATAGGCTCCCCATCAAGCTTTTTCAGTATCTCCCAGAAATTATCAGGACCTGCATTCCTAACGACTGAAGATTCGAGGATTTCAAATCCATCTCCAACGATAACTAACTCTGGATTTGCTAGGTCTTTCCAATCTTCAAGCAAGCTTTCAAGCAACTCGTCTTGATTGAAGTCATCTTTGCTGCTTCCATCACCGATGTGGAGGTCACTTATGAAAATTATATTGCGCATGGCATACCTCTCTTCATTACATGGTCTACATTTCGAAGATCTTCTCTGGATGTACGTACAAGATTTTAATACCTGGTATTTCAATCTTTCTTAAAGTCTTCTCAAGTCCCATAACATACCTAGAAGATATATGATACAAGACCAAGGTTTTTATTTGTGTATCTTTGACCAGTTCAATAACTTCTTCTAAAGATGCGTGATTATTGAATTTCCTATCCTCTTTCTTCAAAAAAGTACACTCATGGAATAGAACGTCTGTGTTCCTGATATCCTCTTTCCTAAGCAATATTGTATCACCTGATATTGTCAATATCTTCTTTTCATATGTTTCTGTAATCTCATTAGCTCCGACCTCTTTTACGAGCTGGGCTATTTCCTCACCAGGTAAATGTCTATACTCATCTTTCAACTTTCTCCTCACATCTATCACATGGTAGCCACAAGATATCTCGCTGTACGTGTGAGATACGGGAAACGGTTGAATGTATCTAGTAAAAGAGCCAGAATCTCTTAGAGGTACTTTCTCCGTACTCTTGATTCCAATGAACTCTAGTTTGAACTTAAGCTCGCTATTTGCCTTCTTCAAGAAATCGGCATACATTTCTATTCCTCTGTTACCTTCTGGATAATAAACAGTTAGTGGCTTTTCTCTATCACCCATCGCATTGTTTCTTGTATTTATTATCGACCATAATCCTGCTATGTGATCTACATGTCCGTGGGTCAAAAAAATGTACCTTGCTGCATAGATTTTGTTACTCAGCATTGTAGCGGTTCCTTCACCAGCATCGAATAAGATACGTTCAGGTGAATAGTATATCCAAGTAGAGTATAATGCCTTCGAGAATGCTGTGATATTCAAAAAAGTTCACCCTTTCAGTTTTTAGCTTCCAATCAAGAAGCTCGCTCAACTTCCACTTTTATTTTTCCAGAAACCCCTCCGGGTAGCTTTATCATGACGTCATATATACCTATAGATTTTAACGGGCTATCAAGGATTATCCATCTCTTATCGAAATCTCTCGATATCGTTTTTGAGATCTCTTCTGCTATGTCAGAGTTAGTCAGTGAGCCAAACAGCTTTCCGCCCTCGCCGGCTTTCGCTTGTATCTTGAATACATGCTTGTATAATTCAGCAAGGAGTTCCTCATTCTGTTTCCTCAAAGCCTCTTGGCGCTGTTTTTCTTCTTCTCTCTGCATTTCCAGTTCCTTCAGGACTCCTTCTGTTGCCTCTTTCACGAGTCCTTTAGGTATCAAGAAGTTTCTTGCATAACCATCAGAAACTGTGACTATTTGCCCTTTTCTTCCCAATTTTGGAACATCCTGAAGCAGTACGACTTTCACATAAATCCCTCCTCTATTAGCTAGTCTGCCCACTATATTTTGATCACTTTGATTGCTTTGATTGTTACTGACTCTTATACTTATCGTTTATCACCAAATATCTATCCTTACCTGCGATGTCCTTAACAATCTCTCCGCCTGTTATTTTGTGCAGTGATTCGCCTTGGTCTTCACCGATTTCCATTATAACTATTTTACCTTTAATATTGTAACGATTAAAGAACTCCCTGTAAAAGATTAACCCATCTTCTCCTGCAAATAATGATTCTGGTGGTTCATAAAGGAGTTCTCTTTGTACACAAAAGCCTTGCTTAACATATGGCGGATTTGAAATGACCATTTCTATATTATCTAGTATATCTTCAAAAGGTTCAAGATAATTACCCAACCTAAATGACACCAAATGCTCAACGCCATGTCTCTTTGCATTTTCATATGAAACTTCCAATGCCTTTGGCGATATGTCGGTTCCAAATACAAAAGCACCTGTTTCGATGGCTAGTGTAACCGAAATAACACCACTTCCTAAGCCTATCTCTGCTACCTTTTTTATATTGTAGTTCTTTATGTATTCTATGGCAAGTTCAACGAGGCCCTCTGTCTCCCAACGTGGTATGAGAACACCTTCTTGGACGATAAACTGCCTGCCATAGAACTCGACGTTACCAACGATGTACTGCAACGGATATCCGGTAAGCCTCTTTTCAAGTAGTTCAATTGCATCATTTGGGCATTCAAGTTCCTGATGTGACAGTACATATTCTCGCGATTTGCCGAGTACAAGCGCTATCAAAATAAGAGCCTCCCTCTTGGGAAGCCCTCTATTCTTGTAAATCTGCAGGATTTCTGAGATTGTTTTACTCGAAAACTTGTCTTCCATGCTTTCTGTACTCCTCATATCCTGTCAAATGTTCTTGTTTATATCCCGAGCTGTTTTCTAATTGAAGGATCTATTCTATCCGGTGTCCAAGGTGGATCAAATGTCAATTCGACCTCCACATTACCAATTCCATCAATTGACCTTACTTTCATTTCAGCATCGCTTAGTATACTGCCCACCAATGGGCACATAGGAGTTGTCATTGTCATCGTTACCCTTACATCGTTCTCGTTTTCTACCTCTATGTTGTACACCAAGCCGAGCGTTACAACATCTAAGCCTATCTCCCAATCTATAACTTCCTTCAGTTTATTCCAAACAGCATTTCTCAATTCTTCGCGTGTCATCAGCTAGTTCTCTCCTTTCGACAACTGTTCTATCTTGCTTGCGATTTGATAGGCAGCAGTTGAGATATATTCTTGGTCTGGTCCCTGCACGAAAACCCTTACAAGTGGTTCTGTACCAGATGGTCTAACAACTATATCAACATCGTCACGGCGGAACATTTCGATCAGTTTCTTGACTTCTTCATTTTCCATGATTAGTTTGTTCTTTGTCTTAACGTTGATCATCACTTGAGGATAATCGGGAACTTCGCTAGAGATTTCTGAAAGTGTCTTTCCGTTCTTTATCATCGTTCTTATCAGTTCGAGCGATGTTATCAAGCCGTCACCGGTTGTTGATTTGTCAAGAAATATTATATGACCACTTCTTTCGCCACCTATTACAGAACCTAATTCGATCATTTTCTCGAGTACGTATCTGTCACCAACTTTTGCACGTTCGAAGGTTATCCCAATTCCCTTCAAAAAGACTTCCAGTCCTTTATTTGAAAGTACAGTACCTACTACAACATTGTTCTTCAATCTGCCTTCTCTCTTCATCTGTCTTGCACACAATCCAATAACTTTATCGCCATTGACTTCTTGCCTTTTCTCATCAAGAAGTATACACCTGTCCGCATCACCGTCGTGGAGGATTGCCAAATTGTGGTTTGTCATTTTCGATGCGGCATTCTCCGGATTTGTTGACCCACAATTCACATTTATATTGTAACCGTCCGGATTATTGTTTATTACTTCAACTTTTGCCCCTAATTGCCCCAACACGTAGGGGGTGGTCTCATATGCTGCACCATTTCCTGCATCCACTAGGATCTTAAACCCCGACAAATCAAGGTCACTGAATTGCTGGATTATATAGTTTGAATACTCTTCAAATGCCAATTTGTAGTCCACGACATGTCCAATTTCATCAAATGTTGAGTAATGAACTTCCTTCATCCTTTTTTCCAATGTCTCTTCCACTTCATCTGGTAACTTAAATCCGCGTGAGATAACTTTCAATCCATTGAACTCCGGAGGGTTATGAGAAGCAGAGATCATGACCCCTATAGCATCATCCAGTTTAGTAAGCGCCGCAAGAGCAGGTGTTGGTAGGACGCCACAACGGTAAACCGTTGCACCTGCAGAAGTTGCACCAGCTACCAATGCGGCTTCTAACATATCACAACTCGCACGTGTATCCTTCGCTATAAAAATTCTCTTATCTACAAATTTGGCCAATGCATTTCCCAATTTAAAAGCTATATCAGGCGTTAATTCTTCATTTACAACACCACGTATACCATCCGTTCCAAAAAGCCGCATGAAATATTCCTCCCTTTTATCTACTCCTCTACCTACTCCCAGTCTCTCTTGGGACCAATGATCTAATCCATTGTACAAATGCTGGATAATTTCTTGTTTGCATGTATATCTTTCCTGGTCCTTGAAAATCGCAGACCAGTCCTTCACCACCAAACAATGTCGACTTAACCCCGCCAAATGTGCGCACATTCCACGACATGCTACCATCGAATGCTACGATATGTCCTGTGTCAATCGTTATTCGCTCTCCTACTCCCAGTTCAAGTGGTTTTATTCCACCAAAAGACGAGATGGCAGTCTCTCCATATCCCAGGAGCTTGATCAGGAATATCCCCTCTCCAGAAAAAAATGTTTTAAGTCCTCCGAAAGATACATCTATATCTATCGAAGTCTCACTTGCGAGATACGAAGTAGATTGAACGAATAAAGTACCATTTACGGGCACTATTTCTATATCACCAGGCAATTGCGGTGCAATTCCTATCTCGCTCTCTCCACGGGAGACATACTTATTCATGAAGAAACTCTCACCACCCAGAAAACTCCTTTTAAGCGCTTTCCAGATACCACCTGTAGAAGTTTCAACTTCGATTGGTCCGCGCATGTACACCATTGCACCAGGTTCGACTGTGAGCTCTTCGCCAGAGTTCAACTGAACTTTCAATAAAGAGTAACTGCCCTTGAATTCTATATCATATCTCATATTCATCGCCTCTCGCTCTTATTATGTAGACACCATCTTCATCATCAATTTCTTTCACCTTGACCTTAACTACTTCCTTACTTTTGGAACTCGGTATATTCTTTCCAACGAAATCAGGCCTTATAGGGAATTCTCTGTGTCCTCGATCGATAAGGACAGCAAGTTGAATAGTGTCAGGGCGTCCACGCGAAATAATTGCGTCCATTGCGGCTCTCACTGTGCGACCTGTGAAAAGTACATCATCGATCAAGATAACTTTCTTGTTGTTTAAGTCAAATTCTATCTTGCTTCTATCACTTTCTTTTGAAGTCCGTTTTTCATCGTCCCTGAACGGTGCAACGTCTAATGCACCGATTGGTACTTCCAGCCCTTCGATCTTTGAGATGTTCTCTCCAATCCTCTTTGCAAGATAAAACCCACGTGTGATGATACCTAGTAAAACTATGCCTTGAGCCCCTTTGTTTTTTTCCAGTATCTCATGAGCAATTCTCATCAAAGAACGTCTCATATCGTCATCAGTTAGAGCTCGGAGCATTTCTTTTTCCAGCATCACTTATAGGCCAACCCCAATACTGAATGTTAAACCATATTGATTTCTCAAGTATTGTTCTGTAGCAATTGAGCCGTTAAAATTGTAGAAACCTGATAGTTTTATGATGAAGTTTGAAATTCTCAAATTCGAACTCCCCTCAACGACGTTAAAGACATTCCCATCTGATAGTCTGTACAACGGGCTGTAAGAAACTTTCAAGTTACCAAGAGCTTCGAAGTTCATAACCAAAGCACTAAATGAGAATTTCAAAATATTGGTTCCGAAATTTCCAATATCAAAACCCATGCCAAAGTTATTGTTAAATTTATATTCAATACCACCAACGAAATTTGGCAACACTGCATCAGATGTTTTTGAGGCGTAAAGTGTGATGTTGTAAACCGCAAAGCTTGCCGAAACATCTGTTGCATCCGCAACCTTTCCCCCAACATCGACCTTAACATAATTCTCGCCCCATGGAATTACCCTTATATTTAGATTCATTCCATAATTACTTTTTGTATCCGACAGTTTGTAATTGACTAAACCCTCTGAATAGTTGGAATCAATCGTGTACCCCAATTCCCCACAGAGATTATCACTTCTCTGTTGCCAAGCGATTTTGTAGACATACGGATCCACTTGATACGCATCCATCGAGAATAACACAGCATTCCCACTTACTACCAAATTTGCGGGATTTTCGAAGAAAAATGCGAACAATTGTGTTAATCCGATTAAAATAAGCATGCTAACAATCAAAATTTTTTTCATATACCTTCTTGATCCCCCCTCTAAACATTTCGAAAGTGCTGTTTTCTAGGCTCTCTCTCAGTTTTTCGCCAAATTCCATCAAAAAGTGTATATCGTGAATTGTCAGCAAGATCTGACCAAGAACCTCTTGTCTATCGAATAGGTGCCTTATGTACCCTCTTGAAAAATTTTGGCATGTATAGCAATTGCAATTTTCGTCTATAGGTGTCTTGTCGTATTTGTACCTTGCTGATCTGATGTTAAACTTCCCGTTCCAAGTCACTGCCAAACCGTGTCTTGCAACGCGGGTTGGGAACACGCTATCGAACATATCAACACCATTTGCGACTAAATCAACAAGCAAATCAGGGGATCCACCACCCATGAAATATCTCGGCTTATCTTCTGGCATCTTTGGTCCTAAGAATTCTACCATCTTGATCGTTTCTTTGCGCGGTTCACCAACGCTCAGCCCACCCATCGCAAATCCATTAAACTCCATCTGCGCTATCTCATTGAGGCTCATCTCTCTCAAATCTTCGTAGATCGCACCTTGGATGATACCAAAGATAGCTTGATTCGATATATCCCTCAAATGTTCCAAACTTCTTTTTGCCCACTTTGTTGTCAATTTGACAGACTTTTTCGACTCTTCATACCCATCCTTCGGATCAGCGCAATAATCAAATGCCATGACTATATCTGAGCCAAGCGTTGCTTGAATCTCCATTGAAAGCTCGGGTGTGATAAAGTGCTTTGAGCCATCGATCGGTGACATGATCCAAACGCCATCGTCTGTAATCTTTTGCCCTCTTTTTAAGCTGAAGACTTGAAATCCGCCACTGTCTGTTAGTATTGGTCTATCCCATCTCATGAATTCGTGTAACCCGTTAAACTGCCTAATGACGTCCAATCCAGGTTTCAGATAAAGGTGAAATGCATTCGACAAAATAATTTGGACATTGTTCTCTTTCAAAACATGTGGTGTAACAAGCTTCACATTCGCATTTGTACCAACTGGCATGAAGGTAGGAGTTTCAACTACTCCGTGTGTTAGATGGATTCTGCCTCTTCTCGCATGCCCTTCTTTTCTCAGTACTTCAAATCCTAGTGAATCCATTCTCTTTTACCAACTCCTGTATGCGCTCGTAGTAGACCTTTGCCTCGCCCATCACTTCCCGTAGACAATCCAAGATTTTTACTTTGTATTCATCATCATCAATTGATTTTAGATTGATCATTACATTATATTCCCCGATTTTACATGCAGCTCTTGCAAGCTCTGCCGCACTAAACGCATCTGAAACTGCATTTTTATTTCCCCACCTTGCCACGATCTCACTGAATTTCATGACATCTCGTGCACATGCTACCAGTTCAAAAGGAGTTTCAATTGCCTTCTTCAAAGCTTCTTGAATTTTCTCCTGTTTTTGTGGGTCTTCCTTCGGTAGCTTATAAGCTTCCATAACACTGTCGAAGGCTTTTATATCAGCCTCTGCTAAATTCAAAGCCTTTTCTATGATCAAATCCATATGTGCCAAAACTTCTTGCATCATTCCATCAAAATCCTCGTATTTTTTCTTGCCAACAGTAAGGTTTGCCACCATTGAGTTCAATGAAGCACCCAAAGCTGCAATAACTGCACCTACTGCTCCACCGCCTGGCGTAGGGGTTTTCTCTTTTATCTTGTTGCAAAGATCCTCAACAGTCATTCCTCGAATGTCCATAAACAACTCTCCCCCTTTCGTGGTTTTTCACACTTTTTTCTAAATTGCGATTGCATTTTGATTTAAACAATATAAAACACCAACTGCCTATTTTAAGCTATGAAATATTATACCATAAATTCGAAGATTGAAAAACACGGAAAATGTGATAAAATACTTTCTGGTGTCGTACTAGGCGGGGGGCTGGTGGTCTCCTGTAACCCGAAACCCACCTTAGCGGGGCCGAATTCCCTGACTGAGGCTATCTGGGTTCGGTATCGGTGCATTCGGTGACGTTGAAGATTGGGTCCTACGCAACAACTACCTGCGAACCGGGTCAGGTCCGGAAGGAAGCAGCCCTAAGTAGGCAAGTGTGTGCCGTAGGGGTGCCCAGTCGGAGTCATTTAGAATGCATGCGACCGGGTCTAAGTATGTCGAAGCAGGGTGTACGGCACCATTTTTAATTTTCTAATTATATTTTCTGGGCCTTCCATCGAAACGCAAAATTCCAAATCTACCAACCTTGCCAAATTACATCAAAAAAAGAAAGAGAATAAAAAAATGGAGAAGGGCTGTAAGCCGGATTCTGTAATAGATAGGCATCTGTCTATGCGGTCTACCCGGGGAATAGGGTGGAGCTACCCAACCCCTGCTTGACCTTGCTCCAGATGTGGGTTACCAAGCCAGTGTATTACTGCACTGCTGGTGAGCTCTTACCTCACCTTTCCATCCTTGCCCTACTCACTCAAGATAACTTGAGTTTTCAGGCGGTTTCCGTTTCTATGGCCCTTCCGTGGTTCGCACCACCTCGCCGTTAGCGAGCATCCCGCCCACGGAGTCCGGACTTTCCTCAGTGCGACCTTGTGCGGTCGTCCGCGCCTGTCTGCCCTTCTCCAGCTGTTGATGTCTAATTATTCAATAATCTTTGATCTTAGATATGTTCTAATTTAATGGCCATCGATATTAAGAATTGCAAGGAATTTCGAGTTCCGTGGCATAGGATATTTTACTACCTTTCTCAAGAATTTCAATTTGTTTTTGTCTTACTTTTCCACTTTACCGAGTAAAGTACTATTCTATCCGTAATATTGCCGTTTAAGAATGTTGGAAAATTGATATTGATAAAAACATAAACAAGTGATAGAATAATATTGATAGTTCGTATAGCGAATTATAGTTAAACTGCAATAATAATTATTAAACATTAAACCATCCCACCACCTATAGAGGTGGGGGATTTCGAAAGAAGTTTGGTCAAACGACCCTTATTCTCTCAGGCTGGTTTAAGCAGCCTCTAGCCTGTAGGACTCTTAAGTCCACCAGGTTACTTTTGCGAAGTATGTTCAGTGCACCGTTGCAATCAGCGTTTATAATTGTACCTCGATAGGTTCTGTATTGACCCCTAGATATGCGCTTGCCTCTAAAGTTGTATTCTTGTGGGT
>ERZ795046.670-NODE-670-length-40374-cov-9.473350_pt1 | contig 40374 bp, 33 predicted proteins | sample MGYA00375130_ERZ795046 | MGnify/ENA primary metagenome ERZ795046 (study PRJEB30175, sample SAMN05720202) | activated sludge metagenome | isolation source: anaerobic digester from wastewater treatment plant | place: Japan | collected 2015-05-15 ...
CCCTGGCAATTGCCACCCTCTGTTGTTGTCCTCCAGAAAGTTCGCTCGGTCTGTGCTTAATTCTTTCTCCGAGTCCAACCATCCGGGCAAGTTCAATCGCTTTTTCTCTGGTTTTCGCCTCATCAACCTGCTGATAAAACAGTGGCATTTCAATGTTTTCAAGAACAGTCAACTGTGGAATTAGATTGTATGACTGAAAGATGAAACCAATTTTCTTGCTGCGAATTTCAGAAAGGGCGTCATCATCAAGTGTTGAAATGTCCCTGTCTTCAAGAAAATATCTACCACCTGTTATTCTATCAAGACATCCGATAATGTTCAGCATCGTTGTTTTTCCGCTTCCTGAAGGACCCATAATTGCAACATGCTCACCCTTTTTGATTTCACAGCTGACACCCCTCAGGACAGGTATGTCCATCCCGCCGAGATGGTACACCTTCATCACATTTTCAAATTTGATTGTGGTATTATTCTGATTCATTTGTTGATGGAGGTTTTGGTCGGCTTCTTCCTGAAACAGAAGGTTCTGTCCCCTGGGCAGATGTGGTTCTTTCTATTCTTCGTGAAGGTGTTGAGGTTTCCTGTGGTTTTTGTTCTGCCTGTGGTTGTTGAACAACGGGTTGATTACTCTGGGAACCAGCATCTGATGCGGGCTGCTGTGTTTTTTGTTCTGTTTCTTTTTCTGTTTCAACCTGTTTCTTTGTTCCTGCGGGTTTGCCTATGGCAGAAACAACAATGATGTCTCCTTCCTTCAATCCCTTTTTCACTTCAACTTCTCTTTCATTGCTTTCTCCGATTTCAATCTGTCTTGTTTCAATACTTCTGCCACGCAGAACATTTACATATGCCTTTCCTTCACTGAAATTGACAGCGACAAGGGGAATCACCAGTACGTTTTTTAGAGTATTGACAATAACTTCAACCTGGGCGCTCATTCCTGGCCTGAGGTAATCATAACTTTTGTCAAATGATATCTGGGCAACATATACATTCAAATCAGGGTTCAACCATTTCAATGTTGGATCTGGCATCAAGGCAACACTCTGAACCTTTCCAGTAAAGGTTTGATTTGGAAAAGCATCAACCTTAATGGTTGCAGGAAGCCCTGCTTTCACCTTCTCAACACTTGATTCATGAATTTTTACTTCAACACCCATTGTTGAAAAGTCAGGAAGATTGAGTAGTTCCTGATACATTCTTACGCTTGTTCCTGCTGATATGGGTGAATCAACAAAAAATCTGCCTGTCGTAGCGTATACGACAAAACCTGGTTGTGTTGCCCTGATTGTGCATTTTTCAAGATTTTGTAGCGTTGCGTCAAGTTTTGCTTTTGTAAGCATGTATGTTGCCTTTCTACTTTTCACATTTGCTTCTGCCTGAATGATCCTTGATTGACATTTTGACCTTGTTCGTTCCAGTTCAGCGACTGCCTCACGATAGTTTGACAAAAACTGTTCGATCTGTCTCGGGAAATCATAGGTTTTGAATAACTCATAATCCAGTTTTGCCTGTTCAAGAGAGACGTTTTTCTGCTGGAGCGCCAGTTTATCGGCTTCAAGTTCGCTTTTTGTCACATAACCCTTTTCAGCAAGTTTTGTGCTCCAGTCCATTGTATCCTGCGCCCTGGCAAGTTCCTCTTTTGCAAGGTCAATTTTGTTTTCGTATTGTCTTTTTTTGTTCAATGCCTCTCCGCCAATGGCAGGGTCTTTCAAAAGTTCCTGATAATCGATACTGGCCCCTTTTAATGCAAGAAGTTTGCCAGCGATTTCTGCTCCTAAGTATTTCTCAAGGTCCATCTTTGCAAACTTTACTTTCAACTGTGCCTGATTGATATCGCTTTCATTCTGCTTTTTTTGAATTTCAAGATTTTCTTCTGCTTCCTTGAATGAAGCATAAGTTGTTTCCAGGTTCACCTTCTGCTGATCAAGGTCATTTTCAATGTCTTTTGAGTCAAGTCTTATCAGAATTCTGCCATTTTTTACATCCTGTTCGGTAATCTGGGTTCCTTCAGGAACCACATCAAGTATTGTTCGTGAGCCAGGCACTTCATTGATGATTTTTCGCGACTTTAATGCCTTCAAGTTTCCGCCTTCAATTACTGAAATCACAAGGTCCTTTCTTTTTACTTCAGTCGTGATGTATTGCTTCAATTTTTTCTTTTCCTGCTGAATTGAATGGTACACAAAGCCAGCCACAATTAAAACCAGAAGAATGAGTAAGAACTTATTTCTGAGTAATTTCGGGATTTTCACCAATAATTTTTTCATACAGGTCTCCTTTCCAGACACCATTGTTGTCAAGTTGTAGTTGTTCTGTGTTTTTGAGAAATTCAAGGTAGGATAACAGGTAATTGACAATTGCTGAAGACAGAGAATTTTTTGCACTCAGAAACGATTCCTGTGCTTCAAGTAAATCTCTTGTTGTTGCTCTGCCTGCCTGAAGCATTAAATCTGTACTTTCAACCCTTCTTGTTGCAAGTTGTAAACTGTTTTTCTGCACAATGTAACTCTGGTATGCTTCTTCAAGGTCTCTTATAGAATTTAAGATTTCAAGTTTTATGTTCTCCCTCTTCAGCGTAAAATCCCTCTTTTTTCTGTCAAAGTTAATCAATGCCTGCTTATATCTATTCCTGTCTGAAATTTTTCCGGTAGGCAATTCAAAATCTATGCCTGCTGAGTAGGAGGGTTGTTTCAATTCAAGGTCAAATGTTGATTTTTCTTCTGTTGATGAAGAAACTGTGCCGGAGAAGTCAATTCTACTTCTGAGTAAATTTTTAGCGATAGCAAGATTTCTTTCAGCATCGCCAACATAATCTGAATAAGTCATCAGGTCAAGTCTGTTGCTCAAGGCATACTCTATGGCGGTTTCTGTGTTAATGTCGATCGGATTTAACCCATTTTCTAAAAATAGTTCCAATGCTTTTTTATCAAGTACAATAACAGTTTCTGGTGAAAGACCGAGGAATATTTTGAATTCATCTTCCTGCTGTTTGTAGTTGTTACCTGCCTGTATCCACTGCTGGTATGCACGATATTCATTCTGTCGTGCCTGGTCTGCTTGAAGGGGTGGAATCCTTCCAGCAGCCGCCAGCATTTCCACTCTTTCCCTGGTATCTTTTAGAAAGACATAATTCTTCCAGTAATTGTCCAGATTGTTTTGCGCAAGAATAATGTTGAAATATTTCTGGGCAACCTGGACTGAAAAACTTCTCTGATATCTGAGGAAGGACCTTATTTGATAGACAACATTTCTTTCTGCCTGAACGAGATTTTCCTGGGCAACCAGGCGTCCAGCACCCTGAAATAATGGTTGAAATATATTTAAACTCAATGCAGTTTGATAGATGTTTTCCTTGGAACCTGTGAGATATTTTGTCAGATACTGACCGATATCAAATGTAATTTGTGCTCCCTGGGCGAGCCACTTCACAAGGGAAAGATTGAGATTTCCAGAAACTATATCTTGTCCAGAAGCAGAATTCCATTCTACTGAGCCAGATGCGTCTCTCTGAACGCCGTAGAGATAACGCTGATATGTCAGAGAAAGGGCTGAAAGATACACGTCTTCCTTTGCAGTCTGATATTCGCGGTTGCTTTTTGCTGCAAGAATAAGGGCATCCTTTAAGTTAAGAAAAATTGTTTCATGTCTGGTCTCATCTACCAAACCAGAATCTTTGATTTTCCCTTTTTCAGCAGGTTGCTGTTTTTCCCTTAAAATGGAAGAAACCTCTCTGTCAGCGCTCTTTTCATAATAAGAAACACTGCATCCGCAGAGGCATACAAGCAGCACCATAATGAAATAATATTTTTTCATTCCCATGTGTCAATGTTTGACGAAATAAACACAGATATGGTTTATAGTCTTGTTTCCCTTATAGTATCCACCATTACCCTGATATTGTCCAGCGGGATATTATCATGTAATTCTGTGCTTGAGCCAGGAAAGTACCATGGACCCCCATCCTGTATCGCCTGAATTGTTGCCTGACGAACCTGCTCGCGTGTGCCGTATGGTAGAAGTTGACTGCAATCGATACCTCCAAGCATGATTAAATCTTTGTGTCTTTTTCTTATTTCTTTCAGATTCATACCTGCGATTACTTCAAGAGGATTGAGTCCGTCAATTCCAGTTGCCACCAGGTTGTCAAGGATTGGCATGACATTGCCATCTGTATGAAAAATGAATTTTACATTCTTTTTATGATAGACATCAACAAGTTTTTCTAAATGGGGATAAAAATATTTCTTCATAATCTCAGGAGAAAAAAGTGGACCATTTTTTGAAGCAAGGTCTTCACAGTCAAAAATGGCAGGAAACTCAGAAACATTCTTTGCCCTGTTGATAACCTGTACCTTAAATTCAGTTCCAAGATTCATCCACTGGTCAAAAATGTCAGGATAATCAGTGATGAGGTATGAAAATAACTCAAGTCCGATACCTGCATAAAGCTGAATGCCTGTTTTAATCAGGTAATTTCCAAAAAGAAATATATTGTTGAATTCATCTCTTATTTGTACAAGTTGCTCAATTCTCGCGTCAAGAGCAATGGCTTCTTTTTCAATATTTTCTGGATTTGAAAAATACTCAATCTCATTTTTGATATTTTTTACCACATCATCAAGATTGAGAGTAAATCTTCTGTGATACCACGCAGTCCATCTTTTCTGTTCAATAATTGTTCCATCTTCTGCGATGATTTTTTCTTCCTTCTGCGGGTACATAATAATCCATCTTGTTGCATCAACCATATTGTCTAAGGCAGCGTGAACAACCTGTTTCCCGTTTTCCACTGTTAACTTTTTCCCTGCATAATATTCGATTGCAGCATCATTGGTAAGGATGTCAAACAATGGATATCTATCAAAATTTTGATGGTTTAATACTGCAAGACTTCTCTGTTTTCCATTCATAGTTACCTGCCTATTGATGTTGAAGTACCTCTATCATTGCTGCAATATTTTCAGGTTTTGCTCCATATGGTATGGAATGAGCAGGTGCAACCATATAATCACTGACAGAAATAATTACCAATCTTGCGCTCAAATTCAGGGTCATTATAGTATTGCGCCATTTGAAGCCTGACCCTGTGGGTGAAACCTATAAAATATGGAACCGTTGGTCCCTGCCGATGGTTAATCGCATTTATAACTATTTCTCTTTTGGTCATGGTATTATTTTAACCAAACTCAAAAAAATTTCCATAAATTTACGAACACAGGCAGATACTGTAAAATATAACATTATGGAAAAAGAAGAACTTTACCAGATACTTCGAAAATTTAAAAATGGTCACTATTCTTTTGACGATGTGTTTGAACAGTTAAAAATTTTACCATTTTCAGATCTCAGACACTCAAAAATAGACCATCACAGAACATTAAGGGTTGGCTTTCCTGAAGTTGTGTATGGTGAAGGAAAAAGTGTTGACCATCTTGTCTCCATTATCAGAGAACTTTCAGGCAAATACAAAAATTTTATCATTACCAGGATTTCTAGAGAAAAGGTTGATGAAATCCTGAAAACATATCCAGAACTTGTTTATCATGAAAGCGCGAGAATTCTTACTGGCAAACCAATAAACAAACAAAGGAAAAAAGAAGTTGCGGTGCTGTGCGCTGGAACTTCTGACTATTTTGTTGCAGAAGAAACAGCTGTGACACTTGAGATACTCGGTAAAGGAGTTGAGAGAATTTATGATGTTGGCGTCAGCGGCATTCACAGGATTGTGCCACATTTGAAGAAACTTAATCAGTGTAAGATTTTGATTGTGATAGCCGGGATGGAAGGGGCTTTACCTGGTGTCATTGCAGGAATGACCGGGAAACCCGTGATTGGAGTGCCGACTTCTGTTGGTTATGGAACAAATTTGAAAGGATTTGCACCGCTTCTCACGATGCTGAATAGTTGCGCGCCGATTGTTGTTGTCAATATTGATAATGGTTTTGGAGCAGCATTTTTTGCCTGGCTCGTTTTGAGAAAGTGACTGTTTTTTAAAATTTGATAAAATAACCCAAAAGGAAAAATCATGAAAAAGATAATAAGTGTGCTATTCATTGGATTTGCGATTGTTTTTACTGGTTGTGCGATTCATCCTGGTTTCAGGGCTGAAAGAGAAGGCAGGAGTATGATTACTGATTATCCAATGAATAAAGTTGCTGTTGTCAGGGCAATCGATCAGCACAGGGTTATCTACGGAATGACGATGGAAGAAGTTATTGCAAGCTGGGGAGAACCTGAGTTACAGCATGAATTGATTATCAATGGAAAGGTTTATCAATCATGGGCTTATAGAAAAAATAACAGAACTCACATTATTTATTTTCATCACGGAATTGTTGTGGATATAAGATAAAAAATGGTTCTACCTGATAAATGGATTAAAAGAAACGCAAAAAAGGGATTGATTGAGCCCTTTTTTGAATCAAGTGTAAAAAAAGGTGTGATGAGTTATGGGGTTTCTTCTTACGGTTATGACTTTATGCTTGCTGATGAATTCAAAGTTTTTACAGGAAGCAATACCATAGACCCGAAAAACCCTGATCCTGGTTCTTTCAAAAATTTTACCGGGAAAGTTTGTGAAATACCGCCAGGAAGTTTTGTTCTGGGGAGAAGCGTAGAATATTTCAGAATACCAAGAAATGTGCTTGGGATTTGCCAGGGAAAATCAAGTTATGCCCGGTCAGGAATTGTGGTATATGTCACGCCACTTGAACCTGAATGGGAAGGCCATATTACTATCATGATAGCAAACCTCACACCTGTGCCAGGCAGGGTTTATGCTGGCGAAGGAATATGCCAGGTCATATTCTTAAAGGCAACAGGCGAGTGCGAAAAGTCATATGCAGACAAAAAAGGCAAGTACCAGAAGTCCAAAGGTATTATCTTCGGCAGATAAAAAACTTGCTGTGGGGATTGATATTCTTGAAAGGGCTCGAATTAACATTGCCCTGAGACGTCATGGGCAGAGATTTTTGAAAAAAATTTACACACAGCGTGAAAGGAAAAGCTTTCCTGAAGAAAAAGAAATCTATTTTTCAATTGGATTTTCAATGAAAGAAACATTCTGGAAGACACTTCCAGAAAATATTCAGAAAAAAACGTACTTTAATGATATTGAAATTTTGTGGGATGGTGATAACCTGGAATTGTTTCATTCAGGAAAAAAAGTGAGGAATGTTCATTATTCTTATGCCTTCAATGAGAAATATGTGTTGACCACTGTGGTGAGGGGTATCTGAAAATCATGAAAAAGTACCATATTGTTACAGGTGGAATGGGTTTTATTGGAAGTGCTCTTGTATGGCAGTTGAATGAAATGGGAATAGATGACATTATTGTAGTTGATATACCCGGTCAATCTGAATCATGGAAAAACCTTGTAAATCTTAAATTTGCTGATATTTTTGACAGAGACGAGTTCATCTTAAAACTTGAAAAAGGTACTTTCAATGGTTGTATTTCAGGTATCCTTCATATGGGAGCATGTTCAGATACCACAGAAAAGGACTTCAGTTTTTTACTTGAAAACAATTACCACTACACAAAAAAACTTGCAATATGGGCAAATGCACGAAATTGCAGGTTTATTTATGCATCATCAGCAGCCACCTATGGAAATGGTCCAGAGTTTTCAGACAATGAAGAAAAACTACATTTGCTGAAACCATTGAATCGTTATGGTTATTCCAAACACCTTTTTGACCTGTGGGCTTACAAGAATCAACTGCTCAGTAAAATTGCAGGACTGAAATTTTTTAATGTTTTTGGTCCGAATGAGTACCATAAGGGAGAAATGAAAAGCGTCGTTGTGAAAAAATACTTTGAAATCCTGAAAACAGGTACAGCGCAACTTTTTAAATCTTACAGGAAGGATTCCCCGGACGGTGAGCAAAAACGTGATTTTATTTATGTAAAGGATGCCGTGAAAATGACACTGTTCATCTATTTTCATTCAGCAATCAATGGAATTTTCAATATTGGGACTGGCAAAGCAAGAAGTTTTAATGACATTGTGAAAATAGCATTTAAAACCCTTGGGAAAAGAGAAAACATTCAGTATATTGAAATGCCAGAATCAATAAAAAATTCATACCAGTATTTTACTCAGGCAGACATATCAAAATTGCGCGCAGCAGGATACCAAGAAAATCTTTTTACCCTTGAGCAGGCAATAGAAGATTACATCAAAAATTATCTTCAGCACCAGGACCCGTATCTTAAGGTCAATCGTTGACCTTTCTTTTTATTCTCAGGGAGATTTTTTCCAAAAGAAAGGATGCGCCAGCAATGTATGCTGCGTCATTGAAAGCAGTGTTTCCGTGGGTTTCACCCTCAAGAATAAAAATAGAGGGCTTTATTGTATCTGATGTGGCGAATAACCTTGCGTAAAATTCAAGACATGATTTTTCATCAACCCTTGGATCTTTTTCACCAATTGTGATGAGTAAAAACCTGTTTGCAAGCCGGTTAACAAGATTTATAACGTTTGAAGAGGCAATAACAGGATTATCTTTCAGGGATTTAAACTCTCTGATTTTTCCTAAGTCAGTACACGGAGCATGAACAACTGCTGCATACACACGTTCATCATAAGCCATGATATGCATGGCTGAAAGTCCACCACGGGAAACACCTGTCATAACAATGGTATTTTCCCAGGCAAGTTTTTCTTTAATGGCAAAATCAATGATTGATGAACCGATTTTTCTGATTTTTTCAAAAATGTCCACACCATCAGAAATTGCATTTGCCCAGCCACCAAGACCTTCACCATAATTGTCTATATGCTCGCCATGGTTTGGCAGGTCAAAACCTATAACACGATGTCCTGCAGCAAGAAATACATTTGAAATGATGTTGTAGTCAGGATGATTCAATGTATGATGGCAGTCAGCAGCAATAGTTATCAGCAGTACAGGTCTCTTGCTGAGATTTTCAGGACTCCGCAGCACAAAATGATATACCTGCCCGTCAATCTGACATTTGTATTTCCTATCAACACAAGAAGGTGTATTCACCTGTTTTAATCAATTCAGTGAATTACTTTGCTGGTTTCATGGGTTTGCCGCAGCAAACTGGTACTGGCTCACCTTCGTCCACTGTCTTTTTTGGGCATTTGTCCGTATTAACCGCACATTCATACTCTTTTTTCTCTTTCTTTCTGGAACCACAACAGCAGCATCCACACATATTTTCCTCCTTTTAATCAGTTATTGTTAAAATGTTTTGAAATATTCTTTGCCTGCATTACAGAGCGGACATCGATCAGGCGCATCACCTTCAATGGTCCAGCCACACATTTTGCATATGGAAATTTTACCAATTTCAATATCTGTGCCTGATTCAACTGCCTGTTTTGCTTTTACATACAGCCCTGCGTGAACCTTTTCAGCAGAAATTGCATAATTGATGCTTTTTTGCGCTGCTTTTTCTTCCTGCAATTTTGCAACTGCATCAAACGCAGGATACATTTCTTCTACTTCGTAAGTTTCTCCTGATATCGCTGTCTGGAGATTTTCTACTGTATCTCCGACTTCACCGAGCGCCTTCAGGTGATTTGTTGCATGAACCTGTTCAGCAAGAGCAATGGCTTCAAACAATCTTGCTACATTTTTCTTTCCCTCTTCTTCTGCTTTCTTCGCAAAAATGAGATATTTCATGTGCGCCTGACTTTCACCAGCAAACGCTGCCTTCAAATTTGCTTCTGTCATTTTTTTCATTAAAATACCTCCTTTCAACAGTTAGTTTTTAATTTTTTTGCGATCTCAGCAACCCTTTTACCTAAAAAGTTGCACAATTTTTTTTCTTCTTCAGAAAGTGGCCTGAAATTTTCCTCCATTCCAACAACATGGCTTGCTCCATATGGTGTACCGCCTGAGTTTGTTTTCATAAGATCCGGGTTACTTGAAGGAATTCCCACAATTACCATACCGTGGTGCAAAAGAGTAAGCATCGTTGCCAGGCAGGTTGTTTCCTGTCCACCGTGAAGAGAAACAGAAGATGTGAAAATACCAGCAGGTTTTCCAATGAGTGCTCCTTTAAGCCATAATGGACCTGTTTTATCAAGAAAGTTTCTCATCTGGCTGCACATATTTCCAAATCTTGTGGGAGTCCCTATCAAAAGCCCGTCACATTCTTTCAAATCATCAAGGGTTGCAACAGGTACATCCTTTTGAAGTTCTTGCGCCTTTTTGATGTCTGAATTGCCTTGAATTATGCTTTCAGGAAGAAGTTCAGGCACCTTTCTTAAGAGTGGGTGAGCATCCTGCACCTGTTGAATTCCTTTTACCACTTCCTGCGCCATCTGAAACACATTTCCATACATACTGTAGTACAGCACCAGGATTTTGGTTGCCATTTTTCACCTTTCAGTCAACAATTTCAATTGGTTTTTCACCCTGCCACAGCCCGTGGAGATTACACATTTCCCATGCCTTGAGAAATCCATGGCTGTGAGAAAGTTTCACCCTGAATGTGACCTTTGGAGATGCAGAACCACCATTGAAATATGCCCGTGCGAGGAATGTATCTCCACTGTACAGTTCAACCCACTGAATGAAATGGCCTGGTTCATTTGGGTGCGGAACAAGTTTTCCAACCTCAACTGTCACTTCAAATTCTTCGTCTCTTTTTACCTTATCCGGCGCAGTGATGACAGGAACATGCTTTTTTTCAAAGTCAGTCATATTTGCAGTGTCTTTTGGCCTGTTTACCCCGCACAAAATATCACTTTCACACTTATACACTTTTTTCTCCTCCATTTTTCCTCCCTGTTTCTCTTTTGATGCATAAAATAAGTTTTCGTTTCATTTTTCTCTTGCAAAAATTAGGTTTCCCTCAGAGTATAATTCAACAGGTAAGTCCTTTAATAACATTGCTCTTGGTTTTTTTGCAATGCAATTGATTGCAATAAATACGAACGGAATAGCACTTGCAAATTTTCCAATTTTGATGTGTGTTCCATGTTTTCCGCTTACCAGTATCCCTATTTTACCTGATTCATCCTTAATCAGTCGACCAATTGCAGGGGTTTTTGAAAATTTAGGATTTGCAGGATTCCAGCAACTTGTTGTCCTTCGCCTTTTCAGATTACCATCTTCATCAGGTATACAGATAGAACGGATTTCAACTGTTTTTGTGCCCGCAAACAGACCTTTTCCTAAGGGTTTCCATTGCATAAACTTTTCCACATTTACTTTATTATAGCATAATGAGGAGCAGTATACTCACCCTTTACAAATTCCTCCTTTAATTTTCCCCCTTACAAAATTCCTTCTTCCATGTCCCCCTTTACAAAAGGGGGATTAAGGGGGATTTAGAAATCTCCCCCAGCCCCTCTTTTATAAAGAGGGGAGTTAATTTTCCCCTTTGTGAAATTTTTTTCATATTTCCCCTTTATAAAAGCCCTCATCTCGTTCTCCCCCTTTACAAAAGGGGGACAAAGGGGGATTTTAAGAAATCTCCCCAGCCCCTCTTTTATAAAGAGGGGGGTAGTATGAGATAATTTTATAAAGATGGGAAATAGTATGAGGTGATTTTATAAAAAAGGATGTGATGTTGTCCTGCTGCCCCATTTCAGATCACTCTATTCTACCTTATTTTCCATCTACCCTTAATGGGGAGCAGTATACAAATTATTAATAATTGCTCTCAAATGATAGGCATCCAATATATGGATTTTCCTTATCTTGACGTAGTTATTCCTTATGATAATTGGGACGGGGTGATTTCTGATATTCAAAGGATAAGATGTGATGGAGTTCCTGAAGTTGCTTATGAAAATGCAGAAGTTAGACTTTTTGGGAATGACACATATTGGAATATAATGTCGGATCAAGATCACCTGAAATATCATAATAAGTATTGTACACCTCGTGACCAAAGAATGTCTCAACAAGAAAGGAAGTTGTATTCTCCATAGTTTTTATAAAAGGATATGAACAAAAAGAAATTGTTATTTTTTGGAATGGGTGGAAAAAATGCGTATGTTAACGTTTATTGTTTTATTTCTTACTGCAGGATTCTCCTATGTTATTAGTTGGTGGTTCATAGAGAGAGATAGAAGAATTATAAAAGAGAAAGGTATTATTATATTTGTAATTAGTTTGGGTTTATTTGGGTTAGACTATTCTTTAACAATAATGCCCATGATTTTTGAATCGCACTCCCATATCATAAATCTTACAAAAGTTTTCTTCTGGAAACATTTTTGGTTTTTCATTTTGTCTGTGATATTTCTTAAACATGTCTTGATACAGGAAAAAAATTTTGGGTATTACTTCTTTATACCTGTATTTTTTTCAGTTTTGCTCGTATCATTTTTTGAAACAATTATTTTACTTGACTCAGATGAACTAAATGAATATTTTATAAGTGATTTTGTAGGTTGGGTTTCTTATTTCGGAGTATTTGGGGGTATTGTTTCTGGTTTATTGTTTGGCACTTTAAAAACTGTACAAAAAATTTCTCTATCATTAAAGAAAATTCTTACTTTATTGTTTTACATTTTATTTTTAGGTTTATGTTCATTATTACCTGCTTATGCTGTAAGTTTTTTTATTCCCAAAGAATCTTTTTTTCATCTTTTCATTGTACCAGTTTTTGTTTATGTAATTTCCTTTATAATATTTGGAGAAATAAAGAATTTCATGAATAGAAGAGGAGGAGGTAAAAAATGTTGAAATTAATTTTATTTTTTAGTTCAATTTTACTCATGGCATCTTTTAATTTTCATTTTTTATCTTTGTTTAGAGAGAACTTATGTTGGTGTGAAGATTCAAATATTACAGATGTGGAAAAAAACATTAAACAAATTCTTACAGAAGAAGAATGGAATAGATATCTGGAATTAAAAGAAATAGATGCTAAACGCAAAGAAATTAGTATAAAATATTGGCAATCTGTAGGACCGAGTTTTGATGTAAAAAACCCAAAGGATAAAGAACAAGCAGAACGATATAAAGAAGAACTTGATATGTATGATAAGATATGGGAGAAAAAAGCAAAGGAATTTTGGGAAATTCTTGCTCCACAGCAAGAGAAAGCATATCTTTTAGGTGTAGAAATAGATAAAATTGAACCAGAATCATCAGCGTGGATTTTTGCCTCTATTTTTTCAGATATTAAAACAAATTCGGATACGCTTTTAAAAAGTTATTTATATTTTCACAAATATCAAAACAAAATGCGAGAATCTTTGAAAGGCCGTATGATAAGAGGAATTTTCTCTTATTTAGAAAACATAAATTTTCACCAGGAGAAAGATGCTATAAATGAAGCTCTAAAATTTTTAGAGGAATCCAAAAAACCACAAGAAGAAAAAGTAATAGTTATGCAATTTTTATGGGATGTATGGAGTAAATTCTTTCCAAGGATAGAAAAGATGGAAAACAAAAAAGAGATATACGGGGAAATGAATAAACAGGTCTTAAATATAGTAGAAAAACTGAAGAATTACTTAGAAAAACCTGAATTATCTGCTAAAAGTAAAGAGATTCTTGAAAAATTTAAGGATTACTATTTGAAACAAGATTTGCCAGAAGATTTCAAGAATACAGAAGGATATACTGATGTAATTAAATATGTCAATCGTATAAATTAGTTATAGTTTTGAAGATGTTGGAAGAGAAATTCTCAAACTTCTTCCTCATGGTTCAATAATAGCAGAAATTCCAGTAATAAGATATCGTTCTAACGACTTAATATTAATCCTGTTAAAATCACATATGAGACTAAAAAAGGAATTATTACTGCTGACATGAACAGAGATGGAAAAGAAGAGATTATAGTTGCCTATTACACTTCCCCACATGATTACTGGATAGAAAAAGATGGTAAAAAGGTTGCTGATGAAAGATTTTATGATAGAGCCAGGGTTGCTATTTTTGAAATTAAAAAAATGTGGGAAAGTAAGGGATACGGGAACTTGTTTGATATAAATTTTTTACCTACAACTTTAAAAAAAGAAAAAATTGAATATCCATGGTATGTTTTTGGTGCTAAAGATATAGATGGAGATGGGTTTTTAGAACTTATATTTTCTCGAACAGAATATACTGCAATGAGAGGAGTAATAGAAATTTGGAGATGGAATGGGAAAGAATTTACACAAAAACTAATCACAGATGGTGAACTTCTTTTTCAAACTACTGAGAAGGATTTAGAGGTTGTTTCTATCAGTTATTATGCAGGAGAGATTACAGAAATTCATTATACTTATGACAAATCTTTGGGTAAATATAAAATTAAATCTCAATTTACAAAAGTTCTTTCTGATTATATGAGGGAAAACACAAAAGGCAAGTAAAAACAGACTTAAATTCCCAGAAAAAACATCCCTGGTGGGAGCAAAATAAAGATACATTCAAGTTTCCAGAAAAACCACAAACCTAACCCCAAAGGCAATTTCAGACCTAGATAGCAACCCTGGTATTTTTTGTTATAAAAAACTTTGTTTTTCATTTTTCAATTCTACCCTTGACAAATTTTTTCAATATGTTAAACCTTGTGAGTGAAAAATTGAATAAACCAAAAAATTTATCAGGGGGGACTATGGATGAAAGGATTAAAAAAATTCTTGGAAAAATGAGTATTGAAGAAAAGGTGGCACAGTTGACCTGCATTGAGAGGAATGAATTACTTGAAAAGGAGCATTTTTCAAAGGAGAAAGCAATTGCTCGGTTAAAAAATGGTGCAGGACAGGTTAGTCCCATTTTAAGACCATTTGGTCCAGAGGAGGGAACAAGAATTTCCAATGAAATACAAAAAATTGCATTAGAAGAAAGCAGTTCAAAAATTTCAGTGATTATTCACGATGAATGCATTCATGGATGTATGGCAAAAAAATCAACGAGTTTTCCTCAGTCAATCGCTCTGGCAAGCAGTTGGGACCCTGATATGATGTATCAGGTAGCAAAAATTATTGGAAAGGAAACAAGATCAAGAGGAATTCACCAGGCACTATCGCCCACAATCAACATTGCAAGAGACGCAAGACATGGAAGGGTGGAAGAAACCTATGGAGAAGACCCGTATCTTACTTCTAAAATGGCTGTTGCATTCATCAAGGGATTGCAGAGCGAAAAGGTAATTGCGACCCCGAAGCATTTTGCTGCTGATTTTGCTGGAGATGGCGGAAGAGATAGTAGCGCAGTATTTTTTTCAGAAAGAATTTTAAGAGAGGTATTTTTCCCTGCCTTTAAAGCCAGTATTATGGAAGCAAAGGCGTGGTCATTGATGGCGGCATATAACTCAATTAATGGCATCCCATCTTCTTCAAACAGGTGGCTTCTTACAGATGTTTTAAGAAACCAGTGGGGTTTTGAAGGATTTGTTGTGTCTGACTATGGAAGTGTGTGGGGTTTGTATGGAAGCCACAGGGTTGCTTCAACAGTGGCTGAGGCAGGAAAACTTGCTCTTGAGGCAGGGCTTGATATTGAAATTCCTGCGTCTTCATGTTTTTCACATCTTGCACGACTTGTAAAGGAAGGAAGGGTTTCTGAGGCAACTGTTGACCGTGTAGTGGAAAGGGTATTGAAGGGCAAAATCTGGCTTGGACTTTTTGAAAATCCTTATGCAGACCCTGCACAGGCATCGTTAATCTGTGATTGCGACCAACACAGGCAATTTGCCCTTAAGGTGGCTGAACAATGTATGGTTCTACTGGAAAATAATGGAATATTGCCACTATCAAAAGACATTGGTTCCATTGCTGTTATAGGACCAAATGCAGATGCGATACGACTTGGTGGATACAGCGGCTCTGGAATAAAGGTTGTGAGTGTTTTTGAAGGAATAAAAAATAGCGTTTCAAAAAGGACAAGGGTGTATTTTGCTGAGGGCTGCAGGGTTAATGATAAGGATAAATCAGGTTTTTCAAAGGCAGTTAATGCTGCTGCGAAGGCAGATGTTGCGATTCTTGTGATGGGAAATTCTGCTGAAACAGAAGGTGAAAACAGGGATCGATGCAATCTCAATCTTCCAGGAGTCCAGGAAGATTTAATCAGGGCAATTGCAGACACAGGGACGCCTGTGATTGTTGTGCTTATCAATGGAAGTGCTGTTACAATGGTAAACTGGTTTGACAGTGTTGATGCGGTTTTAGAGGCCTGGTATCCTGGCGAAGAGGGTGGAAATGCAGTGGCAAACATTATTTTCGGAAATAGCAATCCAGCGGGAAAACTGCCCATTACCTTTCCCAGATTTACAGGACAACTTCCTTTATATTACAACCACCTCCCCTGTCTGAGAAAATATGACTATGTGGAAGTAAGGGGATTTCAGCCCATGTTTCCTTTTGGCTATGGACTCAGTTATACTCAATTTGAGTACAGGAATTTAAAGGTCTCACCTGAAAAGTTTTCAGGCAAAGGGAATGTCAATGTGTCGGTTGAGGTGGAAAACACAGGTAATTACGAGGGTGACGAAATTGTGCAACTATACCTCAGGGATGTCGTCAGTTCAATAATCAGGCCTGTAAAGGAATTAAAAAGATTTTCAAAAGTTCACCTGAAGCCAGGAGAAAAAACAAAAGTGGAATTTGCTCTGGAGGAAAGCGATTTATCCTTCCTTGATGAGAATTTCAAATCAGTACTTGAACCAGGAGTGTTTGAGGTAATGGTAGGTAAAAATAGTACTGATTTGCTTATAACGAAATTTGAATTAAAATAAACTCGCTATGTCAATAGAAATCTGTAAGAAAATTTTGAACCGCCAGTTTACTGAAAGGGTTGGTAGAACAGAATACTGTGACCATCCTCGATTGATTGAACACATTGCTGGTATTTACCAGAAAGCCCATCCCGATGACACAAGAAATCCCTATAAAAAATTTCTTGATTGGGTTCCTTATGATTTGATATGGAACGCAAATGATGGACCTGTAGGTTGGTCTGAACTTGGAAGAACAACAGACATGGGACATGCTGTTTATGCAGAGGGAGGCATAGATTATAGAAATTCCATACCCTGTCCTTTCAAGTCAGTGGATGAAGTACTGAACTTTGATGCAGCACAGGAATATGGAATACCTGATATTGATGAACGGGCAATGTATTTCAAGCAAACACTTGAAAGTGCTCAAAATGAATATCCTGATGTCCTTGTTCCAGGTGGTTATTATAAAACCATTGTTTCTGGTTGCATTGCAAGTTTTGGATGGGAAATGTTTCTTGAGGCAGTTGGTACTGACCCTGATAGATTTGGTGATTATGTGATTGAAGGGTTTTTTCAGGTTTCTCTTGCAAATTTCAAAGCATGGGCAAAGGCAAAACCATTCGCGTTTATCTGTCACGATGATATGGTCTGGTCAAATGGTGCAATTTTCAATCCTGCCTGGTACAGGAAATATGTTTTTCCACGATATAAAAAACTGTGGGATGTCTTAAAGTCCGAAGGAATAAAGGTCCTTTTTTGCTCGGATGGAAATTTCACTGAATTTGTTGACGATATTGCGAACGCAGGTGCAGACGGCTTTATTTTTGAGCCACTGACTGACCTTGAAACGATTGTGAAAAAATATGGTGATACGCATGTCATTGTTGGTAATGCGGATTGTAGGATTCTGACCTATGGTACAAAACAGGATATTGAAAAAGAAGTGTTACGCTGCATGAATACAGCAAAGAAATGTCCTGGATTTATTATGGCTATGGGAAATCATATTCCGGCAAATGTTCCTGTTGATAATGCGATGGTTTACTTTGAAGCAGTGCAAAAATATGGCCAGAGATAAGCATATCCAATGAAGCCAGCAAAGAATAAGAACCTTTTCAATGTTGATTGTAATGGATTTTTTTACAAATATAACAAAAAAAGTTTATGGTATTATCCAGAAAATCGCCGTTTTAATGCAAAACATATTCATCACTGCATTGATATTCTTGCTGAAAGCGGCATTGATACACTTGTGGTAAATAGCAATGCTCAGGTTGCCTGGTATCCAAGTAAAGTGGTTGAGACAAATCTTGATGGATATAAAAGAGGAAATAAAAGTTTTTTCTTCGGTCATCTTTTAGGCCAACCCATGACAAGACAGCAGATTGAAAAGTATCTTCATGAAATGGTGACACTGATGGATAGATACCTTGACCTTGCAGAAGATGGTGTTGACTGGCTTGAAGAAGCAACAAAAGCATGCAGAAGAAACAAAATCAATCCATGGGTATCAATCAGAATGAATGATATGCATGGAGCAAGTTTGATGCCAGAGTTTGATTTTATGAATTGTAAATTGTTCAAAAACCCACAGATGCGACTGAAAGGCATCACAAGTAATCCCGAAGAACCAGTACAGATTTCATGGCAGGGTTTAAACTATGAAAAGGTTGAGGTTCGTAATTATATGAAGGCATTGATTCAGGATTGTATTGAAAACTATGATTTTGAGGGAATTGAACTCGACTGGACAAGATGGCCTTTATGCTGTGAAGTTCCTGCTGGTGAAGAAGCGATAAACACGATTACTCAATGGCATGCTGATATCAGAAAAATCTGTGAGAAAAAGGCAAAAGAAACAAAAAGACCATTTTATATGGGAATCAGGTATGCTGGAACATTTGACCAGTTGAGGCAGATTGGAATTGATATACCTGAAATGGCAAGACAGAAACTTATTGATTTTGTTTGTCCAACAAATACCTGGCAGACAAGCTGGGATACACCCTGCGATAAAATAAGCCAGCAACTTGACGATGATATTGCAGTGTATGGAGTAATTGAACTTGGAACAAACTGGTTGATGGTTTATTTCCCTGGCGCGAGCGCAAACACCCATATTGGTGCCTCAGACAGCCGTGGGTACAGACTTTCTGCTTTCAGTCCTGAAATACTGAGAGGCAATGCAGCAGGAAAACTTGCGCTTGGCTGTGATGGTATAGAGACATTTAACTTTTTCTGCGCTGACACACCAGGACACTGGCCCTGGGAGCAGGCAAATTGTTTTGCTGATTATGCCTCGTTGAAAAATTTACACGACATTGATTTTCTCAAGGGAAAGCCAAAGTTTTATACTTTTTCCTCTGGCGTTGGATTTTATGTCCACAACTTTTTTGAGTCAGTAGGCCAGATTCCTGCCCATATTGAACCGCAATGCAGAAAAGAGTTTCTACTTCCCATGATGAAAGAGCCAGAGAATAAAAAAATGAAATTGACAATTCAGGTTGTTGTTGAAAAACAGGAAAAAACTCCATCAATTGGTGTCAGTTTCAATGGATGCTGGCCTAATTTTAAAGGACAACAGACAGGCCACCTGTTATGCGCTGTCGGTGGTTATACCCATCATGTTTTAGAACACACAGCATTTAATTTTGAATTTGATGCAAAAGATATCAGGCAGGGGTACAATAGCATCGTAGTAATGAACGGAAGCCACCAGTGGTATCAAAATGAAGAAAGAAAAAGGGAGACAATAAGAGTAGTAAGCGTAGAACTTCTGGTAGCATAAGCATGGAGGAAACATGTATATAAAAAGCATCAGAAGAATAACAGACGATGCTAATCACAATGCCTTTACAGGCGCATGTTTTTTCAAGGATTCTTTATATGTGGCTTACAGGCAGGGCGCTGCTCATGCTGACCCAACAGGGAAAATTATTGTACTTCGAAGCGATGACGAAGGAAAACACTTTGAACATGTCGCCACATTCAGGAAAAACAGTGATGCCAGAGACGCCCATCTTTACTCAGATGGAGAAAAACTTTTTGTTGTAGGATTTGAAGCAGGTACAGAACGAAGTTCTTATACAGCGTTTTCAAAAGATGGAAGAAACTGGAGCGAATGGACAAAGATGGAAGGCACAGATGGATTTATTTTGTGGAGACCGCAATTTCATAATGGAAAATACTATTGCGCTGGATATGGCGAATTTCACTGGAGAAACACATCAACAGTATCATGGTTTGAAAGCGATGATGGAATTAAGTGGGAAAGAAAATACGACATTCATAAAGGCAAGGATATACCAACAGAGTGTTATCTTGATTTTTTGAAAAATGGTATGGCAGTGATGCTGATGAGATGCGATGACAAAACGAAAAAGCCATATTTATGCCGCAGCAAACCTCCTTACAGAAAATGGAGCATGGCGCGACTTGATATTCAGCTTGTTGGCCCGTGTCTCTGGGTTGTAAATGATGAAATCTGGATTTCAGGAAGATGGTTTTTACAACCAGACATCACTCATGTTGGAGTATTCAGGATTGTGAAAAACAAACCCGTATTAAGATTAGTTCTGCCATCAGGTCCTGGCTTTGACCTTTCTTATATGGGAGTGGCAAGAGACCCTGAAAATCCATCAAGATTCTGGTTTTCTTATTATTCCGGGCATACTGCGCCAGAAGACCCTGATATTGAACAGTTCAATTATCCTGACATATACCTTGTTGAAGCAATGTTTTCCTCTGACAGGGAAGATTTTATCAGACAATGGATGGTTTCAGATATAAAAGAAATATCCTTGGACCAGGCAGAATACTGCGATGCAAACGACAAAGACATTCGCTGGAGAAAAATTTCTGCATACCAGGAAAAAGATATGAAAAAGGGTGTACCAATGTCAGCGATTGGATTTGTTGATGTAGGAAAATTCACAAAAGGTAAAAAAGGTGTGATTTACTTCACCACTGACATTGAACTTGGTCCAATGGAAAACGCAAAAATGTACATTGGTTATGATGGCCCTGTGGTCGTATGGTTTAATGGAGAAAAGGTATTTTCAGGAAAAGGAACAAATCCAGCAATTGCAGACCAGACAACAGTTCCCATCAATGTTCGACACGGGAAAAATACAATCACAGTGGCTCTTGACACAAACGATGGAAAGGCAGAAGGCATCTTTTGCAGAATCAAGCCAGAGTGAATGATTTCATGAAAAAAATACTACTTTTACTTTCCATTGCTGGTTGCTGCCTTCTGTACAGTGGAATTCAGCCATCTCTTGTTGAATACGAAGCAAGGATTACAAAACTTTCTGCTCAGATACCCCAGATAATAAAGGCAGCAGAATTTGCAGCAAATCATGTTTTGAAATACCCTGACACCCTTATTAATGTTCCCTATGACTCGCAGCGAACCTTCAGTGAAGAATTGATTAACAGAGCAGGCGGGCTTTCAATTATCTATCCTGAAGAATGGAGAAAAAATCAGTGGACAGACCATGACATTGTGCTTGTGTCAGTGCGAAGCTGGGAGACAGATGGTGAAACAGTAATCAAAAAAATTGATGAATACAGGGAAAGGAACTGGAAGATTATTGTCTTTGGTTCAAAAAAGGGAATGCCAAAGGGATTGAAGTGTGATTATTTCATAGACAATGGCGCACCATCAGGTCAGGCAGTTGATGGAAGAATCAATATCCTGGCAAATGTTACTCTTGGATGGATGTGGTGCTGCGAATATGTGGCAGCAATGACGCGAAAGGGAAAAATTCCAGGAATTTTGATCAGTATCTCACTGGAAGAAGCAACAGACCACAACAAAAAAATTCAGACACCTGATGGGCGGCTCTGGATTGGAGATTGTCCTGAAAAAATACCGTCAGGAAAACTTGCAAAAATCTATCTTGAAAGGGTGAAAAAACTTATTTCTGACCTGAAGTCTGAAAAGATTCAAAAACAGATTGAACATGCTTCAACGATGATTGCAGAAAGAATGGTAGAAGGAAAAAGGGTTGGTGTTTCTGGCGTGGGACATGTCATCGTTGACGAAGTGAAAAGGGACTTAAAAGCGCCGTGGATTGGGTTTCAGGCAGTTGGTTATATCAGGTCAAGACGAAACATTTTTTCAAGATACCTTCAGCCAGGAGATTTGCTTGTATGGATTGCCTATATTGGTCTTAATTCAAAGTACGATAATTATGGAGCAAAGATTAAGGAATCAGGGGTTGATTTAATTACAAGTTTTGCACCTGACCCTGATAATCCATCAGTTAATGAAACCTGGGCAATTGCGCATATTGACCAGTGCTGGAAAAAGGGTGATGCTGAAGTATCCCTACCCTGTCATCCCAGGAAAATGGCTCCTGTAAGCGGGATTAATTCAGGCCTTATTTTCAGAATGCTGGACGATGTCGTTAGTGAAAAACTTGAAAAATTAAAAAGCCAGAAGACAGAACCAGAAACCAAACCAGTCAGTTTGCTTCAATTGCCCTGCACCGGGTACATCTAAAGCATCCGTATAAATTTTTTTCCTGCACTGGTTTCAAACTACCTGATTTAATGACAAATCCTGACTGTGTCAGTGTTTCCAGATTGCCTGCATCAAGGGTTGCGATGACAGGGCACGAAATTACTTCGTACCATTGTGGACTTGCGAATAACTGCTGATAAAAAAAGATGCCAATATTCCTGCTGTCAGAATGAATGTTTTCATCGTTAACCCATCCTTTCAGCACTTATTTTTTTACAGAAATTCTGCAGACATCTTTTTCTTCTGTAAAACTCAGTGTGTATTTTGTAATTTTATTTTTCCCCTGTGGTTCTATTTTTACTTTTTCCATGCCAGTAAGTATTCTTCCCACTGGCTTTGTACCATCTTCAATAACATACAGATTGTTTCCCTTGATTTTTACTGCATGCGTGGGACCAAGATTTTTATCCCTGAGTCGCCACAATTCATTCAATGAAATCCCGGTATCATGTATGACTGCGATTTCTCCAGTTGTTGTTCTTAATGCAGCATAAAGAAGTCCTGTACCTCTATCAAATGACATGCCTACAGGATTCCCTGGAACGCTTAGATAATATAATTCCACAAAACCAGTGCCTGTATCCTTTATTTTTGCTATGTCTGATTGATAGGCGCTTGCATAAAAACAATCAGGAGGAACACTTGATTCCATTGATGGACCCCAGTAGTTGTCAATCAAAGGCGGATAACCTGAGTGTCTTTTGGCTATCGGGTTTTCTGTGTAAAGAAATCCCTTATCTTTTTCCTTTGTTCTATCATATGCAGAAAAACGAATATAGATTTTTGTATCAGGACCAAGGGCAATGCCAGATGGAGTGAATGTTGTTTTTGGATTTCCAGTACCAAAATAGCCACCAATGGAATAAAAAGGTGCTCCTGTTTTGAGAGAAAAAACCCCTGTACCATGCCCACTATCATGTGAACCTGCAACATAAATTTTTCCTTCTTTCTCTGACACAATAACCTGGCTTGTATGAAATGTGAATGGCCCGATTTTTCCATCTGAGCCAAAATCAGTAATGACCCTGTTGCCATCAGGTGAAATTTTTATAAGATTGACTGCTGGAGATTTCATTGATTCTGTTTGCCACCTATAAAGAACATAAAGATTTCCTTCCTGGTCAATATCAAGTGCCCAGGGATTTTCGAGGAATGAAGGATAATAATATTCCACTTTTACGACATCATCTTTTTTTGCTCCACCTGTTGGGTTTAATTGAACAATCCCATCCTTAACGGTGTAGTTTGGTCCTGCAATTGCAAGGTTATCTGTCTTATAATACTCGGTTTCTCCAATGCTGATTTTTTTGATTTCACCCGCTGATTTGAAAATGATCTTTTCCGGATCTGTGACTTTGACTTCCATGGTTTCAAGACCGATACTTCCATTTTTCCCAAATGTTTCGTCAATATTCCAGGAAATACCTGTGATTATAGAAACACTGTATTCGCCTTCATTGACTGTGTTTCCCGCAAAGTCCTTTCCATCCCATTCAACAAATCCCTGTCCTGCAGGGACATTTCCAGCACTCAAGGTTCTGACGGTATTACCATTTTTATCTTTGATCACAAACAGAAAACTTCCTTTGTCATCAGTGTTAAACACAACCCTTACAATTTTTCCCATTTCTTTTTCTGGATACATTACAAGAGATTTTGTGACGACATTCACCTTTGCCTGCCCACAGGTGGCAAAAATCACCACCATACCCAGAATTACTGCTATTTTTTTCATCTGCCCTCCTTTTATTTGTCAATCAAAAGCATTGCAACGCCCTGAAATGTTATTGTGTAAGTGTTTTTCCCTTTTTTTATGTTTCCATTAAGGCATTTGATATTTTTAGCATCTTTGATTTCAATGTCAATGGTTGTCTGTCCAATTTCTGACCAGACAGGCATTACTGGTTTTTTACTACCAAACCCATAGTCAAAGATTGCAATACACTGTTGAGTTTTACCTGTTCTTTTCCTCGCGATGATTAAATCTTGATCTATATTGCACACCTTTTGAATGTTTGATTGAGAAACTGGGTCAAGTACAAATTTTCTGATGTCAGGTGAAAAACTATGATATAAAAGCACATCGCCCCATTTTGCCCTGTCTTTTTTTTCCTGGTCAAATACATAGGAAATGCCCTGCAAAAATCCGACAATTCTCACACTTCCTTTTCCTTTTTTTACCTGTACTGCTGCAGGACTTCCATCTTTGTATGTAAGAATTGTTTTTCCATTTTCAGGAACACTGATATTGCTTTTCAAACACACAACAGGAAAATTAACAGGTCCGGTTATGTCAAGTACTTTCTGTTGAGAAAGTTCCAATGGAAGACGGCCTATTGATTGCGTTTTTGTTTCTATTTGAGAAGAAAATCCCTTAATCCATAGACCCAGGTCAATGTTTCTATTACACTCATCTTTGAGGTAAGCTCCTTCAATTACGACAAATCCGCCCTCTTCCACCCATTTCTTAATTTTTTTCCAGACATTTTTCTCAACATAGTTAAATGGGATATAAAGTACTTTGTATTTTTCAAGGTCTCCGGATTCAACATCATAGCTTGATATGAAGTCAACAGCATAGTTTGAGTGCAAAAGTATGTAATAAAGAGCCATGATTTCTACATGATATTCAGGGTCCCATATTTCCTGGGCTGGAGTCCAGAGTATCGCTACAGATGCTGGTTGGAGAGCTGTGTTTAAAAGGTATTCTTCTGCTTCTCCTGCTTCTCTATTCAATAGGGCGATTTCTCTGACAATATCTGGCTTGATTTCCCATGGATTTGACTCATTTCCACGCAGGCATCCATAACTGTACCAGAAAATTTCTGTTATCCCATTTATCAACTGTTCATAAAATTTGTATCTTGCATACACAGGTGAATAATCTGTTTCAACGACATTGTAAATCCCCATTGGCAGTCCTTTTGCCTGGCATCTCATCATGTCAACAAGAAATGCATTTCCACCTCTTAGCCACACTTCATAACCAGGCCAGTCCTCACCCCAGATACCATCAAGAAATCTGTTTTTATAAAGATGCCACAGGTCCCATCCCTGACCTTCATAGCCACCATCAAGATACCCCCCAACAGGCCAGTTTGGACTACTCCATGCAGATGGAAAGTATTTTTTATTAACCTCCATGGCATACTTCCATAATCTGTTTATTCTTTCCATTCTGATACGATTTACCCAGTAATATAAACCAGGATTTTCAATCTTCATTATTGCTGCTGGTTTAAGGGAAATTTCCTGGTAAGATGAAACATTCAAATCTGAAACCGGAACATTTTTTTCTTTCAGATAATCTATGATTTCTATTCTTGTTTTTTCTCCACAGGCAAGATAATCCTGCAGTAACCCTGAGGAAATTTCGTCTCCGAGTTTCAGGTTTCTGACTTTTTCAACAAGATTATACCGCTCAAAAAGACCAGACAGATTAAGTGCTGATTTTTTTAAGGATGGTGTTATTTCTTCATCTGTCTTATAGTAGTCGTCGTAGCCAATAGATGCACCACCTGACCTTAAATATAAAAACCCGTTTTCAATCATTTCAGGAAGTAAGTCACTTGAAGCATACATAATCCCGTTGATACCAAGCGTCCTCAAAAAACTGTACTGGGTTTTTCTATAGTCAGGTGGGTCTGCGGATGTAAGATGACAATCTGTATAAATGGCAATTTTTGATGGGAGTTTGCCTGTTCTATCCTTTGTTATCTGTTTTACAATTTCAAGATTTCTTTCAACAATTTCCTGGGCTGACACTGGTTCAAGTTTTACTGGACCAGGAGATAATGGCACTGTGTAAAGATAAATGTAATAGGTATCCTGGCTTTCAGGAATAACAAAGGATTTTGTGATGGTGTTTTCTTTATCTATAAGTTTCACATCAATGCCAACTGGCACTGGTTTTTCGCTGATTCTTGTACATACAAGAATTCTTCCATGCGCAGGAAGTTTTATCCACTGAGATTGGGTGCCTGGCTGGATGAAGCGGATATCCTGTTTCTGTTTTACAAGACCATTTTCTGTCACATATCCAAAATGAGGCCACCAATTGCCATATTCATCAGTATAGGACCTCACAAGAGAAATAGAACAACTTACAGGGATATCAGAGGTATTGTTAACTTTGATTTCTATTGTGAATGAAAAACAAATGTTAGCCAGTAAAAAGAAAATCGCAAAACTCAGAAATGTTTTCATAGAAATTATTCTATACCAGGTGCCTGATATTGACAAACCAAAAGAAAAAAAACTTATGCTATTTCATAATCACCAGTAAAAGCAGGTGTATCTGGTTTCACTTTCTGATGAATCTGGTCCCAGTCGCTTTCAACAGTGTGCGGTGTTTTTCTGGGTCTGATTTTGCATTTTTTGCATCCAGGATATCTCTTTATTTTTCCTTTTAAAAAATTTTCAATGACTTTTCTGCATACTTTCATGTCTAACACATAAACACTGGCATTTCCAAGTTTCCCCTTTTTCAACAGGTTATGTTTCAACATGTAATCAAAATATACGGCTTTGTCTGTAATTTCACATGTTCCATTTCTCCATCCCCATGTTCTGACTTTTACAAATTTTCCTGATGGAAGTTTTACTGGATATTCTTCTGTTCTTTTTCCAAGGCACGGCACATTGTTTGTCATTTCAACCACATGGTGAAAGGTATTTGCACTCGGCGTATCAATGAGAACGATTTTTCCGCCCTGTTTTTCAAGGAGGTGAAGGGGACTATTGGTTCCCATTGTAAGAACTTTGTGGTGGTCTTTCACGAATTCTATGGCATCTTTTCCCCAGACAGCAAAGGAATGAGTGGGATTTAAACTTCGGTAAACACCCTTCATTCTCCAGAATGTATCAGGGATTGCGCCATCAATAGTTGGTGTTTCAGGGGGCGAAAAATATGCCTTGGGATTTTTTTCAAAAATCACTCCTTGATTAAATGAGGGCATCATCAAAATCCCCTGATTACCAATCAATTCCATGAGTGCCTCACACACTGCCCTGGCTCCACCCTTTACGTATCCAATAGAAGAAAGGGAAGAATGAACAATGATTTTATCCCCCTTTTTGATACCGAGTTTTTTCAGCGTTGCCTTTATTTGTTCCTTTGAAACTACAGTTTTGTATCTGATTTTCACATAGTTGTGTTTTGCAAGATACAAAATATACTTTGTAAGTGTTTTCTTTTCATCTTCTGTCAGTGGTGGTAAGCCGTACAGGTCTCTTTCAAAACAAATTTCCTGATAGATTGTGAACAGGTCCTTTTTGCCATCAACCCTGTTGATTGCCTGCCAGAATGTTTCTGGAGGATGAGTCCTCTCGCTGTGAGGAATTCCTGCAAGGGAGAAAATGAACACGGGTTTTCTCCATGTCACAATGATATTTTCTGCCTTTTTGTCTTCCCTTGAAAGGTCTTCATCACAGCTGCTTTCTGTTTTTTCAAGAGATTTTGTCATACATTTCCTTGAAGCATTCAAGATCTCGTTTTCAAAATTTTTTTCTGGTTTCATTCCAAACTTTGCAGCGGAAAGATATTTTTTCCTGATGTAATCAGACACATAAGAGACCCTATGTTCAATATCTTTGACTGAAAAACAAGCTGGATTTTGAAGCACAGACATCTGTATTTTGTGTAAACACATATACAGTTCTTCCATTGCAGGAGTTTTTATTAAGTCCTGAAGAACTTTCTTAAAATAATCAGAGCAAAGCATATAAGCATATGTTCCAAGGATGCATAACGCTTCTTTTCCCTGGTCGTAGTTTACTGTGTTTGAAAGAAGGGAATTGTGATGCAGTTTCCCAGGATGTGAGAGAAAATATCCGGAAGGAATACCAATCGCAGAGTCAGAGACAAAACTATCATCCTCATACAATGGCATTTCTTTTTTCCATGGATAATGAAAATGATTCAATAAGATTTTTTCAAAAAGCCAGTCACCAAAAAAAGGGATTGTGATCGGGCTTCCATAACAAGTAAATTTCATTGACCCTGTTTTCAAAATATCATCACAGATGCTGTCGACATTAAAGGCATAAATGACATTATGTTTTTGCTCAAAAAACTGCATCATTCCATACCTTTCCATTGAAAACAAAAATCTTATTCCAAACTCAGGAACAAATTTTTTCTCTTCAATCAGTACATTGAATATCCTGCACAATTCAATCAAACCAGCAATACCGGTGGCATTGTCTGTAATCATTGGCTCATACAGATGGCTGAGAAAACATATTTCCTGTTTTCTTTTTCCTGGAATAATGCCTGTGATGGAAAAAATGTTTCCATCGTATGTTTCGCTTTTTACTGTTGCTTTCACCCTGACAGAGCCGCCATCAAGAAGTTTTTGGAGAATTTCTCCGTTTGAAGGAGAAATTGAAAAGCAGACCATTTTTCTATCCTGCTTTGTATGGTACCACCCAGAATTTTTCACCCAGCCATTAACCCAGAAAATACCGTCTTTTTCATCAGGCGCCTTTGAAAACGATGAAATAATTCCAATTGCTCTGGTTTTCTCAATTTCATGTCTGCATTCTCTTGGATGAATGTTTCCGCAGAAGATAAAACTGTCAGATAGGTCTGTGTAATTGTACATCTTGTTAATGTCAACAACATTGAAAATTGCCTGGTCTAAGTTTGTGGAACGATTGGCTATATGAAATGGATGAATGTCTGTATCAGCAAGAATGTTTCCTGCAAATGGTTCTGGTTGGATAATTTCAAGTTTCGCATGTTCAAAGGACCATGCCTGTGGCATGATAAAATCGCCATAAACAGTTTCTCCATCTGCTTTCAATGTAATAAGTTGCACATTTTTTGCGCCGGATTTTTCCAGTTGGTCTTTGCATAACTTTGCAGACCTTTCAAAATCTCTGTAACAGAAACGTTTTTCAATCTCGTAAATTTTCAGTGCAATATCCTTCCATCTTTTCTGGTCAAACAGTTTTTTAATTACATTGAAAATTTCATCCATGAGCATCCCTTTTTCACTTGTTATAAGGTTCACTGTTATTTTACTATTGTTTGTTTTTTGTCTAAAATCCCTGTTGTGTTTTTCGTTTTTTACTGGTGTGTATTTTGACATTCGTGAGAAAAAAAATAAACTATTCAGAAACAAACCACAGAGAAAATGATTAAAAACCTTTAACGCAGAGGCAAGAAAATGAAAAAATATGCTGTGTGTGGATTCAGTGTGAGGGCAATTGCGCAGTATGTCGTTCCTCTTCTTGGCATACCTGAGTTGCCAGAATATGGGGATTTCAGCAAATACGGAAAGGTTGTTGCCGCGCTTGATGTTGATACGGAACGAATCAAAATATTCAATGAGAGACAGAAAACCAGTATACCAGCATACAGTCCTGAAGAGTTTGAAAAAATGATAAAGGAAACAAAGCCGGATGCGCTGATTGTTGCCGGGGTTGACTGTACCCACGCCGAATATACGATTGCAGGATTGAAACATGGTCTTGATGTCATCGTTGAAAAGCCGATGACCATTACTGCCCAGCAGGCAAGCGAAGTCCTTGAAGCAGAGAAAAAAAGCAAAGGAAGGGTGATCGTGGCATTTAATTATAGATATGTGCCTGCCCACAAGTACATCAAAAAATTGATTATGGATGGCGCTATTGGAAAAATTACCAATTTAGAGTTTATTTACAATCTTGATACATATCATGGTTCAAGTTATTTCAAAAGATGGAACAGAAGTCGCCAGTTTTCAGGTGGGCTGTCCATTCATAAGTCCTGTCATCATTTTGACCTGATTAACTGGTTCATTGACGATATTCCAGAAATTGTGTTTGCATTTGGAGCATTAAATTATTATGGACCTGATAGTCCATTCAATCCGCAGAAGAAATCGAAAAGAAAATTAACAGTAGAGGAAATCAAAAAAAGATGTCCATATTATTTGAGATGGGAAGGAGAAACCATTCCTCTGCCAGAATCAAAACATCTGAAGGTTTATAAAGACACATTTTATCTTCCATACAAGGTTCAGTATCCTGAGCAACTGTACCTGTATGATAAAGACATTGACATAGAAGACACTTATTCTGCTGCGATAAAATACCGTGGTGGCGCAAGCATGACATATTCTTTCAATGCATCAACTCCGTGGGAAGGATACATTCTTGCCATCAACGGTACTGGTGGAAGAATTGAGACGATGCACGTCAGTACTTCTTCTGACAGGTGTCCATTTCCAAAGACAGAGCGTCAAACAGTAACCTATATTCCTTTGTTTGGTACCAGGCAGGTCCATGATATCCCTGTTGTTGTTGGAGGTCATGGTGGGTCTGACCATGTGATCAAGCACGATATTTTTGTGAAAGAGACAGAAGAATCAAAAAAACTTGGTATCTGCGCAGGAAGTATTGATGGCGCATATGCTGTGGCAATGGGAGAAGCAGTATGGAAGTCAGCAAAATCAGGAAATTCTATCAAAATTTCTGAAATACTGTCCCGTTAATTCATAGTGGATAAAAAAGCGTTTTTAGCAGGAATCATTGCGGCATTTACCTGGGGAACAGTATTTGTCTTTGGACAGATATCTGTCCAGACAGGTTTCCATCCTTTTCTTGTAGCATTTTTGAGGTTTCTTTCAGCCAGTATTTTTCTTGCTTTGTACCATTTTGCAAAAGGAGAAAGGTTTTTTCTTAAATCCAGTGATATCATCCACTTTCTTATTCTTGGAGCCAGCGGTATTTTTGGAATGAATGCTTTTATTTTTTACTCCCTGACACTGACTGATTCTACAATCACCAGTTTGTTGATGAATGCCAATGGATTTATTATTGGAATACTGGGATTTTTCCTGCTGAAAGAAAGGATTTCTATGCTTGAAATGATGGGGCTTATCGTGGGTACAGGCGGTTGTTATTTAATTTTTACTCAGGGTGATATCAGCAGGATTTCTCACTCAAATCTTGCTGGAAATACACTTGCAGCGCTTGCTTCATTCTGCTGGGCTTTTTACTCTGTCTGGAGCAAGAAAACAGGTGTGATTGAAAAATATGGGGCAGTATTAAGTACCTTGTGGGCTTGTGTGTTTGGGACTGTTATGCTTGGTATTGCGGTGCTGATGTTGAGTGTTCCCTTACATTTTGACATGAAAAATGTTCTTATCGGCGTGTATCTTGGAATTGTTCCTGCTGGAGTTGGTTTTACGTTATGGTTTTATTCCATCAGCAAACTGAAAACAATTATTCCTGGAATTATTCAGTTTATTGCTCCGTTGACCACAGCAGTGCTTGCTGTAATTCTTTTAAGGCAAAACATCAGCGTTGCTACGGTTATTGGCGGATTGCTCATTATTGCTGGAGTTCTTTTTACCCTGGAAAAACAATAGTTCAGGGCTTGTAATTTAGACCCTCTTCCACCATTGCAAAGTAATTTTCCACAGGCACATAATTTGTCACAGAATTTCCTGAACCAAGGCAGTATCTACCACCTGGCATGCACACATCAAGAATGTTTCTTACATGTTGCCGCAGTTGATTCTCTTCCATCCTTACCAGTTTATCAACATCAATACCGCCTAAAATTGCAATTTTATCACCATATTTTCGTTTTGCGTCAACAACTGAATTTCCCTCATCTTCATAGGAATGCTTTCCATCAATTTTCACATCATCAATCAAATCAGGCATAATCTGCTCCAGATTTCCGCAGGCATGCAGAAGATAAATCAACCCATTATCATGGGCAAGTTTTGCAAGTTTTTTGTGCCAGGGCAACACATGTGTTCTTAAAAAAGCAGGTGGAACAAGTGTTCCTGTTTTAAATCCCATGTCATCGCCCTGGAAAAATCCTACCAGTTTCGGAAGGGATACAATGTGTTCATAGTAAGAAAAAAGAATTTCACCCACCCTGTTGAAGACAGCAGTCACAAGTTCTGGATTATCGTACATGAGATAACACAGATTTTCATAGCCAAAAAGAGTATCAAGGGGAATTTCAAGAAAACCACTTGATGGACAGACCAGAATTCCCATTCCATCAGGGAGATTTTTTGAAATGAAATCATAGTACCAGTAATCAAATTTTCGCGGGTCAGGCCAGGGGTATGTTTCAAAATCTTCCCAGGTTGAAATAGGACCCTTTCCTTCTTCTGCCCAATTCCTTGTTCCTCTTGATAGTGGTGCAGTGTCTTTTCCAGGTCTTCCCTTGCCCGTAAATTCAAGGCCAATAGCACCAGAGATTCTGTAGCAGTCATACCCCATTCTCCAGTACACCTCAATTGAATTGAGAAAGTACTTTTTCCTGGATTCAATGTCTTCACCTATGACCCATTCTCTCCCCAGCACATTTTTTGATATTTCTCTTACAATTTCAAAGTCAAGAAACAATTCAATAAGAGGTGGTATTTTAGGAATCACATTGCCCTTTATTACATCTACAAATCTTTTAAAATCTGGTTCTGGCTTGGATAGAGGTACTTTTTTCATGTGTCTCCTTTTTGTTTGATTCTGGCGACATCACATGAAATTTTATCATGTTGCTGATTTTTTTAAAATTTCAAGGTAATACATAAAATTCTTAAACGGCACATCTGGTGGAACAGCATGGTCAATGACAGGGAAATATCCACCATCTTCCAGAAGTGTTCCAACTTTTCTTTTCACCTCTTCTTCTATGTCCTTTTTTGATTTCAGAAGCACCCTTTTATCAATACCACCACATATAATGAGGTTTTTCCCAAACTTTTTTCTCATTTCTACCACATCCATTCCTGCTGCAACCTCATTTGGAAGGACTCCATTGATTCCGCATTCAAGCCATATAGGAATAAGTTCCCAGATGTTTCCATCTGAATCAAGGGTGATGATATCCACTCCTTTTGAACGAAGAAACTCTGTTATCTTCTTATAATGGGGGACCATAAATTTTTTTACAAAGGAAGGTGAAACCAGTGGTCCGGTTTTGTATGCCATGTCCTCCCAGAAATGCGCAAAATCCACCTTAACATCCTTCAATACCCTTTCCAGAACAGAAAGAAACAGATATTCCAGATGTTCCTCCATGTCCTCTATCAGACCAGGGTCATCAACAATAAGGTAACTCATATTCTCTATGCCTATCCAGGTTCTAATCCAGCCAAAAAAACTTCCTGCTGACACTCCAACAGGATATGTGGCATTTTTGAATCTTTCCTTTTCCTGTTCCCACCAGCACGGAAATCTTAGTGGAGATGAGGGGTCCAATCGTTTCTTGTATTCATTCCAGGTCTTTCTATCTTTAACAGGATACTCAAGCCACTGGTCCATTGATTCCTGTCTGTTTTCCTTGAATATCTTTTTCTTTGCACCGTCAAAGTCAATAATTACTTGATGTGTCTGGTCTTCACTCAAAAGCACCCTTTCAAAAGGAGGGATAATCACATCTTTTCTGTTCAATCTGACAGGAAGATATTCCATTCTGTCCAGGCCAAAATATTCTTCAATATGAACATCTCCAGGCAAACCTTCTTTCTTCCACCTTTCTATGGTTCGTTCCCAGAACCAGTTCCAGCAGGAAGGTAGGAAAATCGCGCCAGATAATTCAAAACGAGCAATTTTCAAAAATTTCTGTTTTCCGTTCATCTCTCGTGATTAAAAATTTATGGTTGCCATATGGTTCCTGCGATATGACGAACTGGTTCACGGTCCTTTGTGCGTTCAGATGCATTGACAAAGTAATAAACCGTGAGTATTGAACCATCGTGCCGCTGAACACTCCGGCTGTATCCAATATCGCTTTCGCCATCATCTCGCAATACAATTTCAGGTCCCCACTGATATCCTTCATTGTCTTCAGATACCCGTGCACGAATCCCGCATGGAGGAAAACGGCGTTCATATGTCAGGACAATCCTGCCATCTTTCATTCTTAGGAGATGAGGCGTGCCACCTATGTCTGTGACACGGCCAACAGTGTACCAGTTTCTACCGTGATCATCACTGCGATAGAGCATAACATAAACAATGTTACACGCTGTCTGCGCACGTGCTGCAAGAAGAATCGAGGACTCACTGATGGCGACAGGGGATCCATGAATGACTAATTTCGCATCGCGGCGTTCCAGGGGAAGTATACCACAGAAATTCCAGTGCATACCATTGTTTTCAAGAATGTCAGTGTAGATGTGCATCTGGGCTTCCTTTTCATTTCCGCACATCACACAGTCATTGAAAATTAAAACATGTCCATTTTTACGGACGATATAATTCGGGAGTCCCCAGCTACTGAAAAGGTGTCCTGGTTTTTTAATGATAGGACCGAGCGGCCAGGATCTGCCCCTGTCAGGAGATGCCAGAATCATAGACCAGAATCGCACTTCACTGTAACTTTTCGCCCACATATGTTCGCCAACATAATTGCACAGCAAAATAGTATCAGGGGATGTGAAATCAACAGGATTCAGGTTCAGGTTCTGCTTCTTTTCCTGAAAGAAGTCAATTGCCACATCGCGTTTCTTTACCACAACTTCAACCTGGTCCATATTCCATGTTTCGCCATCATTTTTTGAACGTATGAGACATAATTCACCCCAGGTATCAAGAAACAGGTGGTTTGTGGAACCAATCTGGTTATAATTTACTTTGAGACGTGTGAACCCGACAATGATTTCCCTGTCAGCAAAACGCCACATACCGCCGCTCATGGGCCAGTTTGAGCAGTACTCGTCATCCCTGTAAACAATAATATCCTGTTTTACTGACGGTCTAATTACTTCACAGCTGGAACAAAGGTTTTTTTCATTCATATCCTGTTGCGTGGCAGAAATCGATGTTTATTATAGCACAACACAATCAAAACATCATTAGACCAATTTTTTGTTTTTATTCTGCTATTTCAAATGGGAAATCCCTGGTAATGCCAGAAACGATTTCCTTGACTCTTAATACATATTTTCCCTGTTTTTCATTCAAGGCAAAATGTACACTGCCTTTTGCCTTTCCTTTGTCTCCTTTCAGGTTTTCCGCATAATGTTTTATTTCTTTTCCTTCAGGGGAAATAACACTGATATGGAAAATATGCGTTTCAGGTACCTGTGGTTCTGTCACCAGTTCAATGTCATAATTCAACATTTCACCCTTTTTTATTTTCCCTTTTGAGTTAATTTTTACATCCATGATTCTGTAAGGCAAAAAGCCAATCACCTTTACTGTTTCAGGTTGAACGTTTATGTTTAATGAATCACTGAAACCCAGATATTCTCCCTTTCTTATGTTATAAATGTGAAATTTTTTCGACAGGGTTAGTTTACAGGGTTTTTCTTCTCCTTCTCTCCATGGAGAAAGAATCCCGAGATATGTATGAGAACCAAGTGTGTATCTGTAAGGAGTAAAGCCACATTCAAGATTATCAGGTTCATAATTGATTTTTTTCTGAATCCCTGCGGTCTGTTCTATGATGTTGTTGAGGATTTTCCTTATCCCTGCCATATTTTCATCAGGATAATTTGTCAAACTTACATTCAACAGAATTCCCTTTCCTTTGCCATAATTGTTGACGATAAAAACAGGGATATTTTCAAGGTTTTCTTTTGTTCTACCATTATTCTGCAAACTGATTGAGGCATCCACATGTATTGAGGGCATATTGCAGGTTAATTCACCATATTTAAGTTCTAAATTCTCAAACTTTTTTGCTTCAAAATTTTCTGTGTTCTGCGTTACTCCAAAAATATTGTCAAGGATCCCGCCTTTTTGATAGAAAACACCGTTTTCATCACATATACCAGGTCTTATATCAGCAATGACCACTCCACCATCATTAACAAAAGAAGTTATTTCTTTTGCCTGTTTTTGGGAGATGGATTGGACAAATGGAAGGATTAAAACCTTAAATTTCTCTTTTTTCAGGATACCTTCTTCAAGTTGCTGGTAGGATACCAGACGAAACTGGTAACCACTTCCTTCAAAATACCTTATAAAGAAGTTCAGGTTCTCGCATATGGGCGGAAGTTGCGGGGTTAAAGCAGAAGCATGAACACTTGTATTTGAATAAAGTATTCCTATTCCATCATCCTCTCTTTTTGAATGAATAAACATCTTGCCGATGCCATTTTTTAATTCAGGTATTTGATTTACAGAGGGTCTAAAATACTCATAAAATGACAGGTCAGGAGAAACAACTGATTGTTCTCTTGGAGGACCATGCCATATCCATAAACTGTTAGCACCAAAGAAAAGTACTCTCCATGGGTCAATGTTTCTGTTTTTTATTCCGGCTCCATAAGAACCCTGCCATCCAAGTCCAAGAAGTGTCCCTTCTTTTGAAAAATCCTTAAATGCGTATCTGATAAAAGCGTGGCTATATGGATTGTTCAAACTCATTACTTGAGCAAGTTTATAATAATCCTCACCAGTAAAACTATTTACAAAAGTATAGCCCCTCTGGCTTCCTTCGTATCCAACCTTTGCGTCAGGAACAACATCTGTAATTATCCGTTTTGCGTATTCAAAAATGCCTGTCCAGGTATCTTCCATAAAGATTCTATAGTTTATCCATAATGGTCTTAATTTTGGGTTTTCAATGGCTTCTTTATATGTGATGGGTTTAATATCATCAAACGACCTGTAATCTGTTTTCCAGTTCCTGTTCAAATTCTGTAAAGTGCTGTATTTATTCTGCAGATATGCGTGAAATTTTGAAACGCATCTATCGCACCAGCATAATTCATACCTGTCATAAGGTGGTCTCCAGCTTGCAAAATGGCATTCGTCTCCGCAGGAAAATTCATATGTTGAAAAATGCAGTTCATTTTCCAGTTTGCTTTTCAATTCTTTTTCCACTTTTGACAGGTAATCAGGGTCATTCAAGCACGGTTGTCTCACATGGTCCTCTGGTTTTCTATCCATTGTTCCCCACGGATCTGTTTTCATATCAACAAATCTTGTTGGATTTGAAACGTACCACAGATTTTCTGAAAATGGAAAAAGAGACATGCCTGTGTAATATCTTGAGTCAAATCCAGAATCATAGATATTTTTGCAGTACCATTTTTCTCCATAGGCAGCATTGTAGTACGGAAACCATAAAATTGCCCTGAAATCATTTTCTTTTTGCCGCAGGTTTGAAACAGAGAAAAACTTTGAATTTACATCAACCAGATTGTTATCACTGAACAGTTCAAATTTCAAAAATTGTAGTACTGTAAAATATATGTTCGGTGGGGCTATCTTAAAACTTATCTTCTTTTCATTGATTTTTTCTCCCCTCAAATCCATCATTTCTGTCTGTTGCAGTCTTCCAAAATTATCAATCAAACTTATCTTCAGTTTCAGGTTGTCCTTTCCATCCTTACTGAATATGCTCACTTCTCCGGAAATACTTTCTTCCTTCTTGTAACTCTTATTTATTACAACATCACCTATGTATTCATTAGAGGTCAATTCAATGAAAGAAGAGCCAAAGTTTATAATTTTATTGTTTTCCTTAACCCATATATCAGCAAAATAACGGCCTTTCGGAATTTTATTTCTTATAGCAAACTTCACCTCATTTTCTCCCTTTGCCAGATTCAAATTTTTCATGTCTTTTGAAATGATTTCATTATCATCATTCCTCACAATGAATTCACAGGTTACTTTTTTCACTTCGTTTGATTTCAAAATAAATGTGATATCTGAGAGTGAATTGATGTCTGCACTCACATAATCTGTGCCAGAGATTTCAATTTCAGGTTGTTTGACTGAGGAAATCATGAGATGGATAGGATATGCCAGAAGATAGTCATACTCAATGTACTTTGTTTCAAGAGGATTTCTTACATTTGCTGGTGTCAGGTTCTGGAAATGTGGAACCATGTATCCCTTGAGAAGCAAAATTTTTCCGTTTCCATAAGAATAAACCTCAAGGGTGGCATTGATAAACTGTTCAAAATCTTTGTAATTTTTAAACTGTGGAAGTCCTTTGAAGGGATATAAAAATTTTCTGTCAAGAGCAATTTTATTTTCTGTAGCTTTTTTCAAGTCGGCTGCTTTAATATCGTCTGCGATTTTACAGCCGCCCCAATCGCCAAGATATGCCAGAAGTATTGTCCCTTCGTTCACCTTGTTCAAAATCATGTCCCTGAATTTCTGGGGAAAAACATTCCATCTTACCTTGCCAAGAACAATGATGTCGTACTGCCCTTTGAGTTTTTCTTCCAGGTCTTTCTGGTATTCTTCATCTGTGACAGGAACCGGTTTATAATAACTTGACCAGGGAGTAAATTTATCAGGAGTTGCGAGAGTGAAAACTGTGAAATTAATGTCCATCCTCTGACTGAGTTCAATAATTTCCCTGAAACCACCATCCCTTCTGTATGTAATCCACAAAAGATTTAATTTTCCATTTTTGTAAGGGGAAAGCCAGGTTATATGAGGAGTGACAAGGTCAGTAACCGGTGTAAAGAACTGTGTTTTAAAGGAAGAAACGTCTGAAAATAACAAACTTCCAGAAAACAATAATATACTGATTAAAATTTTTTTCATTTTCCCTCCATTTGTTGGTGGTTTTTCAAAATTTTTCTACACCTATATGAAATTTTTTTCTCTTTCAAATGGGAAATAGGTAACACGAAAATCCCGGTATTTTGCAACGTCCTTTTCACTGCCAGCCATCAAAGAATAAACTTTCGCATTATTTGCTACAACCTTAAATCTAATATCTTTATTCACAAGACCTGAAGTACCCGTATTATTTTTCCACCTGCAGGGATGATAAAGGGAATCTCCTTTCATGGGTATTGCATTTTCAAGTTCAAACCCCGGGACTGGTTTTCCAGAAACATCTGTAATTTCTACGCAGAGAAATCCTTCAATGTTTGCGTTTACAAAAAATTGAGGTACTTCACTCCAGAAAGGCCTTGTTAACAAAATGCCTTTATCGGAGGCTACCAGCCCGGCAAATCTATCAGGTTTTATAGAAACAAACCCGATGCCACATCGTGGCTCAGATGTATTCCAGGTTTCTAAACTTTTGCCGTGCGTTGTTCTTGTTCCTGCATAGTAAACACGTATTTCATCTTCAAGAAATACTGGTGCACTGGCTGGCTGAATCTGTCCACAATCCCAGGCCCCTTTTTCCCCTCTCTTAATCCATGGCATATTTATTTCAATTCTGTGCCAGGCGTATCCGGTTCTGGTATATACTAATTCAGGTTCCTGGTATCCTTCCATTTTCCAGAAACCAAAATCGTTGTGATCTGTGTGATATATCCAAAGTGTTCCGATTTCATATTCTCCGTATGATGCGGCTCCCATTCCATAAAACTGTGTTTGCGGCGGGTCAAGAGGAGACTGGTCGATCACGGTTTTTGCATCAGACCAGTTTATAAAATCCCAGGATTCAGACCTTGCTATCCTTCTGTCTCCAAAAACTGGTCTGTGATATGCTACATACTTATCAGAGGGCAACCTCAGAAATCCCATAGGACAATCTGGATTTGTTCCAATTACTGGGTTTTTTTGTGCAGGAATCCAGTGAATGCCATCTCTGCTATGGAAAACCGAGATACATCCAGATAGCGAGGCGCCACATATCATTTTATATTTCCAGTTTTCTCTTGTTTCCTGTTCATCATAAATAATTGCTGCTCCATGGGGTTCCCTGTCAAAGACAAAATGCGTCCTGGTTTCATTTATCTTTACTGCGTCATTCTCAATCCTTTTCCAGTGGATTCCATCTTCACTTTCCGCATAACCAAGGACAAGATTTTTTTTGTTGTTCATCATGGTGGTATACCACATTTGCCAGCATCCATCGGGTTTTCTTATAACAGAACCATACAGTGAAATCCAGTTTTCTTCGAGTGGATGACCTGAAACAAAGACGGGGTTTCCGCCATATTTTTTGGGCGGTTCAATGTTCCTTTTGAACCCTTCAATAATTTCAATGTGTTTATAATCAAAAAATAGAATTTTAATCAATTATTTGAAATCCTTCTCTGTCAGAAGCCAGAAACTTTCTGTTCCATATGAATTGTAATGGTAAGTATAAAGTAGTTTATGGGTTGGGTCATTTATCCACTTCACAGAACCATCAAAAAACAAAACATTCATCCCTGCAGGTAACTGGTCCCTTCCGTTATTATGGCTGTACCCTTCAGAACTCATACCAGGAGGGTTTCCATAGTTCCATGCGTAATAGCCCCAGGCATCAGCAACCCAGATCAGACCTTTTTTCGCGCAAAGGTCCACCTTCGATTTCG
>ERZ795046.672-NODE-672-length-40297-cov-31.857810_pt1 | contig 40297 bp, 28 predicted proteins | sample MGYA00375130_ERZ795046 | MGnify/ENA primary metagenome ERZ795046 (study PRJEB30175, sample SAMN05720202) | activated sludge metagenome | isolation source: anaerobic digester from wastewater treatment plant | place: Japan | collected 2015-05-15 ...
CCATACGCACCAACCAAATGCTTATGGAAATTGATAGGTTTTTGGTGAACTAATAATGGTGGGGCTGAAAAGACTAAAGTAATAGGGTAAGATATTATACAGCTACCATTCATTTTTACAGATTTATTCAAATAAGAATTTATAAGAAAAAAATTCCATTTGTCGCTTAATTCTACCTAAATTTGCTTCAACACTCAATGAAACTAAAGTAAAAACTCCCCTCACAATGGACATTCTTATTATCATAATCGGACTTTTCATGGCTGCCCTTGGTTTTCTGGCTAAAGCCTACCCTAACCTGATTGCGGGCTATAACACCATGCCTAGGGATAAAAAGAAAAATGTCGACATTGAGGGTTTGTCAACTCTCATACGCAACGGCCTTGCCATTACAGGGCTTACCATTATTGTCAGCTACTTTGTTTTTAAATGGCTAGGCTTTACCACTGTTGCTAACCTGATGATAGTTATTGTAACCCTTGCAGGAGTTACTACTATTGCCGTTAAGGCGCAGCGCTTTGACCATAACAAAAGCAAATCAAAACTTCACATCCTGGTTCTTGGTGCAGCAATCATCTTTGTAGCGAGCTTGCTCACCTATGGTTTCATTCCCACAAAGGTAATTTATGGCAATAATTCCGTTAGGTTTAGCGGTATGTATGGCATTACAGTAAATATCGATGAAGTTGCAAGCGTTGAACTTGCTAATGCCATCCCAAAAATAAAGCTACGCACCAACGGCTTTAGCGTTGGAACAGTGAATAAAGGCACTTTTATTGTTGACAGTATTGGCAAATGCCGACTGCTGCTTAACTCGGGCAGTAAGCCTTACATAGTTCTCACAAAAACCAGTGGCGAGGTTTGTATAATCAACCTGAAAAGCAGCTCCCAAACCCACGATGCCTACCAAAACATTTTAAAACTTGTATCGCAGGGGAAAAAGTAATTATCCGAGGTACTAACCTCTGCAAAGCTTTATCTTTTCCAGGTAAGCAGGTTATGGCGCATACCAATTGATTCACAAAAACCCGTTTACAACATCCGTTAGCACAAAATTCTTGGCTTGGGTTTAAGTGATATGCCCCCTATGGGTGTATATCATGAAACAAACCAACTAAAGCCTATGATACGATATATTTGTTCTTTAATGTTGATGTTAACCATATCGGCAGGTCTTTATGCACAGCGTACCCTAACAGGTATTGTTGTTGATGCTGAGAATGGTGAACCCCTGCCAGGGGCAACCGTTGTAGTTGATGGAACAACCCGGGGCACATCAACCGATTTTGAGGGAAAGTTTTCCATTGAGCTTGGTGAAAACGAGATGTTCCTGATGGTAAGCTTTGTGGGTTACGACAAAAAGCGGGTGAATGTGGGTAACCAAGCAACAATTCGCATTGAGCTCAACAGGGAATCGACCGTACTGCAGGATGTAATTGTAACCGCAATAGGGATAAAGGCCGAGAAAAAGGCGTTGGGCTACGCCGCGCAGGATGTAAAGGGCGATGAGCTCAGCACCACCAACCAGTCGAATATTGTAAACGCGCTTAGCTCAAAAATTGCCGGTATAAGCGTAACCAGCTCATCGGGAACACCTGGTGCATCGGCCGATATTGTAATACGTGGTCGCTCGTCGCTGCGCGCCGATGGCAACTCACCGCTGTTTGTGGTTGATGGTGTACCCATTGACAACGATTATGCCGGAAGCGCCGTTTACGATTACTCCAACCGCGCCATCGACCTAAACTCCGACGATATCGAATCGGTTTCGGTTCTGAAGGGTGCAGCAGCATCGGCACTCTACGGTATTCGGGCTGCCAATGGAGCAATAATCATCACCACCAAATCGGGTAAAGGAAAGGGTATCCGCAGGAATATCACCTTTAAATCAACACTGGGTTTCGATAGGGTTAACAAGCTCCCCGAAAAACAGTACCGTTACGCACAGGGTACAAATGGCAGCTACTCCAGCACAACCAATTTCAGCTGGGGCCCGCTGATTGACACCCTCCGCTACGATGGCGATATCAACTACCCGTACGATAAAAACGGACGAATTGTAGGCATGAGCGACCCATCAGCAACCGATAAGAGGGTAATTCCCTACAAAAACATCGACGATTTCTTTGAAACTGCCGTAAACAGCAACACCTACCTTAGCATAAGCGGAGGATCCGATAATGGTAGCTACCTGTTCTCAATGGGTTACCTCAACCAGAATGGTGTTGTACCCCTAACCAGCTTTGAACGGTTAAACTTTAAGCTCTCGGGCGATACAAAGCTATCGGACAAGCTAAAAATTTCCGGTTCAGCCACCTACTCCAATTCACAGGGTAGCTATGCGCAAAAGGGGAGTAACCTATCGGCAGTTATGGTTGGTCTTATGCGATGCACGCCAACCTTTGATCTCACTAACGGCTCCAGTGATCCCGTTAACGACCCCAGTGCATATATGTTCCCCGATGGAACCCAACGCAATTACTACTCAAAGTACGATAACCCTTACTGGTCAGTAAATAAGAACCGCTCCAGCGATGAGGTAAACCGTATTATTGGCAACAGCCAGATTGACTACCAGATTTTACCATGGCTTAGCGCCATGTACAGGGCGGGTATCGACTTTTACTCGGAACAGCGCAACTCATTCTTCGACAATAACTCCAACGACGTTACCAACGGCTACGTAACCGCCAGCCTGTATAATTTCAACAGCTTTAACTCCGACTTTATACTTACAGCCGAAAAGGATATCACAAACGATCTCAAGCTAAATGTTCTGCTTGGCCATAACTACTACAACAAGTACACCTACCTGAACTCGCAGCGCGGCGATTCGCTTATTCTTCCAAACTTTTACGACCTTTCGAACACCGCTGTGGTTACTGGCGACGATTACATCTCCCGGTACAGGATTGTTGGCGCATACTACGATATCAGGTTGTCGTACAAAAACTACCTGTACCTAAATACTACTGGTCGAAACGACTGGTCGTCGACCTTGGCTAAGGGAAAAAACTCGTTCTTTTACCCCGCTGTTAATGGTAGCTTCATCTTCACCGAGGCATTTAACCTGAAAAATAAAATTTTTAGCTTCGGTAAGGTTCGGGCATCGTGGGCACAGGTTGGTAATGATGCTCCTATCTACTCATTACAGAACTACTACTCGGCCATAAGCGGCGGTATAAACGGACAAACCTCCTTTGCCACCCAGCGAACCATTGGGAATAACAACCTCAAACCCGAAGAGACCCGTTCGTGGGAGATTGGTGTTGACCTGAAATTTTTGGATAATCGCCTGGGGTTAGATATGGCCTACTACAGCTCTACAACCGACGGGCAAATAGTTGAAGTGCCAGTGCCCTACTCCAGCGGTTACGACCGTATGGTGCTAAATGCTGGTATAATCACTAACAGAGGTGTTGAGGCACAACTTTACGCAACTCCGCTTAAGATGGACAAGTTTACCTGGGATATGCAGGTTAACTTTACCCGTAATAGGAACATAGTTGAGGATTTACCTGAAGGTATTCCTTTACTCGAGTTCCAGAATACCGGATTGAGTAGCACCCGGTCTGTTGCCATTAAGGGTGAACCCTATGGGGTTCTGTATGGAACCCGTTACCTCCGGAACGACAAGGGTCAAATCCTGGTTAGCAACGATGGTTATCCGCTGGTTGACCCCGTTCCGGGTGTGGTTGGGGATCCAAACCCTGATTTTACAATGGGCATCCGAAATACTTTCACCTACAAGGAAATTACCCTCACCGCTCTTGTCGACATTAAAAAGGGAGGCGATGTGTATAATGGCACCAAAAATGTAATGAGCTACCTTGGCACCCACAAGGAAACCGAGAATAGGGATGAACTTTACGTTTTCCCCGGTGTAAATGTAAATACCGGCGAGCCCAACACGGTGGCAGTAAAGCGTAATTTTGATTACTATAGTCGTCTTGGAACAATGGCAGGACTTTCCGAAGCTGGCGTTGAAGATGGTTCGTACATACGTTTACGTGAAATTGCCATTAACTACAGCTTGCCCACTAAATGGTTGAACAGAACCCCCATTAAAGGTTTAATGGTGGGCATTAGCGGACGAAATCTACTGCTTTTCACAAAATACTCCGGCATTGACCCCGAAACAAACCTTTCGGGTACATCAAACAGCCTTGGTCGCGACTACTTTAACATGCCAAACACCAAGGGAGTAGAGTTTAACATTCAGGTTAACTTTTAATACCCAAGCGCTATGAAAAAGGTAAATAAAACAATAAAAATCACTGCAATTGCTACACTATTGCTAATGGTATCGTGCGAGATTAGCGAAGTGAATATCAATCCCAATAGTCCAACACAAGTACCCGAGAACGTAATACTACCATTTGCCGAGGAAAGCATTGCCCGGTTAATGGCTGGCTCAGGCCAGGTAATGTCAGGTATATTTGTGCAGTACTACGAGGGTATCGATAACCACCCCCGACAGGTGCAGCAGTATGTTGTTAACGAGGCTCTTTACGTTGAATGGGACTGGAACGACTACTACGATGGGCCCATGATTAATCTGAAGAAAATGATTGAAGTAGCCAAGGGTAACGGCAACTTCTACTACGTTGGCATTGGGAATACCCTATTAGCCCTTTGCCTAGGAAATGTTACATCGCTTTGGGGCGATATTCCTTACTCCGAAGCCCTTGATGGCGCTAATAATAAATCGCCCAAATTCGATACTCAAAAAAGCATTTATGAAGCCATTCAAACACTGCTCGATACAGCGATTGTAAACTTCAATAAATCGTACAACGGTCGTAAACCCACAACCGACGACATACTATTTGGTGGTGATATTGCCAAATGGAAAAAAGCAGCATACGCCCTTAAAGCAAGGTATTACATGCACCTTACCAAGCGAGCAGCCGAACTCGATTTTAACCCAGCACAGAAAGCGCTTGAGGCTTGCCAAAATGCCATATCATCAAGCAGCGACGATATGCTGTTCCCTTATGGCTACTCCGCCTCAGAGTATAATCCATTCTACTCATTTACTCGTTTAGGCTATATAATACCAAACATTTCATTTACTTCGCTTTTAAGCGCCCTGAACGACCCCCGCAAGGATTTCTACTACAAGAAAAAGTTTGGATTGGCAAACCTTGAAAACAGCTACTTTACTTCGCCCAACTCGCCGGTTTTTATGATTACCTACCACGAACTTAAGTTCATTGAAGCTGAAGCCCGACTCAGGCTCGATGAAAACGACCCATTGGCTCAAACTGCCCTACAGCAAGGTGTAAGAGCAAACCTCAACAAGATTTGCGGCGATGCGGTGCCACAGGCAACCATTGATAGCTACGTTACTGCAAATGCAAACCTTACAGGCGATTTTGAAAATAAGCTGAAAACCATAATCAGGCAGAAGTACATTGCCATGTTTGCCTCCATTGAAAGCTGGACCGACTACCGCAGAACTGGCTATCCAGTTCTTACTCCAAACCCAAATGGCGATAATCCACAAAATCCGGGTGGAGCAATTCCACGGAGGTTAGCATACCCCCAAACCGAACGGCTTTACAATAAAAATTTCCCTACTCCTCTTCCTACCCTGCAGGATAGATTCTGGTGGGACGAGTAGATTTTTTTCATTGGCGTTATGTTTGTTAAGAACGGCTCCTATGGGAGCCGTTTTTTTAGTAACCCGGATTTTGGTCGGCTGGGGTAATTTGAGGATTATAAAGAATTTCTGTCTGGGGTATTGGGAAAAGCGTTTGGTTTACTGAGGTAATACTGGGTATTTTTACAAGAGCCCTGTTGGTTCTAACCAAATCGAACCAACGCTTGCCCTCAAAGGCAAATTCTAGCTGTTTTTCATTCTCCAGGATAGGCCAAAGCTTTCCTAGTGCAGTGGCCGAATCGATAGGGTTAAGACCTGCTCGTTGTCGAATTGTATTTATATCGTTAAGTATGGTATTGAAGTGGGCTACAGAATCGGTAAAGTAAAGCGCTTCGGCTCTGATGAAGTAAAGCTCAGCATTGCGTAAAACGGTAACGTTGTTTGCTCCGGTTGAAAGGTTTGGGTATTTTTTTGTATAGGAAATGATCCCAGAGCTTGTTGAAAGCGACTCGGCAATCCACCTCTTACGTTTATCGCTTGGTGCTATTAAGCTTACCAAATCCGATTTAGGAGCATTCTCGTATCTTCCACCTAGCTGGTTTGGGAAATGGTATTCTGCCAAACGGTTATTATCGCTCGGTATGAATGGTATGTAGAAAACTATTTCGGCACTAGGCTCCGTATATGAACCGAATAGCTTGCTGTAATCCGATTCCAGGTATGAGTTTTCCAACAAACATTCATTAGCATACTGCAAGGCATGTGGATAATCGGCTAGAGTTAAATAGACCAGAGCTTTTAGCGCTCTTGACGAACGAACCGTTGCCCACTGAGGCTGAATATTTTGAATTGATATTTCAGCAGAATCAAGGTCTGAAATAATTTGCTGATAAACACTACCAATGGGTGATCGTGGAAGAAAATTTGAGGGATCGTTTTTGGTTGTGGGTTTAAGCTTAAGCGGCACAGCACCATACAGGCGAACAAGGTTAAAGTAGTGCAGAGCCCTTAAAAATAGAAGCTGACCTACGATGTCGTTCTTTTCCGTTTCGTTTAAAAAATTTACGTCTTGAATTCCTTCAAGGATGTAGTTTGCCCTATTAATTGCAGTGTAAATATCCTCCCAAACCCCTTCAACAATAATATTATCGGGGGTCAAATTATTCTCATCAAGGGCAATAAGCTCAATTTTTGTTCCCTTTGCCACGCTATTGTCCGAGAGCAAATCGCCTGCAATGATAAAACTACGACCGAAGTAATGCTGAAGCTGGAGGGCATCGTAGCAACCGGTAAGGGCTGCATAAAGGTTTTCGCGGGTTGTAAAAACCTCATCGGAGGCAACATAGTTCTTCGGCTTAATATCGAGCCAATCGTCGCAGGCTATAAACGGTATGAGCAATATGGATATTAGAATTTTGCGCATACTCCCAGTATTAAAGTTTTAGGTTGTGGACAGGTAAAGAAATCGGTGCCCATCACTATAGAGTTTTCACCGTTGTAGTTCACTTCCGGGTCCATACCGCTGTAGCGGGTCCATGTAAACAGGTTCTTCCCGGCAATGTAAAACTGCAAACCAGCAAATGCAGTTTTCCTAATCACTTTTTGGTTAAGTGTATATGTTAACTTAATGCTCTTCAACCTTACAAATGAACCATCCTCAACAAACCTCGATGAAATGAGTTTGTTATACGTTGATTCTTTAGGTATATCGGTAATATCGCCGGGTTGCCTCCAACGCCGAAGTACTGCTGTGGTTTGATTGGATTTTGATAGCGTTTCGGTGTACATTCGGGTTGCATTGAAAATCTCATTACCTATGGAATAAAAAATGTTAAAGTTAATGCTAAACGAACGGTAAGTAAGTTGACTTGTAAGAGCGCCAAACAGGTCAGGGAATGGGGATCCAATCCGTGTTTTATCAAAATCGTTGATTATACCATCGCCGTTCAAATCTTTGTAAATCATCATTCCATCGGCCGGATTCACACCAAGAGCTTTGTAGCCGTAAAAAAACGATAGGGGTTGTCCCTCTTCAATACTACTGGAGGCTCGCCCAATATTCCTTATAGGTTGGTTTTGGTATAGGCTTACTACTTCGTTCCTGTTCATGGTTATTGTAAATCCTACGTTCCAGGAAACTAGCTCAGTGAGCAAATCGGCATTTAAATCAAGCTCAAAACCGCTATTTCGCATTTTTCCTATATTGGAAATGATATGGCTGAACCCGGTAGAGGTAGGGTAAGGCAAACGGTAAAGCAAATCGAATGTGTTTTTTACATAGTAATCGGCTGAAAGACGAACCCTATCCAACCAGTCGACCCGAATACCAGCATTAAACTGATGGGTGGACTCCCATTTTAAATTTGGGTTAGCAATTTGAGCAGGTTGTAATCCTGCTGAGCCGCCATAGTTTGATCCTGGGGCGAATAGGTCGAGTGCCCGGAAGTCGCTGATTTGGTCGTTTCCCGTAAGGCCATAACTCAACGTTAACTTAACTCTTGGGAATAGGGTGTGTTTGGGGTAAAAGGGTTCGTCATATGCATTCCAAAGGAATGCAATAGCCGGGAAATTCCCAAAACGGTTACTCTCGCCAAACTTGGATGATCCATCGCGCCGGAAGTTAAATGTAAACATATACCTGTTCAGGTACAGAAATTTCAAACGTGAAAATACCGAAAGGTTCAGCGCATCCACTTCCCGTGAGCTGGCCTGAACTGGTATTGCGCCTCCCTGTAAAAACTCTATGCTATTACCTGGGAAACTTTGCGACCTTAAGTAACTACCATGCTCCATGTATCGCTCAGTGCTTAAACCACCCAAAACCTCAAGGTTCCCGGTTTTCCATTTCTTGGTAAAATTAGCATACGATGAATAGTAAAACGTAATAACATTGCTGGTTGCCTCAATTCCAAGTCCATCGTACTTTGCTCCTTGTCGGGTTTGTTTTGGAGCAAAGGTTTGTTCATTCAGGTTATAGTAATCAATACCCCCTTGAGCGTTTATTTGAAAATTGCTGCTTGGTTTATACGTTAATGTCAGGTTTGAAATATTCCTATGCGATTTGGCAAGGTTTTTTTCCTCCTTTGCTATCGAAATGGGGTTTGCATAGGGGCCATCGTTATTGAATGTACCATCGGGATTATAAACGGGGTATATGGGTGGCATTGATATGGCGTTGGGCAAGGGCCCATTAAGCGATTGGTCGCCCTCAACCCTATTGTTAGTTGAAAAGCTGAAACCATTACCCACCTGCAGCTTTAACTTTGGGTTTATGCTATAGTCGTAGTTAACCCTGAACCCGTAGCGACTAAAGTCGCTACCTAAAACAATTCCATCCTGGTTATAGTAGTTACCGCTCACGTAGTATGACGAGTTGCTATCGCCTCCCCTGAACGATAGCTGAAGGCTGTATGTTGGAGCAAGGCGAAATACTTCATCGAGCCATCGGGTATCAACCTTATTGTTTTGTATAAAATCATCGGAATAAACCGGGGGCTCGCCTCGTTGAATGGCTTCCTCGTTAATCATATTCATCCACTGGGTGGCATTTAGCATGTTGAGCTTCCGGTTGGCCTGTTGAAGCCCAAAGTAGGAATCAACTGATATGCTGTTGGCGCTTGCTTGCCCCCTTTTTGTAGCAACCAGCACTACCCCATTTGAAGCTCGGGTGCCATATAGCGCGCTCGATGAGGCATCTTTTAAAACAGTAATCGATTCAATGTCGTTAACCGGAATATCGGAAATGGCATCAATGGTTTGCCCGCTAAAATCGAGCTGCGAGTAGTTTCCAGTAATTACGGGAACCCCATCAATCACAAAAAGAGGCGAGCTACCTGCTGAAATGGATGTGATTCCCCGAATATTCATTTTTACCGATGAGCCGGGTGTTCCTGCATTGTTTTGAATTAGTACTCCAGTTAGATTTGTTTGGAAAGCACCCATTACCGAGGCATCGTTTACCTGTGAAAAACGTTGGGGATCAACTACCGATACTGACCCCGTTAAAAGGTTACGTTGTTCACTTCCAAAAGCCACAACCACAATTTCTCCAATTGGGTTTAACATTGGTTTTAACCATAGCTTTACAACGGTATCGGTGGTTACCTGGTAATTCAAAGGATGGTATCCTATACACGAAAAGTTTAACGTTTGTCCATACTTAACGGCTAGGGAGAATTGACCTGCCGAATCGGTATAGGTTCCTTTCATGTCGCTGGTAATAACATTTGCTCCAGCAATAAAATCGCCTGTGGAAAAATCTACAACTGTTCCCCTTAGCGTAAATGGGGGCATTAGCCGTAAAGGTTTTAGTACAACTGTATTGTTAATTATTTCAACACTACACTCAATGGTTTTCCCAAGCAAATTAAATACATCGGCTGCTGCTTTTTTGCGTGCCGAGAAAGTAACTATTGTATCGACATTTAAGTCCGATGAAGAGAATGCAAACTTATAACCGGTTTGAGATGAAATATCCTTTAAAATGTCGCCCAGCTTCTGGTCTTTAAATGAAAAACTATATACCGCTACATCCTGAGCGCAAAGTGTGTAAAAAAATAACAAAATTGCTAAAGTCGATAGAATTGGCCTCATGCTACAGGATTAGTTTACCGAAAAAATTCCATGAAATGTATCAAAAAAAAAGAATCTAAACAACACTAAACAAAAAAACCGCCCCAATGGAGGCGGTGTACAATCCATTATCCAAAACATTTATTTCCCAAAATAGTACAATGCAAAAACTAATAAAATCATGGAAACCCCAAAAAGAATCAGAAGTAACCTTATAAACCATTTAACCCATGTAGTATAGGGGATTTTGGCAATTGAAAGGACTCCCATAGTAACGCCGCTAGTTGGGACCAACATGCTGAATAGTCCATCGCCAAGGTGAAAAGCGGTAACTGCGGTTTGACGTCCCACTTCAAGTAAATCGCTCAGGGGAGCTACAATTGGAACGGTAAGTGCAGCCTGTCCTGAACCTGATGGAACCAGGAAAGTAAACAATGATTGAAAAATGAAAATAACCTGCACGGAAAGTTCAGGAGGCAAGCTCTTGCCTAACCCAGAAACGCTAAAAAGTATAGTGTCGATTATTTTTCCCTGTGATGCAATTACAAGCAATCCTCTGGACATACCAATTATGAGGCCTGCGGTAACCATGTCCTTAGCGCCATTAATGAAAGCATCAACCGCATCGCGGGTTTTTAATCTGTAAACTACTGCTGAAAGTACACCCAAAGCAATAAATAGCGCCGAAATCTCATTAATAAACCATTTCCATTGGTTTGCCCCATAAACCAAAAGGATTAGCGATATGAATAGCAAACCAATAATGATTTTTTGCCTTATATCAAATATTTTTATCGATGAGTCTTCAGAGATCTCAACACTTCGGTCTCTATCAATTTCATAAACCGAACTGATCTGTATGTTTCTTTTAATCCGTTTTGCATAGCGCATTACGAAGAAAATGGCTATTGATGTTAGCACAGTCCATATCAGTACCCTGAACTCCCAGCCGCTAAATAAAGGCAACTCAGCAATTCCGTGAGCAACTCCAATGTTAAACGGATTAGTAATTGCTGCTGCAAATCCAACGCCTGCAGCCATGAACGACATCGAAATACCCACAATAGAATCGTAGCCAAGAGCAATAGCCAAGGGTATAGTTATCATTACAAAAACAAGAGTGGATTCACTCATACCAAAGGTTGCCCCGGCTAGCGAAAAAAATACCATTACAATGGGAACTATTATGCTATTCAGCCGGGGATTATCCTTACCTCGCTCCAAAAGTCTATTCAGTGCAGCCGGAATGGCCTTAGTACGTGCTAGCATTCCAAAAGCACCCCCAACAATCAAACAAAAGCCTATTACTTGGGCGGCCTCAATAAATCCCTTTATTGGCGCCGTAAGCATCGATCCTAAACCTTGCGGCGAACCGCTAACCTGATGGTATGTTCCGGGAACAATTACCTTTCGTCCGTTTACTAGCTGCTTCTCAAACTCACCCGCCGGCAAAATCCAGGTTAACAGAATAAGACCTATCATTATAAAAATGATGATGACAATAGTGTGGGGAAAAACAATTTTTTTACTCATTGGTGAAGGTTTAGTTCTTTGACAATTTTAACAGTTTCTGAGTAGTTACTAGGACGTTCCTATCGTCTCTAAATCTTAAAAAGTAAATCCCATCATGCAAATTTGATATTGAAATTGTTGATGTTTCAGTTAACCTGGATTCCATTACTTTTTTACCGGTTACATCAAAAATTTCAAGTATTCCGGGGTTCAAGACCTCAATACTCACATAATCGATAGCCGGATTGGGATAAACTTTTATCAACATGCCTAAGTATTGGTTTTCTGGGGTATATGTAGGCACATTATTCCCTAGTATAACCGTATCGGCAGTTCCCAAAAAGCGCAACATAACCCGTTCAAACCCAGCAATATTTCTCGATTGACTATAAGGCCCCTGATTAGCAAATGCACCTCTAGTCCCTGTATTACTGAAATACACCAGCGGAAAACTGCCCATTACGTTTCTTAGAAACGATTTCTGCTGGGAGTCGAAAGTGTTACAGGCAAAGGTTGATCCTGTGATTAAAAGGCCATTCTTCAGCTTATCGCGTAGCATTAAATACGATACACCGGTAACGCAATTCTCGTAGTATTGGCTATTGATAAATGCATTAGGAATAATGCATAAATTTTCTAGTAACCCTATACCACTGCTGAACTGAAGTTGACCATTATACGATGCTCCCGATGTGGTGTAGTTGTTTACTACTGATGCTCCTGCAAAACGGGCATTATCGCCCACAAAGAATGAAACCATTTCGGGCGCTTTTAGCTTGGTTTTAAGCAACAACCCATTACCCGCTGCATTCAGGTAGCTAAAAAGTTCAACACGATCGTTCGACACAAAAACAAATTTCTTTGCGGCATTTATCAATGCCTGATGCTCCGTATTCGATGAGTTAGCGGTAAGGCCCTGAATGATATCGACTTTAGCTGCTCCTTTTGCCGTAAATGTTGATTTAAGGGAGTTTGCTCTCGTCTGATCGGTTCCGGTTACTATAAGAATTGGATCGGCACTACCGCCTGCTTGGTTCACAAAGTATGCGCAAGCGTCATCGCTAGGATAATCAGTCCCGCTAAAGAACACAGTAATTCGAGAATTAATTTCGTTTACCAGCGGATTGATTGTGTTGCTGTAGCCTGACACCTCAAAAGTATTCAGGTTGATTGTGGTTCCATGAAGCAATTGGGTTAGTTCAATGTAGTCCGATTTTAGCATTGAAACCTGGGTGTCGAACGGATTTGTAGCACTATTAACTCTATAAATTCCCACGGCACCGGTTCCGTAAACAGTAGCCATACCGTTAGGCGAAATGCAGATTGCGGTATGATCATCTATTCCAACACCCACTGCCAATTGCCCGGTCTGCTTATACCAGCTAGCCATAAAGGCCGGTATTCGGCCTAATCGCCCCCGCTCGGCAACGTGAGTATCAAATATAAAATTCCCTTGAATGGTATTTAAAAAGTCATTTGCAAGGGTAATTTGGGATGAGTAAGCGCTCATTAAAGCGGTTGATGGATCAACCGATGCTACTTGTGCAGTAAACACAATGGGGGAAAGTATCATTGCTCCAGCTGAAGTGCCAGCAAGTACTCCTCCGCTGCTGAAAACTTGCTGTAATGCCTGTTGGGTTTTTGTTCCCTTGTAGTATTCGTAATATTTACTTTGGTCGCCACCTTTCAAAAAAATAGCGCCATAGGTAATCAGACTATCGTAAAGCCATTGGGAATTAGCAAGCAATTTGCTATCGATCTTAAAATTTTTTGCCCACTTAGCCCCAAATGACTTGAAGTAATTGGGTAGCCAATCGGTTTCGTCGTTAACGCTAATAATGGCAACCTTTTTGTTAGCCGACTGGGTTACCACCCAGGAGTAAGGTAAATCGCTCCAACCCCCGCTACTTTCTCCACCGCCGCCCGCAAGCATCAAAAAACCTTGACCTTTTGCATAATTCAGGGTTACCAACATCAAAAAAACAAATGATAACGATTTAGTAATTGTTTTCATGGTTAAAATCTATTTGATAACTAAACTATCGCCGGGCAAAAAAACGCTCACCTGAAGATTTTCACCACCAAAAAGCCCATTGTCAACTTTTGTAATGGCTTCAGGATGCTTAACCATAAACATTTGACCTTTGCCATAAACCTTGATAACATTTCTTTGGATGGTTATATAAGCAGAATCGTCAACACTGACTATATAATCCAATGGATTTTGCATTGCCACCGATAACATTTCGGAAAATCTATTAGGCGAATTTGACTTTACTAAAGCGATTGGTAATTCCAACAAGTCAAATCCATTTGAAATTATAATATCATTTACTCCTACTTTTTCGGTCAATAACACTGAATTGTTTGATGGATGAGCAATTTTTCTGAAAAATATTTCGTCGGCACAACCATCAGCTATAACAATTTTTCCTTTTACTGATTTTTTTTGTAATAAATTGGAAATATATAAAATGTCATTACGTTTGCTCGCATCAATTAAAAGAAAAATTAATTGATTTAAGGAAAAATCTGAATTAATAGTTTGGTTTATACTATATTTTTTTACTTTCCAATTTTTCAAGTTAAGATTACTGTATAATATTTCTGCTTTTTGTTTTTTTGAATCACTATATAGAATTATGCTATTATCTAAGTTGATATTCTTTTGAGGTATATCAATATTTTGGAATTGGTTTGAGCCTAAATAGTAAAGAGTTATTGAACCATTTTTGGGTTCAATGTTTTGACTACATGAAAATAAAAGTAGTAGGAGTGATATAAACCAAAACCTAGGCATCAAAATTACTTTATAGATAATACAAATAATAATTGTGATACCCTTAACTACAACTTTTGAATAAATATTATTGGTCTAGTCCCTCCCTAAGTGTTTTAAGGGCAAGTCTAATATGCGTTTCTATTGTTTTTTCGGAGATGTTAAGCTGTTCCGCTATTTCCTTATGGCTTAGTCCTTGTTTTCGGCTAAGGTCAAATACTTTTTTCCGCTGAGGCGGTAAATCGTTTATTATTCTTTCAAGCTGTTCCTGAATATCTCGGAAAATAATTTCATTCTCCAATCGGACGTGATTTGACTCAAGGTAGGTGCTCAAATGCTCAAGGTAAGCTATCTCATTTACCCGCTTACGATGGATATTGAAAATGGTGTTTCTGGCTATGGTGAAAAGGTATGAACTTAATGAAAGGTTTACATCAATACGGTCGCGGGTTTCCCAAAGCTTTACAAACACTTCCTGTGTTACATTTTCGGCATCCTCTTTGGAAATCATAAAGCGGAGGGCAAAGTAGTAAATCCTTTCGGCATATAAATCGTAGAGCTGGGCAAAAGCATCATGGTTGCCCTCAATAACCTTAAGGGCGATTTGCTTTTCCCTACTCAACTCAACTGTAACCTCTTGGTTACTCGTATGTTCCCTTGGCTCTTGCAACTCCCTCCCTTAACAAAATTTTTCCTTTGGCTATTATGTGAACAATCGCAAAATCGTTATTAATACATACCAAATCGGCATCGGTGCCAACCTGCACCTTCCCTTTACTTTTCAACTTCAGTATTCGCGCAACATTTGATGTTACCACAGTCAATGCCTTTTCAAGTGGTAAACCCTCCTTTAAATGGGTATCTATCATTTCGTTATAAATAGATTTGGGTTGACCCATTTCAAGCCTAACCAGTTCACCATTTTTATCAAATAAAGGGAGCGATCCGTTTGCATCGGAGGTCATAGTAATGTGCTCTAGGGGAACACCTGCCCTCACCAGTTCCACTATTGCTCTGGATGGCTTAACCTCATATTCAGGGAAGTAAGGATAAGAGCTGGCTGTTATATCAATATACCCTTCCTTCCCGTATTTTTTTGCATCCTCAAATATGTAATCGTTACGGTTGCAATGGGTTGGATGGAATTGCCTGTAACTAAGTTCGCTTTGCGAAACCGCATCGTGAATGGGTTGAAAAGGGTTTTTGGCATCGCCCATGTGAATGTTCACAATACCAGCTTTACCTCCGAGCATACCTCCTACCCGGGCCTCCTCGGCCAACCTGATTAGCTCTGCAGTTGTAGGCCACGAACTGCGATGGTCCGAAAGGGCTATCTCGCCTGCACCAATAACTTCATCAATAAGTGCCAAATCACGTGCAATAGAGCCAGTAATGGTTGGTGTGGGTACCTGATACGATCCTGTGTACATCCAAGCCGATACCCCTTCAGCCCTTAGCGATTTTGCTTTCATGAGAACGGCCTCAGGGGAGCGGGTTATTCCATCGGTACCCAGGCAGCCTATTACGGTTGTAATCCCCCCGGCAATAAGTTGGCTGAGCTGTAACTCAGGCGTTCGGGTCGATGGGCCACCTTCGCCTCCTGCTCCAGCGATATGAACATGGGCATCAATTAAACCGGGTATCAATTTCAATCCGGTGGCATCTATTATATCAATTTCATTATCGGGCAGAATTTTGGGGTTTATGCTATCATCAATAGCTATGATTGTCTCGTTACAAACCAGGACATCCTTTTTCCCCATGTAATCAGGGGCATACACTTCAGCGTTAGCTATAAGAGTAAACATGGACATATTTTACTGTTTTGGGTAAATTGATACCTGCTTATCGGATTTTGAATATCCAATAGGAATAGTTTTGGAGATAATAAGCAGAACTTCATCGATAGTTTCGTTATCAACAGTCATGGTTAACCTATACTTCCCTTTAAGGTCATTGCTAAGCGAGATTTCAACCCCATACCAACGGTTAAGCTTATTAACAACACTTTCAATAGGCTCATCGCTGAAAATTAGTTTACCCTGCTCCCAAGCGGTTACTTTACTAACATCAACCATTGAAACCTCAAAGCGATTCTGGTTAAAATAGTATGTGGCCGAATGGTTTGGGGCAAGGGTTACACTTTGCTCCTTTTTTGTACTTAGGTCAATGTATTTCAATTTAACCTTACCGGAAATTAAGGTTGCAGTAACCATTCCATCGGCAGGGTAAGCCATAACGTTAAAAACTGTACCCAAAACCTCAACTTCAACATTGTTGGCAGCCACAATAAAGGCTTGATTTGGATTATGGGTTACCTCAAAAATGGCTTCGCCCGAAAGCTCAACTCGTCGAACCTTTTTACTGAATACTTTGGGGTACTTAATGGTTGTGTGCTTATTAAGCAACACCTTCGATCCATCGGGAAGAACAACTTGCTGCATCGAATTGCTTCCGCTAAAAACAGTTAACATTTGTTTCTCAGCAAAATTTCTACTGTTCCAAACGAAGTAAATTGCTGAAAGCGATATTGTAACCAGCACAGCAATTGATGCAGCAACCCTAAAGGATGGCTTTTGGTACCATCGAATAGTTGGTACATTATTGTTATCAATCTGATTACTAATTTTTTGGAATAGCTTTTGCTTATCGAAAGATGGTTGTGAAAGTTCAGAATTGGTATTATTCCAAACCTGCTCAAGCATACTATTTGATTCGTGCGAGTTATAAATCTCTTGCTTTTCCTTTTCGGAAGCAATCCCCAGCATCATCCGCTTCAACTGTTTCGCTTTTAGCCTTAAGCTCATTGATTTTAATTTTATTGGTAAAATTAGTCATTTATCGTAATACGTGTATACATTACATTTCCCTTAAGCGGAATTGGTTAATAAGTATTAAATAAAAAGGGCTACCTATTTGGTAGCCCTTTTATTTGGGTCAAAGTAAAGGTCTACCTTACAACTAACTTATTAATTCCGGTTGTACCACGGTAAGTGGTTCTAACCACATAAATACCATTACCCCAATCTTTTGTTTCAAGATTTACTCGGGTTTGGTTTTCGGTTGCGTTTATGGAAGTGCTGTAAACCATTCGCCCTACAATATCGGTTACTACAACATCAACCTTACCTCCCAATTGGGTGGGGACAAGAATGGTTGCTTTTTCGGAAGCAGGGTTGGGGTAAACAAGTGTATTAAGCAGGTTCTTGGCATTATCGCTAATCCCGCTTAGAACATCGTTGTAGATGTGTATATTATCAACCGCAAGGTTTGAACCACCGGGGGAACTGTTGGGAATTCCGGTATCAGGATTAACGTAAAGGTCGGTAATCAGTACAAACGCAATCCAAACCGGACGGTTGAACCAACCATCGGGAGCGCTTACTGTTTTTGCATTACGCAAGTTAATAGAGCGGGTAGCTAAACCCTGGCCAGGACGCCCAACGTACTGCGACCAGCTCTCCGGCTTAACCTCAAGCAATATATTGCCTTCTGTTTCAAAGTATGAAATGGTAGGAGTAACACCATCCACTGCAGGAGCAATTACTACCATGTAATCATCGGGATAATTGCCTGAGGTTGTAGTTGACATAGCCTGCCATGCAATGGTGGTATTATTACCTAAATCAACCTTAGGTAAAATCATCCAGTCGTATGCCTTGCCATCCATAGGCATATCGCTGGTGTACGATGAAGCCATTGCAACCTGGGTTCCTTGTAGCTCCTGACGATTGGTTGTTGCAACCACCCATGCGCTATCCTGCCAACGCTCTTCGCCTGGTGCTTGTGTGTAACCATCGCCATTGATTAACACCCACCCACTGGGTATTAAAATCTTATTCTCAAAATCTTCGAACAGCAGCGTTGTTCTTCCCTCTGCAGCCTTGGTTACTGTTACTTCCCATGCTTGCGTTGTGCCATCCTGAGCGGTAACAGTGTAGGTTACAGGGTTGGTGAAGTTTTGAGCCACACCACTTGCAGGTGAAATGGTAGCGTACTGTGAAACAGTAATGGTTGGTACAAGTGTTGTTAAATCAGTTGAGAAAGGAACCTCTGCGGTAACCTTATGCTCAGCAGCATTTATAATACCTGTAACAGGTGGTGTAAGACCTTCAAACCGGAACGAAAGGATATCCTTACCGGTAGCAGGTGCAGCCTTGCTAACCGTTACAACCCAGTTGGTGTTTACACTTCCTAACTCCAGCTTGTATGTTATGGGATTTGTAAAATCGTTTGGTGTAACGCCGCTCTCCTGAACCACATCGTTTACCTTAACGGTGGCTCCATTGGTAGTAAACGAAGCTACAAGATTGGTTAAATCAGTTGCAAAAGGAACTGTAGCCGTTACAGTCTTGGCTGTTTTATCAATAGCCCCATTAACCACAGGGTTTAATCCTTCAAACTTATAGGTTAAGAATTCTGGTTCGGTTGGGGCTTCCCACTCCTCAAAACTACCATTCTTTATCAGGTTTGTGGTACCACCATTCTCAAAGTAACGGGCATTATCGGCCCAGAATGTACCACTACCCGCCCAGGCAGCATCGGTTTGCATTCGTATGGCCACATAGGCTAGGGTTGCACCTGCAGGTGCAGTTCCCGATATGGTTATGGTTTGCCAATCGGCATTATCGGTTGTTGCGCTACTTGTTTTACGCTCAAGGTATGAGGTATTTGGTGCTGAGAAGAACCATAACCTTGCCGAAATCTTACAGGCTGGATCGTTATCCAGGTAATCAATGTTGAACTCATAGGTGGCTCCACCGGTTACAGCAAAGGTATCGCAAATGAAGTAAGGTGTTCCATCGTCGGTAAAGGTATACTTAACCGAGTAGAACCCATGGGTGCTCTTGGCTAACTCAGGTGTAATAGTTGATGTTTTGGAGGGATCGTACAAATCCTCACGCCAATTCTTAATGGTAGAATTTTCAACCACTTTCCAACCCTCAAAACCACCATTCTTAATTAAGTTAGTAGTTCCACCATTCTCAAAGTAACGGGCATTGTCGGCCCAGAATGTACCACTACCCGCCCAGGCAGCATCGGTACCCATGCGTATGGCCACATAGGCTAGGGTTGCACCTGCAGGTGCAGTTCCCGATATGGTTATGGTTTGCCAATCGCCTGAGTCAGTTGTTGCTCCGCTGGTTTGGCGCTCAAGGTATGAGGTATTTGGTGCTGAGAAGAACCACAACCTTGCTGAAATTTTACATGCCGGATCGTTATCAAGGTAATCTATTTTAAACTCATAATTTGCCCCTCCTGTCACTGCAAAGGTGTCGCATATAAAGTAGGGTGTTCCGTCGTCGGTAAAAACATACTTGAGTGAATAATCACCCTCGCTTTTAACAGAATTATCGCGAGTTATGGTTGAAGTTTTTGTGGGATCGTACAGATCCTCACGCCAGTAAAGCGGCTGAGCAAAAGTTGCCGCTACTATGGCTACAAACAGAGTGGTGAGTAAAATTTTCGACTTCATAGGCATTGAATTTTAAAGTTTGGTTACTATACATACACCCAACTTTAAGCTATCACTTAATGGGTTGATTCTTTTTTAGCCTGGATGTCTACTTGAATTTTGAATCATCTTATTATTCCTAGTCTAACAACACTTAGAGAAATAATTTTTTTGCGATTAAGTGCATGCCCCTGATTAATTGTATTACTATAAAACTTTGAATATGACAGGGAAAAACATCCTTTTATACCTACTACTTGGTATAGTTTCGCTTTCGTTCCTGAAATGCACGCAGCAAAGCGCTAGCAAAGGCAAGCTTTATATTATTGGAGGTGGGAAACGCCCCGATGCCATGGTACAGCAAATCATAAATCTTTCAAAACTTAAGGAAAAGGGTTACCTGGTTGTGCTGCCCATGGCAAGTGAAGAACCCGATAGCGCGGCTTACTACGCCACAAAACAGTTTACTGACCGGGGTATTAACAGTGCCCTTTCAATCATTTTTCAAAAGGGCGATACCATAAAACAGTGGTGGGTTGATACCCTTAAAAAGGCCTCGCTTATTTATATCTCCGGAGGCGATCAAAAAAAGTTTATGGATATTGTAGGTGGCACTCCCATACATGAAGCACTGGTATACGCTTACCATAACGGAGCAGTTATTGCCGGAACCAGCGCTGGTGCAGCTGTAATGAGTAAACTAATGATTACTGGCCGACAACTTAAATTTCCCGATGATGAAAGGTATGGCCATTTAGTTCCAAATAACATTGAGATAACCGACGGGCTTGGTTTAGTAAAAAATATTATTGTTGACCAACACTTTATTAAACGCGAACGGCTTAATAGGCTCATTGCTGTCAGCATTGAAAACCCCGATTATCTCTGTGCTGGCATTGACGAATCTACCGCACTGCTCATTTCAGGCGATAGTGCAACTGTTTGCGGTATAGGTCAGGTGGTTTTGGTAGATGGATCTAAATCTAAAGCCATTTCCAGCGATTCGCTCCTTGGGGCCAAAGGACTTAAAATTGACGTTCTTTTACCCGGTGAGAGGTTTAAACTACCTTAATTGGTACTACTTATGATGTAATAAAAAAATGGCGAAGAAGTTAATCTTCGCCATTTTTAAACACTATTCGTATAGTATAAACTTTTAGCTCTACTTAAAGGCTAGCCAATCGGCTTAAGGCCTCTTTAAATTCATCTCGCGGTATTGTGATATTCATCGCCAAATACCTATGACACTGCCTATCATGGTAAAATCCTGAAAGCGGCAGTAAACCAACGCCTTTCTCCGCTATAAACTTTTCAACCATTTCAACATCACGGATATCGGCGTAGCCTTTATAACCAAGCATTACCATGTACCCCGCCGATTGCTTTACGGGAATAAGTTTACTATCCTTGAGTGTCTCCAGTAAGAGCTTGTAGTTCTCATCCAGAAAATCGGCTAGCATGTGCCCTTCTATCTCGGCGCTCAGAATATTGATAAAATCTTCGGCTCGGTTTAAGTTGGGGTTCGAGGTAATAGCCGAATGGATATTTTTATAGGCACCCATTAATGGTTCTGGTGCAATACAGTAAGCAATTTCACTATCGTTAAGTGCAACAGGAATATTGAGCGAACCTATGCGGTAAGAAACCTGACAAAGTCTTGGGTAAAAGTTAACGCTTGTTCCCTCAGAACTGCTAAAGCCCAGTTCAGCCATAGATTCGTTTAGGATAAGCTTGATTTTGGTACCATTTATCAACCTTTGCAGCTCCTCAAAATCCTCAGCTGTTAGTGTTTGTCCGGTTAACAGATGAGGCGATGAAATAACCATTAACTTGGTTGTAGCATTAATGGCTCGCTGAACCTCGCACCAATCAATGCGGAAATCGGGGGCTCTTAAAGGTATGTAAACAGGACGGGCACCACAAAGCTCTACTGCTGTTTTTAGGTTTGAAGTAAATGGCTCAAACACAATCACGCTATCGCCATCCTTTACGGTTGAAGCAATTGCTAAAAAAACCGCCAGGTTAACACCGCTAACAAAGGCTATCTCGGTTTCAGGGTTTATCGCCCTAAAGTATTTTTTTAGTATGTACTTTGAGAGTTTCTGGTATGGATTCATGCTTTCATCACGATCCATATCAAGATTGTAATCATTAATATTACTATCAATAAACTCTTGAAATCCCTTCTCGTTGGGTGTTAAAGAAGTCATATCAATGGCCCTGTACTCCCTGATTAGCTTTTGCAAGCTGTCGTCGCTTAAAGCTGTTATTTCGCCTACCTTCTGGGTCATAGTGAATTAAAAACAATGATTGTAGTTTAAAATTACAAATAGTATTTCAATTATCATATCAATTTTGATGGAATGCAGGGTTTATTTGATGAATGCAGCTATTCGAATAGCTGGATTAGAATTGGTAGGGTTCTGAAACGTATTCCAGAACCAAGGTGAAAGCGGTAAAATGAGGCAATGGCTTCAATGAGTATTTGTCGCTGATTTTGATTTAAACTCAGCATTTCAGGGTTGAGCATGGGTGTATCAATCAAATTGCTAAGCAGCTTGCTGGTTTGTTTCTCAAGCACAAAGCCGTGAGCGGGTTCTACCCCACAAAAAACACCGTTTTTTATGTCAAAGTAAGGCTCTTCTGGACTCCATCGGTTTAAGGGGTAAAACCCTAAATACCGCGAAAGCTGCACCATGAAAATCAGATGAAAGTTTGCTACACCGGTATTGAGGTTATCGAGCATTTGAACTGAGCTCTCAATAAAGGCAAAGAGGTGCTGGTTTGTTTCCTGTTCTCTTACCGTTCTGTAAATTAACTCGCTGAGAAAAATAGTAATTGTGAGCTTAATGGGATTTAGGTGAAGGCTGGTGAAAGCGTATGTAGGGGTAACCTCTTTTACCCTGTACATCTCAGCGTTAGGGCGATAGTAGTAAACCACATCGAGAATGGATAGGGGCTGGAAGTAAACATTCAACCCCGCCTTTTTCCCCTTAGGGAAAGCGTTATTTACTAACAGAGTAATACGCCCATGCTCACGTGCGTAACAGCTAACTATCAGGCTATTCTCCTTAAATCTAACAGTCCTAAGTACAATTACCCTATTGTGCTGTAACATGGGCTTATTTTACAAAAAGAAGTTTAGTAACAGCAGCCTGCTCGCCTTTTGAGTCGGAGCAAAATATTAGGTAAACGCCTGTAGCAACCCTCTGCCCGTTCCTATTTTTCCCATCCCATGTAGCTAAACCTCCGTTTGAGCGAGTCTCATAAACAATGTTTCCAGCAATATCGGTTATTTTAACCACGCTATTGTCCATAAGCCCGGCAATGGTAATAACCCCACTATAGTTAGGGCGAACCGGATTGGGAAAGGCGTAAACCTTATCAAACGTATTAGCTGGCTCACTGGCATTGCTACGGTAGGCAATCAAGCCCTTATCGGTGGCAATAAACACCTCACCGGTAACCGGATGCGCTTTAATGCTTAGTATTGTATTTGATGGCAGGGGGCTATTCTTGGTGTTAAAATGATGTATCAGTTTTGTCCCATCGGCTGAAAAAAGGTAAACCCCCGATTTAGCCGTTCCAAACCATTTACGGTTGCCCCCATCAACATCAATACACGTAACCTCCTCGGTTTCCAGAAGGTAAACTGCCAGTCCTTCCACCACATCGGGTATCTTGATTTTTTGGAAACTGGTTTCACCCTGTAATACCCTATGTGGGTTGTAACTTACCAAAACTCCCTGGTTGGTCCCTAACCATAAATAACCATCCCTGTCAAATGCAAGTGCAGTAACCTCGTTGGAAAATAAATTGCCATTGGCGTCGCGCGGTCGGAATTTAAGGTAGATATCGTCACTTGCGGCTTCTACGTCGTTACCGGGGCTAAGGACAAACAATCCATTATCGCGGGCTAAAGCCAACCAGATTATCCCTGATGGCGAAACGGTAAGTGAAATAATCCTTGAGGTTCCAATTGCTGAGTAATACGGAAACGACTTCCATACCCCCTGTGCCGTAAGCACCGATATGGGATTTGGAACCTCAGAATTTGCTACCCAAAGGTTTCCCTTGGGGTCAATATCCATACCGGCTATTCTACAGTATGGTTGTCCTGGAAATACACTTTGCAGGGTGCTATTATCGGGATTATAATGCTCCGCCAGGGTTCCACTATTAAGTTTATACAGACCTCCACCCCAGCTTGCAACAAAAAAAACATTCGGGTTACGGGGATCAGCCTTCACCCTAACCGCATCGTGATTAAACCAATCAGCATAGTACGACCATCGGCCATCGGAAAAAGTATGTGCAATAAACGGGTTCCAAAAATTCCCGAAAGCGGCATCGTATGCACCCGATGCCGCCACAACCATGTTTGCACTTGCATCAATGTGAAAAAATTTGTTGCTAAACGGGCCCGTTGGAGTATGAACACTATGATCTGTAGGGGATATAATCACTAAACCATTGAATTCATCGGCAACAGCCAAAGCATTGTTTTCAAGCGGTATACAATCGGCAACTTTTGGAGTGCCACCAAAAAGGTAACTGCTTACAAGTTCTAACTTCTCGCCCTGCAAGCTATATTTCTGAATAGCATTACTGCTAAAGGCAGCAATTTTCTGAAAGCCTATGGATACACCAAGGGTTTCGTCAAAAGGCCTATCAACCTCAACCCATCCAGAACCAGAATTCATCCATAGAATATCGTTACCACCAACTTTTTCCAAAGCCAACAAGTGGGTTTCATCAGCTGTAACCCCTCTGCACTCTGCTGCAGGGTCAGTAAAGAATTGCTCCCTGCTCCATCGTTCATAACTTATTAGCAAAGGGTCATTTGTACTTGCGCTGTAAACACCCTGGCTTGTAGCTGCCCAAAACTTTCCATTCCAGGCAACCAACCTGTTGACCTTTAAGGTACCAGCGTTTTCAACAATAAAGTAGGTATCCTTTACCTCAAGCCTATCGGGATCAATTACCACTAAACCAAAATCGGTTGAAACGTAAACCAATGAGCTGAAGTAGTAAAAATGATTTATGCACTTGCTGCCCAACATGGGCTTATCCTTAATGAATGGCAAGCTGACGACCCGCTTGGTGTTTTCATACACTAAATCAATGTTGCCAGATTTATACCCAACTAACGTTATCTGCTTTTGTGGTATTGCTGATAATGCAGTAATATCAACCTCGCTTAATCCGGAAACAGTTGTGTACTTGTTGAGCTCGCCGTTTTCGGTATCGTAGGTAAAGTAGCCATTTGCCACTGCACAGTAAAGCTTTGAACCGCTAATGCTAAGCTCACGGGCATCGTTAAAGGCATAGTAATCGCGCCACTGCCCTATGGCAGGTTGGGTGTGAACCTTGCAAATTCCTACAAATATGAAGGATAAAAGGATATATATCCTCTTTACCATAGCTAAAGATTTATGTTACCCGGTGTAACTAAAGAATAAACGATTAATGATTGATTAATATTGCTAAAACCTGCTTTTTAGGAATTTGCATAACTCCTCAACGGCTTTTCCCCTATGGCTTATTTGATTTTTTAGCGATAAAGGCATCTCGGCAAACGTTTCGGTAAAGCCATCGGGTACAAAAATTGGGTCGTAGCCAAATCCATCGGCTCCCCGTTCCTGGTCAATGATTTTCCCCCAAACAACTCCCTCAAAAAGATACTCTTCGCCGTTAAGTATTAATGCGATAACAGTTCTAAATCGAGCCTTACGGTTTTCAACTCCTTTAAGATTACTAAGCAATTTACGTATGTTATCCTTCGGTTTTTTTGCATCGCCAGCATAGCGTGCACTGTACACACCTGGCTCCCAGTTTAACGCCTCAACCTCAAGACCGGTATCATCGGCAAAACAGTTTTGACCGGTTTTGTTGTAAACATAGCGTGCCTTTTGCAGTGCGTTATCCTGAAGGGTACCATATTCCTCGGGTATTTCGTCGGTAATACCAACAGCGTTTAACGTAACCAGGGTAAATCTATCCCCAAGGGCATGCTGTACCTCTTTAAGCTTGTGTGGATTGTTGGTGGCAAACACAAGCGAAAAACTGCTACCGGCCATAAGTGAATTATCGGGGATTAATACTCATTACAGGGATATGCCTTGCATTGGCCAGAATATATTGCTCCTCGGGTTCAACAATATATTTACCATCCTTACTGGTTGGAGTGGTCATAATAATTATTAGGTCAGCTCTAATATTAACGGCCATGTCCAGCACTTCCTCCTCATACTTCTTAATGCCGGGAACGGTATACTCCACGTACTTGGCGCCCCTCTCATCTAAAAATTTCTTGGCCGAAGCCAGGTTTATATCAATCTGTGCCATCAACTTGGGATCCGATGTATTGGGCTTAATGATATGGAAACGGGATAGGTAGTAATCACAGAAGTACGATATCCACTCATGTTTCTCTCTGTTTTCAATGGTAAAGTCCACAGGGAATACAATATCATCGTAACGCTTGTTAACCGGTGGTTCCTGTATGGTTATAAAGGGAACCTTGCAGCTGGTAATTAACTTTAGCACCCACGAAACCTTATGCTCATCCATCTCCTTTACGGTTGATGAGCCCATAATTACCATACTTGCATTTATTTCATCGGCTGTTGAAGCTATGTCGGTCATGTAGTTACCTACTTTGACTATCGATTTTGGAGTAACAGCGTACTTGCTCTTTACCGATTCGATAAGTGAAGCCATTTTACTTTCGGCTTCAGCAAGTTTTTCTGGCTCCGAAACACAGTGTAAGATGTGAATTGGCTCCTTAACAACTTCAGAAACCCTTATGGCATGCTGCAGGGCAAACCATGCAACTTCCGTAAAATCAGTTGGAACCAAAATTGATTTTTTAGCAGTCATAATTGTCGTTATTTGGCTTTTCCCCTAAAACATTACGTTCATAAATCACCTTCAAATTTAATCAAATTATTATTTTTATTGAGTTCAAAAGAAATTTGTTTAAACAAATTGTTAAAATATTTGATAAAGATTCGCAATCGCTCTATCTTAGTATGTGAAATTTTTTGCGTTTTACCAAATGGCTTTCCTTTCAACCCTAATAGCGTTTTCTTTATTGGCAGTAGCAACTCTTGCTGCTATGATGCTGTATGTACGTTACTACTACACCAAAAAGAGTTTTGCCCTTCAGCAGAAGCTCTTTGTTAGAACTGAGGAATTACTCAGGGAAAGACAGAAAACCGAAAACTTGCTCTCACGGGTTTTGCCCCGCGAAAAGGCTAAAGAACTAATTGACCAGGGAAAGGTTGATGCACAGAAATTTCAGATGGTTACAGTTCTCTTTGCCGATATTCAGGGCTTTACCAAAATAACCGATGAAATTAATGCCGATTCACTCATTGACCAGCTCGACAGGCTTTTCTTTGAATTCGATAGCATAGTTGAAAAGTATGGTATTGAAAAAATTAAGACCATAGGCGATGCCTATATGTGTGCAGGTGGCATTCCCCATCCAAACAGAACCAATCCTTTTGAGGTGGTAGCAGCAGCAGTGGAAATGATGGGTTGCATGCAAAAGTTAAACCAGCAGCTCAATAACGGCAAAGAAATCTGGGAGCTAAGAATTGGTATCGATACCGGGCCTGTTATTGCCGGGATTGTTGGTCGTAATAAGTTGACCTATGACATCTGGGGAACCACTGTAAATATTGCTAGCCGGATGGAATCGGCAAGTGAGCCCGGGAAAATCAATATTTCAGAAAACACCTATCTGGTTGTTCGCGATCTATTCGAATGCAAGTTCCGGGGAAAAATTCCAATCAAGAACAAGGGCGATGTTAACATGTACTTTGTTGAAGGATTCCTACCTAAATTTTCCGAGTCCAGCAGGTATATCCCAAACAATGATTTTAGGGTTGAGCTTCAGCTTGTAAGATTAGCCGATCTGGAAGAATTTGTTCTTGAGAAGCTGGAAAAAGGTCTCCCAAAAAATCTTTACTACCACAATTTAAAACACACTGTCGACGTTTATACACAAGTTGAACTTATTGGTCGAGCCGAAAATATACCTAATGAAGATTTGCTCTTAGTTAGAACGGCTGCCTTGTTTCACGATATGGGCCACTTAATTGACTATGCAACGCACGAGGAAATGAGCGTGAAAATGGCGCATGAAATATTGCCCCGCTATGGCTATACTCCCGAACAAATTGCTCGGGTTGCTGAAATCATTATAGCTACCAAGTTACCTCCAAAACCCAAAAACATCCTGGAGGAAATAATTTGCGATGCCGATCTGGATTACCTTGGCCGAACCGATTTTATACCCGTATCGAATGCTCTTTACAAGGAACTCCATGAGCATGGAATGGTGGGTTCCTTACACGATTGGAATTTGATTCAGATTGATTTCATCCAGAAACACCAGTATTTTACTCAAACAGCCCGTAGATTAAGAAATGTAAACAAGGATGTTCAGCTCAAAAATCTTAAGCGATGGATGAACGAATTAGAAAATGATACATCTTTGTAGTGATTTTTACATTTTTTTGTATTACTTTTACTATTTTGTTAAATATTTGCTATTTTGCATAGTTAAAGTTGAAATACTGACCAAAAGTTCCGGTTATGGATAATATTAAAAAAATCATTCTGGTTCCCTGGGATTTTACCGAAGGTTCCGAAATTGCCTTTCAACATGCCCTTCAGCTCGCAAAAGCCGGAGGTAATGAGATCATGTTGCTACACATCATCCCCCGTGCCTGGATTATTGACTCCATATACCGTAAGGTAAATTTCAAGAAGATAGAAACCTATAATGCCAAAATTGAAAAGGCTGCTTCGGAGCTTGAACATAAGTATGGTTTTAAACCACAAACCCTTGTCCTGGAAGGATACCCTAAACGTATTATCAAAGAGTTAATTCTTACAGCCCATGTTAACCTTATTGTAGCCTACTATGCCTATAAATTTGGCAGTAAGGAGCACCGCATATCACGATACCTTAAAAATCTATTTTTCAAGGATACAACCCTTCCCTTCATTGTAGTCAGCAAAGCCCCAATCCACTCACACTATATTGAAATTGTAATTCCCGTAGATTACGACCGGAAGTTCAAGGAAGCAGTTCACTGGATTATTTACCTTGCTAAGTACTATAAGTGTAACGTTAACCTCATTAAGCCTTTCCTAACTGATGATGGCAAAAAGAAACAGTTGGCCAACAACATCTACTTCACCAAAAAAATGCTCGATGGGGTTAATATTGTTTACGGTATTAAAACCGCCAAGAAAAAGGGAACTTTTGAAGAGGAAGTTTTCCGCTTTGCCCGCACAATTGAAGCCGACCTGGTTCTTATCATGTCCGACAAGTATGACGATTTCCTCGATAGCAAGCAGGAAGCTAAACATGATATCCCTGTAATGTGTGTTAATCCTCGTATTAGAAAGTATCAAAGTTTTTATTAATAGGTTTTTATGAAGCTACCAAGAACGATGCTTTTAACTTCAATCATGAAGTTGTCGTTAAAAGAAAAAATTATTTTTCTATTCACCGGAACATCGTTTCTTATTCTTTTTTTCCTTCTTTTCCTAAATAGCGCTAGGTTTAACCGCCTATCCATTGAAACAGCCAAATCGCGCATTTCCCTTTTAGCCGATAAGGAGGTAAAAAAATTTGAGGCAACACTGGAAAGGGATATGTCTGTTGCACGCACCATTGCCTCGTCAATGGCAGTAACCATAAAAGAGGGGAAGACATCAAATATACAGGAATACAACAATCTCTACACCAACATACTTGAGCAATACCCCGATGTACTTTCCGTATGGGATAGCTGGGAACTTAAATTTGTTGAACCCGGATATACCTACGAACACGGCCGCATTAAAAATTACGCGTGGCGCGAAGGCGGTAAGATACTGGCAAATACTATAAGAACTGAAAAAACTGAATCGTCAGCGGAGTATATCACTCTAAAAACAAACAAATCGGAAAGTTTGGAGGAACCCTACTTTGACAACTACGAGGGACAAACCGAAAATATTCTGATGACCAGCGTTATTGCTCCCTGCATTATCGATGGTAATTTTGCCGGGGTGGCCGGGCTCGACATTCCCCTTTCAAACTACCATCAGGTTGTTAAGAGCATTGTACCCTTCAAGGATAGCTACGCTTTTATCATTTCTCCTCAGCTCAAGTTTATTGCCCATCCCGATAAGGATTTGATTGGTGACGATGCCCTGTTTTCCTACGAGTCCATATTTACTTCACATGGCGTTCAGGACAAGGTTATAAATGGTGAACCCATTGAATTTGAAGCAACAGATATCAACGGAAAGTTGTCATTCTTTACTTTCCGCCCCATTTCAGTTGGTAAGTGCCCACAACACTGGTCTTTTGTACTGATTACACCGCGCGAAACCATTTTAGCAGAGGCTCGCCATGTTTTTTGGACAACCCTTACTATTGGTTTAATAGGCATTTTGTTGCTTTCTGGCTTTATTTACCTTATGACCCTTAAATTCCTTATCAATCCAATAAATAAAGTTACCCAAAATTTAGAGCGCCTCTCTAAAGGTCATGTTGACAACAGCATGATTGTTGATGTTGACAACAACGACGAAATAGGCACCATGATTACCCACCTGAACAAAACCGTTGAGGGCCTTTACAAAAAAACCGAGTTTGCTAAACAGGTTGGCATGGGTAATTACGACACCTCACTTGAACTCCTCAGCGATGAGGATGTTTTGGGTAAGTCGCTGATTGAAATGAATGAGAATCTCCGCAAGGCAAGGGAAGAGGCGCTAATCAGGCAGCGTGACGAGGAAAAACGTCGTTGGGTTAATGAAGGTTTAGCCAGGTTTGGCGATATTCTCCGACAAAATAATAATGACATTGAGGCCTTAAGCGCTAGCATTGTAAAAAATTTGGTTGGCATTCTTAACGCCAATCAGGGCGGACTTTTCATTTATAACGATGAGAACACCGATGAGCCCTACTTTGAGCTAACTGCCGCTTATGCCTATAACCGTCAAAAATTTATTAAAAAACACATCCTACTTGGGGAGGGGCTAGTTGGCACCTGTGCTCTTGAGAAACAAACCATCTACTTAAAGGAAATCCCCGAGAACTACATAGCAATATCCTCTGGGCTTGGTGAGGCAAAACCACGCAACCTGCTTATTGTACCCCTAAAGGTTGAGGATAAAATATTTGGCGTTCTTGAGCTGGCATCGTTCAATGAGTTTGAGGACTACCAGATTGAGTTTGTTGAAAAGGTTGCCCAGAGTATTGGGCAAACACTTCAGTCCGTACGAACTAACATTCGTACAGCGGAACTCCTGGCTAAAACACAGCAACAGGCCGAGGAAATGAAGGCTCAGGAGGAAGAGGTTAGGCAAAATCTTGAAGAGCTGGAGACCATTAAGGAGGAGCTAGAGAAGCGTACTGCCGAAATGGAGGAAAACCAAAAACAGCTGGAATGGGAAAAATCGCTGTTGGACTCCCTGCTTAACTACCTTCCCGATAAAATCTACTTTAAGGATCTAAAAAGTCGATTCATTAAGGTAAGCAAATCAACCCTCGAATTCTTTGGAATGTCAAAGCAAGAAGAGCTTATCGGTAAATCCGACTTCGACTTCTTTACTGAGGAACACGCCCGCCCTGCTTATGAAGATGAGCAACGAATTATTAGAACCGATACGCCCATTATCGGTATTGTTGAAAAGGAGGTAATGAACGACGGTAGGGTAACCTGGGCTGAGACCTCAAAGCTCCCTCTAAAAAATTCCCATGGCGAAACCATTGGGACTTTTGGCATAACCCGCGACATTACCGCTTCCAAAATGATGGAGGAGGAAATTTCAAAGAAATCCGAAAAGGAAGAAGCCTTTCAGCGCGACCTTGAGAAAAAGGTGATTGAACTTGAAAACCTCTATAAAGCCATAAACGATTCCGCTTACGTTATTGAGTATAGCCCTGAAGGGAACGTTACCTTCATTAACGAGGCTTACCTTCAGCTGCTTAACCTTAACGCCGATGATGTTATTGGGAAGCACCACTCCTACCAAATGGAATTTACTGATGAACAGCGTAAAAACTACAAACAGTTCTGGGACGATCTTAATAATGGCATTGTTAGAAAGGAAACCTCAAAGTTCAGCATTAACGATAAAACCTACCTGTTCTACGAAACCTACACCCCAATAAGGGATGCTGAAGGGAATGTGGTCAAGATCATGAAAATTGCTTTCAACGTTAGCCATTTGCTTTCCGAAAATCAAATATAAAGCCGGGTTTACCCGGTTTTTTTATCCTGTAATCTATGTTAAGCTGGAAAAAACTTTTAAGCCCAATAAGAACGGGCGAATCGCCATCAAAATCGACTATTGACTATACCCGAACCAACTTTCAGCGCGACTATGATAGGCTGATCTTTTCCTCCCCGTTCCGGCGTTTGCAAAATAAAACCCAGGTTTTTCCACTCCCGGGTAGCGTTTTTGTGCATAACAGGCTAACCCATAGCCTTGAGGTCTCCAGTGTTGGCCGATCGCTAGGGCGGAGCATACTAAACCTTTTATCACCCGAAAGGTTTGAGTGCCCAGCACAGCTAATTACCGATATTCCTACTATTGTTTCGGCGGCTTGCCTTGCCCACGATTTGGGAAATCCTCCCTTTGGCCATAGCGGCGAGGATGCCTTTAGGCATTTTTTCTCCAACCATCACATTCCTGAACTTGATAGCTGGGAAGCAAGCGACCTGCTCCGGTTCGAAGGAAACGCAAATGCTCTCCGCCTGCTTACCCACCAGTTTAGGGGCCGACGAACCGGCGGTTTCCGTCTTAACTATGCAACCCTTGCCTCAATTGTTAAGTATCCTTACCCTTCAACATTGAAAGAAAAAAAGTTTGGTTATTTTAAATCTGAAGCCGATGTTTTTAACGAGATAGCCAGCCAAACGGGTCTTATTCAGATTAGCAATGGAAGATATTGCCGTCATCCTCTGGTTTACCTGGTTGAAGCCGCTGACGATATTTGTTACCAGGTGATGGATATTGAGGATGCCCACAAGCTAGGAATTCTTTCAACCAGTACTGTAACTAACCTTTACCTCTCCTTTTTTGACGATGAAACCACAAGTAAGAAGAAAGATATTCATGAAACCCTTTCCTCGGTTAACGATATAAACGAACGCATTGCTTACCTAAGAGCTATTACCATCAGTAAACTTATTGAGCAATGTTCTTCCAACTTTTCAAAAAGCTATGACCAAATTATGTCCGGCCAGCCCGTAAAGCCGCTTATTGACCAAATGGAAGGAACATCTGCAAAGGCAATGGACGAAATTCGGAAAGTTTCTGTTAACCAGGTTTACAACCATTCCAAGGTGGTTGAAATTGAAATTGCTGGCTTTACCATTATTGGGGAACTACTCGATATTTTCACAAGTGCAGTTCTTGAGCCTACCAAGCCAATTTCAAAAAAAGCCCTCAGGCTGATACCCGAACAGTACCTTGCTGAAAGCTCCGATAATTACTCCAAGGTGATGGCTGTTGTTGATTATATTTCAGGCATGACCGATATTTATGCCCTTGAAACCTATCAGCTTTTTAAAGGGATTAAACTACCCTCGCTTTAATCTTACTTCTCGCGGCTTACCATATAATCAGCAAGGAGCAATAGTGATTTCTTATACTCCGAATCGGGAAATATTTCAAGTGTTTGTTTAGCATTATCCCTAAACTCAAACATTTTTTTGGAGGCATAATCAATTCCGCCCTTGTCCTTAGCAAAATCAACTATCTCAGCAATGTTTGCTTTCTTCCCACTATTAATTAGTCTGATAATTCGTCTCCTTTCATGGGTATCGGATTGGGAAAGTGCATAAATTAAAGGAAGTGTAAGCTTGTGTTCCTTAATATCGTTACCGGTAGGCTTGCCTATTAACCCTGATGGCTGGTAGTCAAAAAGATCGTCGCGGATTTGGAAAGCCATGCCCAGATATTTCCCAAATTGGTAAATTCTGTCAACCATATCTTTGGTCGCATTGGCTGATATTGCGCCATTGGCGCAGCACGAGGCTATCAGCGATGCCGTTTTCTTTCCAATGATATCGTAGTAGGTTTCCTCATCAATATTCATCTTTCTGGATCGTTCAATCTGCAAAAGTTCGCCCTCGCTCATTTCCTTTACAGCACTACTAATCACCCTGAGCATCTCAACCTGACCATTTTCAATAGCAACCAGCAAACCCCGCGACAGGATAAAATCCCCCACAAGTACTGCTACCTTTGAACGCCATAGGGCATTTATTGAAAAAAATCCCCGCCGTTCATAAGCTTCATCTACCACATCATCGTGAACCAGTGTTGCAGTGTGAAGCAATTCAATCATCCCTGCAGCCACGTAGGTTGACTGGTTTATTTGGCCACAAGCCCCAGCGCTCAGAAATACAAGCATTGGCCGTAACTGCTTGCCTTTCCGCCTCACAATATAGTTAGTTATCAGATCGAGCAATTTTATATCGGAGCCCATGTTTTTTCTGAAAAATGGCTCAAAATCATTCAAATGATTACTTATTGGCTCCTTTATCTGGTTTAGCATAAATCTTTATCTATTAAAGGGCAAATTAACCAAATTTCGCCCATACTAAACACTGTTTACCCTAACAATGTTTAAAAAATTGATAAATACCAATTGGTGGTAAAACAAAATATTAATATATTTGCATGTGTTTAATATGATTGAAATTCAGAACAATAATGGTACAGGTTGAAGAATTGAAGATTGAGCAGCTTGAGCAGGCTGCAAGCATGTTGAAAGCTATTGCCCATCCACTCCGAATTGGAATTATTAGCTTGTTGGAAAAATCGGGGCAGTTGACCGTTACCCAAATATATGAAACTCTTGGTATAGAGCAATCTACTGCATCGCACCATTTGGGTATTTTAAAGGATAGGGGTGTACTTTCATGCAAGCGTGAGGGCAAAAACACTGTATACTTCCTTCGGAATGAGAATCTGGGTAAGATACTTGACTGTGTAGGAAGGTGTACTGTTTAATAATTAAATTATGACCACTTTTGATATCATAATTGTAATACTACTATTGGTTGGTGCAGTTAGGGGTTTTATTAGTGGCCTAATTATGCAACTCACATCGCTGGCAGCGCTTTTACTTGGCATTTGGGTAGCAATCCGGTTCTCCGATTTTACTGCTATGCTTTTAATGGAAAAGGCTGGTTTAACAGGTCAGTACATTCCTTTAGTCTCATTTGCCATTACCTTTGTGGTTGTTGTTATTGCTGTTCACTTTACCGGAAAACTAATCGATAAATTTTTTAACCTAACCCCACTGGGTATAGTTAATAAGATTCTTGGCTTGGTTTTCGGTGTACTGAAATATGCATTAATAATAAGCGTAATTATTGTTTTTGTTGAAAAAGCCAATCAGCGGTTCAACTTTTACTCTGAACAAACCAAAAATAAATCAATGCTATTTAAGCCCCTTTCAAAGCTTGCCCCTAGCATTTTCCCTTACCTTCACTTTGAATCGATTTCTGAGCGCTTAAAAGCGAAATAATGCACCATTTAGTCAGATTCATTTCGGCTATTTACTTTAAATGAACTATATTTGAAGGCCAAATCATTTGGCCTTTTTTGTTTAATCACTTAAAATGGTTTGCCGTGAATTTTGTAGAGGAGTTAAAATGGCGGGGCATGGTACACGACATGATGCCCGGAACCGAAGAGCAGCTTACTAAGGAAATGACTGCCGGATATATTGGCTTTGACCCCACAGCGGAGTCGCTCCATGTTGGTAGCTTTGCACAAATATTGCTTCTAAAGCGGTTTCAGCTAGCAGGGCACAAACCAATTGCACTGGTTGGTGGTGCAACCGGTATGATTGGCGACCCTAGTGGAAAATCGCAGGAACGTAACCTGCTCGATGAGGAAACCCTACAGCGCAACCTGGAGGGTATTAAACGTCAACTTTCAAAGTTCTTGGATTTTGAGAGCGGTAAACCCAACTCGGCTGTCCTGGTTAACAACTATGACTGGATGAAGGGTTACGACTTTCTTAGCTTTATCCGCGATGTGGGGAAGCACATCACTGTAAATTACATGATGTCCAAGGACTCTGTTAAAAAACGACTTGGCGAGGAGTCCAAGGAAGGTATGTCGTTTACTGAGTTCTCATACCAGCTTGTTCAGGGGTACGATTTCCTTTGGCTATACCAAAACATGAACTGTAAGCTGCAAATGGGTGGTTCGGATCAATGGGGGAATATCACTACCGGAACAGAACTCATTCGCCGTAAGCTTAGCGGCGAAGCCTTTGCTTTAACCATTCCGCTCATCACCAAAGCCGATGGCACTAAATTTGGGAAAACCGAGAGTGGTAATGTGTGGCTCGATGCACGCCTCACTTCACCATACAAGTTCTACCAGTTTTGGCTTAACACCTCCGATGAGGATGCCGAAAGGTATATCAAGATTTTTACCCTGCTCGACAAAACCACCATCGATAGCCTTATTGCTGAGCATAAAAAGGAGCCACACCTACGTAAGTTGCAAAAAACACTTGCCCGCGAGGTAACTGTTATGGTACATTCCGAGGACGACTACAACAAAGCAGTGGAAGCATCGGAAATGCTATTTGGCAATGCCACCACCGATATGCTTAACCGGATGGATGAGGATACTTTCCTTTCCGTTTTTGAGGGTGTTCCCACCTTTGAGGTTAAAAAATCGGAGCTTGCCAAGGGTATTCCCTTTTCAGTTCTTGCTGCCGAAATCACAAAAGTATTCCCATCAAAAGGGGAACTTCGTCGCCTGGTTCAGGGTGGAGGGTTAAGTATCAACAAGCAAAAGGTTGACAATCCCGACATCACAATTGGTACCGAAACATTACTCAACGGCAAATACATACTTGTTCAAAAAGGAAAAAAGAATTACAGCATTATACTAGCTGTTGATTAATTCCGTTATATATTTCGGAAAATCTTTGAAGGCTTGCAGCATTGTTTTAAGGCAAGCCTTTGGTTTTCTTTAGGCAAATTATGAAATTTGGATATCAAGCATTCTAATTCATCAGCTATGGACAATAACGATATTAGCATGGACAAATCAATGCTTTCCATTGCTCAAACCATATGGAATGGCCGAAAAACGATAATTACTGTAGGAATTATTGCGATAATAATTTCCACTTTTGCATCGCTTTTAGTAAAAAATCAATATAAAGCCACTGCAACCATATTCCCTCCGGTGGCAAATCAGGTGTCCAAGGAACTGATTACCGAAAATAAACAGGAAGGTTTAACAACCTTCGGCGAAACCGAGGAGATGGAACAGTTCCTTCAGGTTTTAAGCTCACGTACCTTAAAGGATAAGGTAATTTCAAGGTTAAACCTCCAGCAACACTGGGGAATCGACTCCACATCAAAGAGCTATAGGTTTAGGAGTTACCAAAAATTTGATGAACAAGTCAAAATGAAACCTACTCGCTATCAAAGTATCAATATTGAGGTTATGGATCGTGACCCTGAATGGGCAGCCAAAATTGCAAATACTGTGGTTGAGTATTCCGATAGCCTAATGCGTGCCATTAAAGCACAAGTGGCTGTTAATGCCTTAATGGCATTGGAAAAGCAATTTGCTTTAGTTGAGCATGATTTAAATAACTTACAGGATTCGCTAGCACTTGCCATATCTAATGGGGTTGTTGACCCCAAACGACAGGCAACCATATTCTACAAGGAATACATAAATGCATTACTAAAAGCTAATAATGCTCACCTCATAAAATTGAAAAGTGAGATGTATCGATTTAGTGATCACGGTGCAAAGAGTATACGTTACGCTGCAGAAATTAAAGATTTGGCAGAACGTTTAAACGAGTTACGAAAAAGCATAGTTGTTGCTAGAATTGAGGCAAATCAGGAGATACCCACCCAGTTCATTATCGACAAAGCCGATATACCCGACAAGAAAGCCTATCCAAAGCGCAGTATAATTGTTGTAACCTCAACCTTAGCTGCAATAATTTTTGCAATTTTCTTGCTTTTCCTTCAGGAGTATCTTAAGCGCTTAAAAATATAATTGTTGATACCTTTTGCAGGATCAGTTTACCCCCTAATGGATATCATTAAATCGATATTAAGCCATATTAAAAATAAGTGGATAATTGTTTCCAGCATAATCTTCATTTTAATAAATGCTATTCTGATAGGAACTGAGCGCGATTTTTTTGTAATTCTACCCATCATATTTATTTTTTTACTGGCTTACCTATCTTTCCCCTTAAAATTCTACTTGGCTTACTTATTTATAAGCCCGCTCTCCATTCCTCTATCGGAATTTTTCCAGGAAATATCCATTGATTTATGGTTACCTTCGGAGTTAATGCTTGTGGCATTAGCTCCTATTGCCTTAATTATGCTTTTATCAAATAATCATCAAAACCGTTGGTTTACTTGGCATCCTGTACTGCTAACTATTTACTTTTTTTTAGGATGGATTGCTTTAACTTCCATTACCAGTTCAATGCCCTTGGTTTCCCTAAAGTATTTAATTCTCAAAACACTTTACTTCATCGTTCTTCTTTATTTACCCTTCATACTACTTGTTAAGGGGAATATTACATTCAAACGATTTATTGCTTTCTACTCCATAGGTTTGTTTGTAGTAATTCTGTTAACTCTATCAAAGCAATGGGAATATGGTTTGTTCAATAAGTTTGTAGCCCACGGTTCATGTAATCCATTCTTCACTGACCATACATCATATGCAGCAGTATTAGCTTTGCTAATTCCAGTTAGCATTGCTCTACTCATATCATCCAACACGGCAACGCGGAGAATACTTTTCCTTGCATTAACAATTGTTCTTATTGTAGCCTTTGTGCTATCGTACACAAGAGCGGCCTGGCTTAGCTTAATGGTGACAGGTGTAGTGTGGGTTGCATGGTTGCTTAAAATTCGATTCCGATATTTAGCTCTGCTGACAATAATTTTTTTTGGGTCGATATTCTATTTCCAGGACAACATCCTAATTTGGCTAAACCAGCACAAAACCGCATCGAGCGGTGATATTAGAAAGCATATTAGCTCTATCGCCAATATTAGAACCGATGAATCGAATGTTGAACGCCTTAACCGTTGGACTTCGGCAATTAGAATGTTTGAGGAAAAACCGCTGCTTGGTTGGGGCCCCGGTACATACATGTTTCAGTATGCCCCCTACCAGGCTTCGTATCTTAAAACCCGGGAAAGCTCAAACCTTGGGCTAAAAGGGAATGCTCATAGCGAATACCTAGGACTGTTATCGGAGGCGGGTCTTCCAGCAGCTTTGGCATTTATCCTCATTATTGGCATACTGTTTTACAAAGGTTTTAACCTAGCCCTAAAGTTAAAACCCAAAAGCGCTGACAGGGTAATCCTAATAGGCGTATTACATGGGTTAATAACCTATGATGTGCATGGTTTTATGAATAATTTTCTGGATATGGACAAGGTTGCAGTTCTTTTCTGGGGTTATGCTGCTTTAATCCTGGCCATGGAGCACCTTTACTCAAAATCGAATCCTAGAATCGAAATATCATCAAAAACATCCGCATCCGATTCCCTCTCCTGAGCAATGGTGTTTATTATTTGCTGCACACTATGGTTTCGCGAAAAGTTCTTTTCTAAAATCCTTGTGTTGTAAACCACCTTATCGCCATCAATGGTTTCAACTAGTCCATCGGTGTAACAGAGCAAAGTGCTTGGCTCATCTATATTTAGAACGCCCTGATTGATTATTGGTATATCATCAATCATTCCCAACCCAACACATCCCGATGAAAGCTGAATTATTTTACTGGAATTTCGGACAAACATGAAGGGTGGATTGTGACCAGCATTAACATATTCCAGCTTTCGGGTTTGGTTGTTATAGCGGCCAATAAACATGGTAATAAACTTTTCGCCTTTAGCCGTAGCCATTACTCTCTCATTGAGTTTTTCAACCAACGCTGAAAGGCTAATATCCTTGCTGAATAACGCCCTGAGGTTTGCCTGGAAGTTTGACATTAGCAATGCAGCCGAAATACCTTTACCCGAGACATCGGCTATACAGAAACCCATATCGTTAGGGCTAAGGGCAATAACATCGTAGTAATCGCCTCCTACCTCAAAGTGTGGGCTATAGTAAGAACCAATGCTAACACCTTGGAATTTGGGCATATCGGCAGGCGAAGGAATAAGCATTGACTGCATGCGCGATGCAAGTTCCAGCTCCTTACGCATTGCCTCCTGCTCCAAACTTTTATGGAATAAACGCAGGTTCTCAATGGCAACAAAAATGATGATTGATAGGGTTTGAACAAAGTTCAAATGGCGGATGGTTG